>Ga0209018_1002330_pt1 | contig 13586 bp, 10 predicted proteins | sample YNPBryBLVA2012_FD_185814 | JGI IMG/M metagenome (GOLD analysis project Ga0209018, IMG submission 185814) | Anoxygenic and chlorotrophic microbial mat microbial communities from Yellowstone National Park, USA - YNP Bryant BLVA 2012 (SPAdes)... ...
TTTTTACCGTGCATGGTTGGTCCTTTGCCACTCCCGGCTGGACAGCTTTTGTTTATCACGTTTTAGAACGAATTTTTGCGACCATTACCCCCCAAATTATCTGTGTCGCCGAAACCATCCGCCAACAGGGGATAAAATTGGGCTTACCGGCGGAAAAATTAGTCACTATTTACAATGCCATGCCGGATATTCATCCCGAATTGATGGCACAACCGGATCAGGGTCAGCCGGTACGGATTATCATGGTCGGGCGTTTAGAACCCCAAAAAGCTCAGGCGGATTTACTGCGGGCAGTGGCAGTTTTACAACCACCGGATGTACGGGTAGATTTGGTGGGGGATGGTCCTTTATTAACCTCATTAAAACAGTTGGTTGACCAGTTAAATTTAACTGCACGAGTAACTTTTTGGGGCTATCGCAGTGATGTTGCCAATTTGCTGGCTCAAGCCCATATTTTTGCCTTGATTTCCCATTGGGAGGCTTTTCCCCGTTCGACCCTAGAAGCGATGCGGGCGGGTTTGCCGGTGATTGTTGCCGATGTGGGGGGTGCCGCCGAAGCGGTTATTCCCGGGGTGACGGGCTATGTGGTGCCCCCAGGCGATCAGGCACAATTGGTGACTTGCCTCCAGCGACTGGTGGCTGACCCGGCACAACGGCGACTCCTTGGACAGGCGGGGCGGCAACGTTATGAGAAATATTTCACGTTTGAACGATTGCTACGGGAAACTTTAGCGGTCTATGGGCGGGTTTGTTCCAGATGATTTGAGGTAGGGATGACTGATGGGAACCTCTATTTATTTGAACCTTATTTGAACCAATCATAAATCCCATCGTGGGAATGCCCATATTAGCCAGAACCAAGGACGGGGCTAACTTTGAATTGATAGAGGTGCCCTGATGGTTGACTTCTAAAAATCTTCGCTCTCATCTGGGGGGACAATCACCTCCCCCTGGAAAAAGTCCGCCAACCGGCGGGCGGCGACCATCACCCCGTCCTCGCTGGGAATGGCAGGTAAAGACGGGCGTTCTGGGGGCGTGGCTGGAACCGATGCCTGACCTGAGACATGATGGGCATTGTTATTACCATTACTATTATTATTACTGTTATTGCTAACCGTATTGCTAACCGGCGGATCGCTGAGGGGAGGAGCATTTCCCTTGGGTACGGTCAGCGTAATGGTGATGGGTTGGGCAAGTACCTGCTTAAAAGCCGCCTGCACCTCCTTGATTTTCCCTTCAGCATTTCGCAGTAAGGCTGGAGTTTTGAGCGCAATTTCAGCGTGTTGGTTTTCTAATTTCACCAGGCTCGCTTCTTGAAATAGAGAACGGGCGGGCGGTTTTTTGATATGTGCTACCACCTGTGCCCAAAGGGTGGCTAAATCCTGGGTTTCTGAAGTAGTCCCGGTTGCCGTTGGGGATGAATTTACCGCTGGTTTAGCCGAAGCAATTGCCTCAGATGGTGATTTGATCTCAGAACTCGGTGAAGTTGTTGCCGCTGGAGATGAATCAATTGTTGAACTGGGTGAAGCTGTTGCGGGTTGCGATGATTTAACTACCGGAGTAGGCGTTGGCGTTGGCAGTGGTGATGAAGCGATTGCCGGAGCAGGTGATGCCTTAGCTTTAGTGGGCGAAGGTGTTGCCGGTTGAGATGACTGAATCGCCGGAGTAGATGAATTAGTTGCGGTTTTAGATGAAGTTATTGCCGGGGCAGATGAATGACTTGCCGGAGCGGGTAATGCTTTAGCGATTGAAGATGAATTTATTGCTGAAGCAGGCGCAGGTGTTGCAGAGGCGGTTTTCTCCTGCCACAGATGCCACCATCCCAACAACGTCACCTCCAACCACAGGTGGGGCTGGGTGGTATGGCGAAGCTGGGGTTCGCTTTGGCGCAAGTACTCCTGGGCGTGAAGCAAATCCGTCGCCGTCACCCGTTCCCCCAAGGTCTGCCAAGCCTGCCAGGTATCGGGCATGAGGGTCGTCAAATGCCGTTCCGTCGGGGCAGTGAGGGCGATCAACCCATCCCGGACAAACCCCACCAGTTGTTGGTACAGTTGCAGGGGTTCCCAGCCCCGTTCCAGCAGTGCCCGCCCCCGTTGCAACACCGCCATCAAAGGTTCAATATAAATCCCCTGCACCAGGTCCCACAAATCCCGTTCCGGCACCCGTCCCGCCAACTGCCACACCTGTTCCGGCTGAATCGGCGGCGGCAGTAAACTGAGTTGATCCAGCAGGCTTTCCGCATCCCGCATCCCCCCCTGTGCCAACTGTGCCACCAAGGTCAACGCCGCCGGGGTAATCGCAATCCCCTCCTGCTCGGCAATCTGGCGCAAATGAGCTTCCATGTCCGCCTGGGCAATGCGGCGAAAATCAAACCGCTGGCACCGGGAAATAATCGTAGCGGGCACCCGTTGGGGGTCGGTCGTGGCTAGGACAAACACCACCCGCTCCGGCGGTTCCTCCAGGGTTTTCAACAGGGCATTAAACGCCGCCCCGGAGAGCATATGGCATTCGTCAATGATAAAGACTTTGTACCGGGCTTGGACGGGGGCAAACTGCGCCCGCTCGATCATCTCCCGCACATTGTCCACCCCCGTATGGCTGGCGGCATCAATCTCGATGATGTCCAGGGCATTCCCCTGGGTAATGGCTTGGCAGAGGGCGCAGACCCCGCAGGGTTCCGGCGTAGGTTGATCCGTACTTTGGCAGTTCAACGCCTTGGCGAGAATCCGGGCGGACGACGTTTTCCCCGTCCCCCTGGGCCCCGCGAACATATAAGCTGGGGCAATCCGTCCCGTGCGTACCCCGTTACTCAGGGTAGTGGCGATGACCGCCTGACCCACCAATTGCTGAAAGGTCTGGGGGCGATATTTGTGATGTAAGGGAATGTACACAGCCAGTGCCCGGAAGTAATCCCATTATCTCAAGGGCTGGGTTTTACGGATACGGAGACAGGTACAGGTTGCGCCACCGGGGTTTGCAAGCGATGCCGTTGGTTGATCAACGTAATGCTGATCAGGGTCAAAATCACGCCGCTCAACTGCCACAGGGTCAGGGTTTCCCCCAAAAATAACGCCCCAAAGGTGAGGGCAAACACCGGCGTTAAAAAGGTCAACGCACTTAGACTGGTGAGGTTCCCCTGGGCGGCAAGGTAAAAAAATAACCCATAGGAAGCGGCACTGCCCAACACCGCACTGTACGCCATGCCCAGCCAGCCCCAGCCGTTCACCTGGCTCCACGCCGCCCCTTCCCACAGCCCGGACAGCGCCAGTAGGGGAATGCCCCCCAACACCAGATGCCAGCCCGTCGCCACCAGGGGGTCAACCCAACGGCTCAACCAGCGCATCATCACCGTCCCCAGCGCCATTGCCACCGCCGCCAACAGCATCCACCATTCCCCATGTCCCGCCACCTGCGCCCAATAGTCCCCCAGATGCGCCCATTCCTGGGGAGGCAGGGCAATCATACCAATCCCCGTCAAACCCAGAGCCAATCCCAGCCAGCCCCACAGACCAATCACTTCCCCGTACAGCCACCAGGCTAACAGCGCCACCACCAACGGCTGGGAATCAATCATCACCGAACCCAACCCCGCCTGGGTCCGTGCCAACCCGGTGACCAAAAACCCCTGAAATAGGGTGCCATCCACCAGAGCAAACAGGAGAATTGCGCCCCACGCCCGCCAAGAACGGGGTTGCGAACGCCCCAGCACCTGCGCCGCCGCCAACACCAACAGCCCCGCCGGGATCAACCGAAACGCCCCCAAAAACAGGGGAGCCGTCTGGGGTAGGATCGCCTTCATGACGATCATGGCTGTACCCCAAAAGAAAAATGGACTGACCAACCACAGGGGATGCATAGGCAAAGGTTTACGAAGGTTGAGCCAATGAAATAATTATTCCTATCGTAACCCAGTGTAAACTTTTGCAAACAGATTTCTCCCCTATGGTCAAAATTTTGCACATTCAACGGGCGGGTGCCATCGCTGGGGCAGAAAACCACCTCCTGCACTTACTGCCGGGGTTGCGCCAGCGGGGTTATGACGTAACTTTTTTAGCCCTCACCAAACCCCAGGAAGCCCCCAGCCCCTTTGCCCAAGCCCTCCACAGCCGGGGTGTGCCCGTGATTGACCAGCGGGTAGCGTCGGAATGGCAACCGGAAATGCTTCCCAAACTCATCCACATCCTGCGCCAGGGCAATTATGACATTGTGCATACCCACTTACTCTATGCCGACCTGTATGGGGGGTTAGCCGCCCGGTGTCTCCCCGGCGTGAAAGTCCTGTGTACCCGGCACAACGACAACCGGTATCGCCAGCGTTGGCCTATGCGTCCCCTGATCACCTGGAATACCCGTTGCTTTCACCATGTGATCGCCATTTCAGAACACATCAAGCGGTTTAACCAGCACTACCAGCGGGTGCCGGAGGATAAAATCACCGTGATTCCCTACGGCTATGACCCGCCTGTTTGGGAAGCCCCGGTTCCCCCCAAACCCCCTGGCCCATTGACCCTGGGGATGGTCGGGCGGTTGGTGCCCCAAAAGTCCCACGCCACCGCCATTCAAGCCTTACCGCTCATCTTAAAACGGGTTCCCGAGGTACGGTTAGTCATTCTGGGGGATGGGCCGCTACGCCAGGAATTAACCACGCTAACCGACCAATTACATCTCACCTCCCATGTGGAATTTTGGGGCTATCAACCCCAGGCTGGGGAATGGATGCGCCAGTTTGACCTGCTGGTTCACCCCTCCCAACATGAGGGTTTTGGCTTGGTTCTATTGGAAGCGATGGCCGCCCGCCTACCCATTGTCGCCACCCGGGTGAGTGCCATTCCCGAAATTGTTTTAGATGGGCAAACTGGATTATTGATACCGCCGGAACAACCGGAATTACTGGCACAAGCGGTAATTCAATTATTAACCAACCCGGAACAACGTGCCCGCATGGGTGACGCCGGTTACGCCCGCCTGGTGCAGGAATTTACCGTCGCCAAAATGGTGGAGCGCACAGCCAGGGTATATCAATCTTTGCTATCTAAGGCTTGACGCAACTGCTGGCAAAAGGTTTGCACCGCCGGGATGCCCTGTTCATACAACCGCTGGACAAACGCACTGCCAACGATCACCCCATCCGCACCCCAATCCCGAATTTGTTGCGCCTGTTCTGGCTGGGACACCCCAAACCCCACCCCAATCGGTTTCTCCGTGACCTGATGCAGCTGGGTCAACAAGCGGGGAATTTTCTCCGACACCGCCTGCCGTGCCCCTGTCACCCCCGTCACACTCACCAGATAGACAAACCCCTGGGATGCCTGGGCAATCGCCGCTAACCGCTCCGGGGGACTGGTGGGAGCCGCCAACAGGGTGAGTTCGACCCCGTAATCCTGGGCAGGCTGGGCAAGAACGTGGGCTTCCTCCAGGGGCAAATCCGGCACCACCAACCCCCGCACCCCCGCCTGGGCAATGTCTTTTAGGAAGGGTTCCACGCCCCGGTTGAGAATGGGATTGTAATAACTAAATAAAACAATCGGGGCAGTGATTTGACCAGACAAAGTATGTACTAGTTCTAAAACCTGCGTCAGGGTGGTTCCCCGTTTGAGGGCACGGGTAGCGGCCGCTTGGATCACAGAACCATCCGCCAGGGGGTCGGAATAGGGCACCCCCAGTTCGATGATGTCGGCTCCGGCGTGCGCCAGGGTGCGCAAGGCTTGGGCAGTGGTGGCTAAATCCGGGTCACCGGCGGTAATGAAGGGAATCAGGGCGCACCGGGATTGGGCTTGCAGTCGGCGAAATTGCTCAGAAATGGCAATTGGCATGGGGAAACAACGACAAAGGGGCTGAGGCACTATTAAATCATGGCTGGTTGTGAAAAAATCATCACCCTAAGCCCCCCCTGGCGATTCTTCAAAAATGATTTCCTCGTAAATTTGCTCAATCGGCACCCGTAAATTGATACTCTTAAATTCCACCACATCCCCTGCCCGATAGCTCAAAATCAACCAATCCCCCGCCTGATTTTTGTGATAAATATCAATTGCCATCTCTTCAGAACTGACCAAAACATAGTCAATTAATTTGGGATTGCGGCGGTATCTGGCAAACTTTTTACCCCGGTCGTAGGCTTCGGTAATTGGGGATAAGACCTCCACAATCAAACAGGGATAGGTGATATACAAAGAATGCTCCCGATCTCGGGGGTCGCAAGTCACGCTCAAATCAGGATAGGTATAGTTGGACGTGTAAAGAATGTTAACCTTCAAATCAGAGTTAAAAACCCGACAAGGTTTTCCTCGCAAGTATCCTCTGATTAAACTGGCAAGATTTAATTTAATCGCACTATGATTTTGAGTGCCACCAGTCATGGCATACACTCGACCATCAATTAGCTCATATTTTTCTAACTGCTGTGCTTCCCAAGCAAAATACTCCTCTGGCGAAAAATAGTGATCCTTATTGGGTACGGCGATCATAGCTAGGGCACCTCTAATTACTGGTAATTTTAGTGGTAATTATAGAGAATTATGAGGCAGAGAGTTTATCACCCTAAGCCCCCCCTGGCGATTCTTCAAAAATGATTTCCTCGTAAACTTGCTCAATTGGTACTCTTAAATTGATACTTTGAAATTCCACCACATCCCCTGCCCGATAGCTCAAAATCAACCAATCCCCCGCCTGATTTTTGTGATAAATATCAATCGCCATCTCTTCAGAACTGACCAAAACATAATCAATTAAGTTGGGATTGCGGCGGTATCTGGCAAACTTTTTACCCCGGTCGTAGGCTTCGGTTGTTGGGGATAAGACCTCCACAATCAAACAGGGATAGGTGATATACAAAGAATGCTCCCGATCTCGGGGGTCGCAAGTCACGCTCAAATCAGGGTAAGTAAAATCATTAGTACCGATGATATTGATACGACAATCAGAGTTGTAAACCTTGCAACCACTCCCCCGTAGATGGGTTTTGAAAATGGTCATGATGTTGCCTGCAATATCACTGTGGTTCCTGGTGCCACCGGTCATGGCATACACTCGACCATTGATTAACTCATGTTTCTCTAATTGCTGTGCTTCCCAAGCAAAATATTCCTCTGGTGAAAAATAATGGTCGTTATTGGGTACGGCGATCATAGCCATAAATAAATTTATTCAGCGAAGATGCAACTAAAGGTAGCAATATCAGTTTATCATCCATCCCCCAAGCTACCACATTGCCTATGGTTAAAGCCGGAGCAAAGAGTCAGCCGGAAGCCGCTGGCGGGTGAAATTTAGGCACCTCTGACCGGGGTATTTTAACTGCACCCTGGGCTTCTTCGAGGTTAATGCCTGTGACATCTGCCCCGGATAAATCTGCTAGGAGTAAATTACTCTGAAAAAACTGACCAAAACGCAGACAGGCATAGCGGAGTGAAGTTTTGAATAAATTTGCGCCACTCCAATTCACCCCATCGCAATCCGCATAATCCAAATTGGCATAGGACAAATTGGCATTGACCAGATTACTACCCATTAGGTTGGCACCCCGCAGGTTGGCTTCTACCAAAAGAGCGTTGGTCAACATCGCCTCAGAAGCATTTAATCCTTGCATATAGGCTTGGGTCAAATTGGCTCCCACCCAATCCACTCGGCGACAATTCGCCTGATGCAAAATCACGCCCGTCAAATCGGCGATACTCATGGATGTTTCCTGCATAATGGCACCAGTTAAATTTGACCAACTCAGGTTAGCATTTACAAAATTTGCCCCGACACCTACCGCTTCCGTAAAGTCACTCCGGCACATCTGGGCGCGGTAAAAATTGCCATTCCGTAAACAAGCCCCCTGGAAACAGGAACCAGCGAGATTCCCCATGTAAAAAATAGCTCCGGTTAAATCCGCATTGGTTAAATTCAACCCCGGCACGTGCGCTTGGACAAGCATGAGTTTGGTTAAATTGCTACCACTAAAATCCCGTTCCCCCTCCGCATAACGAGCCAAAAATTCATCCGATTCCAGAGGAGGAGTCACGGCGGCAACTGCTAGACAAAAAAAGGCTATGTTTACTATATCAATCCCCCGATCAACGCCCTTTCTGCCGGGGATCCAGACTATCCCGCAGACCATCCCCCAGGAGATTGAAACCCAATACCGCCAGGACAATCATCAGCGCCGGGGGCCACACCAACCAAGGGTGTAATAACATAATAGATACATTAGTCGCCAAAGAGAGCATATTCCCCCACGACGCATCCGGCTGTTCAATCCCCAAGCCAATCAAACTCAACACCGATTCCGCCACGATAAACCCCGGCACCGTCAGGGTGGCAGAAATGATCACATAGGTCGTGGTCTGGGGCAAAATGTGCCGCCACAAAATCCCCAAGGGTCTCGCCCCCAACACCCGAGCCGCCTGGACAAAACCCTGCTCTTTGATACTCAACACCTGCCCCCGAATCACCCGTGCCAACCCCGCCCAATTGATAAACGAGGTAATGAACACAATTAACAAAAACCGTTGACTGCTGGTCAAACCGGGGGGCAAAACCGCCGCCAACGCCACCAAAAGATAAATGCTGGGAATGGTCATCAACACCTCCACCAGGCGCATCAGCAGGGCATCCACCCACCCCCCCGCATAACCCGCCACCCCCCCCAGGAGAATGCCGATGGGAAACGTGATGAGAATTCCCACCAAGCCCACCGACAAACTAATCCGGCTCCCCAACAGTAACCGGCTGAACTGGTCCCGCCCCTGGTCATCGGTGCCCAAGAGATTGAGATACGCCGGTGCCGCCACCCCAAACAGATGCCAGTCGCTGGGGATACCGGGAAACACCCGCCAATCCGTCACCTGCCAACCCCGTTGCGTCCACTGGGGTACGGGCACGGTCAATTCCAACCAACGGTAGGCATAACCCCGGACAAAAAACCGCACTGGTCTGGGTTGGGTGCGATCCACCCGCAATTCCCGCTCCCCGGTTTCCAAATCCAAGGGGCCCTGGGTGGTGGGGTAAACCTGCGGCCAGGGTTGCCAGTATATTTGGGTGGGGGGGAGGAGTGCCCCGTTTTCTTGGCTGGCGTAGGGGTCGTAGGGAGCCAAAAAATCCGCCCCTACCATTCCCAAGTACAATACCAGGAGAATCATTGCCCCCCAACGAGCCAGGGGATGGTGCCACCAATTCATAAAAAAATCCTATCCGAATCCCTACCAAACAGGGTAAATTAAAGGGCAATTGTTTAATGTGAACTGCTATGCCCCGTGTATTGGTGACGGAACCCATTGACCCGGCAGGGGTCGCCATTTTATCCCAGGTCGCCCAGGTGGACCAACGCCACAACCTTTCCCCCGAGGAACTCAAAGCCTGTATCGGCGCATACGATGGTCTGCTGGTGCGTTCCGCTACTAAAGTTACCCAGGACGTGATCACGGCGGGGCACAACCTGAAAATCATTGGTCGAGCCGGGGTGGGGGTGGACAATATTGATGTCCCAGCGGCTACCCGCCAAGGGATTGTGGTGGTCAATTCCCCGGAGGGCAACACCATCGCCGCCGCCGAGCATACCATTGCCCTGATGCTGGCACTTTCCCGCTACGTTCCCCAAGCAAACCAGATGGTCAAAGCCGGGGAGTGGAACCGCAAGGAATTTTTGGGGGTGGAGGTTTACAAAAAAACCCTGGGCATCGTGGGTTTGGGGAAAATCGGCTCCCATGTGGCGACCATTGCCCGGGCGATGGGAATGCGTCTATTAGCCTACGACCCGTTTATCTCCCAGGAACGGGCGGAACAGTTGGGCTGTACGTTGATGGAGTTGGAAGTTCTCCTGCGGGAGGCGGACTACATCACCCTGCACATTCCCAAAACCCCGGACACCACCCATCTGATCAACCGGGAAAGTTTCAAAAAAATGAAGCCCACCACCCGGATCATCAACTGCGCCCGGGGAGGACTGATTGACGAAGTGGCTCTCGTGGATGCCATCAAAGCGGGGCGGATTGCCGGGGCCGCCTTGGACGTGTTTGAGCAGGAACCGCCTACCAATAGCCCCCTGTTATTACTGGGTAAAGAAGTTGTCCTTACACCCCATCTGGGAGCTTCGACCATTGAAGCCCAGAGCAACGTGGCAACCGATGTGGCGGAGCAAATCCGGGATGTGCTGTTGGGGCTACCGGCTCGCTCGGCGGTGAATATCCCCGGTTTGAGTGCGGAGGTCTTAACCCGCCTAAAACCCTACCTGGAACTGGCGGAATTGCTGGGGAATCTGGCGGGGCAGTTGGCGGGGGGACGGGTGGAAACCCTGGGCGTGCGGTTGCAAGGGGAATTGGCGAACAATGCCAGCCAGCCGGTGGTGATTGCCGCCATCAAGGGTTTGTTGGGTCCCGCCCTACAGGAGCGGGTGAATTACGTCAACGCCGCCCTAGAAGCCAAGGAACGGGGGATTCGGGTGGTGGAAACCCGGGATGAATCCATACGGGACTACAGCGGCTCCTTGGTGGTCACTGCCCAGGGCACCCAGGGGGAACACAGCGTCGCCGGTGCCTTACTGGGCACGGGGGAACTGCGGATCACCAGCATTGACGGTTTTCCCATCAGCGTTGCCCCCACCCGCTATATGCTAATTACCTTGCACCAGGATATGCCGGGGATCATCGGCAAAATTGGCTCCCTACTGGGCAGTTTTAATGTAAACATTGCCAGTATGCAGGTGGGGCGCAAACTGGTGCGGGGGGATGCGGTGATGGTCTTGAGCATTGATGACCCCCTGCCGGACGGGGTGGTGAGCGAGGTGGTGCAAATTCAGGGGATTCAGGATGCCTATGTGGTGAACCTGTGACCCCTAGCTAACCCCGCAATTGAATCGGCATGACCAGATAGGTCATTTTCACATCCCCCAGGGGCGAAAAAATCACCGGGGCGGTGGCGGAATTTAACTGCATTTGCACCTGGCTGGTGGACATGGCTTTCAAACCCTCCAGGACATACTTGACATTGAACGCCACATCCAGGGCTTCCCCCTCAATTTCCGCCGGGATTTGCTCCTGTCCCTGCCCCAATTCCCCCCCCTCCGTTGCCAGGATCACAGTGTCCAAATCCAGGGAAAATTTCACCACATTGCGACTGCCCGCCAACACCGCCAACCGCTCCAGGGCATGGATCACATCCTCCCGCTCCATCACCACCCGGCGGGCGAACTCCCTGGGAAGCAACTGGCGATAGTTGGGGTACATCCCATCCAACAAACGGGTGACCAACCGCTGCTGAAACCCCTCCTCCTGGGGCAGTTGAAAATCCGCCTGGTGGGGTTCCAAGCAAAACCGCACCACCTCCCCCTCGTATTTCGCCAAGAGCCGCTCCACCTCCCGCAGTGCCCTGGCTGGAATCGTGGCTTGCACCGGCTGTCCCCCGCTGGCTAACTCCGTTTCCACAATCGCCAACCGATGCCCATCCGTAGCGGCAAATTCCAGGCTTTCCCCCCTCGTTTGCAGATGTACCCCCGTTAAAATTTGTTTGGTTTCATCGCTACTGGCGGCAAACAACACCCCCCGCAAGCCCTGCAAAAACGCTTCTCGGTTCAGGGGCACCGCCGTTGCCGTCACCTCCGGTAGGGCGGGAAATTCCTCCCCCGGCAACCCGGCAATCTGGTAGGGTCCCGCCAGGGTATCTTTTTTCCCCTCCCGTTCCAAACGGGCCCGCACCGTCGCCTGGGTATCGCTGATTTTCAGTTCCACCACCGCCTCCGGCAAACGGGAAACCAAATCCCCCAATGTGCGGGCGGGCAAGGTAATCATTCCCGGTTCGTAAACCGTTGCGGACAAACGACTTTGTAAGCAGAGGGTTTGGTCAAAAGCACTCAAGGTCAACTGAGCCGAGGTCGCATCCGCTGAAAACAACACATTCGCCAAAATCGGATTGGTGGGTCGGTTGGCGACGGCACGGCTGACCATGCTCAAATGGTTGCTCAGGTCTTTTTGGGAACAGGTCACGTGCATACCGGCAATGTACCCCAAAGTGATGCCATCCTACCACCCCCCTTGCCCCAGCGTCGCTCTACTCCGGTCTTCAAGAATAAAAATTTTTCTTTAGTAGATAGTAGTAGAGCCTGTGGATATGTGGATAACTTATGGGGATGATTGACGGCGACGGGGTTTCAGACCACCCCCCCCTGTGGATAACCTGTGGATAACCTGTGGATAAAATGCCAAGTTATCCACAGCCCCCTTTTTTTATCCACAACCCCCCCCGACTTATCCCCAAATAATCCACAGCTTTAGCCCGACTTATCCACAGATTTTTGCCACTTATCCACAACTTATCCACAGGTTTGACCCAAAAAATTGTAATAATTTTTAACAATTTTATCCCTGGCTTTGGCGGGGTCAAAGTTGAATGATGTCCTAATGATGTATATAAATTATCTATAAATTGTACATAAACTATTTGTAAAGAGATGATAGTTAATTACCAGAAAATGACCTAAAAAATTACAGAAGGTTCAGCGCGTGACCAAAGCGATCCCATCGGCAAAACGCCAGTTCCGCCGGCCAGGGATGACCATTCAGGTACTTGCCAATCACTTGAGCGGTGATGGGAGCGAGTAAAATTCCATTCCGGTAGTGCCCGGTGGCGAGGGTGAGATTTTCCCAGGGGCTAGGGCCGAGGATGGGACATTCATCGGGGGTGGCGGGTCGGTAGCCCCACCAGGTTTCTAAGAGCGGCCAATTTTGGAGCGGTGGGTAGGTTTGCATTGCCGTCGCTAGGAGTTGGTGCAATCCCCCGGCGGTGATGCCATCTTGAAAGCCCACGTCTTCGCTGGTCGCCCCCACCACCAAGCGTCCATCCCGGCGGGGTACCAGGTAGGCACTGGCAAAAACCACCTGATTTAAGCCCGGGGCGTGGGGGGCCTGGAGAGCCAGCATTTGCCCTTTGCGGGGGCGTACGGGTAGGGACAAAAGTTTGCAGGTCCAGGCGCCAGTGGTCAAAACATAATGCCCTGCCTGATGGGAAGCCTTATGGGTAACGACCTGGGTGATTTGGGTGCCTTGGGAGGCGATGCGTACCACGGTTTCATGGGAAAAGAACTGCACCCCCAGGGATTGGGCGGCTTGGTACAAAACGGCGTGGAGCAAGCGGTTATCCACCTGGCCGTTATCGGGATACCACCAACCCCCAAGGAAATCTGCCCCCAAACCGGGCTGGCGTTGGTCGAGTTGCTCCCGGTTGAGCCATAGACCCCGGTGGTGACCCGCCGCTTGGCTGGTTACCGGCACCACAATTCCACAAGGCCAGTAGCCGGTGGTTTGTCCCGTGCGCTCTTCTAAATCCTGAATCCAAGCCGGGTAGTGCCTTAAACTGGCTTCGCACAAATCCCGCATGGCACCGGGGGGAATCTGCTCCGCACCGGGGGCCAACATCCCAGCGGCGGCCTGGGCGGCGGTACCGGGAAACCCCCCATCAATGATGCCCACCCGTCCTTGGGTCTTGGCGAGTTCAACGGCAATGCTCAGCCCGATGATGCCTCCCCCAATGATTAAAACATCCATAACTAATGCGTGATACTTGGCGCAACTCCATTGCAATCTTAATTTAATTAAAATTAAATTGAGAGCAAC
>Ga0209018_1002331_pt1 | contig 13584 bp, 12 predicted proteins | sample YNPBryBLVA2012_FD_185814 | JGI IMG/M metagenome (GOLD analysis project Ga0209018, IMG submission 185814) | Anoxygenic and chlorotrophic microbial mat microbial communities from Yellowstone National Park, USA - YNP Bryant BLVA 2012 (SPAdes)... ...
GCACGCTGCCAGGCCTGCCAGCAGGGCAGTCCACAGCAGCAGGCGCCGGTCTCCGGGCGGCATCGCGTTGGTGGAGGTGAACGTGGAGGTCTTTTCGTAGACCGCAAACTGGAGGGCGGCAGCCAGGGAAGCACCGATCCCGAAGAATGTCAGCGCGGCACGCGTGAGTTGGCCCAGCGCGGCGAGCGGCGCGCTTGCATCCAACGACGTCGGGGGGTCGTCGGATGCGGCGCAAGCAGCATGATTGCAGCCTTTGCCGGGCAGGTCTGGAGAAGCACTGGCAGCCGTGTGGGGAATCATGAACACCACGGCGCAGCAGGCTGGCACGGTGCGCCAACCGACGCAACGCCGTGCGACGCTCGGCGGGACCGTTCGTTCCATGCCCCGGGGTCGCCGGTTGAACCGCTGGATCCCCCGTGGCATGCTCTCGTCGCGTCAACGCATGGGCTGGTATTCGCGGCTTCTCGGTCATCCGATTGTCTACGATGTCGTCCGTCCCCTCGTGGTCGGCGGGGTGGACATGGCCCCCCTGTTCCGCAGTCTCGAGAGCACGGACAGCGATGTCATTATCGACATCGGCTGCGGCACGGGCGTGGCACTGCGCCACCTCCGGGCGTTCCAAAGATACGTGGGTATCGACCCGGACCCGGTCGCGGTGGCGCGTGCCCGGTCGCAGTTCGGCGATGATCCGCGCGTGCGCTTCGAGGTGGGCACTGCCGATCCCGCCCTGGTCGCGTCGCTCGCGCCCACGCGTGCCGTGCTCGCCGGCGTGCTGCACCATGTCCCGGACCGCGACGCCCTCGCGATCCTCAGCCTGCTCCGCCGCACGCCGTCCGTTGCGCGCGTCGTCACCCTCGACATCGTGTACCTTGAGCACGAGCGTTGGAGCAACGCGCTCGCGGCGCTCGATCGCGGAAGGTTCTGCCGCCGTCGCGAAGGATACGAGCGCCTTGCGCGGGACGCAGGCTGGTCCGTCCGGCAGTCGTCGGTGGTGCGGTCCCACCCGACCCGTGGACGCGCCTTGTACCTGCTCATGGTGTTGGAGCCGCGGTGATCGGGCGGCCGGCTCGGACGCGGGCCGGTGCATCGCCTACCGCTGGCCGAACGCCACGCTGCTGTGGGCGCGATAGCTCGCTTTCCGGAAGGGTGGCTCCCCGGAATCGGCCGTCTCCTGGTGGTGCGACTCGTCCTCATGGGCATTGCCGCTTCCGAGGACGGCGCTGTTCGACCGGATCGTGAGGAGAGGCTGTGGAACCGGAAGGCAGGAGGGCAGGCGGGGTGGCCGACAGCGTACTGGTGAACGCGGAATGTCCCGGGAAATGAGCCTATGCTCCGGTGCAGACCACGACGCCGGGTTCTTTGCCATCCTCATCTACCTTGCACGGACGCGCCTGGCGCGAGCGCACGTCCTCTTGCGCCGGTGTGCTCAAAAGAGCCTTGGCGTCCGCTGCAGCCAGGTCGAGTGCTCGGTCGAGAAACGGCCCCGGGGACCGCTTGACGGCACCCGCGGGCGTGCGCACCACGAGCGGGTGAACGGTGGACAGCAGCGGTGGATATGAACCTGGACGGGGATACGACGCCGATTGCAGGCGAGTCCATCGTGTGGAAGCCGTACGTTGGGTCTTTCAGCACCGATAGCGTCATGGCCGCCGATACGCCCTTGTTCTCGACGTCGGGAGAGCGGGATCGCGAGAATCGGCGTGCTGCTCCGACGGCGGGATCTTCGCCGCATTGGGCAGCGCGACTGTGAATCCGAGCTACCCTGTGTCAATGATGTTCGTAGGATTCTATCCGAAGCAGACCATTTCCCGTTGCGGTGGGCCGGGTGGGCGGGCGCGTGTCCGCAGCGCCGGGCTCCGGCGTACGGATGGCCCTTCTCTGCGGGAGGCATCCCCGGCGGGGTCGGATTCGTCCTACCAGGCCTTGGCCTTGTCGTAGATCGTGAAGACGGGCGCGATGTCGACGGGAATACCGGTGCCGAGGGAGTCGAGCGCCTTTTGCATCTGCGGTGAGACGACGGCGTACTCGTCGAGGAAGCGTTTGGCTGCAGCGTAGTCGCCGTGGCCTTCGATGGTGAGGTACTCCCTGGCGAGGTCGCGGACGGCGCCCTTGATTTTGCGGAAGTCGATGGCGTATCGCGCGGATTTCTCGTCGTAGACGATGCCGCCTTTCTTGAAGAGGTAGTTGAACGATGCGACCGCGGCGCGGCCGTGGGCCTCCTTCACGCCGAAGCGCACCTGGCGGAACACGGTGGCGAGGTAAGCGACGTAGATCTGCTGATCATAGGCCTTGGGAAACACCTTGGCATCGATGAGATACTGCGCGCTGACGAGCCCTGCGATATCGGCTTTGGCTTCCTCGATACCGCCGTAAAGGTCCTTGAGCGCCTTCTGGACCTCGATGGTCGATCCGTCGCTGTTCTTCAGGATGCCCGGTCCCAGGCCGTGGGCGACCTCGTGCATGAGAATGTACGAGAACACGGCGTCGAAGCTCAGCAGGGAGCGCATCGAGTCGGACAGCACGCGCTCCGAGATCGGAAGCATGATGCGGTCGAACTTGCCTTGCAGCACGTTCTTCATCATCACCTTCTTGGATCCCTTCTCCTTGCGTACCATTTCGTCGTTCGGCAGGTTGTACGCGACGGTCTGCACGCCTTGCTGCCCCGCGTTGCACAGCAGGTGCACCACGTCGATCGGCGACCCCTGGCTTCGGCCCGTCATGCGCTTGCGCACGTCCTGCGGGATCGGCAGGTTGTTCTCGAGCGCGTCCATCTTTTTGCCGACGACTTCGAGCCTGCGTGATTCCGCCTGGTCGCGTACGGAGACGAAGGATTCGAAGCTCGCCTTGAGGCCCAGGAGCTGGTCAGCATAGGTTTCGTAGGGGCCGATGGTGACCTCGAACGGCCCTTTGACGTCCATCCACGCCTTGTCGCTCTCACGGTACTCGTTGGAAAGGAAAGCGTCGGCGCGGGCGTCGAGGAAGCGCTTGAGCGTGGGCTCGCGAGCGAGCGTGGCGGCTTCCTTGAGACGGGCGGACAGGACGGTGAGCCGGTCCTTGTACGCCTGGGCGTAGGGGATGGCGACCAGACCGCTGTCGCCGCGGCGGATCACGGTGAAGAACCCCTGGAAAGCGTCCTTGTCCTGGGGATGCGCAGTCACCCATTGCTCGAATTGTTCCTTGGACAGGTCGGCGGGATAGAAGGTGCCGCCGGGCGGACGCTTGCGCGTGCCGACGAACGGCTCGTCGTGTGCAAGGGTGTCCCACGGTCCGGCCATGATGTCGAAGTAGCGCAGCGCGGCCGCCTTCGACGCGTCGGCGGCCAGCACCTGTCGCATGGCCGGGATCTCCGTGTCGATCTGCTGGATGAACAGATCGTGGACGAGTCGGTTGATCTCCACCAGCTTCTTGATGAGCGGGCGATCCTCCGGCGCGATGGTTGCATCGTCGAACGTCATCTCCAGCGTTGCGAACTTGGCGAGGCGCTGGTCGATATCCGGCGCGACGGGGAGGTTGGGGGGCGGCTGGTCGAAGCTTACGGTATCGGGCATGGCGGCGGGCTCCGGGGGCATGAGAGGCGGTGGTGGAATCTTGGGTTCGGGCGCGGGACCGCCGCACGCGGCGAGCAGGGCGGCCAGTGCCGAGACGGTCACGATGTGCGAACGAGGCATCATCTGCTCCTTGGGCTTGGTGAGGGTGGCGCAGCATTCCAACCCGCTGCCCTCGGAGGCGTCAAGAGGGCACTGTCGCGGCCAGCGGTTGCATCGCGCCCGCGTCGATGCGATGGACGGAACCGTCGCGGCGGCAACCGCCACCCGCAAGCAGTCAGGAGGAACCCCATGAGCAGCTCGATCACCACGCTCCAACCGGAGTTCATTTGGAAGCACTTCGACGCCCTCCGCCAGATCCCGCGAGCGTCCAAGAACGAAGCCGCCGTGCGCGAGCACATCAAGACGTGGGCCGCCACGCGCCACTTCGAGGCCGTGCAGGACAAGGCCGGGAACCTGTGCGTGCGCGTTCCCGCGACCAAGGGCCACGAGGCGGCCAGGACGGTGATCTTGCAGGGACACCTCGACATGGTGGCGGAGAAGAACAAGACCTCGAACCACGACTTCGACAAGGATCCGATCCAGGTGCGGGTCGATGGGGACTGGGTCGTGGCCGACGACACCACGCTGGGTGCGGATAACGGCATCGGCGTGGCTGCGGCGTTGGCATCGGCCGACGACCCGACGGTGGTGCATGGCCCGCTGGAGTTGCTGTTCACCATCGACGAGGAAACCGGGCTGACCGGAGCGACGGAGCTGGACGGGTCGATGCTGAGGGGGCGCATCCTCCTGAACCTCGACTCCGAGGAAGACGGCACGCTGTTCGTTGGATGCGCGGGAGGTTGTACGACCGAGATCCAGTTCGACCTGGCGAGGCGCGCCGCATCGGGGTCATGGGCGGCGTTGCGGATCGACGTCACCGGTCTGCGAGGCGGGCACAGCGGGTTGAACATCCACGAGAATCGAGGCAACTCCATCAAGATCCTGGCGAGGATCCTGAATGAATGGATGGAGTCGCGTGACGTGCTCGTCGATTCGATCGAGGGTGGCAACAAGCACAACGCCATCCCCCGCGAAGCATCGGCCGTCGTGCTCGTGCCCTCCGCGTTCGCCGATGAGGCCAAGGCATCCGCAGCGGCGTCGCTCAAGCAGATCATCACCGAGTACAGGACCATCGATCCAGGGCTGACCGTCACGGTGACGCCGGTCCGCGATCGGCCGGCCAACCCCGCCGACGCCGTTTCTTCCAGGCGGCTCGTGACCATGCTCGTCGCGCTGCCCCATGGTGTCATCAGCATGAGCCGCGACATCCCTGGGCTGACGGAAACCTCGACGAACCTCGCGATCATCCGCACCGACGGCGCCAAGATTCTCGTGACCACGTCGAGCCGGTCCTCGGTGGCCGCAGCGTTGCGCGCCGTGCTGGACCAGGGCAACGCGGTGCTGCGCCTGGCAGGCGCACGCTACCAGGAGGTCGGCGCGTATCCGTCGTGGCAGCCGAACATGACGTCGCCCCTGCTCCAGACCTGCAAGAGCGTCTACCATTCGCTTTACGCCAAGGACCCCAAGGTCACCGCCATCCACGCCGGCCTGGAGTGCGGCATCATCGCCGACAAGGTCGAAGGTGAAGTCGACATCATCTCCTATGGACCACAGCTCGAAGGCGTGCATGCGCCCGGCGAGAAGGTGAGCATCTCGTCGGTGGCGAGGTTCTGGGACTTCCACAAGAAGGTCCTGGCTTCGCTCGCCTGACCGGCGATCTTCATCTCGCCCTGCGCCCCACCGTCAGCGTCTGCGCGCCGGCCGCGCACCATCCCAGCCGGTGCTCCCAACGCCTCAGCATCGCCAGGCGGCGAGGAAAGAAGACGATGTAGCGCAGCGCCACGTCCACGAACCCGGCTTCCTCGAGCCTCCGCTTCACTTCCCAGGGAAACAGCAAGCTGGCATCTCGGTCGTAGGGGCACCGCTCCACCGCGCGTCGGGTCAGCGGGTTGAGCGGGTTGTGCTCGAAGACGAACACTCGGCCGCCTGGCGCGAGCCGGTCGTGAACCTGCTCGACCACCTCCGTGCGCCGATCCCTGGGCACGTGGTGCAGCACGCCCGACACGACGACGGTTTGAAAGTAGCCTGCGGGCACGGTGTCCAGCCGATCGTGGTGGGTGACCCCTGGAAGCCGTGCGCGTGCCACGGCCACGCTCGACCGGGACGGGTCGTAGGCATGGACGACACGGAACCGGCTGGTGAGCGCCTCGGTGAGGTTTCCGATTCCGGAACCAAAGTCGAGCAGCGGGGCGTCGACCGGAGCGTGCTGGCGGAGCAGACACTGCACCTTGTACTGCGCGAAGTACTGCGGGGACTCTCCACTCGCCTCGATGCTGCGGGCATGCAGCTCCGTGTAGCGTTCGGCGTAGTCGTCGAAGTCGGTGGGCATGGTCTTGTCATTGTCGTGCGGCGCGCGCCCGCGTGCCACGCGAATGTCCGCCGCCCGATCTCCCCGGTTCCCATCGGACCCTTCGTGCAATAGGCTCTGCGACAGATGAATCGGCCGACGATCAGCCTGGTGCTGCCGGTCTACGACGAAGCGCCCGTCCTCGGCGAGCTCGCACGCCGGCTTGCGGCCTTCCTTGCCGGGTTGGAGGAGTCGTGGGAGGTCATCTTCGTCGACGACGGGTCCACGGATGGGTCGTTCGACCGCCTTCGCGAGCTTTGCCTTGCGGACCAGCGGTACCGGTTGGTGCGACTGTCGCGCAACTTCGGCCACCAGCTCGCGATCACCGCGGGGCTCGACTACGCCAGGGGTGACGCCGTGGTGGTGATGGACGCGGACCTGCAGGATCCTCCAGATGTGGTGCGCGAGATGATCGACCTGCATCGCCAGGGCTTCGACGTGGTCTACGGCGTGCGCGTCCGCAGGGAAGGCGAGGGGCTCTTCAAACGATGCACCGCCGCGGTCTTCTACCGCGTGCTGCGCGTTCTGGTGGGCGTACCCATTCCTCTCAACGCTGGGGACTTCCGGCTCATGAGCCGGCGCGTCGTTGTGACGATGCGGGCGCTTCGGGAAACCAACCGGTTTGTCCGAGGCATGGTGGCATGGATCGGATTCCGGCAGACGTCCGTGCAGTATGTCCGAAAGGGCCGGGCCGCTGGGAAGACCCACTACCCGCTTCGACGCATGATCCGATTTGCACTCGACGGGATCCTGTCCTTCTCGACGCTTCCGCTCCGCCTTGCGATCTGGTTGGGAGCGGTCGCGGGTCTGCTCGGCATCGCGGTGGCGATCTGGGCGGTCGCGGCGTACCTTGCTGGCCGCACGATCCCGGGCTGGGCGACGATCATGGTCGCGGTGGCCCTCGCCTCCAGCGCGCAGCTCATGATGACCGGCGTGCTCGGCGAGTACGTCGGGAGAATCTACGACGAGGTCAAGCGCAGGCCGCTGTACGTGGTCATGGAGGAAGTCAACGCCGAGCGCGAACGAGACAACAGCCAGGGAGCATGAGTGCAGGCGCGGCCCGTGTCGACATCGCGCACCGTCTGCAGCGCGACGCTGGGCGTCGGCCCCATGCAGGGCTTGATCTCTCCGGTGACAGCCTCCTTCATGGCGTGGCCCCGATGGTGCGGCTCGCTTGTGTTGCGCGCGCCACGCGCCGAGCGAGCACCCAGAGACACACGCCCGGTGTCGGGATCCTACGACCGCCGATCGATCAGCGCCGACCGAGCGGTGTCACACAGCCCTGGTTCTGCCGAAGAGCGCGACTTCCCGTCAGACCAGGGCATGGGTTCGACGACAACCCCGTGCTGCGGGCAGTCTACACGGCGCGGCCTGTGGAGCAGGAACACCGCGATGGCCCCCAGCGGGATGAACTCGAAGCGGCGCATCGGCATCCGGTCGTAGCTGGGCCGCACCCGCATGCCTGGCGCAGCACACGTCACCCTGCGTTCGGTCCGGCCCCCCCGTCGCCCACGTGCCGCCAAGTTCGGGCACCGCAGGTCGTCCTACGGAGAGGTTGTTCAACCGACGGCGGCTTTGAAGGCGCACGTGTGCCTGCCGCAGGTCTGCGTCACCTCCTGCCTTTGGGGACCGCCGCATCGACGGCACCGACCGCCAGCCCGTTGCGCCATGGGCAGCCGGCTCCAGCTTCCTTCACCACGAGAACAAGCGCCCCGGGGCAATCCCCTGTTGGCGCGCGAACTCGGCGACGGTCAGGCCGCTTGCGCGCCATCGGTTGACCATTCGCCGCCCCTTGGATCCGTTCCACGGCACGTTCTCCGTCAATCCAACGCTCGGAGTCGTCGTCGTTCGGGTCCTGTGTGTTCGCTCCGGGAGCCGTCCTGCACAGGGCTGCGTGCGTACTCCAGATGGGGTTGGCCGGGGGGGTGAGTTCTCGGCTGTCCTGATCTCCGCGTTGCCCTGCTGCACCTCGCCCATCTCGTGCCTACGCGCCAACCGTTCGCAGGTCTCAGGTAGACAGCTCGAACGTGCTGCCTGTCGTGCTCGCAAACAGGTCTGGGCTGGCGGGCGGTGCTCGTCGTCATGCCAGCCCCTTGCCGGCTGTGTCCGACCTGGGCCAAGAAGGCTGCCAACAACTATGCCCCTACGCGCTCCCCCAACCCAATCCGGTCTGCCGCCTCAAGGCGCTGTCAACGTTGGCGGATCCGTCGTCATGCCGAGCGTCTGCGCACCCGCTTCCCTAGCCCCATCCAGCGCCGATACCACCACCCCGTAGTTTGCATCGTCGTCGGGCACGATGAACACCACCCGATCCGCCGGCGCCCGGGGATCCAGCATCCCGCGGAGCTTCTCGACATACCGCGGGAACTCGAGCAGCTCGTCGTTCAGTCGTATTTCGCCCTTGCTGTTGATGCGCACCACGAGCTGATCCTGTGGCACTTCGGCCACCTGATCGACCTTCTCCGTGCTGGGAACTCGCACATTGATGTCCTTCTCCAGCAGCGGGGTCACCACCATGAAGATAATCAGCAGCACTAGCACCACGTCGACCAGCGGAGTGACGTTGATGTCGGAACTCAGCCTCGCCGCAGGCTTCAGCACGATCGGCTTGCGCGGATGGCCCCCTCGCCTCACCTTCCGTGCCGCCGGCGCTCGCTCGTCGTCGCCTCGATCGCCGCCCTTCATCGCGTCCATCACGGTGCCTCTGCCTTCGCCTCTTCGACGCCGAGCGCAATTCCCTTGGCCCCCGCCGCGCGCGCTCGGGCCATCACCTTGCGTACGTCACCCGCTGTCAGGCGTGCATCCCCCTTGAGAAGGATTGGACGGTCCGGAGACGATCGGAGGTGCTTGGTGATCTCCCGCTCGAGCCCGGCTTCGTCCACCTGCGAGTTCTCGAACCACAGCGTCTTGTCCACGGTGACCGACACGATCATCGGGTCGCCCTGCTTTCCCCCCGCCTCCACCCGCCTTGCGGTCGGCAACGTCACGTCCTTGCCGCGCTGGAGCATCGGCGTCACCACCATGAAAATGATTAGCAGCACCAACACCACGTCGACCAGCGGGGTCACGTTTATGTCGTTGCGCAGACCTCCCTTGCCGCCGCCGGAGAATGCCACGGGATCCTCCTCAGGACGGGTCGGACTGTTCAGATTGGCGTTTGCGCAGGGCTCGCGCTACGCCATCGAGCATCTCGTTCGATGACTCGGAGATGTCGACCGCCCGCGCGTCGATCCACCCCTGCAACCAGTTGAAGCACATCACCGCAGGGATCGCCACCAGAAGCCCGAGCGCTGTCGTGACGAGCGCCTCGGCAATGCCGGCCGACACGGTGCCCAACCCGCCCGACCCGGTCGCCGCCATCTGCTGGAACGCCGTCACGATGCCCATGACCGTGCCCAGCAGCCCAACGAAAGGCGCGGTCGAAGAGACGGTGGCGAGGAGCCCTTGCCCGCGCTTCAGGTTCTGTACTTCCCGCGCCGATTGTCGCTCCAAGGCGCGAGCAACGGTCTCGATGACGAAGTCGTGGTCGGTCTTCGATGCCGTGCGGAAGGCCGTCAACCCGGCACTGATGACGCGCCCGAGATAGCCAGTCTTGCCCTCGAACTTCATCGACGCGGCGAGGTCGAGGTTTCCGTCGAGCAGCACCGGCGCCATCTTCTCGGCAAAACGCTTGGAGTTGGTCCAGGAGGTATAGAAAACCACGAGCCTGTCGATGACCACGTACACCGAGGATATCGACATGACCAACAGCACGCCCACGATCATGCGGGCGAACAGCCCCATGTGGCCCCAGAGTTCGACGAGCGTAAACTTCATGGCAGTTCGATACGCGCCTCCGTTGCGCGAAGATGGTAGGAACTTGGTCGGGCTCAGTCCTGCAACTTGAGCCGGATGTTGAAGACGTAGTCGACGCTGACCGGCTCGCCCTGGTACGTCACCGGGGTTACCGATGCGTCGCCAGGGCGTCGAGGACGGCCTTCTCCATGTGCGGCAAGGACTTGATCACACGGCAATTGGTGAGTGTGCCTTCGAGTGTGATCGTGCAGCGCACGATCATCATGCCCTCGACGCGCGCCATCATCGCCTCGCGCGTGTACTGCGGCTCGCGCCCGGCGATGCGCGTGGGACGGGTCATCCCAGGGCCGAAGGGCAAGACGATGTTCTTGGGCTGGGAGGCGGAGCAGATGCGGTCGGCACGCCGCCGAGCACGCCGCCGAGCACGCCACCAGGAACGCCCCCCGGCACACCGCCCGGGACACCCCCAGGCATTCCGCCCGGCTCGCCCTCGGACTCCGGTTGGTCAGACTCGGGCTCCGGCTCCGGATCGGGTTTGGCCTTCGCCTCCACGTACGTGTCGGGTTTCTTGACCACCTCGCGCTTCGGGATCTTCGGCTTGGGATTCGATATCCCCCCCGGCGGAGGCGGCGGTGGCGGCGGCGGTGGCGCGGTGAAGAACGTCACCGTCGGAGCCGCAGGTTCCTGATCGCTGAGCGCCGCGCGAGCCGACACCACCAACGCCAATGCGAGCACTCCACCGTGTGCGGCGAACGAGACGAGCGCCCCACCAACAGCCCTGCCGGTGGAGCGCTCACCTTACTTGAGTACCGAGTCGAACATCAGACGTCGCCGATTCGTTAGCACCCGGTGGGCCACAATGCACGGGACCCGCCAGACACTTGCTGTCGCCCTACCGAAGCTGCGGCGGCGTCCCGTTCGGAACGCACATCATCGTCGCCTGGTCGCACTTCATCGGCACCGTCGGATCGATCCCGGAGCCGTACGGGTACCCGTTGTCCGGGTCAGGTTCCGGATCGCACAGCTTCTGGTCCGCCTTCTCGCACGCCAGATCTCCGTTACAGATCGCCCCGAACGGCTCGCAGACCGCGTCGTTCGGCGTGCCGTCCTCGTTCCCGCAGTACACCGCCACCTGGCACACCAGGTTCCGCCCGCATACCCCGCCAATCTTGTCGCACACCGTGGGGTCTTCGCCGCAGCCTACCGTGTCACCCGAGTCCGGATCCGTGTAGTCCTCCAGGATCGTCGAGCCGCAATACACGCTGTAGTATACGCCTACCGCCGAGTAGTCGCACGTCATCGAGTCGATCGTGACGCGTACGTCGCCCTTCATCACGGTGCCCGCCGAGGCGGCCGACACGTAGAAAGACACGTTGCTCCACGCATACTCGAAGCTGATCGCAGGGTCGCCGGGATAGGACTCGTCCTCCTCGGTGGCCGGGTCGTCCTCGACCGCGGGAACCTCCGGCACGTCCAACTTGGCCGGCGTCATCGTCGGAATCGTGCAGAAGTCGCCCTCGGGCTCCTCCTGCGCGAACCCGCCGAACGCGTAGCGCTGGCCCGTTTCCTCCAATCCCCACGACGCCGCATTGTCCGCGTAGTACGTCAGGAGATCCGCCTGGATCGCGACATAGCTGTGCTTGAGGTCCGGATAGCCGTCGGCATTCGCCTGGTTGTAGACGCCGATGCCGTACGTGTCGACCGTCGTATCGCCGCACTCGGCTGGGCCCGACACCAGCGTGTAGACCATGGTCCATGTTCCGCGGCCTGCTGTGCAGTTCGGTGCCGGCTGATCGCAGCCGGTCGTCGCCAGCCCAAGCCCCAGCCCCGCCACCGCGAGGAGCGCCGCTCCCTTCCACTTCTTGCTCTCTGTCATCGTCGTCTCAGCTCCTCTCAGAAGGTCGTCCGGATGCCGAAGCGGAATTGCCTCGGAGCTTGGTAGGATGTCGGCTTGCCGTAGTTCGGGTTCTTCACCGCAAGTCCCCCTTCGATGGACTGCAAGCTCGCAAGCTGCCCCCGCGTCCCGTTCACGATCGGGTTGACGTCGTCGTACGTGTACGTCTCATCGACCCCCGTCACTTCCTGGAAGTTGAACAGGTTGAAGACGTCGATCGTAAAGAACGTCTGCTGGTGCTGAGAGAACTTCACGCCGTACGCGAGGTGCGCGTCGATGCTGTAGACCCACGGAAGCTCGTCACCGTCGCCGCGCGGAAGTATGAAGACCTCATCACCACCGTAGAGGATGTGCGAGCCCAGATACGACGTCGGCTCGCCGGACCGCGCGCGCAACGATGAACCGGTGTTCAGGAGCATCGACGCCGGCAGCGTGAAGTCCTTCGCCACGAACAGTTTGATGTCGTGCCGCCGGTCCCCGGGAAGACGGCCGTCGCGGTTGACGGTCAGCGACTTGAGGTCGAAGTCGGAGTTGATGTTCGGGTCGAGCTGCAACGTCTCGGGGCGGTACAGGCCCGCGTAGTTGCCTCGCAACCAGGCCAGCGTGTAGCTCGCCTGCGCCATCCACGTGTCCGACAGGTTCTTCTGGAAGAAGAGCGTGATGGCGTCGTAGTTGCGCTTGGCCTCCGGGAAGTCGCTCGCAATCCCGTAGCCCGGGTTGCCGATGAAGTACGTCTGCGCCTCATCCCGGCTCATGTCTTCGATCGCGTAGTTCGTCCAGCGCTTGATATAGAATGCGCCGACGCGCGCGTTCTTCATCACGTCATACTCGGCTCCGACCACGATCTCGTCGGATGACGGTGGCTTGAGGTCGGGGTCGATGGGCGTGGTTCCGCCTGACGAGTAGTACCCCCGGTCCAGCGTCCCACCGTAGGGGTTGAACGACGTCGAGGGATTGCGGCACGCGCCCCCTGGAGCCACGTCCGCCGGGTTGCGCGGGTTGCAGTCGGTCGCAAGGTGCGCGCCATAGATCGCGGGCTCGCCGGAGCCCGCGCGATCCATGATGTCGAGCGGAACATTCTCGTAGAACCGGGCGTAGTTCGCGTAGATCTTCGAACGGCCCTCCTGGGTTGGGTCGTAAATCACGCCCGCTCGCGGCGACCACTCGTTCGGCAACGCAAGGGACAGGTCGCCGTCGGCTCCGTACAGGAACTGCGAGTCGTACCGGATGCCGACGTTCACCGTCACCTTGTCCATCACGTTCCAGCTATCCTGCACGAACGCCCCGAGCGTATAGGACTTCGTCGTGTAGTCCAGCGAGTCCAGGAACACCGGTGTGTCCGGTTTCGACATGTAGCCGTATTGCCGCACGTCCACGAACGACCGGCCGCTGGAACTCTCCGTCAGCGCCACGCCACCCGAATAGCCGCGCAGGTGCTGGTAGCGCATCATCTCAAGATCGACACCCGCCTTCGCTACGTGGTGCCCCAACCCTTCGAACAGGTAGGTGACCACGCTTCGACCCTGGTAGCGGTCCATCGTGATCTCCTCCAGATACCCTGAACCGCCCGTGTAGTAGTCCGTCACCGGGCATGTCTGCCACCCGCTTGACGATAGCCCGCATCCCGAGTTGGCCGGGAGGTTCTCGAACTCCTGAATGCCGTGGTAGTTGGGGATGCCCGTCGTGTCGTCGGGCCGGTTGCGGCGATATTCCACACTCGGAACTGCCGACAACCCCTCGCCGCTTCCCAGCTTCGAACCGTCAGCCGCCCGCCGCCCCAACGTCTGATGGTGCCAGCCGACGGTCATCGCCGTTAGCACCTCAGACTGCCCTCCTGATGCGGGAGGCGAAGCGTGATCGGAAGTTGGCGACTTGACGAGGACGCGAGCGATCATGGTCGG
>Ga0209018_1002332_pt1 | contig 13579 bp, 10 predicted proteins | sample YNPBryBLVA2012_FD_185814 | JGI IMG/M metagenome (GOLD analysis project Ga0209018, IMG submission 185814) | Anoxygenic and chlorotrophic microbial mat microbial communities from Yellowstone National Park, USA - YNP Bryant BLVA 2012 (SPAdes)... ...
CCGCCCGCCGACTGCTGGAGCTGAAGGACACGCGCAGCGAAGAGCCGCCCGACGCGTCGAGCACCGCCCGGGCCCTGCCGCCTTTCGCGCAGACGATCGAGTTCCGCGGCGTCTCGTTCGCCTACCCGTCGCATCCGGAGAAGCTGGTTCTGGACAACGTGAATCTGACGGTGCGGCGCGGGCAGGTGGTCGCCCTGGTCGGTCCGAACGGGTCGGGCAAGACGACGCTCATGTCGCTGCTGCTGCGCTTCTACGAGCCGACGCGCGGGCAGATTCTGATCGACGGCCAGGACATCGCCGAGGTGACGCTCGCTTCGCTGCGCGCCCAGATCGGCCTGGTGACGCAGGACCCGGTGATCTTCTCCGACACCGTCCGGGCCAACATCGCCTACGGCGCCGACGGCCGCGCCGACGAGGCCGCCGTCCGCCAGGCCGCACGCCGCGCCCATATCGACGATTTCATCGCGACGCTGCGGGTGCGCCACGACGGCCGGGAAACCCGCGGCTACGACGCACTGATCACCAGCCGCTCGCTGTCGGGCGGCGAGCGACAGCGGCTGGCGCTGGCCCGCGCGATCCTGCGCGATCCGCCGATCCTGATCCTCGACGAGGCCACCAGTCAGGTGGACAGCGAGTCGGAGCGGAAGATTCAGGAGGCGCTGGAGGAGGTGACCCGCGGGCGGACGACGTTCGTCATCGCCCACCGCTTCAGCACCATCGCCCGCGCCGATCTGACCGTCGTGCTCAACGAAGGACGCGTAGTCGCCTGCGGCCGCCACGCCGAGCTGCTGGCGACCTGCCCCTTCTACGCCACGCTCTGCCGGACGCAATTCGCTCACGCCGACTGAGCGAGCGCGTGCACTTGTGCCACCGACAGCAGAACGGCACGCACCAGCAAGCGCAACCGCCGAGAACGCCTGCCCGCGCTGCGCGCTGCGAGCGCCCGCCCCGACCGCGCGCCGGGCCGCCACCCGTGCGGCACCCGGCAGAGGCACCCGCTTCGCGGTCGCCCGGGGCATCCGCCCCGCTGCGACCGGCTCAGGCGCTGGTAGCGGCGCCTGCCCTCCCGCGCTCAATTTTCGCGCATCGCCCCCGTCGCCCGAAGATGCTTCAAGCGGGCACGCCGGCGCTTGGCGGCCAGCCGCCGTTCACGCGACAGCCGCGTGGGCGCGGTCGGGCGCCGGACCTTCGGCGTCCGCGCCGCAGCCTCAAGCAGCTCGATCAGACGCCGCTCGGCCAGGGCGCGATTGGCAGCCTGTGTGCGTGCCCGACGGCTCACCACGCGCAGCCGCCCGTCGCGCGCCAGCCGATTGGCCAGACACCGCCCGATACGCGCCTTGAGCGCTTCCGAGAGGTGTTCACAACGCCGGAAGTCGAAAAGCAGCGCGACCTGGGTGCTCACCTTGTTGACGTTCTGTCCGCCGGGGCCGCCGGCGCGCGCGAAGCGCACCTCGACCCAGGGCCGCAGTTGCGCGACGTCCAGCCGATCGGCAGGCATGGTCCTTCGCAACCCTCAGAGCGCGCTGCCGGCCGGACGTTCGCCGAACGGCAGCCTAGCACAGTGCCAGGTACGCGGCCGCAAAGTATACGGCGATGCGGATGCGTTGCGGTGTCCAGACGAAGAGCATCTTTCCGCCTCCGAAGGCGGCTGCGCCCGGAGCCGGCCCAAGAGCAGGGGAACCGGTCGCGGGCCGCAGCATCACTGCTTCCTGCTTGACTCTAGGCGGGCAATGGAGGCGGGATCAACGACGACGGGACGCGGGCCGAAGCGCACCTTCTCCGCCCGACCGGTAACATCTCGCCCCCGGCGCCGGGCCGGCAGCATGCGGCTGCGCACGTCAGGCGGCGATGCCGGGCGTCAGTCGGTGGGTGCTTGCGGGCGGCTGGACCACGAACAGGCCGAGCCGGAAAGTTCGTCACCGGCGCGCGGCTTTTCAGCAGACTTGATCCCAGGAACGCGCCATGCGGGCTACGGGCGGAGCGGGCAACCGAACTCCTGGACCCAGTACGTCCCGTAGCGTCCGCCGCTGCGCACACCGACGCCCAGCTCCGTAAACTCCGGGTGCAGAATGTTCTCGCGGTGGCCCGGGCTGGCCATCCAGTCGGACATGACCTGGGCGGGGCTGGTCTGTCCGGCGGCGAGGTTCTCCCCGATGATCAGATAGTCGTAACCGAATTCCGCGGCGCGCTGCCGCAGGTCGGTTCCGGTCTGCGGGTTTTCGTGGGCGAAGAAGTCCCAGTGAATCATCTCGCAGGCATACTGCGTGGCCTGCTGCTCGAGCAGCTCGTCGCGAACCAGCGGCTGAAGACCCGCCCGCTCGCGTTCCAGGTTTACCAGCCGCAGGATCTCCGCCCGCCAGGCGTCGCCCTCGACCGGCTCCGTACAGGTGGGAAACTGCTCGGCCAGGAGCTGCTCGAAGTCGGACGACGCCTGCTCGCTGCCGGCACCGTCGGTACCGCCGCTCACCGCCGAAGCTCCCCCACCGCCGCCGGCGGCGCCCGCGGGGGAGCCGGTATCGGGGACGTTATCGAACCCGGGGTCGGGCGGCGCGGGACAGCCGGCAAGCAGCAGCACCAGCCCCGCCGTGACGCCCAACCAGCGTAGACCAGGAAACATCAGCGCCTCCACACCGCGCAAAACGACTGGACGCTGTCGCCCGCCACCGGGATTGTACTATCGCGCGGCAAGCCCTTGATGCGACTTTCCGGCGGTCCCATACTTATCTGCGTCCGGGTGGTCGCCCGGACGAGACTCCCGCAGGAGGTCCCGATGCGTCGGCCCAACCTGACCGGCCGGGGCGCCGTAGCCGCTCTGGCCCTGCTGTTGCCGATCCTGGTACCAGGCTGCCCGCTCCAGCCCGGTGGCGGCCCCGGGACGACATTCAACCTGCCCCCGACGCCGGTCATCACGTCGGACCTGGTGCGGGGCGTGGCGCCGCTGACCGTGCAGTTCAATTCCGACCGCAGCAGCGACGACGGGCTGATCGTCTCGCGGCTGTGGGACTTCGGCGACGGAGCCACCAGCCAGGAAATCGCTCCGCGGCACACCTTCGCCACCACCGGGGATTTTCAGGTGCGGCTGACGCTGACCGACGATGGCGGGGCGCAAGCCTCGCGCACGCTGACCGTGGCGGTGACCGAGGCGCCGCTGGCGGTGATCGCGGTGACGCCGACGGCGGCGGAGTCGGCGCCCGCCGTCTTCAGCTTCGACGGGTCGGCCTCGACGGATCCGGACGGCGAGATCGTGGAGTACCAGTGGGATTTCGGTGACGGCTCGCGCGAGTTCCTCCAGTCCGTAACGCACGTTTATGCGACATCGGGGACCTACCGGGCCCGCCTGACGGTGACCGACAACAAGGGCGTCACCGGGACGGCCGAGAAGCTGATCCCGGTCGGGATCCGCACCCCGACGATCGAAATCCGGGTGCCGCCGGCGGGTGTGGAAAACATCGTCGTCTCGAACGAGTCTCCACTGTGGATTCAGGCCGTTTACGAGGTCCAGGCCGGCGTGGCGCACTTTGCCCGGGCCGGACTCGATGAGGATGCCGACCAGTGCGACGCCCAGGCCGTGCTCTACGCCATCAGCAACGGCTCGCAGGTCGCCGTCTACAGCGGCCACGAGGACCGGATCAACGACGTGGCGTTCGCGCCCGACGGCGGCAGCGTGTTCACCGCCAGCGACGACGGCACCGTACGGCGCTATGCGACGCTCAGCGGCGAGCTGAGCGACACGTACACCGGCAGCGGCAAGATCAACGCCGTCGCCGTCTCCCCCGACGGCCGGCAACTGGCCTGGGCCGAAGACGGCGGCGACGTGGTGCTGGCGGAAGTGGCCTCCGGCGCCGTGGTGCGGACTTTCGCGGGTCATACCGGCGCGGCGCTGGACGTCGCCTTCGCCCCGGACGGGAACACGCTGCTCAGCGGCGGCAACGACCGGCGCGCGCTGCTGTGGGACATCAGCGACGGGACGGTTCTGCGCGACTTCGGGCACACGCTGGGCATCAATGCCGTCGCCTTCTCTCCGACGGACCCGACGATGGTGGCGACGGGCAGCGAGGACGGCACCATCCGCATCTGGAACACCAACAGCGGCGCGCTGCTGCTGGAGCTGGTCGGTCATGCCGGCCCGATCAACGATCTGGCGTTCTCGTCCGACGGACTGGCGCTGATCAGCGGCAGCGATGACGATACGGCCAAGGCCTGGAGCCCGTTCACGGGGGAGCTGGGCGCCACGTACTCCGGCCACCGCGGCGACGTGGTCGCTGTAGCCGTCTCGCCCGACGGCCTGTCGGTAATCACCGGCAGCGCCGATGCCAGCGCCCGGACGTGGAACAGCGCCACCGGCCAGGCCCTCCAGAGCGTCCAACCCTGCGCCTCGACCATCAGCTCCGTCGCCGTCTCGCCGAACGGCGCATACCTGCTGGCCGGCGTCGCGGCGCGCAACAGCATCCAGCTCGATACGGACCCGCCCGATGGCAACGACCTGAACATCACCGTGCCGCAGCCGCTCAGCCTGACGGAAGTCGCGGCGCTGGACTTCGCCGACGTGCCCACGGGGCAGTATTACCTGTGGGCGGAGATCGACACCGATCGCCAGGACAAGCCGGTCCGCACCTACGCCACGGCGCAGATCAACGTCATCGACCCGTTCACCGACACGCCGGACACGGACACCCCCGTGATCCCGCTCGTCAACGGCCGGGCCGCCGTGATCGTGCCCAGGGAGTCGGACCGGGCGGTGTTCGATCTGGGGCCGCTGAGCCGCGGCGACCGCCTGTTCGTCAGTCTGCTCTCGACGCCGGGGTTCGGCGAATTCTACGTCCCCAGCGACGAATTCAGCATCATGGTCATCGACGTCAACCAGGACATCTTCGCCTGGTACCAGGCGCTGGAGACCGTGAGCACCACCACGGGTGAGACCAGCCTGGATCGCTTCGTGCTGTTCACGCCGCACACCAAGCTCATCGCCGGCCACAACAGCCTGCATTACTACGTGGTGGTGGACGGCGGCGCGAGCGTCAGCGTGCGCATCGAGCGCGATACCGGCCTGTTCGATCCGCACGGGCAGCGCGTCCTGGTCCGCTTCGACGGCGGCGCGGCGGTGGCGGCGGGGAATCAGCCGCCGCGCGAGCTCCCGGCCTTCGACGCCGCCGACTTCAACGAGTTCTTCAGCGTCTCGCCGGACTGGGGTGACGACGAAACGCTGCAATTGAAGACCGCGATCATGGCGGAGATCGAGGCCGTCTACGGCGCCTTCGACATCGAGTTCTTCACTTCCGACGACGCCGTCTGGCCTGATCCGCCCTATCACTCGGTCTATGTCGGCGGCTGGACACCCGACGGGCTGCTCGGCATCTCAGACTACATCGACCCGCGCAACGAGACCGCGACCGGCACCGCCATCGTCTACGCGACGGAGATCGCGGAACGGGGCATCGGCGGGCAGTTCGCCAACCCGGCGGACGACACCGCCACGCTCGGCCGCGCCATCGGGCGCGTCGCCGCACACCAGATCGGCCAGCTTCTGGGCCTGCGCAACACCGACAATGCGACCGACATCATGCAGGGCAGCAGCGTGCGCCAGGTCGGCGATCCGACGATTCCCCGCACGCTCAAGCGGGCGCTGGTGGCCGCCAGCGAACAGCTCCGCCAGACCGGCGGCAGCCGCCTGGATCCGCTGGGCTACCAGGACGCCGAGCTCCTGCTGCTGGAGACCGTCGGCCCGCGCTGAGAACCCGCGCAGCAGCGGACCGTCCGGCCGATTTGCGATTGCAACCCCTGCGCCACCCGCTAGAATCGCCCGTGACAGTGTGACGCCCACGGCAAGTCTTGGGGCACGTGACAGCGCCGGGCCGCGCGGACCGTCCGCTACCCCGCAGAGATGAAAGGCCCCGTCCATGCGCCGGGTGACGATCGTGGATATCGTGCGCGACACCGGCCTGTCCCGCGGAACTATCTCCCGCGCCCTCAACAACCGCCCGGACATCAGCCCGGAAACCAGGCGCCGCGTCCTGGAAAGCTGCCGCAAACTGCACTACGTCCCCTCGCACGCCGCACGCTCGCTGGCCACCGGGCGCAATTACGCGGTGGCCGCCCTCGTAGACGACCTGCGCTCGGCACTGGCCGCCGACTTCCTGCGCGGCGCGCTCGGTCGCGCCGCCGAGGCGCAGTACGCCGTCCAGATCCTGGACCTGGGACGCGACCCGCCGCCGGAACGCTTGCAGGCACTCTCCGCCAACCGGGTCGATGCGGTCCTGAACGCAGTTCCGCTGGGAGCGGCGGCGGCCCGGGAACTGCGCCGGCTGCTGGGCAACCGTCCGCTCGCCTCGTGCTGGCCGCTCGCGGACCCCAGGTGCGACGTCCTCACGCCCGACGACCTGGAGGCGGGGCGCATGGTCGCCCGCTTCCTGATCCGCGCCGGCCTGCGCGCGCTGCTCTACATCCAGCGCGACGCCGACCCGGGAGCCGGCCGTCGGCTGGCAGGCTTTCAGGCCATCTGCCGCGAGAGCGGGCTGGACGCCGACGCCGCCACCGTCCTGATCCCAGACCTCAAGGCACTGGACACGCTGGACAGCCGCATGCGCGACGCGGAGGCCATTGCGACCTCGGATGACTTTCTGGCCGTCGCCGTCATGCTGCGCTGCGCCGCTCTGGGCCGGCGTGCGGGCGCGGACCTCGCCATCGTTGGCTGCGGCAACGAACCGGTGACGGGCGCAATTCACCCCAGCGTCACCACCGTCGATTTTGACGGCGAGGAAATCGGGCGCCGGGCCATGGAGACCCTGCTTCAACGCCTCGACGGGCAGCGCGCGGACCGTCCGCAACATCTCCAGACCGCGCCGAAGCTGGTGCGGCGCGACTCGACGCGTCATCTGGAGCACGGGCAGCGGTAGCCGGCAGGCAGGGCCGGTGGTGCGGCCCCCGACCGAAAGCGGCGGGCCGGCGCGTCCGGCTGCGGCACTGCTCGCGTTTCCCGGACCTCGCGCCGCGGCCCCATTGCCCGGCCCTGCCGGCTGCGGCCGGACTGCCGGCCGGTCCGTGGTGGGGAAGCCGCCAGCGAGGCGCCTCCGATACGCCCCGGACGCCGACGAGACACGCGCCCCCCTTCGCTTGACGCTTTCGGTCGGGCACGTGTACATTCGACGTGTGATGGAGAAAGCGACCGGCGAAGAGCGCCGGACGGGACCGGTTGAAGCGGGGGGTGCCGGGCCGCAAGGGAACCTTGCGCCTGCGCTGCCCAGCCCTGAGGCCGCGGGGGTTTCGAGAGCCGAACCGGCTGCACGGAGGCCGCCTGTCACGCCGCTGGCGGCGCCGCCATCGAAGAGGAGTCCACAGCATGCAGATCACCGTATCCGGCCGGCACATGGGGGTCAGTGAAGCCCTCAAGGAGTACTGTCGCAAGAAGTCTGAGCGGCTGATTCGCTTTTACGATCGCATTCAGTCGATTGAGGTCATTCTGGACGGCCGCGACGGCCAGCACATCGCGGAGATGGTCGTCCACACCGAGGGCGCGGCGCCCTTCGTCGCCCGGGAGCAGCACCAGGATGCGTACGCCGCCGTCGACCTGCTGGTCGACAAGATCGAGGAGCAGATCCGCCGGCACAAGGAGCGCCTCCGCAACCGCAAGCATCCGCCGCGACGGGCTGCGGAACAGGAGTAGATCAGCGTGGAGGGCAGGGTGCCTGTGGCGGAGAAGGCGATGAAGCTGCTGGACCTGGTTGACGCGCGGGCGATTATTCCGGAACTGGAGTCGCGGGAGCGCAACGGGGTGATCCGCGAGCTGACGCAGGTGCTGGCGGACGCGGGTTTGATCGCCGCCGAGGCGGTGGACGGCATCGTCAAGTCGATCATCGCCCGTGAGCGGACGCGCGGCACGACGGGCTTCGGCAAGGGCGTGGCCGCTCCGCACGCCAAGATCGACGGTCTGCCCCGCGTCCTGGCCGCGGTGGGGCGCAGCAGCCGCGGGGTGGACTTCGCCGCGCTGGACGGGGAGCTGGTGTACGTGGTGTTTCTCATCCTCAGCCCCAGCGAGGCGGCGGAGCAGCATCTGCGGGCGATGGACCTGGTGTTCCGGCATTTGCAGCAGGAGCGGTTTCGGCGCTTCCTGCGGCAGTGCGACAGCGCGGAGAAGATCTACGACCTGCTGAAAGAGGTGGATGAGAGAACGCTGGTTGGTTGAGGGCGCGCCGCTCCCGGCGGCGTGCGACGCGCGGCGTGCGCGGCAGGATTGCCCGTGGTGCTGGAAAAAGAAACCGTGATCCGCAACAAGGAGGGACTGCATTTTCGTCCCATCATGCAGTTTGTGGACGCGGCGTCGCGTTTCTCGGCCCGGGTGACCGTACATTGCGAGGACCGCAATGCGGATGCATGCAGTCCGATGGAACTGCTGATGCTGATGGCCACGCAGGGCACGAAAGTGAAGGTGGTCGCCGAGGGCGCCGACGCCCAGGCCGCGCTGAACACGCTGGTGGGCCTGATCGATTCGGGATTCAACGAAGAGTAGCCAGCCGGGCGCTGCCGCCAGTGCCGCACCCCGCGACCCCGGAACTTCCGGCCCGCAGCGCCGTCCTGGTGTCCGCAAATCATGGTCACGAAAAAAGGGATTAGTGCCTCGCCCGGGGTGGCGATCGGGCCCGCGCTGGTGCTCGACACCGAAGAGTACCGCATCCCGCGGCGGACGGTGGACCCGGCCCTGGTGGCCGCCGAAATCCGCAAGCTGGACACGGCCCTCGAGACCTCCTGCCAGGAAGTGGCCGACCTGCGCGCCGCCGCCGCCCGCAAGCTCGGCGACAAGACCTCCGCCATCTTCGCCTTCCACCACGAGTTCCTCTCCGACAGGCGGCTGCGCAGCGCCGTGGTCGAGCTGATCGAGCGCGAGCATTACACCGCGGCATACGCCTTCGGGCTGGAGATGAACCGCCGCCAGCGGATGTTTCGCAACGTGGCCGACGCCTACCTCAAGGAGCGCGTGCGCGATCTGTACGACATGGAAAAGCGCGTGCTGCGCCACATTCTGGGGCGCGCCCGCGAGGACATCGCCCGCCTGAGCGAGCCGGTGGTGATCGTCGCCCACGATATCAGTCCGTCACAGGCCATCTCGCTCGACTCCCGGCACATCCTGGGCTTCGCCATCAACGTCGGCGGGCAGACCTCGCACACCGCGATCATCTCCCGCATGCTCGGCATTCCCGCCGTCGTGGCCCTGAACGACATCACCAGCGACATCGCCGGCGGCGAGACCGTCATCATCGACGGTACGCACGGCGTCGTGGTCGGGAACCCGGACGCCGAGACCATCGAGCGCTACCGGGCCCGGCAGCGGGAGTATCGGGCGTTCGAAGCCCGTCTGGCCGAGCTGCGCGACCTGCCGGCCGTCACCACCGACGGCACGCGGATCACGCTGCTGGCCAACATCGAGCTGGCCGCCGAGGCCGCCTTCGCGCTGGACTCCGGCGCCGAGGGCATCGGGCTGTATCGCACGGAGTTCCTGTTCCTCGGCGCCGACCGGCTGCCCAGCGAGGAAGAGCAGTACGACGCCTTCCGGGCGGCAGTGCGCCACGCCCGCGGCCGGCCGATCACCATCCGCACCGTGGACCTGGGGGCGGAGAAGATGGCCGGGTATTTCGAGCCGCACCACGACCACAACCCGGTGCTCGGCCTGCGCTCCGTGCGCTACTGCCTGGCCCACCTGGACATGTTCAAGACCCACCTGCGGGCGATCCTGCGGGCCGCCGTCGGCGGGGACGTGCGCATCATGTTCCCGATGATCAGCACGCTCATGGAGCTGCGCCAGGCGCGCGCCACGCTGCGCGACGTGATGGAAGACCTGGAGGAGGAGGGGCTCCCGCACGCCCGCGACCTGCCCGTCGGCATGATGGTGGAAACCCCGGCGGCCGCCATGCTCAGCAGCGCCTTCGCCCGCGAGGTCGCCTTCATGAGCATCGGCACCAACGACCTGACCCAGTACACGCTGGCGGTGGATCGCGGCAACGAGCGCGTCGCGCACCTGTATTCGGCCCACAACCCCGCGGTGCTCAAGCTCGTCCGCGAGGTCGTCCAGGCCGGGCGGCGGGCCAACGTGGCCGTCAGCCTCTGCGGCGAGATGGCCGGCTCGCCGATGTACACCGAACTGCTGATCGGTCTGGGGCTGCGCGAGCTGTCGATGGCCCCCAAGGACATTCCCGAGATCAAGCGCATCGTGCGCCGCACGTCGCTGAAGCGCTGCGAAGCGATCGCCCGCAAAGTGCTGCGCTTCGACGCCGACCGCCAGGTGCTCAACTACCTGCGCGACAAACTGCGCGAGATCGACCCCGAAAGCGGTATATGATCATTGGGATGGCTGCTCACCAACCCGCCACACCGGACGCCCCCGCGCTTACGCCGGGCGCGGCCGCCGTGCACTTCGCGCTGGACGGCGATCTGCGCTTCCTGTCGCACAACGACGAGCGGCGCATGCTGATGCGCGCGCTGCGCCGCGCCGGCTGGCCGCTGGCCTGGTCGCAGGGCTACAACCCCCAGCCGCGCCTCACGCTGCCCCTGCCGCGCAGCGTCGGGATGGCGTCCGACTGCCAGTGCGCAATCGTGGGCCTGGAGCAGCCCCGCGCCGCCCGCGAGCTGTTCGACAGTCTGGCACCGGCCCTGCCCGCCGGATGCCGTCTGCGGCGCGTGACGCTGCTGTGGCGGCGCGTCTGCCCGCGTCCGCGCCGCGTGGACTGCGTGGTCGCGCTGGGCGGCGCGGACATCGCCCGGGCGGCAGAGGGCATCGGGTCGCTGCTGGCGGCGGAGGCGGTCCGGGTAACACGCGCGTCCGGCCCGGGCCAGGCGCCGCGCTGCCTGGATATCCGCCCGTATATCGAGTCCGTGACCCTCGACGGCTGCCGGCTGACGATGCGCCTGGTCTTCGTTGACCAGCAGTCGGCCCGGCCGACCGAGATTCTGACAGCACTGCGCCTCCCCGCCGACGTGTATGGGCACGGGGTGCGGCGGGTCGAGGTAGAATGGGATATGGCGCTCGCCGGCCCGCAGTCATGGCCGGCAGGCACGGAAAGGAATGACGTTGGCCACCAAGAAAGCAGCGACACGCAAGCGCCGGCAGGCTGCGCCGGATGACAGGCCATCCGACAGCACCGACAGAGCGGCGACGACCAGCGAGGCAGCCGCGAACCAGATGACCACGGGGGCGACCGAGACGGCGGACGCGACCGGCGCTGACGCCCGACCGAAGAAAAGCAGAACGACCGGCAGGCGGAAGAGGGCGACGCGCGCCTCAGAGGGGTACGCCGCGCCTGCCGTTCTCGAACAACAGACCAGCGCACCGCCGGCATCCGGCGCGCAAGCGGCGGTCGCAGTCCTTGCCGACGCCCGGCAGCCTGCCGGCGATTCCCGGCCGCCTGCCGATGCGGTCAGCCCGGGGCACGAGCCGCCCGCGTACCAGCCGCGCGAACCCGCAGCCCTTCCAGTGGCGCAGGCGGCGCCGCGCCCGCCGCTGCGCCCCGTTTCGCCGCATGCCCAGATCGAGCAACGGGACGACACGGTCGTCATCCGCTTTCCCCGGACAGCGCCGCCGACGCAGATGACCGCGCCGGCGCCTGCCGGCAACGGCGCGCCGGCCGTCGGCGCAGAGGCGGCGACCGATGCGGCACCGGCGGCGGAGACGGAGATCGAGCCGCCGATCGACTGGGAAGCGACGGAGTCGCCGCCGCCTGTCGACCAGGCCGGTGCGGCCGTGGCATACGCGCCCGGGCCGGAGAGCGACTTGCACCCCGACGAGCGCGGCGCCGCGGCAGCCGCGCCCCTCCCCGCAGCGTCTGCGGCCGGCGAAGCGGCGACGGAAAACGGACGCCTGAAACGCCGCCGCCGCCGGCGCCGCAGGCGCAAGGACCTTCCGCAGGCGGCGCCCGTGGAAGGCCGGCAGAACGAAGCGCCGGCAGGCGAAGACGCCGCGCTGCCTGCCGAGCCGGACGAACCGCGCGCCCCGCAGAGGGCGGCCGCGCCCGCTCCCTCGTCGGAGAGCGCGGGCGAGCCCGAAGCCGAAAGGCCGGGGCGCCGCCGGCGCCGCCGACCGCGCCGCGGGCGGAAGTCAGCCTCTGCCGCCCCCGCCGGCGGCGGGGATGCGACCGTGCCGGCCACCGTGGCCGAGGCGGAACCTGCGGCCGAGACCGAACCTGCGGTCGAGGCGGACGCCGACGGCGTGCCGACGGGCCGCAAGGAGATGATAATCAACGTTTCGCCGAACGAGGAGTGTCGCATCGGGATTCTGGAGGACGGGAAGCTTCAGGAGATCTACCTGGAGCGGGCGTCGGCCGAGAACTACGTGGGCAACATTTACAAGGGCATCGTCACCAACGTCGAGCCCAGCATCCAGGCCGCGTTCGTCGATTTCGGCCACAGCAAGAACGGCTTTCTGCACATTTCCGACCTGCACCCGCAGTACTTTCCGAACGGCGAGGGGCACACCGAGAACGTGGGCCGCAAGCTGCCGCGGCGCAGCCGGCCGCCGATCCAGCGCTGTCTGCGCCGCCGGCAGGAGTTGCTGGTGCAGATCACCAAGGAGGGCATCGGCACGAAGGGGCCGACGCTGACCACCTATCTCAGCATCCCGGGGCGCTTTCTGGTGATGATGCCGGGCATGCGGCAGCTCGGCGTGTCGCGCAAGATCGAAGACGAGGAGGCGCGGCGCAAGCTCCGCAGCCAGCTTCTGGAGCTGGAGCTGCCTGAGAACATGGGCTTCATCGCCCGCACCGCGGCCCTGGACCGCACGAAGCGCGAATTGCAGAGCGACCTGAACTACCTGAGCCGCCTGTGGAAGACGGTCGAGAAGCGGATCAGCACGCTCAAGGCGCCGGCCGAAATCTACACCGAGTCGGACCTGGTCATCCGCACGATCCGCGACGTGTATACGCCGGACATCTCGCGCATCGTGGTCGACAACCACGAGGTGGCCGAGCGCGCCCACGAGTTTCTGTCGATCTTCTCCCCGCGCTCCCGCGACATCGTCGTCGAGTACACCGACCCGCAGCCCATCTTCCATCGCTACGGGATCGAGGCCGAGCTCGAACGGCTGCACTCGCGGCACGTGCCGCTCAGGAGCGGCGGCTCGCTGGTCATCGACCAGACCGAGGCGCTGGTCGCCATCGACGTCAACAGCGGCCGCTTCCGCACCGAGGAGGACGCCGAGACCACCGCCTTCAAGATCAACCTCGAGGCGGCCGACGAGATCGCGCGGCAGTTGCGGCTGCGCGACCTGGGCGGGGTGGTCATCTGCGACTTCATCGACATGCGGCAGGAGAAGCACAAGCGCGAGGTCGAGCGTCGCCTGGCGCGCAATCTGAAGGCGCACAAGGAGCGGGCGAAGGTCCTGCGGATGAGCGCCTTCGGGATCATCGAACTGACCCGCCAGCGTCAGCGGGCCAGCCTGACCCGCAGCGTCTACCAGGACTGCCCGCAGTGCCGCGGGACCGGGCTGGTGAAGACCGCCGAATCCGTGGCCCTGGACGTGATGCGCCTGCTCCAGCTCGCCGTCACGCGCGACAACATCCGCACGGTCGAGGTCACGGTATCGCCCGAGGTCGGACACCTG
>Ga0209018_1002334_pt1 | contig 13564 bp, 10 predicted proteins | sample YNPBryBLVA2012_FD_185814 | JGI IMG/M metagenome (GOLD analysis project Ga0209018, IMG submission 185814) | Anoxygenic and chlorotrophic microbial mat microbial communities from Yellowstone National Park, USA - YNP Bryant BLVA 2012 (SPAdes)... ...
GTGAACCCCCTCGGCCACCGCATCATCCACCGCCGTCACCGTCACGGTCTGCGGCACGTTCCAGTTAGCACCCGTGAACGTCAGATCGATCGAAACCCCAGGACCCGCCCCCACGTCCGTCTGCCCGTCCGGATCCACGGTAATCGTAACGTCCGCCGTCGGCTCCGAGGTCAGCACTACGGTGTAACTGTCCGTCGCCCCGCCCTCCGCCACATCCGTCGAGCCGTCCGTCTGGGTGATCCCCACGCCGGCCGTGTCGTCATCCAGGATCGTGGCCGTGTGAACCGTAGTGGCCCCGGGCACGGCCCCGGTCGGGGTCTGCATGGTCACGATGACGGTCTCGTCTTCCTCGTCGAAGGAGTCGGCCAGAACCGAGATGGTGATGGTGGCCGTCAGCGTCCCCGCGGAGATCGTGGCGGGGCTGCCCGTGATGGTGTAGTCCGAGCCGTTGCCGGCAGTGCCGCCCACTGTGAACGGCACGATGACATCATGCGCGGAGACCGCGGAAAGCTGCACCGTGATGGCCACGTCGGCGGCCGCTTCGGGTACATTCTGACTTCCCGACGTGAAGGTCACGGTGGGAACGGGTTCTTCGGAGCCCAGAGCGGCGTCCGCCTCGTGATACCGCAGCGCGATAATGGTCGATTCCGCACAATCCACCGTCGTAGACGACGGCGACAGAAAACCGTTCGAATAGGTGACCGCGGCCGCAGTGTTCTTGGCGTTGGCCACGCCGACCACGTGGTGGTATCCCTGCGCGGCCGTATTGTCGCGGTTGATGTGGTGGTTCGTCCGAACGAGCGCCACCCCGTCGTCGCGCAGCTCGCCGGACTTCTGCGCTGAGGTGGCCGTGCTGCTGCCGGCGATCCGCGCCGCCTGGATGATCAGATAGTCGCGGGCCGCCGGCGGGGCGGCGGTGGTCAGCGCGTTCTTCTCCTGATAGGTGGTCAGCGTCGTCGTGCTCTGCCCGAGCGACTCGCTGTACTCGGCCGCTTCCCAGGTGTCGGTGCGTACCGCCGCAATCCGGCAGTAACGCCATTCGCTGGGCTGTCCGCCTCCACCGCTCGACGTCCCGCGGAGCCGGAACGTCCGCGCGGAGGCCGGCAGCGTGCGCCGGAAACTCACGAACAACGGCTGCCAGGCCCCCCGCGCGTTGGAGAACCGCGTCCCGGCGGGTGCGTCCGGGTGGAGCGTCCCGCCGTCATCCTCGAGCCAGCCTTGGACGGTGCTGCCGCTGGGGCTCTCCCGCTGGGACAGCTTGCCCAGGATCAGGTAGTCGCCCCCGCTGCTCGGGGTGAAGCTCAGCGAGTGAAGCTCCAGGTTGGACCCGGTCCGCTGCTGGATGCCGTCCGTTTCGGCGAACTGCACATCACCGTTCGGAGGCACGAGCGCCGCCACCACCCGTATGTCGTCCGCGTACGTCGTCCCCGCGGCGGCCCGGAACTGGGGCTGTACTGTCTGGAGGGCGGTCGTGCCCGTGATCCGCTCGAACGTAATGAACCCGGCGCCGTTGGGAAGGTTGGCGTTGTTGACCTGATGGCCCCAGTAATCGACCTCCACCCCGTTGATCAGCAGCCGCATCTCGGCGTCGGTTTCGCCCGTGCTGCTGCTTCGCATGACCCCGCTCACGAACACAAGCCACGTTTCGGAGGCATCGCCCGGCGTGAACGTGAGCGTCGTCCCGGGTACGTCGACGAAGCTCGCACTTGTCGTCCCCTGTTCGCTGAGTTGCTCGCTCTTGTACCACCGGGCGGCGATGCCCGGAGCCGGGGCGGTCGCCGCCGCGTTCCCGTAGTACAGGTAGTAGTTGTCGTCGCTTGCGCCGCCCGCGACCGCAGCCTGCGTCTTGAACATCACGCGCGTGTTCGCCGCGTCCCAGCTCGACCCGTCGGCCAGCGCCCGGGACACCTCCGTCCAGTCGCCGCCGTCCCAGTAGGCGATCCGGATGTCGTCCCCGTCCGGCTGTGACTTGCCCGCGCTGACCAGAGCCGCATGATCGAACACGAACGACACCGGCACCCCCGCCGGCAGGCCCGCCGCGGCAGCCGAGAGCGTCAGTTTCTGGCGATACAGGTAGGCCGTGTCCCACCAATCCCCGGCGGGGGCGCTGGCCTGCGCCCCTGTCGCAAACACGGCCCATACCATCAGCGCCAGCGCCGGAAATGCGGCTGGACGGGCGCGCAACCTCAATGGTCCCCTTCGGGCCACGGGCTTCGGACCCTCACCTGCTGGGGTGGCGGCGAGACGGCCGCCCGTTAAGTCGCCCCCATCTTCAACGGCAGCTAACGTCTTTGGATTCCAGAAAATCCGATCGCGTGGCCGATAAAAAGGGGTGCCCCGTTTCCCGACACCCCGCGACTGCCCCTTCATGGCTGGGCGGTAGTGGCCCCGACGTCTTGGAACCCCCAGCCGCGGCTTTCCGGTATCGGTCTTTGGTTGTATAGTGACGCTCCGGTAGCTCAAACCGGTTTTTTAGCAATCGACGCAATCCGGGGCGAGGGTACGCAGGCGGTCGCTCGGGGCGGGCGTATCGTCAGTATGTTTTCTCCATAGTCAGGGATGAGTCACTCGTGGCAAGCCACCTGGTCAGCGGGACACTCGAGATCACCGAGAAGGGCGACGGCTACCTTCGCAGCCCCGAACGGAACTATGCGATCCGTCCGGGCGACCCGTACATGAGCCGGGCTCAGATCGAGGCTGCGCGGCTGCGCGGGGGCGAGACGCTCTCGGCAGAAGTGGCGCCCCGCCGCAAGAACGGCCCTCCCGAGGTAGTGCGAATCCTCTCCGTAAACGACCTCGATCCCGGCGCGTACGGCGAGCTTACGCCCTTCGGAGATCTGACCGTCATCGACCCCCACGAGCGGATCCGGTTCGAAACGCCGGGAGGACCGGTCTCGATGCGGGTCGTCGACATGATGACGCCGATCGGAAAGGGCCAGCGGGGCCTGATCGCCGCCCCGCCCCGGACCGGCAAGACGGTCCTGCTCCAGCAGATGGCCGCCGGGATCGCCGCGAATCATCCCGAGATCTACATGATGGTGCTCCTGATCGACGAGCGCCCCGAAGAGGTCACCCACATGCGCCGGAGCGTTCACGGCGAGGTCGTGGCCTCGAGCAACGATCGCGACATCGCCAGCCATGTTCGCATCGCCCGGCTCATCACCGAGAAATCCAAGCGCATGGTCGAGTGCGGCAAGGACGTGCTGATCCTTCTGGACTCCCTCACACGGCTCGGCCGCGCGTTCAACGCCTTCGTCGGCTCGAGCGGTCGGACCATGAGCGGCGGCCTGGACATCCGGGCCATGGCCGAGCCCAAGTCGATCTTCGGCGCGGCCCGCAAGATCGAACACGGGGGCTCGCTGACGATCCTCGCAACGGCCCTGATCGACACCGGCAGCCGGATGGACGAGCTGATCTTCAACGAGTTCAAGGGCACCGGCAACATGGAGATCATGCTCACGCGCGAACTGGCCAACAAGCGGATCTGGCCGGCGATGGACCTTCACCAGTCGGGCACCCGCAAGGAGGAACGTCTGCTCACTCCGCAGATGCTCAAGCAGACGATCCGCATCCGCCGCAGGCTCCACGGCCAGCCTCCGGACCGGCAGATGCTCGCCCTGATCGAGGCCCTCGAGAAGTTCCCGTCGAACGATCAGTTTCTCGCCGCCCAGGCGGAATAGGCTTCCCGCGCGGCGCCGGCGCGCCGCGGCGATGTGTCTGCGAGGTCCCGGGCCGAAGGTCGGGGTAGTTCCGACACCCCGCACCGGCCGAGGCCTGCTCTACCGCACGCGCTCGGGGCGGGCGGTCTCGGAGTCCATCCTGTAGGGCAACACGTACACACGGTCGCCGTCATGGTTCGTGAAGTACAGACGCGACTCCGACCGCTGGCTCGGGTCCCCGTCGGCCCAGAACGCGTAGAACTCCGGGTGGGCGTTCACCGGCCGCCGCGCGTAGGTATGGTTCAGGCGGCTGCCGGAAGTAATGTCCCGTACCTTCGTCCAGGTGTTCCCGCGGTCGCGGCTCTCCCATAACGTCATCTCGCCGCCGGTGTGCCAGGGCTGCGGCCCCGGCTCCGTCGGAGCGATCACGCGCCAGAGCTCGCCTTCGATGTACAGCGACCCCGTGTCGTAGTTGTGGTCGGACGTCGTGATCGGACGGCGGTCCCAGCCGTTTCCGTTCCACCGCGCGGTCTTCCAGAGGCGCAGGCCGTTGGCCGGTCCCGGCGCCGCGCCCCGGCTCTCGATGTACAGGATCACCGGCCGGCCCTCCGGATCGAAGTTCACGTCCTTGATGTACGCCAGGCGCCCTTCGGCCTGATAGTCGTGCACCAGCGCCGGGTTCCGCACCTCCGTCAGCGGGGTGCGAACGGTCTCCCCGCGGACGTTCTGCCAGGTCTTTCCGTAGTCGAGCGTCTCCAGGTAGTAGATGTTCGTCCGCCGATCGACGTTCCCGCCCGGATGCCAGTTGAACGCGGTGGCCAGCCGTCGGCCGTCCGACCGGCTGATCTGATAGTGCCCGCCGAACCGGGCGAGCGGCTGGTCCTCGGACCAGTGCACCCCATCCGGACTCGTCCGCCAGAAAAGCTGCCGCCCGCCCAGGTACTTCGTGAACAGGAACACGAAACCATGACCGTCGAAATACCAGGGCTGCGGATACGTCAGCTCGCCCTCCTCGATCCGTTCGAATGAGTCGATCGAGTACGGCCGCACACCGCGGTAGATGAACCCCGGCCGTTGGCGAGCCCGGCCGCTGACGAACACCCACAGGTGCCCGTGCTCGTCGAGGCTCAGCGCCGGGTTGTCGTGCGGATCCGAGGTGACCCTCTTTTCGTGGACCATCACGGGACGAGGCACCGTCCCTGTGCCATGATCGAAATAGGAGATCATGGCGACCAGCTCGTTCTTGCCCGTGCCGGTGCTCCCGCCGTACACGAAGAACGTTTTGTTCACGGCCTTCGAGTAGATCGCCAGCGGCGTGTGCTTGGCTGTGTACGTGCCCAGCCCCCCGCTGTACTTGAAGTTGTAAGCGTCTCCGGTCGGCTCCTGGCCCCACCAGATCCCCCGGTAGCCGTCGGCGCGAGGCGGGGTAATGACGGGGCGGGTAGTCGGCCTCTCCGCCGCACGCAGCAGGTTCGACGCCACCACGACGCAGCTCAACAGCCGGCAGACCCATCGCCTCACGTGCGGAACCTCCTTCTGGACCGGAAGGATAGTCCCCGGTATCCGCAGCCTGCAACCGGCAGGGCCGCCCGGGGGCCGCCCGGGGTCCGGTGAAGGCAACGTTCCCGTCCGGTGTCCCCATCCATGCCGTGCCCTCGCCCGAACCGGGCCGGCTTCGGCGCGTTGTGGGAAGCCGGCCGGCGGCGTACGATGCCGTCTTTCCAGGGACGGGGCTTTGGAGTTGTCCGATGCGGCTGTTGAAGAAGCTGACCGAGACGCCCGGCGTTCCCGGCCGCGAGGAGCGTGTGCGGGACCTCATCCTTCGCGAGACCCGGGGACTCTTCGCCGAGACGCGCGTGGACCCGATGGGCAATCTCATCTGCCGCAAGCCGCCGCCGGCCGGGCGTCGGCCAGGCCGCTCGGTCCCCAAGGTCATGCTCGCCTGTCACATCGACGAGATCGGTTTCTATGTCCGGGCGATCGACGAGGATGGGCGACTGCGGGTCCAGAATGTCGGCGGGTTCGACGTACGGAATCTCTTCGCACGCCGGGTTCTCGTGCAGGGCCGGCGGGACCTGCTGGGGGTCATGAACGCCGCCGGCAAGCCGGTCCACATTGCCTCCGACGAGGAAAAGAAAAAGATCCCCGAGATCCGCGATCTCTTTGTGGACCTGTTTCTGCCCCCCGATCAGGTCCACGAACTCGTGCGGGTCGGTGACCCGGTTACGCTGGTCCAGACACTGGAGGCCATCGGCGACTGCTACTGCGGAAAGAGCCTCGACAACCGCGTGGCCTCCTGGGTGGCGATCAACGCCCTCCGCCGGGTCGGCCGCCGCAACACCTGCGACGTCTATTACGTGGCCACCACCCAGGAGGAGGTCGGCTGTCGCGGGGCGAGCACCAGTTCGTTCGGCATCGACCCGGATATCGCGATCGCCATCGACACCACCCTGGCCTGCGACACGCCGGGAATCGAAAAGACGGATGCCGTCACACGGCTCGGCGAGGGCGTGGCCATCAAGATCATGGACAGCAACTCGATCAGCGACCGAGCCCTCGTCGATGAGATGATCGCCATCGCCACGCGCAGAAAGATCAAGTACCAGCTCGAGATCCTCCCGCGCGGCGGGACGGATGCCGGTACCATGCAGCGCAGCGGCCCGGGCCGTCGGGCGATCACGCTCTCGGTCCCCGTGCGCTACGTGCACACCGTCGTGGAAACGGCCCACAGGAACGATATGGAGGCGGCCGTGGACCTGATCGCGGCATACCTTACGAAATAGGGCAACCCGAGCCCGCCGCCGGGCGGCAAGCGGCGGCCGGGGCCCGATTCCGAACCGGCCTTGCCGCGATCCCCCGCCGGCGCCCCGTCGAAGGCAGACATGAACAAGACGAAGGTGATCGTGACCGTCGGACCGGCCTGCCGAACGCAGGAACAGATCGCAGCCCTCATCGCGGAAGGCGCCGACGTCTTCCGGCTCAACTTTTCTCACGGCACGCGCGAGGATCATGCCCAGGCGATCCATGCCATCCGCGCGGCCACCGGCGCTGCGGGCGCGTCGGTGGCCATCCTCGGGGACCTGGGCGGACCCAAGATCCGGCTGACCGACGTCGACGGGGGGGCCTTCGAGATCCGTCCCGACCAGCTCGTGACCGTCCGCGCCGGGGCCTGCCCCAGCACGCCCGACTGCCTCTGCACGAACTACGACGGTCTCGCGGAGGACGTGCAGATCGGCCATCGGGTGCTCATCGACGACGGCCAGATCCGCCTTCGCGTGGTGGACAAGGCCGGCGGGTCGCTCGCGTGCCGGTGCGAGGCGGGGGGCGTCGTGGCCTCGCGCAAGGGTATCAACCTGCCGGATACGCGGCTGTCGCTTCCCTCGCTGACGGACAAGGACCGGGCGGACCTGGCCTTCGCCGTGGAGCATGAGCTGGACTACATCGCCCTCTCGTTCGTACGGTGCCCGGAGGATCTCCACCAGCTCCGCGGCGAGATCAAGCGGCTCGGCCGCGAGATCCGCGTGGTCGCCAAGATCGAGCGCCCCGAGGCGATCGAACACCTGGACGAGATCATCGAGATCTCCGACGCCGTGATGGTCGCCCGCGGCGACCTTGGCGTGGAGATGGATGTCTCGCGCGTCCCCCTCATCCAGAAGGAGATTACGCACCGCTGCGCCCGCGTCGGACGGCCCGTCATCGTCGCGACGCAGATGCTCCAGAGCATGGTCGAGGCGCCCGTGCCGACCCGTGCCGAGGTCAGCGACATCGCCAACGCGATCCTTGACGGCGCCGACGCGGTGATGCTCTCGGCCGAAACCTCGGTCGGAAAGAACCCGGTCCAGGCCCTGCGCGTCATCCGATCGATCGCCGCCCAGACCGAGGCATTCCTCGCCGGCCGCCCGGAGGATGCCATCCCCCGGGTCAGCCCGGCGAGCCTCCGATTCGCCTCCGCGATCGTTCACGGGGCCGCCTGCATCGCCCGCGAGCTGAACGTGCGGCTGATGGCCGCCTGGACCGAGTCGGGCGCAACGGCCCGCCTGCTCTCCAAGCGCCGCCCCCCGCAATGGATCGTCGGTCTGACGTCCGATGAGAGGGTCTGCCGCTGGATGGCCCTCTATTACGGCGTGTTTCCGGTGCGACTGCCGCGAAGCGACCCCGTCAGACAGATGACCCGGGACGTGGACCGCGTCCTTCTGGAGCGCGGTCTGGCGGCCCCCGGCGACATGATCGTGATCCTCACGGGGGCCCACCTCCGCCAGCCGGGCGCCACCAATGCCCTGCTGATCCACCTTGTAGGGCCGGCGTAACCCGCCAACGCTGCCACGCACCGGCCGGCCGGGCCTGACGGTCCCGCACGGCCCCTGTCCGTCTCCACCGATACCCCGCTTGACCGGAACCCTGCACCACGTCCGCGGTATGGTGCGGCGTGGTCCCCCACACCGAACGCGAACCGTCGACGCTTTCCGCCGTCACATGGTCGTCTCGGCGGGCTGGGTGGCCGGTTCGGCCGGCGGCGCCGCGGGCGACGAAGACCCGGCCGGGGGCATCACCTGCGCGGTCCAGTCGCTGTGGAACACGCCCGGCTTGTCGACCCGCTCGTACGTATGCGCGCCGAAATAGTCCCGCTGAGCCTGGATCAGGTTCGCCGGCAGCCGCGCCCGGCGGTAGCTGTCGAAATACGCCAGGGCCGACGAAAAGGCCGGCGTCGGAATCCCGCGATCCGCCGCCGTCGACACCACCCGCCGCCAGTTCGCCTGCGTCCTGTGGATAATGTCCCGGAAGTACGGATCGAGCAGGAGGTTCGGCAGGTCCGGATTGCGGTCGAACGCCTCCTTGATGCGATTGAGGAAATGGGCCCGGATGATACACCCGCCGCGCCAGATCATCGCGATCTCGCCGTACTTCAGGTTCCAGTTGTACTCCCGGCTGGCCGCCCTCAGAAGCTGAAAACCCTGCGCGTATGAGCATATCTTCGAGGCGTACAGCGCATCATGAATCGCCTGGATGAACTTCGTCTTCTCGCCCCGGTATTTCTCCGGCGGGCCGGAGAGGCTCTTGCTCGCGGTAACCCGCTCCTCCTTGATGGCCGAGATGCACCGCGCGAACACCGCCTCGGCGATCGTCATCGCCGGAATGCCCAGGTCCAGCGCCGACACGCTCGTCCACTTGCCCGTGCCCTTCTGGCCCGCCTTGTCGAGCACCATCTCCACGAGGGGCTGGCCCGTCTCCTCGTCGACCCGCCGGAAGATGTCCGCCGTGATCTGGATCAGGAAGCTGTTCAGATCGCCCTGGTTCCACTGCGAAAAGACCTCGTGGAGTTCGCCGGCGCTCAGCCCCACTGAGTACCGCAGGAGCGAATAAGCCTCCGCGATGAGCTGCATATCGCCGTACTCGATCCCGTTGTGCACCATCTTCACGTAGTGACCGGCCCCGTCCGGGCCGATGTACGTGCAGCAGGGCTCCCCGTCCACCTTGGCGGCAATGTCCATGAAGACCGGAGCGATCAGGTCGTACGCGTGACGCTCTCCCCCGGGCATGATGCTCGGACCCCGCAGCGCCCCCTCCTCGCCGCCGGAGACCCCCGTGCCTACGTACAGGAACCCCTTCTCCCGCAACGCCTTGTCCCGACGAATCGTATCGGCGAAATGGCTGTTGCCCGCATCGATCACCAGGTCGCCCGGCGCCAGCAGCGGAACGAGCTGCTCGATCATCTCGTCCACGGCCGGCCCGGCCTTCACCATGATGATGATCCGCCGCGGTCGCTCGAGGGCATCGACGAACTCCGCCAGAGTCTGCGCGCCGACGATCTGCTTGCCTGCGGCGCGGCCCGCAATGAGATTCCGGGTCTTCTCATAAGTCCGGTTATAGACCGCCACGGAGTAGCCGTGGCTCTCGATGTTCAAGGCCAGGTTCTCCCCCATGACGGCCAGACCGATCAAGCCCACTTGCTGCGGCATCTTCTCGCACTCCTCGCCGTTTCCGGCATCGAAACCCCGTCATTTTATGCGCGCCACCGGCGGCTGCAACCGCCGACGCACCGGCGATCCGGCGCGACGCCGTGCGACATGCGGCGGCGCGCGGACGCCCAACGGCTCCCACATGCGCAGCAATCTCGCCCGGCGCCTCTCATCCGCAGAACCGATGGCGCGGCGCGGACCGGCCGCCGGCGGTCTGCCCGCCCATCGCGATTGACACCCCGTGCCGGCCGACCGACAATCTCGGACTCGGGAATCACAGGAGGCACCACATGGAGCTTCGAAGACGCGACTTTCTGGCCGCAGCCGCGGCCGCGGGAATCGGGGGGATCGGACCGAAGACATCCGGCGCCCAGTCGCCCGCGACGGCACCGGCCGCCAGGAAGGCGGTCCTCCGCCTATCGAGCCAGGAAGGCGTGATGGCCGGGGCCAATCTCGCCGAAAAACTCGACAACATGGAGCGGTGGGGATTCGAGGGACTGGAGGTGAGCGGCAAAGGCCTCCCCGGGCGCGTCAAGGAACTCAAGGACGCCCTCAAGGGCCGCCCCATCCGGATCAGCGCCGTCTGCGCCGGGTTCGACGGGGTGCTGGTTTCCGAGAACCGCGAGACCCGCGAACTGGCCCTCCGGACGATGAAGGAAATCCTCACCGCCGCCGGCGAACTCGAAGCCATCGGGCTGATCATCGTGCCGGCGTTCAACGGACAGACGAAACTCGGCCACCGGGAGATCCGCGACCTGCTCGTCCCGTTTCACCGCTGGGACAAGCGGCCCAAGGAACCCGTCCCCACTCTGCTGTACGAACTGGGCGAGCATGCGGTCAAGGTCGGCTCCCGCATCCTGCTCGAGCCCCTCAACCGCGAGGAGTGCTACTTCCTGCGCCAGCTTGCCGACGCCGCCGCCCTCTGCCGCGACATCAACCACCCGGGCATCCGGATGATGGGCGACTTCTGGCACATGACGTGGGAAGAGACCAGCGACATGGGTGCGTTCATCTCCGCCGGCGAGTACCTGCGGCACGTCCACATCGCCAGCCGCCGCAACCGCCGTGTGCCCGGCGAGGACGGCCCCGCCGACAACTACGTGGAAGGTTTCCGCGGCCTGAAGACCATCGGCTATCAGGACTTCGTGAGCCTCGAGTGCGGCGCCGCCGGAGATCGCAAGGTGGTCCTGCCGGCGGCCGTCACCCTCCTGCGCGAACAGTGGGACCGGGCCTGATCGGCGACCGGTCCGCCGTAAACGCAACGGCCGGCCGCCCTCTCCATCGAACGGAGGATGTCCCTGTGAGCCAAGCCCCCGCGACGATCACATTCGACGAATTCCTCAAGGTGGACATGCGAGTGGCCCGGGTGCTCGAGGCCGGCCCGCATCCCAACGCCGACAAACTGCTCGTCCTGAAGATCGACCTCGGATCCGAGCAGCGACAGATCATCGCCGGCCTCCGCGGCCACTATGATCCCGCCGCCCTGGTCGGTCGGCTCATTGTCGTCGTCACCAACCTCGCCCCTCGGATGATGCGCGGGCTGGAAAGCAACGGGATGCTGCTGGCCGCGACCACGCCGGACCATAGCCGGGTGATCCTCCTCCAGCCCGACGCCGAAATCGCCCCCGGAAGCCGCGTGAGCTGACGCAACCCGTTCGGGGGCAGCAGGTTACGAACGCGTCCGCCGGTCGGGGCCGGCCCGTGGGGGCGCTGGGGGCCGGGCCGAGAGAGCAAGGTCGGCCTTGGGCTGGTCGCCTTCCCGCCGGCGATGCGTGTTTGTACGGCGGGCGCAGCGGTGTATAATGATTATTCTTGCGCCGGCCCGAGGGCAGGGTCGGCCCGACAGGAGTGCAGAGTGGTCAGGATTCGACTCAAGAGAACCGGGCGCCGCAACCGTCCGTGCTTTCGGATCGGGGCGTTCGAGGGACGAGGCACCCGCGACGGGCGGGCGATCGAGGATCTCGGCTATTACCATCCGGCCTGCAAGGACCCGGCCAGACAGGTCTCGCTCAAGAGGGAGCGGATCGAGTACTGGCTGGGGGTGGGCGCGCAGCCCACGGAAACCGTCGTGGATCTGCTCAAACGCCACGGTATCCCGGTCAAGCCCAAGAGCCAGAGCAGGGCCTAGATGACCTCACCGGTCGTACGTCCAGGGCGGCCATGCGGATCGACGTGCTCACGCTGTTCCCGGAGATGCTTGAGCCCTTCTTTGCGGCCAGCATCATCGGCCGCGCGCGCAAGGCCGGTCTCGTCGAGATCCGGTGCACCAACATCCGGGCCTTCGCACGCGACCGGCACCACAGCGTCGATGACAAGCCCTTTGGCGGCGGCCCGGGGATGGTGCTCATGTGCGGCCCGGTATTCGAGGCCGTCGAGCACGTGGAGGCGCTCGATCCCCGTCCGGCCACCCGCATCCTGCTGACCCCCCAGGGCCAGCGACTCACGCAGCGACTGGTCGAATCGCTGGCGCAGCGCCCCCGACTCCTGATCCTGTGCGGCCATTACGAGGGCTTCGACCAGCGGATCATCGACGGACTGGCCCCCATGGAAGTCTCGATCGGTGACTACGTGCTCTCCGGCGGCGAGCCCGCGGCGGCCGTCCTGGTCGATGCGGTCGTCCGGCTGATCCCCGGAGCGCTGGGCGACGAGGCCTCTGCCGGGTCGGAGTCCTTCGTGGGCGGTCGGCTCGAGTACCCGCAGTACACGCGTCCCCGGGAGTTCCGTGGGATGCGGGTGCCCGAAGTCCTCCTGTCGGGCGACCACGCACGGATCGAGCGCTGGCGGTCCGAGCAGGCCGAGGCACGCACGCGGGCGCGACGGCCGGACCTGCTCGAGCCCGCTACCGACGGCCCCGAATCGGCAGCCCGCGGCTGCGGGGCAACACAGACGAGGGAGTGACAACGATGTCGCGAAAGCTGATCGAGGCGGCCGAGTCCGCAAGCCTCAGGAACAGGAACGCCAAGTTCGAGATCGGAGACACCGTCACCGTCTCCGTCCGGATCGTCGAGGGCGACAAGGAACGCCTCCAGCCCTATACGGGGGTCGTGATCGCGCGACGCGGCTCCGGGATGCGCGAAACGTTCACCGTCCGCCGCATCGTCAACAATGAGGGCGTCGAGCGGATCTTCCCCCTGCATTCGCCCAACGTGGCCGCCATCAAGGTCGTCCGCACGGGCAAGGTCCGCCGCGCCAAGCTGTACTACCTGCGCGACCGGGTAGGCAAGGCCCGCCGGCTCCGTGAACGCCGCAAGACGCCGATCCTCCCCGGAGAAGAGACCGACTCTCAGACCGAGCGTCAGAAGCAGAAGACCCCGCAGGAGACCGTGCCCGCCCGGTGAATCCGTCGCCGACGCGACATGCCGGGCCGCAGCCCTCGACGATGCTGCCGGCAACGGTGGCGGCCCGGCGCACCTGCGAAGTTACGCCGAACACCTCGACGACCCATCGCGCGCCGTATCGTCACCCCCGCGCCTCACCGTCACCCCCGCGCCTCGCCGTCACCCCCGCGCCTCGCCGTCACCCCCGCGAAAGCGGGGGTCCAGACTCCCGCCCGCAGGCGGGCGCGTCTGGCCTTGGCGCGGGCGCGGGAATGACGGAGGGGCGGGGGCGGCTCCTGGATTCCCGCTTGCGCGGGAATGACGGGGGCGGCCGGGTTGGCGCCCGTGACGACCCATCATGCCGCGTATCGTCACCCCCGCGCCTCACCGTCACCCCCGCGAAAGCGGGGGTCCAGACTCCCGCCCGCGGGCGGCCGTGGCGGGCCTTGCGGCGTGCGGGAATGACGGGAGGATCCGCCTTGTCGTGGATTCCCGCTTGCGCGGGAATGACGGAGGGGGCGGCCGCGTTGGCGCCCTTGACGATCCATCACCCCCCGTATCGTCACCCCCGCGAAAGCGGGGGTCCCGACTCACGCCACGGCCACCTGCCGGTCGCGCCCCGCCCCCGCCC
>Ga0209018_1002337_pt1 | contig 13549 bp, 11 predicted proteins | sample YNPBryBLVA2012_FD_185814 | JGI IMG/M metagenome (GOLD analysis project Ga0209018, IMG submission 185814) | Anoxygenic and chlorotrophic microbial mat microbial communities from Yellowstone National Park, USA - YNP Bryant BLVA 2012 (SPAdes)... ...
CCTTCGCTTCGCTCAGGATGCTACGGGGTAAACAAAAATTCTCTTTCTTTTTGCTTGCCCCGTAGGAAGTGCGTAGCACTTTCCTTCGGGGCCGCCTGGCGCGAAGGTGTGATCAAGATGCTGAAGTTGGCGCGCGTCCGGCCCGGCTGCAAAGCGCTCGACATCGGTTCCGGCGACGGCCGGCTGGTCATCGCCCTGGCGCAGGCCGGCGCCGAGGCACACGGCTGTGAAATCAATCCGGTCCTCGTCTGGTGGTCGCGCCGCAAGATCAAGGCCGCCGGTCTCGAGGGTCGAGCGTTCATCCACTGTGCCGATCTGTGGAATTTCGATTTTTCCGGCTACGATCTCGTCACCCTGTTCGGCATCACGCACATCATGAAGAGGCTCGGCGCCAAGCTCGACCGCGAGCTCAAGCTGGGAGCGCGCATCGTGTCCATGGCCTTCAAATTCCCGGACTGGCAGCCGGCCGCGTTTGACGGCTTGGTCTACGCCTACGACAAGGCCTGAATATGTGCGGCCGGTTCACGCTCGCGGCTAACAAGGAAGTGCTTGAGAAACACTTCGGCTTAAAGCTCAAGGGCCGCTGGGAGCCGCGCTTCAATCTCGCACCCGAACAGGTTTTGCCGGTGGTCTGGAATCCCGGGAATCCTGAATTCGTCCGCCAGTCTTGGGGCCTGCGTCCCGCCTGGTGGTCGCACGGCGCCCGCTCGCTCATCCATATCCGCGCCGAGACGCTGAAGACGAAAGCCACATTCAAGCGTCTCATCGCACAACAGCGCTGTCTCGTGCCGGCCGACGGATTCTACGAATGGCGAAAGAGCGGCCGCTTGAGCCAGCCGTTCCGCTTCACGCTGAAGGACGGCGGCCTTTTCAGTTTCCCGGCGTTGTGGGAAAAGGAACTTTGTCCCGGCGGTGAACAACGTTTGGCATTCGCGCTCATCACGGTTCCGCCCAATCCGCTGGCGGCCAAAGTCCACGACCGCATGCCGTGCATCCTGAAGCTTGAAGATGAGACTGCCTGGCTGGATCCGTCGCTTGATTCGTCAAGGGCGTTATCCTTGTGTTACGCTTATCCCGCATCGCGGATGGCGGCTGTCCCTGTCAGCCGCGCCGTGAATTCCCCGGCCGCCGAAGGCCCGAGCCTCATTCGGCAGGCTGGGCCGCCGCTCAAATCCTGAATCCAAAAAAATATGACCAGACTCAACCTGACCCATGAACAGGTTCGCTCGCGGCTTCTGAAGTTCCCGTCCATCCACCAGGACAAGCGCGAGGCCGTGGCTCAATCCGTCATCCATCTGTCCGAGATGGACGACTGGTATCCCGACGCCTTGCGCCGTGAACTACGCAAACTCCAATCCAAGGGGTTGCTCAACGAAGCTGAGCGCCACCTGATCGAAAAGGAATTCTTCCCGGAGCACGCGTGGTGATTCGAAACGAGCCTATGAATGAATCGCCTAAGTCAGTTTTTTTAGGAGCTGGGCCAGAGGTCCCGCCCTGGAGGCACAAGAAATATGCGGGCAGGCCCGTAGAAGTTTACGATTTTGAGACGGGAGAATTCAAAGAACGCGAACCAAAATTGCCCGAAAGGCTGTATCGCCAGGTTCCGATCGAGGATCTGTATTTTATCTGGCGTGACAATGAGATGCCGCTCCAACTATTCGAGGGCAGCAGCCAATCCATGGTTGAAAAGAATAGCCTGGGTAATTTTTGGTTCACTCAGCCTGTTTCATTAGATAGTATCGAGGGCTACATCGTCACCGAACCGGCGCGCTGGAAACAAGATCCGGAATATGTACAAGAATCCAACATGAGATTCAAGTCTGACAGAAAGAGGTCTGAAATGGGGGAGTGGGGAGTTTGGCGCCCAAACGATTTGACCTATCGGATTGAAGAAATTCACACCGGTAACCGTCTTAAAATTGACGAACTCACAATCTGCGTCTCGAAATCGGCCCATAGAAAGATCGAACTCGAAGCTGCCGCTTTGCGCAACTGGGACATGACGGACGACGAGCTGGCGGATGCTTACTTGCGTGGAGATTTGGGCATTGAACCGTATCCTTGGGTCAAGGATAGACAGGGCGCCATCTTTGTGTTGAGGAATGGTGTCCGGGAACGGCTAGCCAAGATTTTCAAACGCGAATTTGGAAACATGCTTAGGCTCGAAGGCGATAAACGGTCAGACAACGACATCAGCCAAGAATACGGCCAGAAGAAGATGGCTGATCCGCAAATGGTCGAAAAATTGAAGAGTTTTTACGATTGGGCGCTTAAGCTACCGGTTTTACCGGAAGGCGCCAGACCGGCTGATATAGAAGATGTGGTTGAGGATCCGAAGAGGAGTAAAGAGAATGAGCGTCGCTTTCTTGAATTTTACGACAAAATCAGACCGAAAGAATCTTAGATTGTCTACAGCCTATTCGGCCAGGCCGATTTGCCGTGGGAGAAAATCATCCAAGTTTGACGCGCATGCGTCGCGGGTCGGATATTGTTACACTCCCCTCATATGTTCCGCCGTCTCATCTGGTTGGCATGCGCCGTCGCAGCTTTCGTCCCGTCTGCCGTCATCGCCCACGCCTACCACCCCATCCCGGTCAGACCTGAATTCGCCCGGCCTTCTGACGTCACTGCCTGGTCAAACGGCTTCAAGGATAAGCTGACCTTCCCGACCTTCGAGGCGGGTCACCAGGGCGGCGGTTTCTTGGCGGCCGGCGATGTGGATGATGATGGCGTGGACGAAATCATCGTCGGCTCGGGACCGGGTCGTGCTCCAGAGGTCAGAGTTTATTCAGCCGACGGCGCTCTCATCCGCCGCTTTTGGCTGGCGTCCGGCTCGCCATGCAAGACAGCGATAACGACGGCCGGTCCGATATCCTGACCGCCCCCGGGCCCGGGGGCCGGGCTCATATCAGGTCTTTCGGCGCCGATCTTAAGCCTAAGGCCTTCTCCCTCTTCGCTTTCGACGGCGCGATGCAGGACGGTGTCAGCCTGGCGGTCCTGCGCTCCGCCTCGGGGACCCTGCTGGCGGTCGCGCCAGAAAGCTGGACCGCATCCACGGTCAGATTGTTCACTCTGGACGGTTCCGCGGCTCCGATTTTCGAATTCCAGCCGTTCACTGATGCCTCATCCTCCCGCCTCGGCCTGACGCTCGCCGCCTATGACTATGACTCTGACGGGGAAGACGAAATCGTCGCGGCGCGCAACGGCCAGGCCGAACCGGAAATTCGCATCTTCGATCGGCGCGGTTGGGAATTGGGGCGCTATCTGGTCGGCGATCCTGCGTACCGCGGCGCCTTGTCTTTCACGGCGGTCAAGGCTGATGGGTCGGGGAATGAATTGGCGGTCATGCCGCTTGCGCCGCTCGTCACGGGTCCGCTCCACGAGCTAAAACTCATCGAGATAAACCTGACGCTTCAGCGCCTGTTCGCCTGGGAGCATGGACGGCTGGCGCGGACCTTCCTGGTCTCGACCGGCATCAAGAAATATCCGACGCCGGTCATGCAGACGAAAGTTTTCCAGAAGATACCGATGATGGATTACCGCGGTTATTACGGCCCTGACCACCCGGATAACTATTTCCTAAAGAACGTTAAAAACAATCTACGCATCCGCGGCTCGATCCTCATCCATTACGTTTTTGGCACCACAACTTCGGCCATCGTATGAGCCATGGTTGCGTCAACGTGGGCAATAAGGATTCAGATTGGATCTACGCCTGGGCCGAAATCGGCACGCCGGTCGTGACCCATTATTGAACGGACGTCATTCGCCCTTTTTGTTGACCGTGTAGGTACCGCGTAGTTGTATTGGCTGCTAGATTATCTTTTAGGCTTATTTGAATACCACCACAATCTTCTTACCTTGTGCCACATAGCCGAGGATGCGCGCCGCGTCTTCCTGGGCGCGCCGGTTTGAGCGTTCCCTGAGTTCAGGTTGCTGGGCAGCTTTCTCGGCTGCGGCCGTCAGGTTTTGGAGTGCTTCGTTGTAGCCCGAATCCGAATCGGTCAGGCGTTTAAAGAGGCCCTTTTCATTATTCACGTCGAGCGGCCCGACAAGTCGTGTGTTGAACAGCGATGCTTTGGGTATCTTGACCGTGATGGTGTCGCCCACGACCGTGATGTCATCTTGGTTGACCTGGGCGAAGTCGATGCCCGTGTTCACTTCCATGGTCCCGCGGGCCGTGATGGTCTCGCCGAAGAACAAATCTTTGAACGCGCTGCCGGTCGTTTTGTTGATGATTACCGGTTCGTCGAATATGAAGGTTTGGGTGACCAGAAAACCGCGGTCGTGCAGGGCAGTCAGGATCGTCTGCGACGAGATTTTGGTTTTGGTTTCGGGCTTGGGGCTGAAGAGCTTGTAGCCGATGAACGTCCCGGTGGCCAAGAAGACGGCGGCCAAGACAATCCCGGTCAACATATATTTCAGGCTGTTAGGCATATGCGGAAAGGGTACATTAAGTCAGGGTTTTTGTCGCATGATGTGAAATAATATCCTAATTTAGGCTTAAATAAAACAAAAAATTCGACTCTGCAACATGCGGATAGCAGAAATGTACATTCAAATGTAGACAGAAATTTGACAAATGATCAAAGCTATGGCATTTTTTCAAATCCTCGTTTGACGAGGGCATTCTTAGCACTTTTACAGCGGAAATACCGACTGCTCAATCCACAGAACAGGGTGAGGAAGATGAGACGTATCGTTCTGTTTTTCGCATTCATGGTGAGTTTCTTGTACGTCCTGTGCTTCGGCTGGCCGGCTGAGGCGGCGCAGAATCTCATGAGCAAGAACGCGGAGCAGGCTCTCAGCCTGATCGGCAGTATGGCCAAGGATCCGGACGCGGTGAACTGCGTGCGGCGAGCCTGCCTCGAAGTGCCGTATCGTAATCGCAGCGTCCGGCACGCGAGGCTCGAAGCCTGCAAACGGGAACATCTCAGGCGTCTCGCGGCCGTGATATCCGGACGATCTACTACGGCACTTCGCTCGTATGGTCCAGGCCAGACGGCCCCGCGGCCGGAAGATCTTGAATGCAGTGCCATCACCGGCCAACCGGAACCGTCAGAAGAAGAAGAATTGGATATGGCCTTTCGACAGCGACGGGCAACTAGGATGGCGGAGTTCGAAGCCAACTCCCATATGGAGGCCGGCGACACCGGTGAAAGTGTCACGGAGAATTCCGTGAAAACACATCAGGCTACGCCGCCCGAAGAAGCCAAGTCACCGCCCAAGTCACTGACGGTCTACGCCGGCTTGATCGGACCGGACGAAGGTCATGTGGCGCATTGCGCTCCTGAGCATTTCGTCGTCCGTGAATCAGACAAGTGTTCAGTCAAATTGTACATCGAGGCCGGCGGGACCTATGACAGTTTGGCGCGATCATGCCTCGCCAAAAGTTATCGGACTGACGCTGTTTCGGTGGTTGAGGAGAATTACGTCGAAGTGACCGTCCCGGCCTGCATCCTGCCTGGCGGAAAGATTGAACTTGACCCAACGCGCTACTCCGAGATTCTCTCGGGCAAGCGCAAACTCGTCATGCACGGCGCACCCAATCTGGAGTTCCACAAGCAGTGCACGGCCAAGGGTGGAAAGCCCTGGGTCGCTCTGCAAGATCGCCAGGTCCTGTGGTTGGCAAGCAAAGATGCACCGCCCCGAGTAAGTCCAGATCAGGAACAAGAGATTTCGCCGGAGCAACCGCTGGTTAACAACGCGGCTCGGGCACAAGAAGCGCCTGCGGCTGTGGCAGACTCGCCGGATGCCGGAAATGACGCCGACCACCCAGAAGCCGGGCTCGCCAAATCAGGAGAAACGACGCCTGACGCCTCAGTGACAGCGGAACCTGCTTCGATGGACTGCACTGTCCTCAATCTCCACCGCATCCGCATCCGATTTCGTCGGCCAAGAAAACCAGGAAGAAAAAGGCCGACTGGACATCTCCACCGACTTCAGACAAGGATGATGTCACACTCCCTCAATCTCGGTTCGGAACAAAAGGTTGGACTTCAAACCGCAGCCTTTTGCCCATGGCCTGTCCAAAATATACGTCGTGATATACGTCGTGTGATTGATCTCTGGCGGGCGACTTCGCCCCCGGGTCATGAGCCGAACTTTGGGTTGCGCTCCGGCGCCGGCCCGCCCATCCACAGTTAACGCTCTCCGGCCAAACCGGTATTTCCACAGTGACGCAACAATACTTTCCGCCCGCAGCGACGGCTTTCGGCCTTTACGGCCGCTTCTAAAACCACCCATCGAGCTTAAGGGTGGTTTTTAAATTGCGTAATTAACAATTTAATGCCGCGTCAGTATACTTAAAAAGTAAATTTACGCTTCATGACGCTGTCGCGACACATTTTATGTCAACCTCGATGATTTTTCTGCTCAAAGCTTGGGCCTCAGCCATGCTGCCGATCCTGACTTTACCGCTCGGTTTTCCGGTGCTGGGCTTGCCCAGCCCGGCGGCCAAGACTAACGCCCCGACCACCGTCCAGACCGCCGTCCAGACATCGGCGCCGCTGACCCGTTTCGTTTCGTGCGCCGCGCTTAAAGACAGAATTTTCCGAGCGTCTTCAGACGGGGCGATGTATCCGATGGTCAAGGCCCTGCCGACCGCCGGCGCGACAGCCGCCCAGATGACGTCTGAGTCCGCGGCGACGAACGATTATTCGCATACCAACGTCCAGGTCGCGGGAGTCGACGAGGCCGATATCATCAAACTCGACGGCTCGCGCGTTTTTCATCTCACCAAGAACCGACTGGCCATTTCCCTCGTCAATCCGCCGACTCAAGCCAAGCTTCTGTCGGTCACTGACTTCGGGCAGGATTTCACGGCCCAAGACATGTACGTCGAGAACGGTCGGGCCATGGTGCTCGGCCAGAACTACGAAGCGCGCGTCTATCCCGGACCGATACCGCTGGGCGCCAAGATGCTGCCGTCCTACATGCCCTGGCGCGGCCGCTCCGTGACCACGGTCCAGATTTTTGACATCTCGGATCCGGCACGGCCCCAGAAAATTCGCACCGTGGAGTTCGACGGCTCGCTCTCCAGCTCGCGCCTCATTAACGGCACGGCCTATCTTGTCATGAACGCCTGGTCGCCGTGGGACCAGGCTGGCGAGGACGAAGCGTCGCTCGTCCCGGGCTATCGCGACAGTAGCCAAGGCGCGGCTTTTCATCCGATGGCCCGGTGTGTCGATGTTTCGTATTTCGACCCGCGACCGGCGCGACAATATCTGGCCGTGGCCTCGCTCCCCATCTCCGGTTCCGGCGAGATTAAGCGTCAGGTCATCCTCGGTTCGAGTGAAACGGTCTACGCCTCGACGGAGAATCTCTACGTCGCGCGTCAAGATTGGTATTCCACAGCGGTCCGCGATACCAATGATCCATCCAGCCTGGAACGCGAGCACACAGTCATCGACAAGTTTGCGCTCAAGGATGGCACCATAAGCTTCTTGGGCCAGGGCAAGGTGCCGGGTCACCTTTTGAATCAGTTTTCATTGGACGAATACGCAGGCAATCTGCGTGTCGCCACGACCAAGGGCCAGGCTTGGGATACCAAGAACCCATCGCAGAACAACATTTACGTCTTGGGTCCTGACCTCAAGCTGCGTGGCAAGATCGAAGGCCTTGCCCCAGGCGAAACAATCTATTCGGCTCGGTTCATGGGCCAGCGCGGCTATCTCGTGACCTTCAAGAAGGTCGATCCTTTCTTCGTCTTTGACCTGTCAAATCCGGACGCGCCGAAGATTCTGGGCAAGCTCAAAATCCCCGGATTCTCCGATTACCTCCATCCCATCGACGAAAACCACATCATCGGTGTGGGCAAGAACGCGTCTGACGCGGCCGAAGGTTCGTTCGCCTGGTACCAGGGCATGAAGCTGGCAGTCTTTGACGTGACCGACGTCGTCAATCCCAAAGAAATGTGGAAGACCGAGGTCGGAGACCGCGGCACGGATTCGCCGGCGCTCACCGACCACAAGGCGTTCCTGTACTCGCCGACCAAGCAACTACTGGTGCTGCCGATCCGCTTGGCCGAGCTGCCGCCCGAGATCAAGACCGATCCCCTGCGGCAGGGGAGCGAATACGGCGATTACACCTTCCAGGGTGCTTACGTTTGGCGGCTGACTTTGGATGATGGCTTTCAGTTCCTGGGCCGCGTTACGCACCAGCCGAACGATGACCAGTTCCTCAAGTCCAGCTATTATTACGGTTCTTCCGACAACGACGTCGTGCGCGCCGCGTACGTCAACGACACGCTGCTGACCTTCTCCAACAACCGTCTTGAGCTCCATCACCTCTACGATTTGACCGCTTATGGCCAGGTCGCGTATCCAACTTTGACCGAGGCTGAATTCCATTGACATACCTTTTCCACCCTCCGCCAGGAGTTCGGGGAGCATTGACTTCCTGGCCGGGATTGGCTATTCTTCCGCTACATTAAACAACGCGTGAGTCAGTCTGGCCGACGTAGCTCAGCGGTAGAGCAGCGGTTTTGTAAACCGTTGGTCGCCGGTTCGATCCCGGCCGTCGGCTCCATCTAAATCATATGTCGCAGGAAAACCTGATTAAGTTAGAGTGCACCGAGTGCAAAAAGCTCAATTATCACTCGACGAAGAACAAGAAGACCATCAAGGCGAGGCTTGAGTTGCGTAAATTTTGCAAGCAGTGCCAGAAACATACTGGTCATAGAGAAACAAAATGACCGATCGTCCCGGCCTACCTCGGGACAATTTGTTTTTGAACTAAATCAGGTTTAAACTGCCAGCATGAGTTGGCTCAAACCGCCACCCTTGATCCATAAGCCGCCACCCCCGATCATCAAGACCGATTGGAAGGGTTTACCGCTCCGGCTGGTCAGACAAGTTGTGCTTGTGTCGGTTAGTTTTTGGCTTATTGTCCTGTTCATTCCGGCGCTTGTCATCTTCATTCTAATTTGGCCCGTACTGCGGGGTACAGTTTGGGGCGCGATCTGCGCGTTCGGCGTGTTGTTCACTGTTTATGTCAGCTTGAAGCTCGGCCTGTTGGCATCGCATTTTATGATCGACAAAGGATATTTGCAGCGGGAGCTGATGAAAAGGGCTAAACCTAAAATTTGACTTATGACAGACTTCTATCCGGAACTAGTGATGCGATCATTGGAGCTGGCGGCCCGTTGGCATGAGGGGCAAAAGCGCAAGCATCCATTTGAGCTCATCCCGTATATCGCTCATCCAGCAGGCGTCGGTTTCTTGTTACAGAAAGCCGGTTACAGCGACGAGATCGTAGCCGCCGGCATCCTGCATGATGTCATCGAGGATTGCGGCGTGACCGAGGAGGATTTGGTTAAGACCATGAACCCGCGTCTCGCCAAGCTGGTACAGGAGGTCAGCGAACCGGACATCCATGACTGGTGGCAAAAGAAGATCGCTTTCATCGAGAAATTATCGCGGGCCACTGATGAGGCGCTTGCCATCAAGGTCGCCGACCACCTGCACAACCTGCAAAGCATCTTGAGCGCCGCGCGCGCCTCTTCCTCGACTATCTGGAATCTCTTTGGCGCGGATCGCGATTCAAAGTTGGCTTACGAGCAGAGCATCGTCGACCTGGTCGCCAATCGCCTCAAACCTTCGCCCTTGGTCGAAGCCCATCGCGCGGCACTGGAAGAGGTGCGCAAGCTGCCGCTCGATTGAGTATGCCGCGCCGCACTCCCAAGTTCGTCACCGCGACCGATATCTACAAGTTTATCGCCTGTCCGCACTGGCCGTATTACGACCATTATGCAACGCCAGAAGAGAGGCTGTTGGAGCGCGTGGCGACCGAAGCCGAAAGGCAACGGCAGGAAGACGGGGTGGCGCATGAAAAACAGGTTGTCGAGATCCTTTTCAAGGGCAAGTCCATCACGGACGCGCGGTTGACGGGCGACATGACCAAAGACTGCGTCCAAACACTTAAATGGATGCGCGAAGGCGCCGAGTTGATTTACCAGGGAGCCATTGTGGCCGGCCGCTGGGCCGGGCGTCCTGATATTCTGGAGAAACGGGATGGTGAAAGTGTCTTTGGCGCTTGGCATTACGTCGCGCTGGACGTCAAATCGTCGCGCGAGCTCGAGAAATACCAGAAATTCCAGCTCGTTTTTTATTCGAAGATCCTCGAGCATCTTCAGGGACGCAAGCCCGAAGAAGCCGGCATCTACAACATCTACGGCGAGTGCATCTATTTCGACCCGGAGAGCGTGGCTGCGGATTTCGCGGATCTGATGGACAAGCTCGAAGCGAGCGTCTTCGACAAGGTCAAGCCGAATCTAGTCCTGCGCAAGGACTGCTATGACAAGGGCGTTTGGGGCAAATTGTGCCAACGCCAAGCCGAGCAAGCCGACGACATCGCCTTGCTCTACAACGTCAATGCCCAGCGGTTGGCGACGCTGCGCACGCTGGGCATTCGGACCGTCGCCGATGCCGCCGCGCTGGATCCCGCGGCCTTAGCCGGAAGCGCACCCGGTTTGACTCTGCATGCTCTCGAGACTATCCGGCTCCAGGCGCAATCCCTGAAGAACCATTCGGTGATAGTCCGCAAATCGGTCGAGCTGCCGGAAGCGTCACTCGAGATTCATTTCGACATCGAAAGCTCGCCGCCGCACGGTATTGATTACCTCTATGGGTTTTTGTTGCGCTGGCCTGACGGTAAGGACGAGTACGTTCCGTTCGTCTCAAGATCCGAAAACCAAAACGCCGAAGGCGAGATGTGGCGTCAGTTCCTGGACTGGCTTCCGACCCTGCCGCTCGATTATGTTGTCTACCATTATTCACCATACGAGTTGGGGCGCTTGGCGGCGCTCGAGAGCCGCCATGGCACAAGCCATTGGCTGGATTTTTTCCGCAGTCGGATGGTCGATCTAAGCGTCTTCACGAAACACAACGTCACGTTCCCGCTGTATTTCTACGGCCTCAAATACGTGGCCAAGTTCCTGGGTTTCGGCTGGCGCGGCGACTTGGTCAAATCCGGCGGCGAATCCGTGGACCAGTTTGCGCGTTTCCTCGAGACCGGCGACGAAACCATCTTTCAGGCCATCCTCGATTACAACGAAGATGACGTCCGTGCTACGGCGCATCTCAAGGATTGGCTCGCGCGTTACGCCCGCGAAACCATCATCTACAGTGCGCCGTATCCGTGGGACATGGACGGCGAAAAATGAACCATCGAAGAAAGCCTTGTGCCCATCCCGGTTTTAGATTTGGCTATCTTGGCCTTTTAGAGGGTGTTCCGGAAACTTTGGAAGTCTAGGAGCGAAATCGTTGACGCGGTGCTGAGGCTGTTGACAATGACGCTGACCGTCGGGTCGCCTTGGCCGATGCGCTCGAAGCCGGGGCGCAAGGTCTGCCATCAGGACGACGCTGGACGGAGCGATCTAGCTTTGAGTGCGGGAGAAGTCGGCCGACTTCCGCCCCATCGAGTAAGGACGAGAACGAATTGCGCTCTATCGAAGCCAAGTAAACCGGACATTTCTAATTCCCGTTGACATTCTTGGTCGGGGCCTTGATAGTTACGCGGCCGAATGATAATCTGCCCGCACCCTTCGAACCTAAGGGGGCTTCGTTCAATGGTAGGACGCTGGTCTCCAAAACCAGCGACGTAGGTTCGATTCCTACAGCCCCTGCCAGACAAGAAACACGGACCATGTTCCGTGTTTTTTGCATCTACATAGCCGTTTTTAATTGAGTCCTAGTCGGACACAACCATGCTTAATTTGCGGAACAATAAATAGAAAAATTTTCCCACACTTTTCTGTACTTTTAAAAAAATCGAGGTGACTTCAATGGCAGTGCTATGTTTCAGCTTGTAATTCTCATTTTCTCATCCCATTTTCTTATCCGCTATAACGGGACTTGCCTTTAGCGCGCCTTTTAGCTAGACTTGGCGCGTTTATTCTATGTCAAAACCAACTCAGGTTTCCATTTCGCGCTCCGGCCTCAAGCAGCGCGCGGTCATTTTGGTCCTGCTGACTCTACTGGTCGGCGGTATTGCTTATCCGCCGGCCGCCAACGGTGTCATCGACTGGCTGAATTATTGGGTCGGGACGCATTTCGGTCATATCCAGAAGGGCTTCGTCCTTGGGCTCGACCTACAGGGCGGCACGCACCTGGAATACGAGGCAGACGTCTCGCAGGTCGCCGATAACGAGCGAACCTCGGCCTTGAACGGCGTGCGTGACGTCATAGAGCGCCGCGTCAACTCGATTGGCGTCTCAGAACCGCTTATCACCACGGCTCGGGCCGGCAATGCCTGGCGCGTGGCGGTCGAGCTGGCCGGCGTTAAGGACGTTAACCAGGCAATCAAGCTTATCGGCGAGACGCCGATTCTAGAGTTTAAAGAACAGAGCACAGAACCGACACGTGATTTGACGGCAGAGGAAAAGAAGAAAATGGAGACCGATAACTTAGAAGCCAAGAAGAAGGCCGAGGCAGATTTGGCCAAGGCGCTCAAGGAACCGGCCTCCCTCGAAGCGCTGGCCAAGGACCATTCGGCCGATGAGGCGTCGCGTGTGCTGGGCGGCGATCTAGGTTACATTAAGGATCAGCCAAAGTATTCCCAGATTTATGACGCGGTGAAAGGTCTCAAGGCCGGTCAGGTCTTGGATAAGGTCATCGATCTGCCGGAGGCATATGTTGTGGCCCAGGTCGAGGAGACCAAGGCTTCGGACATGGAAATCAATGCCCGCCACATCCTCATCCAATGGAAAGACGCGACGAACGCGCCGACGACCACGGTTCGCTCTAAAGACGAGGCCAAAAAGCTGATCGACGGCATTAAGAAAGAAACTACGGCCGTAAATTTTAGCGAACAGGCCAAGAAATATTCCGAAGAACCGGGGGCGGCACAATCCGGCGGCGATTTGGGCTGGTTCGGTAAGGGCGTTATGGTGGAACCGTTCGAGAAGGCCGCGTTCGCACTCAAGAAGGGCGATGTTTCGGACGTGGTCGAGACACAGTTCGGCTACCATATCATCTACAAAGTCGACGAGCGGCCGACGACCGACGTCAAGGTCCGCGCCGTGTTCATCAAGAAGATGCAAAAGACCGACATCGTGCCGCCGAACGACGGCTGGAAGTCGACCCAGCTGACCGGCAAGCAGCTTAAAAAGGCGGCTCTCGACTTCGATCAACGTACGGGTAGCGCCCAGGTGTCGCTCCAGTTCGACGACGAAGGCAAAAAGCTGTTCGGCGACATCACTAAGCGCAACGTCGGTAAGCCGGTGGCCATCTTCCTTGACGGTCAGCTCCTGTCGCAGCCGATTGTTCAAACCGAAATCACCAATGGGCAAGCGGTCATCACCGGCAATTTCTCGATTGAGGAAGCAAAACTCTTGGCCCAGCGCCTTCAGGCCGGCGCCCTGCCGGTGCCGATTAAGCTGATTGCCCAGCAGACGGTCGGTCCAACGCTCGGCCAGGATTCGGTTAATAAATCGATGACGGCCGCGCTCTGGGGTTTTGCGCTCATCGCCCTGTTCATGCTGTTCTGGTACCGCGTGCCCGGTCTGTCCGCCATCGTCTCGCTTGTGCTGTACGTCGGCATTTCGCTC
>Ga0209018_1002338_pt1 | contig 13545 bp, 10 predicted proteins | sample YNPBryBLVA2012_FD_185814 | JGI IMG/M metagenome (GOLD analysis project Ga0209018, IMG submission 185814) | Anoxygenic and chlorotrophic microbial mat microbial communities from Yellowstone National Park, USA - YNP Bryant BLVA 2012 (SPAdes)... ...
GAAGGAGAAGATGCCCGCCTCGAAATAAGCGAGGGGCGGTCTCTGCTGCATTCGATAAAAGTCAAATTGCCCCCTGATGGTGCCGTCGCCTCTGCGAAATTCAAACTTGCATTTCCCCAAGATGGCCTGAAGAATATCCGCGCTTCGATCACCAAATTCGATGACGACGACATTCCCGAGAACAACAGCCGCAATTTTCTTCTAAAAGTCCTAAAAGACAAGATTGCGGTGGTAATCGTTGCCTCGAGGCTGGATTGGGAACTGTCGTTTCTGAAAAACGCTCTCGAAGAAGACGGTCATTTCAAAGTCGATATTGCCCTTGCCGGTGGTCCGGCCGGAAAGTTCTGGGGCGATCTCCCCGCCGCCGATCAATGGTCGAAATACGACCTGATAATCGTAATCGACGGCGATCCCCGGTCGCTTGGCGGTCAATTGGGCAACATCCAAACGGCGGTTAAGGGTGGCTGCGGTTTTCTCTACCTTGCCGGAGTCGGAAGTAACCGGATCAGATTGCAAAACTGGGGTGAACTGCTGCCGTTCGAAGTCTCGGAAAAGACGGAGATCGTTAAGGGGGAATTTTCCCCGGTCCCCGCAACCGAATGGTTGGCGAGATCCCTAACAGCGATCGAGGGCTACAGCTGGGAAAACGCTGCTCCGAGCAACCCGGCGCTGATGAAAAAGATCGCCGAGATGACCGGCGGTAAGTTCTACACGATCGCCGATTTCGCCGGATTTCATGACGAACTAAGGCTCAAAACCAGGACTGTCGAGGAAAGCAGGGAATATCGGCCGATCGAAAGCCTCGCCGTTTTGCTTGTGATTATCGGGATTTTCTCGGCGGAGTGGGCAATTCGAAAATTCAATCAATTGGCTTAATGCAGTTGGGGTTCGATTATCGAAGTTATCGCCCCCCGAGATTCATATTCCCCGGTTGCAGCCGATACTATCAAAAAATGATTGCTCGCTTGAAGCGCTTGTGATAAACTTGATTCCGATTGAGAGACCAGGCAGGAGGGTATATGGCCTACATAATGGATATAACAGCCCGCGAAATTCTTGATTCGCGCGGCAACCCCACGATTGAAGTCGATTGTCTTCTTGATAGCGGTGACCTCGGCCGGGCGGCCGTGCCGTCGGGCGCCTCTACGGGCCAGCTCGAAGCGATTGAACTCCGCGATGGCAATAAGCAACGTTATATGGGCAAGGGGGTCGTCAAGGCGGTCGGCCATGTCAATGACGAAATCGCGCCGGCTCTTATCGAGGCCGGTATCGAAGCGGAAAACCAGGCAGCCATCGATAAATTCCTGATCAATCTCGACGGAACCGAAAACAAAGGGCGGCTCGGCGCTAATGCCATACTCGGCGTTTCTCTGGCCGTTTGCAAAGCGACCGCCGCGGCTTTCGGAATGCCGTTGTATCGTTATATCGGTGGAGTCAATTCCGCCGTTCTGCCGGTTCCCCTGATGAATATTCTGAACGGCGGCAAACATGCGGATAACAACGTCGATTTGCAGGAATTCATGGTGGTGCCGGCCGGTCGGCCGACCTATTCCGAGGCGCTACGATGCGGGGTGGAGATCTTTCACTGCTTGAAAAAGGTCTTATCGGACAGAGGGCTGAATACGGCGGTGGGCGACGAAGGCGGGTTCGCCCCCGACTTGAAATCGAACGAGGAAGCGGTCGGAGTGATAATGACGGCCATAGAAAAGTCCGGTTACAGACCGGGAGAAGATGTATTCATAGCTCTGGATCCGGCGGCCTCGGAGTTTTATGAAAACGGTAAATACCATCTCAAATCGGAAAACAGAGTATTGTCCTCCGCCGAAATGGTCGAGTTTTACGATTCCTGGATCGAAAAGTATCCGATAATTTCTATCGAAGACGGGCTCGCCGAAGACGACTGGGAGGGCTGGAAATTATTGACGCTGAAACTCGGGGATCGTATACAGCTTGTCGGCGATGACGTTTTTGTCACCAATCCCAAAATATTCAGACGTGGTATCAGCGAGGGCGTGGCCAACTCGATCCTGATAAAGTTGAATCAAATCGGCACCCTTACGGAAACTCTCGAGACCATTGATTTGGCGAAGCGATACGGTTATACCACGATCGTCTCCCATCGATCCGGGGAGACCGAAGATGCGACGATCGCCGATGTGGCGGTAGCCACCGGCTCCGGCCAGATCAAAACCGGGTCAGCCTGCAGAACCGATAGGATCTGCAAATACAATCAACTTCTCCGGATCGAACAGGAGCTTGGGGGGCAGGCCAGATTCTTGGGCAGGAACGCGTTCAGAAAACGCTGATCCATAAAGGAGGGGAAATGCGAGAGCTTCCCAAAGTATCGAAGACATTCTCGCAAAGAATAAACGAAAAGAAATCTTCGAGCGGTCTGAAAAAGTATCTGCTAATCACCCTGGTCGTTTTCCTGATCGTGCTTTTCGCAAGCGGCGATTACGGATTGATAAAAATATATCGCTTGAAAGCCGACATAAAAGCCTACAAGCAGGAAATCAAGAGGCTTCAGGTCAAAGCCGTCGATAGCCTATGGGAAATCGGGAAATTGAAATCGGATTCGAGTTATATCTGCCTTTACGCCTCAGAACATTTCGTTTACGCCCGGCCGGGAGTGAAAGTAATTCAGTTTTTGACGGCTGCCGACACCGGTAAGTAATGTCCCGTTTCCGGATAAGGGGTTTTGTAATCCGCGCCTTCTCGACCGGAGAAAGCTCAAGAATATTGACTATCTTTTCCGCGCAGGCCGGAAAGATAAAATGTATGGCCCGCGGCGCCAGAAAATTCCAGAAAAAAAGCGGCGGCCCGCCCGGACTTTTCTCGCTGATTGATTGTCAAATCTATGCCCGCGAAAACAGCGAACTGGGCACCCTTTCGAATTATGAAATAATCGACGATTACTCCTCGATAGCCGCCGATCCCGAAAGTTTCGGCTATGCTTCGGCGATTTGTGAAATAATCGATAAAGGAACTCAGTTGAATCAACCGGTGGCCGGGTTGTTCGAGCTGCTTAACGATTTTCTGACCATCTCGAGCAGAGTGCATCCGGAAGCAATGAGGACGCTGTTTCACGCCTCGTTTTTACGATATCTGGCTTATCTCGGTTACAGTCCCGAATTGAATGTCTGCGCGGTCTGCGGCAAGGAAAACCGGGGACGATCCGCCCACTATTTACCAAGGGTCGGCGGCATAATCTGCACCAAGGATCTTGCCGATGACGAAAAGGCCGCCCGTTTATCCGTTGCGGCGCTGACTGCTTTGAAAGCGATGGCCAAGTTGCCTCTCGATAAGATCGTCGACCTGAAAATCGAGCCGAAAGTCGGTCGGGAGTGCGAGAGGTTTCTGTTAGCTTTCGCCGATTATCATATTGGATTGCGTCCCGATCTGAAATCGCTTAGATTCCTGGCGCAGCTTTAGAATATTCGACTCGGAGGAGCGATGGCCAAAAATAAGGAAAATGCCGATCCATTGATGGATAAACTTGTGGCGCTCTGCAAGCGGCGCGGTTTTGTGTTTCAGTCTTCCGAAATTTACGGCGGTCTGGGTTCCTGTTGGGATTACGGGCCGCTGGGAGTTGAGTTGAAAAACAACATTAAGCGGTTCTGGTGGGAGGCGATGACCCACCGCCGCGATGATATAGAAGGTATAGATGCCGCTATACTCATGGCGCCGCAGGTGTGGAAAGCCTCCGGCCATGTCGACGGTTTCACCGACCCGCTCGTTGACTGCAAAAAATGCAAGCATCGCTTCCGGGCCGATCAGGTCGAGGCCGGCAAGTGTCCCGATTGCGGCGGCGAATTGACCGAACCGCGCAATTTCAACCTGATGTTCAAGACATTCATGGGGCCCGTCGAGGACGAAGCGGCGGTCGTTTATTTGCGCCCGGAAACGGCCCAGGGAATTTACGTCAATTTCCTCAATGTCCAGGGGCCGTCAAGGCAGAAAATACCTTTCGGGATCGCCCAGATCGGTAAAGCGTTTCGAAACGAGATTACCCCGGGTAATTTTATTTTCCGCACCCGCGAATTCGAACAGATGGAAATGCAGTATTTTGTAAATCCGGCCGAGGATGAAAAATGGTTCGATTACTGGCGCCAGCAGCGCTGGCAATGGTATCTCGACCTGGGAATCAATCCGCAGAAATTGAGATGGCATGAACATTCGAAAGAAGAGCTTGCCCATTATGCTAAAAAGGCGTTCGATATCGAATACGAATTCTCGTTCGGCTGGAAAGAAATCGAAGGAATCCATAACCGCACCGATTTCGACTTGAGCCGCCATAAGGAAAGCTCCGGCAAAGACCTTTCATATTATGACGATCAGAGCAAGACACGATACATTCCCTATATTATCGAGACGTCGGCCGGCGCCGACCGCACGACCCTGGTTTGTCTTGCCGATGCTTACCGCGAGGAAGAAGTAAAAGGCGAAATGCGGGTTTCGCTTTCGCTTTCGCCTAAAATAGCACCTATAAAAGCGGCCGTGTTTCCGCTGGTCAATCGCGACGGCATGCCGGAGCTCGCCCAAAAAATCTATTCCGACCTGAAAAAACGGTTCAAGGTGTTTTATGATGACTCCGGAGCGGTGGGCCGCCGCTATCGCCGGATGGATGAGGCCGGCACGCCCTATTGCATCACGGTTGACGGCCAATCGCTTCAGGATGAAACCGTAACCCTGCGCGAACGAGACAGCATGGCCCAGACAAGGCATAAAATTTCCGAATTGGTGCAGATCATAGAGAGCCGGTTGGCTTGAGCAGATCCTGCCCGGTTATGGCCGGCCGGCAAATCGGCGATATCCCAATTTGGCAAAATTTCGAGAATTGGCCATCAGTTTTTTAGTTGTCGAATCGCCAACCTCAGGGTAAAAAACAGGTTCAATTTCTAAATATCCGGTCGGATCGGCGCCGCCTGCGAAACCAGATCGTTGTTTTGGGTGTTCATGATCGCAGTATTTGTATGCTTCAAGGGTGGCTTTTTATTCGCTTTGGCCGAGGTTGCACGGTGCTTGATTATGCTTGAAAATACAATTATTTGTATTAAATTTAGAAAGTCCGGGATTCGATTTCGAACCCGATTTTCGATACGGATGGCAAAGTAAACTTCGGGGAGTTTTTATGAAGTTAATCAGCTTATTCGTAATTTTGACGGTTTTTATGTTGGTGATGACGGCTTCGGCCATGCCGCCGCACCCAAGAGTTATCGAAATGATTAATCGGGGGGAGATCGATAAGCCGATATTCATGCAAAACCCTGATTTTTTCGCAGAAAAGGGGATAAATCAAGGCAAGCCGAACCGGTTGGCGGCGTTGGATCAACCGACCGGGCAATTCAAAGCGTTGGCGATTCTGGTAAAGTTCACCGATAAGAACAATCAAACTGCGGCATCTTATTTTGACAACTTGATTTATGGCGTAAGCGGCAGCACCGTCCGCAATTTTTATTCGGCCGCTTCACGGGGGAGTCTCGATATAGTGACCGTGAATCTACCCTCGGCCTTGGGATGGCGGACTATGCCGCAGACTTACGCTTATTATGTTGATGGCAATTATGGATTCGGCAGTTACCCCCATAATGCCCAGAAACTGGCCGAGGACGCCGTGTGGGCGGTAAATTCCTCCGTCGATTTTTCCCAGTATGACAACGACGGTGACGGAACCGTCGATGCGCTGTTCATCATCCACGCCGGGCGCGGCGCCGAATACAGCGGCAGCGTCAACGATATCTGGTCTCACGCTTGGGAATGTCAGGTCGATCCTTATGTGGACGGGGTTTGGGTCAACGGCTATTCTATGGAACCCGAATACTGGTCGAGCCCGGGCGATATGACCTGCGGTGTGTACGCTCATGAACTCGGCCATGTTTTCGGCCTACCCGATTTCTATGATTACGATTATGACTCGCGAGGTCTCGGCGATTGGTCATTGATGGCCGGCGGAAGTTGGAACGGCAGCAACGGCAACTCGCCGGCGTTTCCCGACGCTTATTCGCGGGTTTTCCTCGGATTCGCCACGGTCGTCAATGTAACCACCAACAGCACCGGCGTCCAGATTCCGGCGGTGGCTGATTCGGGAATCGTTTACAGGCTCTGGACCAACGGGGCATCGGGAAGCCAATATTTTCTGGCCGAGAACCGCCGCCAGATCAGCTACGATGCGGCCTTGCCGTCGCAAGGGTTGCTGATTTATCATGTGGATAATACGGTCAGCGGAAACAATAATCAATGGTATCCGGGATATACCGACAACGGCCATTACCAGGTTGCCCTCGAGCAGGCGGACGGCGATTGGGATTTGGAGCAGGATATCAACAGCGGGGACAACGGCGACCCTTATCCGGGCAGTTCGATCAACCGCACCTTTAATTACAACAGCACTCCGAATTCGCGGAGTTATACCGATGCCAACACCTACGTGGCGATCACCAATATTTCGAACTCGGCTTCCATTATGACCGCGGATTTATCGGTGAGTAATGCCCCCTCGGCGCCGGCGCAGATTGCGCCGCAGAACGGATCTTACACCAGCAATCGCCGACCGACGTTCGATTTTTCAGACGTCGGCGGTGCTACCCGCTATCATATTCAGATCGACAATAACTCCAATTTCGCTTCCCCGGAGTTCGAAAACAGCAATCTGACCGTTTCGCAATATACTCCGGCGACCAACATGGCCGAGGTAGTTTTTTACTGGAGAGTGAGAGCATTCAACGGCACGGTGTGGTCGGGATGGTCCAGCGCCTGGACCGTCGGAATCGACGCCACAGCTCCCGGGGCTCCCACGGGATTGCTTGCCAACGGCGCCAATCCCAGTCCCTGGACATCGAATTCGACCTTTGAAATCACCTGGACGAATCCGAGCGATTTCAGCGGCATCAGGCGGGCACTGTATCGTCTGGGTTCGCCGCCAACAAATTATTTCGACACAACCGGTTCGATGCCATATTCGCCGTCCTCGATAACGCTCGGTATTTCTGGAGTTACCAATCTATATGTATGGGTTCAGGACAACGCCGGCAACGTCAATCATCAAAATTTCGCCATGGTGGTCCTGCAATATGACGGTATCCGGCCGCAAAACAGCATGGCCATTTCGCCCGACACCTCAGCCAGCCGGGCGTTTACGGTGAGCTGGACAAGAGGGATGGACAGCGGCGGCTCGGGGCTATCGGGGAGGTACGATATCTGGGTGAAAATCAATGCCGAGGCCTGGTTCTTGTGGCTGAACGACGTGGCGGAAACGACGGCGATATACGTCGGCGATCATGGGGACACTTATCGTTTCGAGGCTTTAAGTATCGATAACGCGGGCAATGTGGAATATTTCAGCGGCGCTGGAGAAACAACGACTTTGGTCGATACTCTGGCTTACCTTCCCGGTGATGCCAACCGTGATGGTTCGGTCAGGGGTTCGGATGTAACTTATCTGGTAGGATATTTCAAAGGGACCAATCCGCCACCGAACCCGATACTGGCCGGAGACGCCAACGGCGATTGCCTGGTTATGGCCGGTGACGTAACCTATCTTGTGCGTTATTTCAAGGGTCTTGGCTCGGCGCCGGTTCGGGGAAGCTGCCGCTAGAATTAGATATCGGTGCGGTGGCCGAGGGGAGCGAAGGGATACGCGATGAACCGGTGGAGGTTCCGTCAAGAAAAATATTCCTCGGATATGGATTTCTTCGCCAATCGCCTTGCCCGTCACCCTCGTTTGAATATCATAGTTGATTTTCAGGAATTTGGTTCATGGCATACCATTGGATCCGCCGCCGACTTTCGCCCGGAAGAGTTATGGTCATTGCTTGTAAGGCCGCCGTCATAATCTTGAACATTCGGAAAACCGCCGAATATAAAACGATGTCGATGTATTGATTGACAGCGGCGACCGGGATTGATATACTGAAAATCCATGAAAAATGGTTTACTGGTAATATGTATATCTGCACTTGTGGCATTCCATTACGTTGCTCCCGTCTTCGGGCAAAAATCCGATGTGCGCGGACGGATCACGACCGGACCGGCCATATCGCTGGTGACGCTGGCGGTGAATCCATTCGCATTGGATCGGAGTTTCGATTCGGCTGATTCGGCCGTGGCCGAGAGTCTTCGACAGATACTCGAACGCGATCTATTATTCACATTATATTTCAACATCGTGCGGCCCGATTCGGTTTTCCTGCACGATTTCGCCGGCGGCCGGATGAGTCTTGACGACTGGATTTACGTCGGGGCGCAGATGCTGGTCGATTGTCGGTTGACGAAAAACGAATCGATGCTGGCGATGAACGTCGAGGTCGTGGATGTGATGCGCAACCGTCTGGTTTATTCCCACGAATTTCTCGGAGAACCCGGGCGGTATCGATATCTGGCCCATCGGGTGGCCGACGACCTTCTTTACAATTTGACCGGGGAACGAGGCGTGTTTTTTTCAAGAATAGCTTATGTGGTGAAATCAGGGAATAGCTCGGAAATATATATTTGCGATTTCGACGGCTATAATCCGATATTGGCCGTTTCCGATTCGAGATTCCGCAACACGTTGAATTTATTGCCGTCATGGAGCGCCGCCGGCGACAGACTGTTTTTCACCTCTTACAGCCGGGGAAATCCGGATCTTTACTGTATCGATTTTCTGCAAAATTCGGTGTACGCCTTGTCGACCCGTCAGGGCCTCAATTATGAGGCCGCCATGTCTCCCGATGGAAATCATGTGGCGGCCGTGTTGTCGTTCGGCGATAACACCGAGATTTATCTCATAGATGGCAAAAGCGGCAAGATATTGCGCCAGGTTACCTTTTCGCCCTCGATCGATACTTCACCGACATGGTCGCCTAATTCACGCCAAATCGCTTTCACCTCCGACAGAAGCGGCAGTCCGCAGATATACATTACTGATATAGACGGTGCGAATACGCGGCGATTGACTTATCTGGGGGATTACAATACCGAGCCGGCTTGGTCGCCGCGAGGAGATCTGATAGCCTATACCTCACGCGAAAACGGGCTGTTCCAAATTTATGCAGTTGACATCACCGGGCAAAATACTTATAAATTGACAGACTGGGGATCAAACGAGGCGCCGTCGTGGTCGCCTGACGGTCTTCATCTCGTTTATACATCGAACGCCGATGGTGAACGAGGATTGTGGACGATGAATTTCGACGGTACCGGCAAGACGAAGCTTCCGGTCAAAGGCGAATGCAAATCGCCGGATTGGTCGCCGAATTTGCACTAAAGAGCGATTCGCAAATAATAAAGGAGGTAAACCGTAATGAAGAAAATTGCTGTTCTGATGATGCTGGCCCTGATGTTGGCGGTATTATTCACCGGCTGTCCCAAGAAGCAGCCACCGCCGCCGCCACCGCCACCGCCGCCCGTTGCCGATACAACTACACCGCCACCGCCGCCACCGCCGCCACCGCCGCCGGCCAAGCTGGAACTTACGACGATACATTTCGACTTCGACAAGTACAACCTACGGCCGGATGCAATGGATATTATGGCGCAAAACGCCGCGGCGTTGCAGGAAAGGTCAACGGCCGTCGTGAGAATAGAAGGTCATTGCGACGAACGCGGTTCGGATGCATATAATATGGCGCTTGGCGAAAAACGGGCCGCTACCGCCAGAGATTATTTGATAAAATACGGCATCGCCCCCGATCGGCTGTCGATTATAAGTTTCGGTGAATCGAGACCTGTGGCTATTGGCAGCAACGAGGATGCCTGGGCGCAGAATCGCCGGGCTGAATTCAATGTAATCTCCGAGTAGAAGGCTGCGCGAATTCTCAGACGAGGTTTTGAACTGAGCCCGGGTCAACCGTGAATCGGTTTCGCTACGGAAGTTGATTTGCCGCCGTTTTGATGCGCGGTGACCGGAAAACGTCCATAATGGGGACACGCAAGCCGTGTCCCCTTTTCGCTTAAGAAACGTATCGCGAACTTTGCCGGCGGCTATGGAGTAAAAAATAACGATGAAACGATCTCTTGTTATTTATTCGTTGGCGCTTTTGTTTTTAAGCGGATGCGCAACCCACCGCCAGATGTCCAATGTCCGGTTGAAGCTTGACGAACTGGCTTCGGAACAGCAGGAAATCAAGACGATGGTGGTCAGGCTCGATTCGCTGATGGCCGAACAGGCGGCTGGCTCGCGCCGTCTGATTGCCGAGTTCAACAGCGGCATGCAGGAACTCCAGCTGAAAATGTCGCAGGTTGAATCGAGGCTGGCCGACGCCGGGGCGCTGGTGAACCAGGCGGTCGAAAAGATCGAAACGAAAGCGACGCCGGCAGTGGGATCGGATACCGCACAAACCGGCAATATCGATGCCGACAGGCTTTATCGGGCAGCTTATCTCGACCTAACGCGCGGCGATTATAAGATGGCCATAAAAGGATTCGAAGAATTCCTCGCCCGCTACCCGAATACGGCGCGTTCGGATAATGCGCTCTACTGGATCGGAGAATGCCATTATACCCAGAAAGATTATGCCAAAAGTCAATCAACCTACGAACGTTTGCTGAAAGAATATCCCGATTCGGAAAAACTGGCTGCGGCGAAATATAAGCTTGGGATGTCGCTTTATAATCAGAAATTAAGAACAAAGGCCAAGCAGTATTTTCAAGACGTGGTGAAAGATTATCCGGGTACGGACGAGGCTAAACAAGCGGCCGATATGCTGGCGCGATATTGATTTGGGTCATGCGGCCCATGCGGCCGTTGACCGCCCGATCTTGATTCGATACCATCGCCTTTCCGGCGATGCTTGCTCCGGATGATTCGAGGTCTCCGAGACGTTGTTTTCCGAAGACAGGAAAGACCACAGTCCAATACATAGCTCGTTCGGCCGCGACAACGAATGATCCATTCGGTTTTCCGGAAATCCCCTGGTGTCGCAAATCCGAAAAAAGATTTCGGAATCTGCCGGGTTTGCCGGCGTTTTGGGGATTCTCGGGTTGAAAATTAGTCAGCTGGACCAGACGAACAAATGGCGATTGCCGGCGGAGACCCGAGCGATCGCCTGAATGCCCAACATCATTTCATCAGAATCGCCTGGATCCGTTCCGCCAGCCGCAACCAGGCGGCCGATTCAGCCTGCCGATCAAGACTCCGACAGTAAATCACCCGAGAGTTGACGACACGCTGAATCTGGCCGAGCACGATTTTGGCTCGCTTGTCAACCAGCTGGCTTCCATCCTCCCAGGCCGAGATATCGATGACCGACGTATCCGAGGGGATGTATCGAACGCTGTCCGCCAGCAAAAATAACGATCCCGCAGGCAGATATACCTTTTGAAATTCAAAAAACTGGCCGCCGATGAAATTTGTATAAATCGGCCGCTTTGCCTTATTGCTTTCGATAACCGCCTTGATCAGAGCAACCAGCGAATTGGTAAGCGCGGTTCCATCATAACGGCCGCCTGATTCGAACGGTTTCAGCAATTGCAGAAACTTGTCGGCCTGTTTCCGGCAATTGGCCATGATATCCGGATGGTAACGAAAAAGAAAATCTATATACCATGATCGTCGCAGCAGCTCCTTGTCGATCAAGACAACGTCAGGTCTCTTGTTCTCGATATAACGGTAATAGAGCCAGGGCGAATAAATATCCCAGTTTTCGATAAACACGACCGCTTGTTCGGGACACGAATCAAGTATGTTGTTCACCCCGCTTTCGGCCAGACGATCGCCGCTTCTGTCTTGATTCCGCACGCCGGAAATAAAACCCCAAATGCACATCGCCGAACCGATGAGTAAGGCCATGCCCAGCTGGACAATCCTGGCCGGATTTCCTGAAAATAAGCGCCCGACCATTTCGGCCATGACGGCGATTCCATAGGCGATGAGTATGGCAAAGGCTGCGAAAGCCAGTAGGTAATAGGAGTCGATATCTATGATCTCATAGTTGGAACTGTAAAGAACATCGGCGGCGATGATCAAAACGGCCACTATGGCAATGCGCCGATTTTTGCGAAATGAACCGATTGCACCTACTACCGCCAGCAATAATCCTACCGGGCCGATCTGCTCGAAAATCAACTTGCCGAAATACGTTACACCCTTGGCCATATGGTCGATCGAATTGAACATCCAAACTCGATATTGCCATCCCGAAATATGATTGATAAATCCCTGCCAGGTTGCCGGGTTGCTCCAATTCAAAAAAGGTTTGTGAACCGAACGTATCGGCAGGTAAAGATAAGTTGTAAATGCGAGCGCTCCGAAAAGCGAGGAAATGAGAATCCTTTTTCTGTTTTCGCGGGAAAATGCGCCTCCGCTCCAGAGCGCATAAACGATCGCCGGCAGCAAAAATATGGAACTCAAATGAGATCCAAGCGACAAACCCCAGAAATAAAACAAGCCATTAAGGTGGGTGACTTTTTTCCGTTCGACAAACGATGCCGCAAAAAAAAGCGTCAGCAGATTCAAAAGCAATGTCAAGCCATAGACTTCGTTGGTTACTCCCTGTGACCACCAAACCGGAGTCAGGGAAATAGACAGCGCCGCGGCGACCGCCGCAATCCGGAAATGCAACCCCGATTTCCCTTGAATCATACGATTGATCAAGAAATGAAGGCAGCCAGCGGCCGCTGCGGCAATCAAGACCGAAAGCAAATTACAGCTTCTGATGGCCGTCAGGCCCGATATGAACACGGCCAGACGGCCAAGGCAAATATACAATGGGTATCCGGTGGGATGGGCGATGCCCAAAGTGGCGCAATCGGCCGCCAGTTCACCGGAATCGATATAGGTTACGCCGGGGGCCGATGTCAGGTAATAAATTACAGCGGCAAGGAAAGAAATCCCCGCCGCCGGAATGATTGCCTGGCGCATCATAGCAAATCTGATTCGGCTCTAAGTTGGGGCTTGGCTAAAACGGCAGATCCTCGTCCTCGCCGGTGGTATCCGGAGGTGCTTCAGGGATTTCCTGAGCTGCACCCCCCGTTTCGGGACGCCCGCCGAGAAGCTGCAACCTCTGGACCACCACCTCGGTGATAAATCGTTTGTTGCCGTCCTTGTCGTCGTAACTGCGGTGCTGAATTCTGCCCTCGATATAGACCGGCCGGCCTTTTTTCAGATATTGATTGGCTATTTCCGCCTGGCGTCCCCAGCAGACTATATTATGCCATTCGGTCCGCTCCTGGATTTGGCCGTCCTTGTCACGCCAGCGGTCGCTGGTGGCGATTCTGAACGAAGCCACGGCCTGTCCCGACGGGGTGTATTTCAATTCCGGATCGCTGCCGAGGTTGCCGATTAAGATAGCCTTATTTACTGAAGCCATAACGCCTCCGCGGATTGATATTTCGATTAAGATATCCTCATCGCCGACTGATGTCAATTCAAATAACCGAATTGAATTGATCGGAAAGGAAATCAAACCGGCAAATCATTTTGCTTGCTTGCCGGTCAGGGCATTGATATTATCAAAAATCGGCCGTCAAGAAAATCGCAATCGCCGTTTTCCGGAGCCTTGTTTTGATAGCGAATGATAGAGAAAAATATTCGGTAGAGGCGGCAAAAATGAACCGCGGCAGCCTTTT
>Ga0209018_1002340_pt1 | contig 13540 bp, 11 predicted proteins | sample YNPBryBLVA2012_FD_185814 | JGI IMG/M metagenome (GOLD analysis project Ga0209018, IMG submission 185814) | Anoxygenic and chlorotrophic microbial mat microbial communities from Yellowstone National Park, USA - YNP Bryant BLVA 2012 (SPAdes)... ...
GCGCTGCTGTATTCCCCCGTCATGCCGGCGAGCGGATCGGTTTCGTCTTCATCCGGGTATGTGGGCACATAGGACGGCGCGCTCGCCTGCGACAGGTCGAATGGGTCCACGCGCGCATCGCCAACATACGCCTCGGCCTCTCCTTCTTCGTAGCCAGGGCTGACCATGTTGCCAAAAGGCGATACTGCCGGGGCGTTCCCCTCGCCGGCAAAATCGATATTCTGCTGGAATGGCCCGGTGCTGAGTTCAAAGGGATCGCTGGCAGGCTGTCTGCCGCGTTCCAACTTCAGGCTGTCGAGCCAGTTATCGTATTCGGCAGCGGATGGCAGCTCCACCTGCTTGCCACTACCGTGATAGCCCCCTTCGGCATCTCTCGGCGACGGGCTGTACGGTGTATCTGCGGGCGGCACAGTGAAGCTGGGCGCAGGCATATTCATATCGAAGGGAGAGACGTGAGGTGGCACAACAGATGGCGGGGGCGGTGCCGGTTTGGCGGCCTGACTTTGTTGCTGTCTGGCGAGCTTCTTGGTGACGGCCTCCAGGCCCTTCAGCGCGCGTGTATTGTTGGGGTTGAGCGCCAGCACATTTTCCAGGCAGATCTGCTGATTTTCGAGCGAATCGACGACTGCACTCAGCCAGAGCCAGGCGTTCTCGTTTCGCTCGTCCAGTTCGGTGGCGCGGGTAAGCAGTTGACGCGCCTCGACTTTGCGTCCGGCTTTAAAAGCGGCGATCCCTTCCTGTAACAACCTGGCTGCCTCTGTGCTCATCACTGGTACTCCCTTGTTCTCAGCCGGTGTTGTTGCTCGTATGATGATGATACCACACCTCGCGCAACCGTGAGGATCACGGCGCTGCCTGCCTGCGTTTTTGGCGGACATCCCGGCGCTGTGATAATGTTTACGGGTCGTTTTCCGGCTTCACCCGCTAGGACGTTGGCCTGATGACTGCACGGATGACCACGCTTCTGCTCTGTACGGTGATTCTGGGACTGGCGCTGCTGACGGGCTGCGGCGTCGAGACACAGGCCGGGGTTCTGCTGGCAACGGTCGCCGTCACATCGACCACCACGCCTGCGCCGACCGCGACTCCTGACCCATTGACGATGGACCTGCCTCATGTCGTCACGCGCGAATTCATGGGTACGGTCGTTGCCTTCCGTTGTCCGCCGGGATGGGATACGGAGGAACGCGGGCAGTATGTTGTCGCCTTTGACGCCGCCGCTGCGACGGGCGTCGAGACTCCGCCGAGCCTGGCTGTCTACATCCAGTTGAGCCGCCGTTTCGACCTGGACGAGAACATGGAGGCGATGTCTCCCTACGCCCTCAGCGCGCAGAATCAGGGTATGATCGAGTACGGTGTTTTACCGCCTGAGGCTGCGCTGTTGCCGGATGATGCATACCCGTTTCTGTGGGGAGTGCACGATGCCGCTTTGATCCGGTGGCGCGCCGCCGATGACGCGATAGCCGGTTTGAGCCTGGTGGTGATGAATACCAACCGCGACCGCTTTGTCTGGCTTCAGGGGACGGCAGCGGGCAGCCGGTGGGAGGACTTTCAGCCGACGCTGGCGGCCATGCTGTCTTCCGTCACGCTGGACGGGGAGGCGCTCCCGGCAGCGGACGTGCTGACCGCCGTCGCAAACGGATAGGGGTACGGCGCATCCCGTACCCCTGTTGCGTTGCCCGGCTGATGAGAGAAACTACAGGGCAACCGGCTTGGCGAGGATTTCTACCAGTAGGTCCACGCTGGCGGTGACGTCGCGCATGTCGATGGTTTCGCTGACGGTATGGACGTAGCGCGTGGGGATGCTGATGCAGCCGCTCGGCGCGCCCGCCCCACTGATGCTGATCCCCGCCGCATCGGTCGATCCGGCTTGGAGCAGTTCCAACTGATAGGGAATGCCCGCCTCCTCGGCGCGGGCGATCATTAGTTTCTTGACAGCAGGCGGTACGATCAGGCCTGCGTCCTGAACCTTGATCGCCGTGCCCTTACCCAGCGCCACGTCCATACGCTCCATCGCGCGTGGCGTGTCGCCGCTGGAAGTGATGTCTATCGCAATCCCCAGGTCCGGGGCCAGGCCGAATGCCGCCGGGCGCGCGCCACGCAGCCCGACTTCCTCCTGGACGGTGAAAACGAAGTAGACTTCGTGCGGCGTGCTGCGGCCATTGTGCAGACGGCGCATGGTCTCGATGGCGATGGCGCAGCCGATGCGGTCGTCGAAACTCTTGGCGATCAGGCGGTTGCCGCGCTCTTCCAGGGGGCGATGGAAGCCTGCGGCATCGCCCACCTGTACCCCTGCCGAACCGTCGTTCCCGTCGTGCAGGTCTACGTAAAAGGTGTCCAGCGCAGGCACGCCATCCGGCCAGAAGCGGCCTTCGCGCCCGATCACACCGATAGCCCCGTTTTCAAAACGGACGCGGTTGCCGAGTAGCGTGTCTGGCCGTAGCCCGCCCAGGTTGCTGAAACGGAAGAAGCCCCGGTCGTCCTGGTAGGTCAGCATCAGGCCGATCTCGTCCATGTGCGCGGCGATCATGATCTTCACGCCGCCGCTGCCCATTCGGCAGATCAGGTTGCCTACCGGGTCGGTGCGCATTTCGTCGGCCAGCCCGGCGATTTCCTCCTGGATCAGGGCACGGACGTGATGCTCAAAGCCGCTCGGTCCCCAGGCTTCGACCAGCTTCTTGATCGTGTCTTTCATGGTTATCCTCGCTAACGCGCCAGTACAGCGGGCGTGAAACGTTCCAGCGCCGCCCGCATCAGCTTCAGAACATTATCTACGTCGTCCAGATTACACAGCGCCGCCGGGCCGTGAATGTAGCGGCACGGGGTGGAGACGACGGCACTCGGCACACCCGCATTAGCGACGTATACCGCGCCGGCATCGGTGCCTCCGGCGCTGGTCCGTCGGTACTGAAACGGAATGCCTTCGGCGATTGCGGTATCGCGTAAATGGTTCAGCAGGCGGCGATCCACGATCACCGAGCGGTCGATCAGCGTAAGGGCCGGGCCTTTGCCCAGTTCCGTCGCCGGTGTGACCTGCGGCGCTTCGGGATCGCGGCGCGGCGGCGGCACGTCGTTGGCGGTGGTCGTTTCCAGAATGAACGCCACGTCCGGCTGGATGGCCTGCGCCGCGACCTGCGCTCCGCGCAGGCCGACTTCCTCCTGCACGGTGAAAGCTACATGCAGATCGAAGGGGAACGGCTCGCCCCGGACGAGTTCGATCAGAATGGCGCAGCCGATCCGGTCGTCGAACGCCTTGCCCCGTGCGACGCGCCCTTTTTCGGTGTAAACCGTGTCGAACGTCGCTACGTCGCCGAGTTTGGCCTTGCCGTTGGCCTCTTCCCGCGAATTCACCCCGATGTCCAGGCGCAGGTGGTCCAGTTTGACCATGTGATCGTCCTGATTGAGATGAATCGGCTTCCAGTCGATCACGGCGGGGGTTTTCGACTTGCCCACGACCACCCGCAAGCCGGGCAGGATGCGGTCGTCAAAGCCGCCGACGGCGCCCACGCGCAGCGTGCCGTCGCCTTCGATGCCCGTCACCATGAAGCCGACCTCGTCCATGTGCGCGGCGACCAGCACGCGCAGGGGATTTTCCTGAGGATGGCGCCCGCGCTTGACTGCCAGGATGTTGCCCAGCGGGTCGATGCGGATGTCCTCGACATGGCCCTTGATCGCCTTAAGGATGATCGCGCGGACTTCGTCTTCTGCCCCGGAAACGCCCATTGCTTCGGAGAGTTCTTTAATCAGCATCTGGCGCTTCCTTTCCCCTCCTGATCGGTCTCTTCGGCCAGTGGATCGTCCCAGGCAATCGTCGTCAGAAAATCGTCTTCCAGGCTGCTGATAAACTCAGCCAGCAGCCGCCCGGCGCGCTTGATGTCGTCCAGGTCTACCATTTCGACCGGACTGTGCATGTTGCGCAGCGGAATGCCGATCAGCGCGGTGGGCACGCCGCTGCGAGCGACCTGGATGTCCCAGGCGTCGGTCCCGCTGCGTCCGGGGATGGGGTCGATGTTGATCGACATTTCAAGCCGTTTGGCCGTTTCCTGGAGTTTTTCATACAGCTTGGGGTGAAAGTTCGGACCCAGACTGAGGGCCGGACCGCTTCCCAGGGCAAAGGCCCCTTCGCCATCGCCGACGCCGGGCTGTTTGGCAAAGGTCACGTCGAGTGCAATGGCAATATCCGGATGCAGATGGTGGGCTGCTGTTCGCGCGCCGCGATGCCCGACTTCCTCCTGGACGGTCGCCACGGCCAGCACGTCCCAAAGATGCTGGCGCTTTTGCAGTGCCTCCAGGCAGACCGTGATCGCCGCAACACAGGCCCGGTCGTCCATGGCCTTACCGGCCACCCGGTTGCCTTGCAGGGTGAGCAGCGGCACATCGACCGTGACCGGATCGCCGATCTGGACCAGACGGGTGAGTTCCTCTGCGCTGAGTCCCACATCGATCACCAGATCGTCAACGTCGGGGTAGGCGTTGCGTTGATCGGCGGGCAGCACGTGCGGTGGCGTGGCGGCAACCACGCCCGGCAGGGCCTCTTTGCCGTGCACGAGCACGGGCTGAGCCAGCATCACGCGCCCATCCACGCCCCATAGATCGCGCACGCGCAGGAATGCGCCGTCGATCTGGCGGACCAGCATCCCGACCTCATCCATGTGTGCCGCCAACATAATCTTGCGCCGGGGTTCGGCCTCCGCAGAGCCGCGTTTGAGTCCGATGAAGTTCCCCAGGGCGTCCGTCTGAAATTCGTCTGCCAGGCCGGCCCAGTCTGTCATTAAAATATCCCGCACCGGCCCTTCATAACCGGACGGACCGTGCGCCTGGCACAATCGCGTGAGGTGCTCTTTCAGGTCCAAAGGCACATCCTTTGAGATAGCAGCGGATATAGAGTTGGACTGCAATTGCAGCGGTCAAACCGCCGGGTGACAGTCCTACTATAACAACGCAACACTGAAAACTCAACACGCCCGCTTCTATGTGCTGCCTGCGGGCAGTCCTTCCTGCGTAGGGGTAGTAAAGGGGTCTACCGTCGGAACCTCGACAGGGTCTACCGTCGGAACCTCGACAGTCGGAGTCTCGGTTGGTGTCTCGGTGAAGGTTGGCATCAGAGTCGGCACGTCGGTATTGGTGGGCGGCTGCGTGAACGTCGCCGTCGGTGTTGGTGTAAGGGTTGGTGTCAGGGTGATGACAATCACCGGTGGCGTGGAGGTGGGAAACGGCGTGGAGGTCGGGATCGGGATAAAAGTGAAGGTCAGCGTCGCCGTCGGCGGCAGGATCAAAGGTGTCGAGGTCGGCACGAACTGGCCCGGCGTGAGGAGTGGCCCGCTCTGGGAAGGTGTCCAGGTCGGCGGCGGGCCACTCGGCAGCGGCGTGACGCCCTGGAAGGGCGTGTATGTCATTCCCGGAAACTGAGAGGTCACTGTGACCTGGCTGGGAATGGCCTGCGCGGTGAGCGTGGTCGGAGAGGTACGGTTTGGCCGCGCCAGCCCCAGCATGATCGCGCCCAGGCAATAGCAGGGTAAAGTGGCGACGATGATCGCCAGCAGAATAGAACGAGTAACACGCCGCCGACGAAGCCGGGCCTGGTTCATCCGTTCCACAAGCAATCGCTTTCTACCGGGCCGGGGCGAAAAAAGGTCAGTGAAGGTCGTTTCATAAGGGCAAGCATAGCACGGTTTTTTGCCTGATGCTAGAATGGCCCTGCATCGGTATCCTCTTGTTCAGCCCAAGATGACCCTGATCTATCTGTCTCTCGCCTGGATCGCCGGGATCGTTGTGGGGCAGAACGCCGCCAACGTATCTGTGAGTGTATGGTTCGCGGCGGCGGCGCTGTTCATCGTTGGTGCGGTGCTTTTCCGGCGGGATCGCGCGCGGCGGTTGATCCTGGTTTGCGCTACGGCGGGGGCGCTGGGGGCGCTGCGGATCGGATTGGCCAGCGCGCCGCCCGGCCCCGGTGCCCTGGCGAGCTACAACGGCCAGGGCTGGCGTGCGTTTGAAGGCGTGGTCGTGGCCGAGCCGGACGTGCGGGATCGGCAGGTGAATCTGCGCGTGGCAGTGGATTCGATGACCGATGGCGCGGATGCCGTTGTTGTGCGCGGGATGGCGCTCGTCCAGGCCCCCCGCTACGGCGACTACGCCTACGGCGACCGGGTGCGTGTCGCGGGCACGCCCCTCACGCCGCCGGAGTTCGACGATTTTTCCTATCGGGATTACCTGGCCCGCCAGGGCGTCTACACGCTGATCCCCAATGCCGAGGTCGAAATCTTGAGCCGGGGACATGGCGACGCCTTCACGGAGGTCATGCTCTCACTCAAGCGGCGGGCGCAGGGGGCCATTGCCGCCGCCCTGCCGGAGCCGCAGGCATCCCTGCTGACCGGCATTCTTCTCGGCGTGGAAACGGGTATCGCATCAGACGTGCGCGAGGCCTTCAACATGACCGGTGCGGCGCATGTCATTGCGATTTCCGGTTTCAACATGACTCTGCTGGCGAGTCTCCTCAGCCGGTCGTTGAACCTGGTCCTACCCCGGCGGCGGGGCGCTGCAACGGCGATCAGTGCGGCGGCGATCCTGGTCTACACACTTTTTGTGGGAGCAGGTCTGTCGGTCGTGCGCGCGGCGATCATGAGCATTTTGCTGATCGTTGCGCCGCTGTTCCGGCGGCGGGTGTATACCCCGGCTTCGCTGGCCTTCGCCGCGCTGGTGATGAGTGCGCTGGACCCGTTCGCGCTGTGGGATGTGGGCTTTCAACTGAGCTTCGCTGCCGTGCTCGGCCTGGCGCTGTTCACGTCACCGTTTGAGAATGGCTTCCGCCGCCTGTTCTCCCGGCTGTTCCGGGCGGAAACGGCAGAGCGCCTGTTGCGCCTGCTCAGCGAGCCGCTGATCGTCTCCCTGGCGGCACAGATCACCACGCTGCCGCTGATCATGCTCTATTTCGAGAGGGTGTCCCTGGTGTCGCTGGCCGTCAACCTGCTGATCCTGCCCGTTCAGCCGCCGATCCTGATCCTGGGAGGGCTGGCGACGCTGATCGGGCTAGCCGCCGCGCCGCTGGCCCTGCCGGTTTACTGGGTAAGTTGGTTGTTCCTGGCCTGGACGGTGGAGGTGGTGCGCGTTTTCGCCCGGCTGCCCGGCGCATCGCTTTCGACGGGGGCGGACGGGCGGCTGGTGGCCCTGTTTTTCGTGGGCGTGGCGCTGTGGGCCATCCTGCGCGGGACGCGCCCCACCTGGTTGGGGCAGGTCCGGCCACTGTTGCAAAGTCGCGGCGCGGCGCTGGCAGTGCTGGCGGCAGGCGCGGCGACGGCGGCCCTACTGTGGATCGCGGCCTTCCAACTGCCGGATGGCCTGCTACACGTGCGTTTTCTCGACTCCGGGCACAGCAATGCCGTCTTGATCGAGACGCCGCACGGCACAACCATCCTGATCGACGGCGGGCACTATCCCACGCGCCTGCTGACCGCACTGGGCGATCACCTGCCGTTCTGGGAGCGTGAGATCGATCTGCTGGTTCTGACGCAGCCTAAAGACGCGCAGTTCGCCGCCGTTCCGGCGGTTTTGGAACGCTACACCGTGCGGCAGGCGTTGACAAACGGACAGGCGTCGGACACGGAAAACTTCATCGCCTTGCAGCAGGCGCTCACGGAGCGCGGCATTCCTGTGCTGTCTGTGACGGCAGGATACGCGGTGGAAACGTCCGACGGGGTCCGTCTGGACGTGCTGCACCCGCAAGCCGCGCCCGGCCCCGATGACGAGCCGGAATCGGCGGGGCTGGTGTTGCGGCTGAGTTACAGGCAGGCGTCTTTTCTGCTGACGCCCGACCTGGATGAAGCGGCGGAGGCAGCACTGCTGGCAAGCGGGCGGGAGCTGCACGGCACGGTGCTGCAACTGGCTTCACACGGCGCGAATCGTGTTTCCAGCGCGGCGTTTCTGGCCGCTGCTGTTCCACAGGTTGCGGTCGTACAGGTCGATCCGGGCAACCGCTTTGGCCACCCCGCCGCCGACGTGGTGGCCCGCCTGGGCAACACGCCTCTGTATCGGACCGACGAGCAGGGCGCGGTCGAATTCGCCACCGACGGGCAGATGCTCTGGATTTCGACTTCGCGGCATTAGAAACTCACCGCAAAGATCGCAAAGTGCGCGAAGGATGTCCAGTGCTTACGTCCGTCCCAGTGGCAGCTTCTGTTACTTTCGAGCAGGGCGACGACGGGCTTGCCAGTTGATCGCCAGACGCATCGAAGCCGCGCCAAGCAGGAACGACACCACCGCCACCGCCGCCGTGATCAGGATTTCGGTCTGTCCAAACGTGCTGTTCTGTCCGGCAACAGGGGCGCTGCCTGACGTTGCCGTGTTCCCGCCCGCCTGGAGCGCGCTGAGCAGGTCTGCCGTCAGCGCGTCTTCACTGCGCGTGTATTGCACCTGAATGGTAAAGGTCTCCCCAGCAGCCAATGGGCCGAATGTGCCTGTATGATAGGTCAGGTTGTCACTGGAACTGACTCGCGCCTGGGGCAGTTGCGGTGTGATCGAGAGGCTATCGGTATGCGGCGGCTGCTGAAGCTGGATCAGCAGGCTGTCCACCGCGTAATCCCCTGGCCAAGTGAACGACGGCGCACGCGCGTCGCCCTGGCGCGCCAGCGAGTCGTAATATTCGAGTTGGAAGCGCGGTCCGCCCGCCTGAAACGTGATCGTGCGCCATTCGCCTGCCGCCGCGTTCTCGTACTCTACCTCATCGATGGATGTCGAGGTCGGCGCAGGCAATGCAGCGACGACAAACGGCGCAGGCACACGCGCCGGGATGCGCAGGCTGATCGTGACGGGGAAAGAGACCGTGTCCGCCAGCACCCCTTCCAGAATAACCAGCAGCGCCGCCCGGTCATATTCCGGCCACAGCCGCACCTGTAGCTCTTGCAGGCGCAGGTCTTCCTGCGCGACGGCGGGTGAGTTCCACGCCAGAATAGCCGGGAAAAACACGCACAGCGTGAGCAAAACCAGCTTTTTGAGCATCGAATACTCCTTGCGGTCTGCGATGAACACGACGCGACGTTTCCAAGTATACCCATGCTAACGACAACCGTCGCCTGGGTGTTTTCGTATATGGCGTGGGGTATACTCGCCACTCAAACGCGGCGTAGAGCGCAACCTTTGAGCGTAAGAGGTGTTTTTAATGATGACAATGCCACCTGGACGTGATTATGGGCAGGCAGAGGATGCCCAACTGGTGGCCTGGGCGCGGCACGACACGGAGGCGTTCGGTGAACTCTACCGGCGGTACGTCAAAAAGATTTACAACTACGTCTACTACCGCACCAACAACCACCACGACGCCGAAGACCTGACCGCGCGGGTGTTTTATCGCGCGATGGCGCATATCGACTCGTATACCGATCGCGGCATCCCGTTTTCGGCCTGGTTGTACCGGATTGCACACAACCTGGTTGCCAACTGGCACCGCGATCATGGTCGCCGCCAGATTATTTCTCTGGAGGAGTATATCGGCAACGAGTTACCCGGCGAAGCGCCGGAACACAGTGCCGAATCCGGGGAAGAGCGAGAAGCCTTGTTAGCTGCCATCCGCAGTTTGCCGGAGGACCGACAGCAGTTGTTGATCTTGAAGTATGTCGAACATCTTTCCAACGCGGAGATCGGTGAGATCATGAATCGAACCGAGGGCGCGGTCAAGTCGCTGTATCATCGCACTCTGCTTGCCTTGCGCGACGAATTGAGTCGGTTGCAGCAGAAAGTCACTATCTCGGATCATGGGTCACGGCCTCGTCGCCAGAAGTCACACAGGTAAGGTGCTTCAGTCATGCCCCAAACGTTTATCCCGGATGATTACCGGATCGCCGATCTGCTTAACGATTACGCCAGCGGCGTCGCCCCACTGGATGTACTGCTGGCCCGCTACGGCGTCACGGCGGAGCGGGTGCGTGATCTGGCCGTACTGGCCGATCAACTCCGCGAAGTGCTGGTGACGGTCTCACCGGCGGCGTCTTTTGTCGATGATCTATACCGTGAACTGGTCGGGCATAAACGCGCGGCGCGCACCCTGTGGGGGCGGGTGCAGAACATGCCGCCGCGCGTCAAGCTGGCCGCCGGCATCGGCGGGCTGACTCTGACGGCGGGCGTGTTGCTGATCACAGTGCGGTCGCTGTCTCATATCCTGGAAACGCTGGCGAATCGGGCGGAGGCGGCGGGCGAGAGCGCTGCGTAAGCCTGGCGGCAGGCAAAGATTTGACGTGTTGGCGTCCCGACGATCCCTTAGGCTGAGGTGCGGGACGCTTTTTGTTGGGGATGCAAGCCATGCGCAACGGAAGCGATGCCCTGGTGATCCTGATTGTGCTATTGCTGGCATTCGGCCTGCGGGTGGGCAGCCTGCCGGGGCGTGACTTGTGGGGCGACGAAGCGTTCAGCGTGGCGGTGATGCAGCTCCCCGTTGCGGAGATGATCCAGCCCAACATCGATACACATCCGCCGCTATACCACCTGTGGATGACGTTGTGGCTTCGCCTGGCCGGGCTGACGATCCCGGTACAGGGCATCGATCCCTTCCCGATCCGCTTTGGATCGCTTGTCCTGGGGATGCTGGCTGTGCCGGTCACGTATGCCCTGGCGCGGCGGCTGGCCGGCAGGGCGGTGGCGCTGCTGGCGCTGCTGCTCATGGCCGTCTCGCCCTTGCAGGTTTACTATTCGGGCGAACTGCGCATGTATAGCCTGCTGGCCCTGACCAGCACTCTCAGCGTGCTCGCTTTTGTCGCTCTGACACAAAAGCCGGGTCGCACTGCCTGGCTGTTTTACCTGGGCATGACGCTGGCGGCGATGTGTGCCCACTACAACGCCTTCTGGGTGATCGCCGCGCAGAACGTGGTAGCCCTGTTCGGCTCGCCCTGGCGTGGACGCCGCCTCCGCTGGATTGGCGGACAGGCGCTCCTGGCGCTCCTTTATCTGCCCTGGGTCGTCGTCCAGGCGCCGTTTATCCTGGAGCGGGGCGGCTCGCGCGGCAGCTATGCGTTGCTGCCGGAACGTATTGTAGACATCTGGGGGCAAAGCCTGCGCTCGTGGGCTGTCGGCAGGTCGGATGTGGCGGGTTTCCTGTCGCTGCTGGCGTTGCTGGCCGGGCTGATCGCTGCCGGGATCGGCCTGTGGACGGCATGGCGTTCTGCTCATTGGCAGGGGATGCTGCTGGGCGGCTGGGTCGGGCTGACCTTGCTGCTGGTCGCGCTGATGGACCCGCTGATGCCGTTCTTTCACGAGCGGTTCGCCATTGCCGGGAGTGCGGCCTTTCTCTTTCTGGCAGCCTGGGGAATCTACCGTAGTGCCCGAAGGTGCCTCCTCGCCGGTTTGATTCTGGGCGGGCTGTTTATTGTCGGAGGGCTGGCAGGCAATCTCCGCCCGGCTGTCGGCCTATTGGAAGCACAGATCACCTATGCCGGCGCGATGCGCATGATTGCAGCAGAGGCCGCGCCGGGCGATCTGATTCTTTTCAGCAATGAACAACAGATGGCGCTGCGCGGTTATTATGCGCCACCGGACGTGCCCAATATCGTCCTCAGCACGGCGGAAGTCAACAGCCCGCGCACCGACGTCTACCTGGCGCAGGCGGTGGGGGATGCAACGCGCGCCTGGCTGGTGGAATATGGCGACCCCATCGGTTATGACTCGATGCGTCTGGTTCCGGCATGGCTGGCGGAGCACGGCTTCCGACAGCGCTTCTTCTCTTACGATGGCGGCACGGTCTCGCTATATGTGATGGGCGAGGACGCCGCGCCGTTCATCCCCATGAATGCGCAGTTCGGCGAGAACATCCGGCTGACGGGCTATCGTCTGGTGCCGGACCACGCGCTGCCGGGCGATGTGCTGCGCCTGTCGCTGCGGTGGGAAGCGCTGGGTGTTCCGCTCGCCCGCTACACGGTGGGTAACTATGTCCTCAACGAGGCCGGGCAGTTGGTCGCCCAGACAGACGCTGAACCGCGTGGTGGTGCCTCTCCGACCGATTCCTGGCGTAGGGGCGACGTGATCGAGGACCGCTATGCCATTCCCCTGCCACCCGATCTGTCACCGGGAACGTATACGCTGGCCGTCGGGCTATACGCCTGGCCGGATACAACCCGCCTCCCTGTGCAGGGCGATTCCCAGATCGACGGCGCGTTACTTCTGACGACGTTCACCGTCGGAGCGCGGTGATCAGCGTTTTGCCTGCCATCTGCCGTCTGTGGGATTTGGAGCAATCCGGGGCAAAATGTTATACTGACACCGGCTGTTCCTCTTAATACAGGTGCTCTCTTTGCCCACGTTAACCGGAGAGGCAACCGTTGAATCTACACGAATACCAATCCAAGTTCCGTTTTGAGGAGTTTGGGATTCCCATCCCGCATGGCAGTGTGGCAACAACGCCCCTGGAAGCCCGCCGAATTGCAGAAGAAATCGGCGGCCCCGTCGTCGTTAAGGCGCAGGTGCTCACCGGCGGACGCGGCAAGGCGGGCGGCGTCAAACTGGCCAAAACGCCGCAGGAAGCCGAGCAGTGCGCCCAGACCATTCTGGGCCTGAATATCCGGGGGCACATTGTGCGCCGGGTGCTGGTCGATCCGGCCTCCGACATCAGGCAGGAAATTTACCTGGGCATTACTAACGACCGCGCCGCCCGGAAGCCGGTCATTATGTGCAGCGCCGAAGGTGGTATGGACATCGAGGAAGTCAACCGCGTCAAGCCGGAGGCCATCATCCGCGAGTGGATCGATCCTCTGCTGGGCCTGCGCGATTATCAGGTCAACAATATCGCCGGCGGAATCGTGTTACCTCGGTCGCTGTGGCGGCAGTTCGGTAAAATCGCGCAAGGACTCTATCGCTGTTATCTGGAGAGCGACGCGACTCTGTGTGAGATCAACCCCCTGATCATTACCCAGGAAGGCCAGTTGCTCGCCGTTGACGGCAAGATGAGTATCGATGACAACGCCCTGTTCCGCCACCCCGACCTGGCTGCCCTGCGCGATACGTCTGCCGAGCCACCGGAGGAAACCCGTGCCCGCGAGGCCGACCTCAGCTACGTCAAGCTAGATGGACAGATCGGTTGTATGGTCAACGGTGCGGGGCTGGCCATGGCGACGATGGATATGACCGCTTTATACGGCCAGGCGGACGGCATCGGCCCGGCCAATTTTCTCGATATTGGTGGCGGGGCAGACGCGGAAAAAGTCGCGGCGGCCCTGCGCATCATCCTGGCCGATCCGAAAGTGAAGGCGGTTTTGCTGAACATCTTCGGCGGCATCACACGCGCCGACGAGGTGGCCAAAGGCGTCATTGAAGCGTTCAGCGGGATTCAGACGGATATTCCCAAGATCGTCCGGTTGGTAGGCACGAATGAGGAAGAAGGCCGCCGTTTGCTTCAGGAAGCCAACATTCCCAACATGATCACGGCAGCTACCCTGTCTGAGGCGGCGCAGAAGGCCGTTGCTGCGGTGAAGGAGGCGTGCTAGATGGCTGTCCTGATCGACAAGAACACGCGCCTGATCGTCCAGGGCATCACCGGGCAGCAGGGGCTTTTTCATACCCGCCAGAT
>Ga0209018_1002341_pt1 | contig 13533 bp, 5 predicted proteins | sample YNPBryBLVA2012_FD_185814 | JGI IMG/M metagenome (GOLD analysis project Ga0209018, IMG submission 185814) | Anoxygenic and chlorotrophic microbial mat microbial communities from Yellowstone National Park, USA - YNP Bryant BLVA 2012 (SPAdes)... ...
AGCGGCGGCGGCCCCGCCGTCGGGGAGGGCGGCGCCCTCGTCTGGAAAGGTGCGCCCGGGGCGGTCGATCAGCTCCTGCAAAATGCCCGCAAGCACCTCGACCTCTGGTACGGCTGGGAGCAACTCGATCTGGCCGAGCTGGTCCGCAAGCACACCGCCGGAGTCGAGCACCGGACCCCGATCCTGTTCATGTGCGCCTACTACCCCCTCGTCCTGAGCGGCGCGCAGCGCGCGGCGCTGCGCGACTACGTGCTGAGCGGCGGGACGCTGCTGGTCAACTGCTGCGGACAGGAGGCGACCTTCGAGTCGGTGCGGCGTGAGCTGGCGGCCATGCTGCCCGGGTACCTGCTCCGCCCGCTGCCGCCCGATCATCCCGTCTACCACTCGCACTATCACGTGGAACAGGTGCGCTACCCGCTGCCGTCGCCCAATCCCCTGGACGCAGGTGCCGAGCAGAGCGCTCCGCCGCGCTTGCAGGCCGTCACCCTCGGGACGCGCGCCGCGGTCATCGTCAGCCTCGAAGACCTGGCCTGCGGCTGGAACGAGTGGCACCGGCCGGACGTGCCCCGGGTGCACGCTGAGGATGCCACCCGGCTGGGCCTGAACCTGATTACCTACGTGACGGCGGAGAATCGCTACGCCAAATACCTGAGCCGGACGCGGACGGTGAGCGGGCCCAGCGTGCGGCCGCGGCAACAGCTCGTCTTCGCACAGCTCATCCACGACGGCAACTGGAACCCCAGTCCCTCGGCGGTGCCGCTGCTGCTGAAGGAGCTGGCCTCTGACACGTCGATCGCCGTGCGCTTCGAGCGCAAGGCGCTGCAACTGAAGGACCCGGCGCTGTTCGAGCATCCGCTGCTGTACATGACCGGCTCGTGGGACCCGGGCCTGTCGCGCGAAGAGCGGGCGCTGCTGCACCGCTACCTGATCAGCGGGGGCGTGCTCATCGCCGACGCGGCGGCGGGAAGCCGCGAGTTCGACGCGGCGTTCCGCGCCCTGTGCCAGGAGCTGTTCCCCGAACAGCCGCTGACGCCGCTGCCGCCGGACCATCCCCTGTACCGCTGTTTCCACACGATCCAGCAGGTGCGTCTGCACCACGAGGCGGAGCCGGCGGCGCCGGCGATCGAGGCGCTGCTGCTGGGCGAGCGGCCGGTGGTGCTCTACAGCCCGCTCGGGCTGGGCGATGGCTGGGCGCACGAGTTCAGCGTCTACGCCCGCTGCTACAGCACGGAGGACGCGCTGCGGCTGGGAACGAATCTGGTAGTGTATGTGATGCAGTGAGGCACAGCCCGGCGCGCCGCCGATGAGCCGGCAGACCGACACCGTGGAGTGCGACGTGAGACAGCCTTCGCCAGCGTCGATTGAGCAGGCGGCCCAGGCGCAGCTCGATCTGGTCCGCTCGGTGGCCGCCACCCGCCTGCGGATGCGGCAGGAGATCGGCAAGCGCATCGTCGGCCAGACGCAGGTGCTGGACGATCTGCTCACCGCGATCTTCGCCCAGGGGCACGCATTGCTGATCGGCGTGCCGGGTCTGGCCAAGACCATGATGGTGCAGACGCTGGCGGAGATCATGGCGCTGGCGTTTGCGCGGATTCAGTTCACCCCGGACCTGATGCCCGCCGACATCACCGGTACTGAGGTGCTGGAAGAGGACCGGACGACGGGCAAGCGTCTGTTCCGCTTCGTCAAAGGGCCGGTGTTCGCCAACATCGTGCTGGCCGACGAGATCAACCGCACGCCGCCCAAGACCCAGGCGGCCCTGTTGCAGGCCATGCAGGAGCGGGCGGTGACGGTGGCCGGCGCGACCCACCCGCTGCCGCGGCCGTTCTTCGTGCTGGCGACGCAGAACCCGATCGAGCAGGAGGGGACCTACCCGCTGCCGGAGGCGCAGCTCGACCGCTTCATGTTTGCCCTGAAGGTGGATTACCCCAGCGCGGAGGAGGAGCTGTCGATTGCCAGGCGGACCACCGGCGATCACGAGCCGCAGCTCAAGCCGCTGCTCACCTGCGAGCAGGTGCTGGGTTTGCAGAGTCTGGTGCGGCGCGTGCCGGTGTCCGATCACGTGGCCGGCTACGCGGTGAAGCTGGCGCGCGCGACGCGGCCGGGCGCGCCGGACGCACCCGAGCTGGTGCGCAGGTATGTCGCGTGGGGGGCCGGGCCGCGGGCGGTGCAGTACATGGTGCTGGGGGCCAAGGCGCGGGCGATCATGAACGGGACGACGAATGTCGCCTGCGACCACGTCCGCGAGGTCGCACCGCTGGTGCTGCGCCACCGTGTGCTGACGAACTTTGCCGCCGAGGCCGAAGGGATCGACCCGGAGGAGATCGTCGCGCGACTCTTGAAGACGGTCGCGGAGTAGACGCGGCGCAAGTTCCCTTTCCCCCGTGGGGAGAGGGCAGGCTGGGGGCAGGGCAGGCCGTCGGGCTTGACCCTTTCCCCGCCCCTCCCCGGGAGCGAGGGGGCGAGAAACGGTGGCCGGTGACCGGCGCCCGCGCCTGCCCGTTTATCGCCCGGGCCGGAATGCCATGCCTGCAACGCCGTCAAATCCGCTGCTCGAGCCGGCCCTGCTGGAGCGCGTCAAGCGCCTGACGCTGGTGGCGCGACGCGTCGTCGAGGGGGCCCTGCACGGGCTGCATCACTCCCCGCTCCACGATCTGTCGGTGGAATTCGTTCAGCACCGGGCCTACACCCCCGGCGACGAGCTGAAGCATCTCGACTGGCGCGTGCTCGCCCGTTCGGACCGCTACGTAGTGAAACAGTACCGCCAGGAAACCAACCTGCGGGCGGTGATCTTCCTCGACTGCTCGCGGTCGATGGCCTATGGGACCGCAGCACTCTCAGCCGTCGGCCTGCACCCGTCCGCCGGCGGCAACGGCAGCAAGTTCCACTATGGGCAGCGGCTGGCGGCGTCGCTGGCGTACCTGCTGCTGCACCAGGGCGACAGCGTCGGCCTGGTGCTCTCGAACTACCGCCTGGTAGCGCAGGTCCCGCCGCGGGCCGCCCCCGGCCACGTCAGCACCATCTGTGCCGTGCTGGGGCGCGCCGCGCCGGAGGGAGTCACGGACGTCGCGGGCGTGCTGGAGCGGCTGGCGGCGCGGCTGCGACGTCGCTGCCTGGTGATTCTGATCAGCGACCTGCTTGACGATCCCAGGAGCGTGCTGGCGGCACTGGGACAGCTCGCGTCCCGCGGGCACGAGGTGCTCGTCTTTCAGGTGCTCGACCAGCGCGAAATCGACTTCGACCTCGGCCTGTCCGGCTATGGCAAGACTGTCATCCGGGACATGGAGACCCAGACCGAGTTCGACGCCGAACCCGCCCTGATCCGCTCCCTGGTGCGCCAGGAGGTGCAGCGCTTCTGCGCACAGCTCGACGCGGGGGCGCGGCGGCACGGAATCCCGCTGGTGCGCTGCCTGACCAGCGAGCCGCTGGAGCGGGTGCTCGCGGGCTACCTGCACACGCGGCTGAGGACTGGCAAGCGGCTGTCGTCGTGGCGCAACAGCGCGCCGGCATGCCGCGCCGCCCCCGGTAGAAGCACGCCCGCCTCCGGGGTCGGCGCTGCGGGCGCGGCGCCGCACACGAAGGCGGCCGGCAGGGAGCGGGCGCGGGACGCCGCGCCTTCCGGCGACGCGGGAGGCGGCCGATGACGCTCCTGTTTCCGCTGGCGACGCTGGTGGGCCTGACGGCGCTGGTGCCGCTCATCCTGCATCTTTACCAGCGGCGCCGGCGTGCGGTGATCGAGTTTTCAACAAGCCGGTTTTTCACGGCGGCGATCATCCGCTCGCAACGGCGGCTGCGGCTGCGCCGGCTGCTGCTGCTTGTGCTGCGTGTGGCAACGTGCCTGCTGCTGGCGCTGGCGCTGGCGCGGCCGCTGACGACGCTGGCCGGTTTCGGCGGGCGGCCCGGGACGCGCGACGTCGTCATCGTGCTCGACGACAGCCTCTCAATGCGGGCGCGCCAGGCTGCGGCGCCGCCGGCGCGCGAAAGCGCCGCAGCGCCTGCGCTGGCCGAAGACGCGGGCGTGCTGTTCGAACGGGCCCGCGAACTGGCGCTGGGCGCGCTCGGCGAGCTGACCGCCGGCGACCGGGCGGCGCTCATTACGTTCAGCGGCAAGACCATCGGGCGGGTGACGGCGCGCGGGCTGGAGCTGTCGGACGACCTTTTGCAACTGGCAGACGGGGTGCGGCGACTTGAGCCGACGTTTGCCGCCGGCGATGCGTGCTCCGCCCTGGTGGTTGCCGCTGGCCTGTTCAGCGAGTCCGCGCCGCGGAGCCGGGTGGTGCTGGTGCTGACGGATATGCAGGCCGGCGACTGGCGGCAGACGCCCTGGCCGCAGCCGGCGCAGCCGGTGCCGGTCGCCCTGGTGCCGGTCGGCGCTGACAGCGGCCGCGGCGCCGAGGGCTTCGCGGGCCGCCACGCGGACGGCGCGGGGACGGAGCGACCGCCGCCGGCGCTGCGGAGCGCGGCTCTGGAGGCGAATGTCGTTGTCGATCGAATGACTCTGAGCCAGGGGGCGGCCCTCGTCGGGCAGCCGAACCTGCTGAGCGTGCGGATAGTGAACTACTGCCCGGAGCCACGGGCGGCCGAACTGGTCCTGCACGTGGATGATGAGGAGTGGCTGCGGCGCCCGATCACGCTGCCCGGAAGCGCCCCGCATGTGGAACAGATCCCGCTGACTTTCGACCGGCCGGGTGCGCGCCGGCTGCGAGTGCGACTGGTCGCCGAGGACGCCTTGGAGCCGGACAACGCCTTCTACGCCGTCGTGCCCGTCGATCCGCAACTGCCGGTGTTGCTGGTTGACGGCGAGCGGTCGGCCGGCGACGCAGCGTCGAGCGCCGCGGGCGGGCGGAGCGGCGGCGATGCTGAGCGCCCGTCGGCGTCGTTCCTGCGGGCGGCGCTGCGGGCGGTGAGCGCGGAGGGCGGTGCGCTAAGCGTTGACACCATCAGCCCCGAGGCACTTACGCCGGCCGTGCTCGCCGGTTGTCGCGTCGTGCTGCTGAGCGGGGTCGCCGAGCTGTCGCCGGCGCAACTGGAGGCATTGGAGGCGTTCGTGCAGCAGGGGGGCGGGCTGGCGATCTTTCCCGGAGACGCTGCCGACCGACGCTTCTACAACGAGGTGCTGGGTGCGCCCACGCGTCCGGGCGGCGCGTTGCTGCCGGCCGAACTGGGCGGGCTGCTGGCGACGGCCGGCAGCGCCGCAGGCTGGACAGCGACGCGCGGACGCGAGCTGCCGGCGGGCGGGTCGGAAGCCGTCGCGCCCGGGGCTGAAACGCTGCCCGCCCTGCAACCGTTGCACGTATTGTGGGCGGACGTCGAGCACCCGCTTCTGCACCGCTTTCAAGGCCCGCTCCGCAGCGCGCTGGCCGGCATCGCCGTCTATCGCGCTTACGCCCTCCAGCCGCGCGACGCCCGGACGCTGGCAGCGCTGGACGGAGACCGGCCGCTGCTGGTGGAGCGCGCTTACGGCGCCGGGCGGGTGCTGCTGTGGGCGACGGCGCCCCACCCGCGCTGGACCAACCTGCCCCTGCGCCGCGCCTTCGTACCGCTGTGCAGCCGGCTGGTCAGCTACCTGGCGGGCGGCCTGAGCGAAAGCCGGCAGCATCACGTGGGCGAGGACTTCGAGCTGCCCCGCCTGGGGCACGATCCCGAGCGCCCCGTCCATGTCCAGCGGCCCGACGGATCGCGCGTGCGCGCCACCATCCGCATCGCGCACGCCCAGCCGGTCGCGTTTGTCCCCGCCGCCGACGTCAATCAGCCGGGCTTCTATCGCCTGACGGACGGCGCCACCAGGCCGGACCAGACGGACGACCTGCGCCCGCTGGCCGTGAACGTTCCCCGGCGCGAGTCGTCGCCAGACCTGCTCGATCTCTCCACGGCGCAGCAGCTTGCGGGCAACTGGCGGCTGCACAGCGCGTCGGCGGACGGCGCCCCCGGCCCGGCGACCGGCTCCCGGCCCATGCTGACCGGCGGCGGGTGGCTCAGCCGCGGCATGTGGGACGCGCTGCTGTGGACTGCGTTCGTGCTCGTGCTCGCCGAGCCGCTGATCGCGGGCGGAATCGTCCGGCCGCGTGGCCACGCGGCCGGCGGGGCGGCGCCGCGCCTGGCGCGCCTGCGCGGGGCTTTCAGGGGCAACGCCGCATGACGGTCGCACCGCCTCTGGCTGCGCTGCTCTTCGAGGGGCCGCCGATCGGCTGGCCCGGCGGGCTGGTGATCGCGGCGAGCGTGGCGGTGGCGGTGCTGGCGTACACGACGGGTTTCCGCTGGCAACAGACGGTGCCGGGGGCGCGCTTCGGGCTGCTGGGCCTGCGGGTGGGGGCGGTGGCGTGTCTGTTCCTGACGCTGCTGCATCCGACGTGGGTGAGCGAGCGGTCGCTGGAAGAGAAGCCGGTGCTCGCGGTCGTCCTGGATGACAGCGCGTCGATGGGACAGATAGCGGCAGAGGCGGAGACGCAGGGACTGACAGACCGGGGGGCGGAGGCGCGCGCACCGGCCAGCGGCGACGCGGGCCCCCGCCCCAGTCGCTACGCGCTGGCGCTGACGACGCTGCGCGACGGGCTGCTGCCGGCGGCGGCCCGGACTTTCGAGGTGCGCCTCTACGACGTGCAGGGCCGGGCGCTGCATCCCGAGCGGCTCCCGGCCGAAGCGACCGCGCCTTGCAGCCCGCTGACGGACACGCTGCTGCGCGTGCAGGCCGACCTGCGCGACCGGCCGCCGGTCGGCATCGCGCTGCTGTCCGACGGCCGCGAAACCGCCGCTGAGCCGGCGCTCGGCTCCATCGACCAGCTTCGCATCCCGGTCTACGCGCTCGAACTGGCCGCTGCGTCGGCAAGCGCGCCGCGCACGCCCGGCGTTGCGATTCGAGCGGTTTCGGCCAGTCGGCGGGCGCTGGTCGGCAACACGGTGAGCGTAGCCGTGGACCTGGAGGCCACAGGCGTGGGCGCCGCAACGCGCATCCCGATCGCCATCGCCGACGGCGCCGACGTGGTCGCTTCGCGGACGGTCGTGCTGCAAGAACCGTCCGGCAGCGAGGCCGCCCCCGGCACGCCGGGGGTCCGCACGCAGCGCGTCGACCTGGAGTTCGTCCCGCGCCGTCCCGGCAGCTTCGAATATGCGGCCAGCGTCGGCGCGCTTCCCGGCGAGCGCGATCTGAGCGACAACCGGCAAACCTTCCTGCTGGACGTGCGCGCCGAACCGCTGACCGTGCTGTATATCGACGGCGTCCTGCGCTGGGAAGGCAAGTTCCTCCGCGAGGCGCTCGCCGGCGACCCGGACGTCCACATCATTGCGGCAGTACGCACCGCGCGGCCCGGGGCCGACCACGGCTCGCCGGGACTGCTGCTCGGCCAGCAGCTTGCCGCCGTGGCGGTCGTCATTCTCGGCGACGTGGAGGCCGCCTACTTCTCGCCGGGCGAACTGGAGGCTCTGCGGAACTGGGTCACGCAGGGCGGCGGCGGGCTGGTGCTGACGGGCGGCTACCACAGCTTCGGGCCTGACGGCTTCGGGCGAACGGCGCTGCGCGACATCCTGCCGGTCGAGTTCAGCGCCGCCCCCGACCCGCAGGTTGAGCAGCCGCTCAGCCTGCGCCTCACTGAGCCGGGCCGGGCACATCCCATCTTCAACCTGACCGGCGACCCGGTGCGTGACACGGCGTTCTTCCAGCGGTTGCCCGCGCTCGAGGGGTGCACGCGCGTGGCTGGCGTGAAGGCCGGCGCCGAGGTGCTGGCGCTGGCAACGGACCGGACCGGAAACACCGCGCTGCCCCTGCTGATCGCCCAGCAGGTCGGCGCCGGGCGGACGCTGGTGCTGACGGCGGACACGACCTGGCGCTGGCGGATGGTGGTAGGGGGGTTCAGCGGCGACAGCTCGTTCTACGACCGCTTCTGGGGCCAGCTCGTCCGCTGGATGGCGCGTGAGGAGGAGGACGCGCAAACGCAACTGGTGGTTTCAACCAGCCGGCCGCGCTACCGGCTGGGCGAGACGATCGAGCTGAACATCGAACTGGCTGCGGCAGGCCGCGCCCCGCAGGACGGGCCGCAGCACCGCCGGCGCGCAGCGCAGGCGGCCCCAGACGCTGCCCCGGCGACAGCAGAGGCCCGCGAGGGCACAGGCCGGCCGAAACAGAACCCCGCACCAGCGGAACAAGGCCCGGCCGCGGCACACGCCGGCTGGTGTGTCACGGCCCAGGTGCTGGACGAAAGCAGCCGGCCGCTGGCTGTGCCGCTCGTCGAGCTGGGCGCGGGACGATACCGGGGAACGCTCGGCGCATTGCGCCCGGGCCGGCTGGACGTGCACGTGGCCGCCGAGCACGCAGCGCCGGACATCGGTGCCTCGGGAGACACCGGCACGCTGCCGGCCGGTGCCGGGGCAGACCCGGCGGCCCTGTCGCGCGTGGTCAGCGTCGAAGTCGCCGCCCCCGATGTCGAACTGCTGAACGTGCAGCCCGACCCGCAGTGGCTGGCGCGCGTGACGCAGGCGACCGGCGGGCGCCTCGTGCAGCGCGATAGCCTCCCGAGCTGGGTTGCCCAGTTGCCGGCCGAACCGCTGCGTCGCACGGTCCGGCTCAGCTCCGGGGCGCTGGGAGACTGGATATTCGGCGGCGCGTTTCTGGCGCTGCTTTGTGCGGAGTGGGTGGTGAGACGCAGGAGCCAGTTGCCGTAGCAGCCGGTCGGCGTCCCGGCCGGCTGAGAAGCTGCGCCGCCGCGCGAGCGGTCGGCGACGGCTGTGACCTGACTGTCGGAAGCGGCTGGGTCGGGCGCGTGCTGCGTGGGGCAGAGCAGGAAGGCCGATGACCGGGAGCAGTCTGGATGAGCAGTCCGCAGGCTACCATTCTCGGCATGATTGACGCGCTGCGCAGCCGCTGGCTGCGCCGGGAGCTGCTCTTCATGGGCGCGGCCGGACTGGCGGGCGTACTGAGCTGGCTGTTGGTGATGACCCTGGTCGACAACCTGGCCATGCTGTCGAGCGGGGCGCTTATTGCAGGTTGGCTGGCCGGTGGCGCGCTGGCCTGCGGCTGGCTGCTGCTGGCCGTCAGCCGGCTGGTGCTCGGGCGGCCCAGCGCGGTCCGCCTGGCGCTGCTGTACGAGTCGCGCGTCGCGGGACAGTCGAACCGCCTGGTCAACTCCGTGGAGTTCATCGAACTCGGCGCCGCCGCTCGCGACCCGCTCGCATTTGCCGCGGTGCTGGAGAACGCCAGGGCGCTCGACCGGCGGACACTGCCGCAGGCGATCGACTTCCGCCCGGTACACCGCACGCTGCTGATCCTCGTCGCGCTGGGGGCGGTGTTGCTCGGTTACGGCGTGCTCCGTCCCCAGTGGATGAGCAACGCCCTGAGGCGTGTTTTCGCGCCGCTGGCGCCGCCGGCGCATCTCCTGGCCACCGAGCCGCGCGTCAGCCCGGGCGACGTGGAGCTGATCGAGGGGGCGCCGCTGACCATCGAGGCCCGCGTGCCGCGCCCGCTGGTCGGCTCCGCCCCGGAGCAGGTGTATCTCGAATACCGCCCGCTCGAGCTGGAGTGGACGCGGCGTGCCATGACGCGCGTCGACGACGGGGTGTTCCGCTGCGTGTTCGACGCCGTGCGGCATCCGCTGACATACCGGGTGCGGGCAAGGCGCTGCGTCAGTCCGGCATACGCCGTGACGCTGCGGTATTGCCCGCGGATCGAGCAGTTGCAGGTCAGCCTGCGGGCGCCGGCGTACGCGGGCGGCGTTGAGCGCCGGCTGGAACCGGGCGTCGGCGACGTAACCGGGCTGGAGGGCTCGACGATCGAGGTGCGCCTTACCGCCTCAGCGCCGCTCTCGAAGGGGCAGATCGATTTGAGCGGCGGCGCTGCGGTGCGCCTGGAAATCGGAGGCGAGGGGCGCCGCGCGGCAGTCGGCCGTTTCGGCCTCCTGCGCTCCGGAACCTACGCGCTGCGTCTGACCGACGAGCACGGCCTGGAAAACCTTGACCCGCCGCGCTACACGCTGACGGCCGAGCCGGATGAGCCGCCCCTGGCTGCGGTGACGAGCCCGGCGCGCGACCTGGTTTTGCCGGCCGACGCTGAAGTCGAACTGGTGCTGGAAGCCCAGGACGACATCGGGCTGAGCCGGCTGGAACTCCAGGCGCGACGCGGGACAGAGGACTGGGCGCCGCTGCGGCAATGGACGGTGAGCCAGCCTCTGACGCGCCGGCACGCCGAACGGTTCGGGCTGTCGCTTGCGGAGCTGGGTCTGAAGGCCGACGACGTGCTGCTGTACCGCCTGGTGGCCTGGGACAACCGCCAGCCGACCGCCAGCGCCGGCATCGGGCGCACCTGGTCGATCACGGTGGCCGAGCCCAGCGCCGGGCGGACGCTGCTGGGTGCCGAGGCCCGGCGGCTGCTGGAGGCGCTGAAGCGCATTCTGGAGTTGCAGCAGGAAAACCGCAGCGCGCTCGATCTGGACCGCGCCGTCGAGCCGATCCGCGCCCGCCAGCAGCAGGTGCGCGACCTGACGCTGGCGCTGATCGCCGAACAGCGCCGGGCGCTGCGTCCGCCCGAAGGGGTACTGCGCGAGCTGGAGGGCCTGGCCGACGACCAGATGCTGAAGGCGATCGAGCTGCTGGCAGACTACGGCGGGCCGTACCGGCAGCGGGTCAAGCACAAGCGGCCGATTCTCGACCTGATGGACGCGATCATCGGCCGCCTGCAAGCGCTGATCGGCAGCGTCGATCGCGCACTGCAAGCCGCGGAGCAGGCGCAGCGGGCGCTCGAGCAGCTTTCCCCGGAGGAGCGCGATCAGGCCTTGCAGCGGATTCACGACCTGCTGGCCAAGCTGCGCGATTTCCTGCCGGAGCAGGACCGCGTGATCGAGGAGACGGAGGAGCTGGCCCGCAAAGGGGGCGATTTCACGGCCGGGGAGATTGAGAACATTGAGCGGCTGAAGGGCACGGAGGATGCCTGGGCCGAGGTGTTTACCGACTCGGTGCGCGACATCGCCAAGCTCACCGAGCAGGGCTTTGCCGACGCGACGATCGCCAACGATTACAAGGAGATGGTCGAGCAGATCGAGGCTGCCAGCCTCAACCTGACACCCGAGCTGATCGTGCAGGCCGTCCCGCGCGAGCAGGCCGGACGCGAGCTGGCCGAGTCGCTCGTGGAGGAGATGGAAATGTGGCTGCCCAATTCGCCCGACCATGTCCGCTGGATCATGGAAGAACCGCTCGACTTCCCTGAGATCCCACTGGTCGAGCTGCCGGACCAGCTCTGGGACCTGGTCGGTGATCTGATCGAGGAACAGGACGCACTGAACGACGCCGCCGAGGACGTGACCAGCGCCTGGGCGGACTCGCTGGCGGAGGGGGCGGGCTGGGAGGTCGCCGGCGGTCCGATCAGCAACTTCAGCGCCGTCGGCAAGACCGGCAACCAGTTGCCCGACGACAACGAGCTGTCCGGCCGCAGCGGCGACGGACGCTCCGGCCGCAGCCAGGGCCAGTTGGTCGAGAACGTCGCCAAGGGATTGCCCGGCCGCCCGACGCCTACACGCGTCACCAACGACCCCTACGAGGAGGGCGTCGTGCGCGAGCTTCAGCAGATGGCGGTCGGCGGCGCGACCGGCGGCGGCAAGGCCCGCGGCGCCGGCCAGGAGGGCTTGCAGGGTCAAAGCCCGCCGCCGCTCGTCGAAAACATGCACTTCATGATCGATTGGCAGCAGCGCATACGGCAGAAGGCCGAGCGGGTCGTCGGCCAGCTCCAGGTCGTGCGCCTGAGTCTGCCGTCGCTGGACCGGGCTGCGGAGCTGATGCGTCAGGCGGAGGCGGCGGGGCAGGATGGCCGCTATGCCGAGTTGTTCAAGCTTCAGCAGATGGTGCTCCAGAACCTGCGTCTGAGCGGCGATCTGGAGCTGCGCGAGCTGGCTTTGAACATCGACCGGGCGTCTTCCATGCCGCCGGAACAGCGGCGCCGGATCCTGGACGCGCTGGAGGAGCCGGTGCCCCCGGAATACGAGGAGGCCGTGCGACGATACTTCGAGCAGTTGAGCGTCAGCGAATGAAGACGGTGCGCGCGGGCTGGTGTGTGGCGCTCTGCATCAGCGCGGGCCTGACCCCCCTCTCCGCTCTGGCCGGGCCGCCGCCATGGTGGGACGCCGCCTGGCCCTGCCGCGTCCGCATCGAATGCGACGCCGGCGCGGGCGATGTGGCGTGGGTGCGCCTCACCCTGGCGGGGCGAACGACCGCCGACGGGCGCGACCTGCGCCTGGTGGACGCCGACGGCACGCTGCGCGGCTTCGAGATTCTGCATCACGATCCACGGCTGGAGACGCTGATCCAGCTCCGCGTGCCGCCGGACCAGTCGCTGAAGACCTGGCTGTACTTCGGCAACGCGGATGCCCGCCCGATCGACACCCTCAATCCCCAGTTCGAAACCTGGCAGAAAGAATGGAACGCCTGGAAGCAGCGCGATCAGCAGCGGCAGAAGGCGCTCCGCGCCCGCCGGGCGAAAGAGCAGGAGCTGGAGCGCCTGCGCGCGGCGGCGGGGGTGGAGCCGGCGAGCGCCGCAGAGCGGCAGGGGCGGGAGCGCCGGATCGCGCAGCTCGAGCGCGAGCTGGCCGAGCTGGAAGTTCCCGAGGCTGGCGTGGCTCCGGAGAAGCCGGCGACGTGGTCGCCGCGCCGCGGGATCGTGCTGCGCGTGTATCGCAAGCGTGACATGGGGCACCCCGGCTCGCTGACCGAGCTGCGCCGGCTGATCCGGCGCAGCGCGCTGGAAGGGGCGTGCTTCTGCCGCAACATTTCCGACGGCTTCAACCGCTTCGGTCCCAGTGAGCACTACATCAGCGTGTACGAGGGCTGGCTGCGGATCGATCAGCCGGGCGAGTACCGGTTCTGCACCGTCAGCGACGACGGAAGCTGGGTGCGCGTCGATGACAAGGACCTGGTCGCCTGGCCGGGCCCGCACGGCTGGGAGGGTGCCCAGCACGGCGAGAAGCACGGTGCCATCACGTTGCGCCCGGGCGTTGTCAGCGTGCAGTACTTCCACGAAGAAGGCAGCGGCGGGCAGATGGCCTTTCTGGGCTGGCAGCCGCCGGGCGCCGAGCGCTTCTGGAGCATCCCCGATGAGCAGTGGCTCGACGTGCGCCAGGCGCGGGTCGTGGCGTATGAAGCCCGCGACCGACCGCTGATCGCGGTGCCGGCGCTGCGTATCGTCAACACTTACTGGGTGCGCGACGCCGACGATCGACAGGCCACGCTGGTCGAGTTCCGCGACCGCAGTCGCTCCAGCGCGGGCAAGATCGTTCGCGCCCAGTGGTCTTTCGGCGACGGACTGGAGGCGGAGGGGCCGGAGCTGCGCCACGTTTACTTCCGGACCGGGCGACCGGAAGTGACGCTGACGGTGACCGACGAACGCGGCAACCGCGACACCGTCGCCTGCTGCCCGAACGTCTTCTACGTGGACGTGCAGGCGCGCTATTTCCAGTTCGGCAGCCCCAGGCAGTATATGGAGGCGGCCGCCGGCTACGACGTCGAGCGCATGCAGCGGGAGGACCTCCAGCTTTACGCCGAGTTCTGGGATTACCTGGAGCA
>Ga0209018_1002342_pt1 | contig 13530 bp, 9 predicted proteins | sample YNPBryBLVA2012_FD_185814 | JGI IMG/M metagenome (GOLD analysis project Ga0209018, IMG submission 185814) | Anoxygenic and chlorotrophic microbial mat microbial communities from Yellowstone National Park, USA - YNP Bryant BLVA 2012 (SPAdes)... ...
TACCAAGACCCGGCTATGGCTGGGTCTTTGGTTTTAATGGGCACCCCCTTCCGTCGTCCTGAGCGTCTCTTCCGTCGTCCTGAGCGTCTCTTCCGTCGTCCTGAGCGTCTCTTCCGTCGTTCTGAGCGGAGCGAAGAACCTTTATTCCTTCTAAAGATCCTTCACTCCGCTGCGCTCCGTTCAGGATGACAGTCTGGTCAGATCCTTCACTCCGCTGCGCTCCGTTCAGGATGACGATCATTCCCGTCGTTCTGAACGAAGTGAAGAACCCTTATAAAGATCCTTCACTGCGAAATACGGTTTACGCTGGCTGTGTCCCAGGTGAAGAATTCGCCCCCTGGCTACTTCTGACCACTCCGTGGTATCCTGGCAAACATCAAAATATGCACAGAAACGACGCCATCAAATGGCTGAAAGCCATCGTATATATCGGGATTTACGGCGGGCTGCTCGTACCGCTCATGTTTATCCCGGTGGTCATCTTTCCGTTCGTCTTCTCGAAGCTGATTTTTTTCCAGATCCTGATCGGTTTGACCTTCCCGGCTTACATCGCGCTAGCCTGGGCCGAGCCCCAGCATCGGCCCAAATGGACCCCGCTGTACGGGGCTATCATTGCGTATTTTGTCGCCATCCTTCTGTCAGTCATCTTTGCGGTCGATCCGCAACGCGCTTGGTGGGGCAACCAGGAACGCATGAACGGCCTGTTTACGGTCCTTCATTTTTTGCTGTGGCTCACCATGACCGTGTCGGTCGTTAAGACCTGGAAGCAATGGCGTAGCCTGCTTATCTACGAGATAGTCTTGTCCGGCATCATGGCGTGCGTATCGCTGCTCCAGATACCTTTTCCCAAACTCCTCATGTTCCCGGCAGGGCCCCGCGTCGGCGGTTTGGTTGACAATCCGATCTACATGGCCGGTTACCAGATTTTCAACCTGTTTTTTATTGTGTTGCTCTGGTTAAAAAGCGGTAATACAAGCTTCAAGATTTTCCTGGCCGCGGTTGCCCTGCTTGACATCGGTGCCTTCCTGGCGGCCCAGTCGCGCGGCGCTTTGGTTGGTCTGGCGGTCGGCGTGGCCGTTTTTGTGGCAGTCTATGCCATTTTCAGCAACAGTCGCAAAACTAGAATGACCGTCATAAGCATCGGATTGGTCTGCGCCTTGGCGTACGGCTTGGTTTTCGCTTTTAGGAACACGGATGCCATCAGTCATTCATTCCTTAATCGTTTGACCAATTTTAGCGTGACGACTGAAACGCGCTTTATTGCCTGGAGAATAGGCTGGCAAGGGTTCCTAGAAAGGCCATTGACCGGCTGGGGATATGATAATTTTCATATCCTGTTCAACGCGAAGTACAATCCGGTTTCCCTGGAATACGGCTATTACGAGACTTGGTTCGACCGGGCGCATAATACGGTCGTGGATGCTTTGGCTATGACTGGCCTCTTCGGAGCCATCACATATTTCGGCTTATTCGGCACGCTGTTCTATAGCGTTTACCGGGCCTTCAGGAAGAAGTGGATAGATTTGCCGAGCGCCAGCATTTTCGTGGCTTTACCGTCGGCCTATTTTGTCCAGAACCTGTTCGTCTTCGATCAGCCGGCCGGGTTCACCATGAGCTTCTTGCTTTATGGTCTGATCATCGCGGCGACTTCAGGGTCGTTCATCGGGGTGAAGGGCGAGGTGGCGGATGAGAAAGAAAAATCGAAACCGCAAGCTATACCCTGGGGCGTGTTCAGTGTTGTCATGGTCGGGTGCCTGGTGATCGTCTGGCGGTATTCGGTTTTGCCGTTTAGGGCATCCTATTACAGCATTAAATCGAACAATTATTTCGCCGGCGGCGTCCTGCCTGTAGCTTACGATTATGCGGTCAAGGCGGCGGCTATCCCGACGCCGTATGACGACGAGCAGACGTTCCTCCAGTCGCGCAACCTGATAAGTCTGGTGGACAGCGGGGCTATCCCGGGGAAATACCAAGATTGGAGAAAATGGCATGACCTGATAGTCGACATCACGCAACGTCATTTGGCCAACCATCCGGAAAATACCCATCCGCATTTCATCTTCGCTCGATTCTTGCACGCTTTTTCCTCGTTGGTGCCGGAAGACGCCACCTTGGCCGAACAGCAATATAAGGAAGCCATCCGCACCAGCCCCAAGCGCCAACAGCTGTATTACAGTCTCGCCCAGTTCTATCTGGCGCATAATCGCAAAGAAGAAGCGTTGGATTATTTCAAGCAGGCGCTTGCGTTCGATCCGAACGTCGGAGAAAGTCATTGGTACGTGGGCTTGTCAGAGATGTTTGACTTTTCAAATATCCAAGAAGGCGCCAAGGAAATTGCCGCCGCGCTGTCGGCCAAGGCGCCTTATGGCCTTAAGGATACGCGTGAGGCCATGGCTTTGACCATGGCGTATGAGGCGTTGAACGATAAGGACGGTTTCAGGTCAGTTCTGAAGATGCTGCCGAATTTGGGTAACGGTAGCGTGCAGTTGTATCTCGAAATCGCCAGGACCGCGGAAAGAATGGGGCTGATGGAGGAGCGGAATTTGCTTTTGGGAGCCATTGCCCAGGCAGATCCGACATTCGCGCCCAGGCTGGCGCCGCTGCAGCAGGGGAGCGCGACTTCCATCGACGATAGTTTGAAAATGTCGGCCGCGACTGCGGCTTCGGCCACGCAGTCCGTGCCGTCCTTGGTGCCGTCGACGACGTCGGTGGCGCCATCTTCGGCTGTGCTTGCGACGTCGAGCCAGCCGGCGGCGAGCACGCCGAAATTCGGCGGCGGGCCGAGGAGATGAGTTTGGGCGAGACAGTACCGAGATCCGGGGTCTCCGGTCAGAGATCCTGGCTCGCGTTTCGCTTTGCCGGGATGTTAGGCTGGGCCGAACAGGGCGTCGCGATTGCCGCGGTAGGTCGATTCCCAGGTGAAGCGGCGGCGGACGATTTCGGGTCCGGCGGCTGTGAACTTTGCGCGGAGCGCCAAATCTGTCTGGATTTTTTCCAGCGCTTCGATCAATGCGGCCGAGTCTTGCGCCGGGATGATCAACGCGGCTTCGCCGATCTGTTCGTCGCGGGTCATCCAGCGGCAGGCGCCGACATCGGTCGCGACGATGGGTAGTCCGGCGGCCATGGCCTCAAGCAAAGTCAAGGGCATGCCTTCTTTACGCGACGGCAGGACAAAAGCGTCAAAAGCCTTGTAAAGTTGAATGGCGTCGTCGCGGTGTCCTGGCAGGAGGAGCTGTTCGAGTTTCAGTTCTTCGCGTTTTGCTTTCAATGTTTCGAATTCAGGGCCGTCTCCCAGTATGACAAAACGGACTTCCGGATGGGCGTCACAGATTTTTTTGACCGCAGCGAGATAGGGAATGAGGCCTTTAGTGCTGTAGGCGTTGGCCACGGTGCCGAAGACAAAGCCGGAGGCGGGCAGCCCAAGCGTGCGCCGGGCATTGCCGCTGGGTTCAAGCCGCGCGATGAATTCGTCCAGGTCGAGACCGTTGGGCACGGTGATGGTTTTGTCGCGAGGACGAATGCCGATTTTTGTTGCTAATTCTTCATCTCCCGGATGGACCGTGATGATGACATCCTTAAAAGGCGCCGTCAGTTTTTCGGCCGTCCGGTACAGCCATTTTTTCCAGCCGGCGATCGGTTCAAGGAAAGCCCAGCCGCCGATGCAGTAGACGACGCGCGGCTTCGTCATAGACAAGTACGCCGCCAAGCTGCCGATGACGCCCATTTTTGAACTGTTCAGGTGGACGGCATCGGGTTTGAATCCGTCGATGAGTTGTTTGATTTCGCGGACCGCTTTGATGTCATGCAATGGAGAGATTTCTCGCCTGACCGAATCCAACCGACGTGTCGGGATACCGGCCGCGGCCGCGGTCTTCCAAAGCTCGCCCTCGCCGCCGGCGGCCAACAGCACAGCGTGCCCTTCCTCCATCAGGCCATGGGCGAAGCGCACTAAAAAAGACTGGACGCCGCCCCAGTCAGCTTGGGTGACGAGCAGGAGGATGCGTTTGCCGCCTGTTTGATGTAGCGGCTGGACTTGTTCAGGCTTCACGCTTTCCATAATTACGGTTAACATAGCTTAATCCGAAAAGGATGGCAATCGCGGCGCAGCATCCGAGATTCCGGCTTGTGCTTCGCTTGGCCGGGTTGTCAACAGAGTTGGGTTTAGAAAGTCGAGTCTTTACAGTTTTTTGTCGTTTAGAGTACCTTAATCGATGGACCTAATATGTGCGGATTCGCCGGCATCGCCACACCCGATAGGTCTTCGCCGCCAGACGAACTGCTTTGTCGTATGTCGAATGCCGTGGCTTGCCGCGGCCCGGACGGCAACGGCATCTGGAGCGGGCCGGGTATCGGCTTGGCCCACCGCCGGCTGGCCATCATCGATCTAAGCTGCCAGGCGAACCAGCCGATGAAGGATGAAACGGGCGGCTTGACCATCGTCTTCAATGGTGAAATCTACAACTATCTAGACCTTAGGACCGAACTGGAATCCAAGGGCTGCATCTTCCGCACGCATTCGGACACGGAAGTACTGCTCGCGGCGTATCGCGAATACGGAGATGACTTCCTGAAGAAGCTGCGCGGCATGTTTGCGCTAGGATTGTGGGACGAATCTAGGCGGCGTCTGCTGCTGGCCCGCGACCGCATCGGCAAGAAGCCTCTTTTCTATGCCTTCACTCCAGACGGCGCCATCGTCTTCGGTTCGGAGATTAAGGCCCTGGAAGCAGTCGTCAAATTCGAACCTGATTGGCAGGCCGTCAGGCTATTTCTGGGCCTGCAGTACGTCCCGGCGCCGCTAACCGGATTCAAAGGGGTAAAACAGCTTTTACCCGGCACTTTCGCCGTGTATGACGGCCAGAACCTCAAGGCAGAGACCTATCATGCCTGGCCCACGGACAAGCGCGAAGTTAGCGAGGTGCAGGCGGCTAAGGAGCTTCTGGAGAAGCTGGACGAAGCAGTGCGCATCCGTCAATTGACGTCCGACGTTTCGGTCGGCGCTTTCCTGTCTGGCGGCATCGATTCGGCCGCGGTGGTGGCGCTCGCGTCAAAATACGTGAATAGGCCTCTCCAGACCTTCACCATGGGTTTCCCGAGCCTGAGCATGGACGAGCGGCGCGAAGCGCGGTTTGTAGCCGAGAAATTCGGGACCGATCATTTCGAATTTGTGGCCAAGCCGGAGGACTTGGCGCATCTGCTTGACGAGCTGGTTGGCTATTATGACGCGCCCTACGCCGATTCGTCGGCTTTGCCGCTCTGGCTCCTGGCGCGTGAGACAGCCAAAGAAATCAAAGTCGTGTTGACCGGCGACGGCGGCGATGAGCTGTTCGGCGGCTATCGTCGTTATACAGCTTTTGCGAACGCGTTGCGTATCTTCGGGGCTCCATTCATCGGGACGCTAGCTCCGCGGCTCGGAACGTATTATGGGAATCTTTTTCATGATCCGCGATACGAGCGCATGGCCGAGACGATCAAGGCACTGCGCCTCAAACCGGAAACCGCCTACGGCGAGCTGTTCTGCGGTGCATATTTTGGGACGCGCAGTTTGGCCGCGACTTTCCAATCGGAATTCCTGCGCGAGACCGCCGACTCGGACGCGGTCTGGTTCATCGCCAAAAGCATGGGTAGCCAGGCGTCGCTCGAGGCGGCTATGCGCTTCGACCTCATTTCGTATCTGCCGGACGACCTGAACGTCAAGATGGACCGCGCGACCATGCGTTTCGGCTTAGAAGCGCGTTCGCCGTTTCTGGATCAGGACTTGGTGGATTTTGCACTCCGCTTGCCGCTCGAATTGAAGATCAGGGGGAAAGAAAAGAAAATCGTCCTGCGCCGCGCATTGCGCGAACTCTTGCCGTCCGAGGTCCTGAACCGGCCTAAGCGCGGCTTTCAAGTCCCGCTGGCCGAATGGTTTCGCGGCCCGCTTAAATCCCTAGTCGCCGAACGCTGTTTGGGGCAAGACAGCCCGTTGGCCAAGATCGTCCGGCGTGAAGCCGTCGAACGGCTCATCAAGAAGAACGCCCAAGGCTTCGACCATGGCAATAGGTTGTGGATGCTCTTAAGCCTGGCGACGTGGCTGGGGAAAGTTTCAAGGTAGGGGCGCATGGTTATGCGCCCCGACATTCCGGCCAAGCGAAGCGCGAGCTGGGCTCTATGGATGGACTGTATGGGCGGCCTCTGTGCCCGCCCAAATGGGGGCCTGTGATGGGCAGGCGCTGGGGCCTGTGATGGGCAGGCGCGGGGGCCTGCCCGTACGGGAAGGTTATGCGCGCCTGCAACAAATCGAAATTCGCCCAAACCCAGGGCGCATGGTTATGCGCCCGTACGTTCGCTTGTAAAAAGCCTAAAAGGCTGATTTAATGCTTAATAAGCGGCATTATCGCTTATTTATAGGTATGAAAAAGGTGCTGGTTACCGGCGGAGCCGGTTTTGTGGGGTCGCATCTGTGCGATCGGCTAATCCAGGACGGCCACGAGGTCATCTGCCTCGATAATCTGTTCACGGGTTCGCGCGCCAATCTCGCGCAGCTTTTGGATAACCCTCGGTTCACGTTCATCGAGCGCGACGTGCAGCAGCCGTTTTTCGCCAAAGTCGATTGGATTTTTAATCTGGCTTGCCCGGCATCTCCCGTTCACTATCAACATGAGCCGGTCGAGACGGTCAGGACGAACGTGCTCGGCATGCTGAACATGCTGGAGCTGGCCAAGGCGGTGGGCGCGCGCATCCTGCAGGCCTCGACTTCGGAAGTCTACGGCGATCCGCTCGAGCATCCGCAGAGGGAAACTTACTGGGGCAACGTGGATCCGATTTCGCGCCGCGGCTGCTATGATGAAGGCAAGCGCTGCGCCGAGACCTTGTGCTTCGATTACCACCGCGAATATGGCGTGGATATTCGCGTCATCCGCATCTTTAACACCTACGGTCCGCGCATGGCCCAGAATGACGGCCGGGTCGTCTCGAACTTCATCTTGCAGGCATTACGCGGCGAGCCTGTTACCATTTACGGCGACGGCAGCCATACGCGATCCTTCCAGTACGTCGACGATTTAATTGAAGGCATGATCAAGATGATGTCGCAGGACGGTTTCGTGGGGCCGGTCAACATCGGCAACCCGGGCGAGTTCACTTTGCTTGAATTGGCAAAGACAGTCATCGAGATGACAGGCTCGTCATCAGAAATCGTGCATCTGGCCGAGACTGATCACGACCCGAAAAAACGCCAAGCCGATATCACGCTGGCCAAGGAGAAGTTGAGCTGGGAACCTAAAATACAATTGCGCGAGGGACTCGAAAAGACCATCGCATATTTCCGCTCTGTCATATGACGAACGATTCTGTCATTCCGGCGGAAACCGGAATCCAAGGAACGCTGGACCCTCGCCAGCGCGGGGCTGATAAGCCGTCGCGACGGGTCATTATTTTTTCCACCGCCTATTATCCGCTCGTCGGCGGGGCCGAGGTGGCCATGAAGGAGACAACCGACCGCCTGGAAGGTTACGACTTCCATATGATTTGCGCGGCCATCAAGCCTGGCTTAAAGCGCGTCGAAAAAATCGGCAACATCACGGTCCACCGCTGTGGAATCGGCAAGCCGTTCGACAAGATGTTTTTGCCTGTCGGCGGCGCCATCAAAGGCTGGTGGCTGATGCGCAAGGAAAAATCGCCGGTCGTCTGGTCGCTCATGGCGAGCTGGGGCGGGTTCGCGGCGCTGGCCTTCACCTGGCTACGCCCGGGCGCGAAACTTCTCCTCACATTACAGGAAGGGGATCCGCTTGAACATTACGCCAAGCGCGCCGGCAAACTGCGGTTCTTGCATGCGAAGATCTTCAAGCGTGCAAACGCGGTCCAGGCCATCAGCAATTTTCTGGCTGATTGGGCACTAAAGATGGGATTCAAAGGAAAACCGGAAGTGGTGCCGAATGGCGTGGATATTGCGAAGTTCACCCAGCGGATTACCGCCGAAAAGAGGTCGGAACTGCGTCAAGGATTCGGTTTCGCCGAGAGCGACGTCGTGCTTGTTACGGCGTCGCGGTTGTCGCTCAAGAACGGCATCGATGATTTGATCCGCGCATTGTCTTATTTGCCGCCAAATTTTAAAGTGCTCATCGCCGGAGATGGGGAAGACAAGGATAAATTGCATGTTTTGGCCGAACAAAAGGGTTTAAAGGAGCGCGTCGTTTTTCTGGGGAGCCGGTCACATGACGAGTTGCCCGCGATTTTGCGGTCATCCGACATTTTCGTCCGCGCTTCGTTGTCCGAAGGCTTGGGAAATTCCTTCCTCGAAGCCATGGCCGCCGGATTGCCCATCATCGGCACGCCGGTTGGCGGCATCCCAGATTTTTTGAAAGATGGTGAGACCGGTGTGTTCTGCCAGCCGCGCGATCCGGAATCGATCGCGAATGCGACCAGACGCGTCCAAGAAGAGCCGGGATTGAGAGAGAAACTCGTGCGGCAAGGCGAGGCGCTGGTAAAAGAAAAGTACGGATGGGAAGGAATCGTTTGTCGAATCGACGGTATACTGCAAGCGCTGGCCTCGATATGAAAATTCTCATCGCGACAGGCATTTATCCGCCGGAGATCGGCGGGCCGGCAAGCTTCACACGCGAGCTGGCCAGGGAACTGAAACGCCGTGGCCACGAGCCGATAGTCGTTTGCTATGGCGACGAGAAGACGCTCAAGGGCGAAGGCTGGCCCGTAGAGGTCGTGGCGCGCGCCGGCGGACCGTTCGTCAGGTATGCAAGATACGCCTGGCGTATCTTTTTGTTCGCGAGACAGGCTGACGTCGTTTTCTTGCAGGGTCCGGTATCCGAAGGTTTGCCCGGGACGATTGGCGCTTGGTTGGCCTGTAAGCCCACGGTTATGAAGGTGGTTGGGGATTATGCCTGGGAGATTTATCGCCAACAAACGCCGAAGAATCTTGAGCTTTTGGACGATTTCGTTAAAAAGCCGCATGGCTCCGTCGGTTGGCTGGAAAAGATTGAACGTTGGACCGCGCGGCGGGCGAAGCTGGTCATTACGCCGAGCCGGTATCTCAAAAAAATCGTCGCCGCCTGGGGCGTGGCGCCGGAGAAAATCCACGTCATCTACAACACCATCCCGCCACTGCCGCCGACCAAGTCTCGCGACGAATTGCGGGCAACTGCCGGCCTGGCCGAGAAAAAGCTGGTCCTGACGGTTGTCAGAGCCGTTCCTTGGAAACATGGCGATTTTTTATGCGAGGTTCTGGCGAAGCTGCCCGAAGAATACCACTTGGCTATCGTCGGCGACGGTCCATCGCTCGCAGATTGGAAACACAGAGCGGATGAGCTCGGGGTTTCAGCGCGTGTCATCTTTGCCGGGAAATTGAATCGTGAAAAAGTCGCGGAATGGTACGCGATGGCGGACGTTTTTGCCCTGCCTTCGGGTTACGAAGGCTTTCCGCATGTCGTGGCCGAGGCGGCGTCCGTCGGCTTGCCGAGTTTAGTCAGCGATCAGGGCGGAAATCCGGAAACGAAAGAACTTTTTCCGGGATTGGTGACGGTGTTGCCGTATCTTGACGCGGATGCATGGAAGGCGGCATTAAGCTCAGACGTGCGGCGCAGTGAGCCTAAACAATCGGTCGGTTTTGAGGAGCTAGCCGCAAAATATCTAGAGATGCTCAAGTTAGTATGAAGCCACAATATAAAATCTTCGAAGAAGAATGTATGCGACGGATCGCCGAGCGGCGCGTGATATTAGATGTGGGCGGTGGTTCGCGGTTCATGAAAGGGATGAAAATCTATGAGCCGTTGTTTAAAAATTGCGAATATAAAACGCTAGACGTCTCGACTGATTACGGACCGGATATTGTAGGTGATATTCATGCCATTCCTCTGCCGGATGGGAGCGTGGATGCGATTATCTGCCGTTCTGTGTTGGAGCACGTAGAACGGCCGGCGGTCGCTGTTCAAGAGATGCTGCGTATCCTGAAGCCGAGAGGTCTCCTGTTTCTTCAGGTGCCTTCCATCTATCCGTATCATGCCCGAATCGGACATGGCGCCTATCCTGATTATTGGCGGTTCTTCGAGAGTACGCTTCGACTGATGTTGAAGGATTTTTCGGAGATCGAGCTTTGTCGTCACGGCGGTTGGTTCAGTGCCATGGTGTTTTTCTTGCCAGGACAGGCTCGGTTGATGAAGATACTGTCGCCGATTGCCAGCAGTCTGGATAAGATATTCCGCACAGAAAAAAAGACGACGACGCCAATACTGTATTGCCTGGCGGTCAAATGATATGCGCATCCTGCTCCTGAGCCGTGACCAGAATGTCTTGAATGAAGGATCTACGACCTTAGAACGTTTGCGTCTTTTGTGGGACGGTGGAGTTGATTTGCGGGTAATTGTCGCTTCGCGTTCTTCCGGATCGGTAAAGGAACGGGGTTTGAGCGTACAGGGGAATGGCGGGAAGAACGCGTTAGTCCGCCTTTGGAGGCTTTACCGACAAGCGAGCCGTGAACTCCGGACCCCTGGGTTCGACCTGGTCTCCACCCAAGATCCATTCGAGTTGGGCCTCATCGGATGGTTGGTGACGCGGGGTAAGAGGGTGAAACTCGAAATTCAGGACCACGGCGGATTTTTCGACGGTGAGCCGGCGGACGAGCCATTGTGGTTCTGGCGATCGAGGCTGGCGTGGCGGCTGGCGCGGCGCGCGAAAGCCATTCGCACCGTCAGTCCGAAAAGTCTGGAGAACCTGAAGGCGAAAGGCCTCGGGGATAAGGCGTATTGGCTGCCGATCGCGGCGGATTTGCGTTTCGCGAATCTGCCGAAGCGAACCGAGCCAGGCTTGATGGTTTCGGTCGGGCGTTTGGTCTCGGTCAAAAGATTTTCACTGCTGCTTGAATCGCTGGCCGAGCTGAAGAAGAAAGTCCCGGAAGCCAAGCTGGCAGTCATTGGCGACGGCCCTTTGAGACAAAGCTTGCAGCAGCAAGCGAAAGATCTCGGCCTTGAAGCCGAGGTCGAGTTCGTCGGGCAGACCGACCCGGCACCCTGGCTGGAACGTGCTTCGATCTTCGCGCTACTCTCTTCGCATGAGGGCTGGGGTGTTGCGGCCATCGAAGCGGCTTTGGCCGGCATTCCGGTCGTCATGAGCGATACAGGTTGCGCTCGTTGGCTCGAGGCAAGGGGAGCGGCGCGCGTCATCGGCCGACAAGAAGAAAATCCATCCGCGATCGCCAGCAGCTTGGCGGAGAGCTTGCGTCAAGAAAATATACAGAGCCTAAAGATCGACCAGGCTTTTGATGCTCAGCAGACGGCGCGTGAACAAGTAAGTCGATGGTCCGCCATCATAAATAACGACGCTTCTAAATTGATGGTCATCTGTCAAGCCGTCGATGACGACGACGCGCTGTTCGGTTTTTTTACCGCTTGGCTTAAGGAAGCGGCCGGTGAGTTCACGTCTTTGAAGGTTTTGGCGCTGCGCGTTGGTAAATTTTTTTTGCCGGAGAATGTTCAGGTAGTTCCGCTTCGAGAAAAGGGCGGGCGTTCGAAACTCAAAGTCATCTGCAATCTCTGGCGCTGGTCTTGGAGGATGCGCCGCGATTATGACGGTGTTTACATCCGCGGCGATGCCCAATATCCGGTTTTGGCCGGTTGGCTTTGGAAATTTTTGGGTAAGAAAGTCGTGTTATTCTACGCGCACTACACGTCCAAAACAAAGTGGCTGAAGCTGGCATCATGGTTGTGCGACGCGGTCGTGACTTCGGTACCGGCGGCCTGCCATCTCAAAAAAGCCATTCCGATTGGACAGGGAGTAGACGCTTCAAGGTTTAAGACGATTAGGCACCATGAAGGTACGGCGCGGCTGTTGGTGTTCGGGAGAGTTTCACCGATCAAGCGCGTGCCCTGGATCTTGCAAACTATTTCGGACACCTCGTCAGAGGTCGTTAAACGCATAAGCGTCATTGGCCGCGCGACCGACCCGGCCGAAGCTGAGCGGTTGAAACAAATTGCCTCAAAGTTTGGTGTGGTCTGGGAAGAGCGCGACGTGGCGAATTTTGTGGCGCCAGAGCTGTATCTGCGCTATGATATCTTTCTTAACGCTACGCCGGGGAGTTTAGATAAGACCATCGTGGAGGCCATGTTATCCGGGTTGGTGGTCATCGCGAGTACTTCGGCTTATGGCGATTTCTTGCCAGTCGACCTCAAATGGCTCAATCCAACAGATTCGAATTTTGGTGAGTCGGTAGTTAAGGCTGTAAGCCTGGGTACGGCGGAGAGGACTGATATCGGCGTCCGTTTACGGCGGATAGCTGTCGAAAATCACAGCCAATCGCAGCAGATAGCGAAAATTAAAAGGATTTTTAACGTCGTTTAGTGGCTCGAGGTGTTGACTAAGCATTTGACGCAATCTGTTATTCGCGTAAACTAAATCCGATTCGATTCCGTATGTACCAAGGCAAGACCGTCAGCGTCATCATCCCGACCTACAACGAGGAGGGGAGCATCGCGCGAGTTATCGAAGATTTTTTTGCGACCGGCGTGGTGGACGAAGTCGTGGCCGTGGACAACAACGCGCGAGGGAATACGGCGGCCGAAATCCGCAAGACCAGAGCCAGGCACATCGAAGAAAAAGAGCACCAGGGCTACGGCCACGCCTTGATGCGCGGCATGCGTGAAGCGACGGGCGATCTACTTGTCATGGTCGAGGCAGATGGGACGTTCGAGGCGAGGGACATCCGTAAGTTTCTGGAGTACAGCCAGGATTTCGACGTGGTCTTCGGGACGCGGACATCCAGGGCGGCGATTTGGTCCGGCGCTTTCATGCCGTTCCCCGTTCGGTTTGGTAACTGGTTCGTGGCGAAGTTCTTGGAGGTTCTGCATAACGGTCCAACTATGACCGACGTCGGTTGCACTTACAAGCTCATCTCGCGTAAAGCGCTGGAAGCGATACGGGATCTATTCCTGCGTTCTCCAGGCGATGGAACGTTTTCGCCCGAACTTATGATTTGGCTCATCCGTCGAGGTTTCAAGCCTATCGAGATACCGGTCAATTTTAAGCCGCGCGTCGGAGATTCTATGTATACGGGCAGCATTTGGAAGGCTGCGGTTTTGGGAGCCAGAATGATGGTCAGGATCGCGGGCTATCGCTTAGTCAAATTATAAGCATGGACAAATACTATTCTTCACGTTACGTCTTTGATCCTGCCCGAGCGATAGTCTGGAAAGAGATCGTAAGGTTCCTGTCGCCATACATCCCGCGCGATGGGGTTGTGCTTGATTTGGGCGCGGGATATTGCGATTTCATCAATCAAGTTAAGGCGGTTAGACGTTATGCCGTGGATTCGTCTGAAGAGCTGACGAGGTACGCCACCGAAGAGGTCCAGGTTATCCGATCAGCAGCGTGGGATTGCGTAGGCATTGCCGACGGTTCGGTGGATGTCGTTCATGCGAGCAACCTGCTTGAACATTTTGATGATGACGAGCTTGCAAAGACCATGGCGGAAATCCGAAGGCTGCTAAAGCCGAAGGGTAAGCTCATTTTACTCCAGCCTAACTTTCGTTTGTCGATCAAACATTATTT
>Ga0209018_1002344_pt1 | contig 13526 bp, 15 predicted proteins | sample YNPBryBLVA2012_FD_185814 | JGI IMG/M metagenome (GOLD analysis project Ga0209018, IMG submission 185814) | Anoxygenic and chlorotrophic microbial mat microbial communities from Yellowstone National Park, USA - YNP Bryant BLVA 2012 (SPAdes)... ...
AAAGCGAAGCAGTCTCCTGGCTTGCAAGGAGATTGCTTCGTCGCAAAAAACGCTCCTCGCAATGACAACTATACGAAAAGATGACATTGTCAAAGTAGGAATTTCGGGGGATAAAAACGGATAAATACGCTCGAATTTCTAATCTATCCTTAATGTAAATTGGACTGGTTTGGTGTATATTATTGCCAACGACACCTGCCCTCCCTTTTACTGGTATCTAGGTGTCACCCACCGAACAACCTGCCTCAGCGTGTCCCCCCCATGTTGAACAGGCGGTGGTGTCCCTCCCCCCTCAAGGCCAACAGGCGCGCCAGCGCCTGTTGGTCTTTAATATCGTAGCGCGGCCTCCAGCCTGCCCTGGCGTCAGGCCAGGGCCGCAACCAAATGTAGGACAAGTCTGAAGACTTGTCCCACAGAATCTTCACGGTTGTGATAGATTCAAGAGCAATACGATATTGCTCCATTCCCAGGATTTTGTTATAAAATCACAGGCAACTATTCAGTCCATCGCCCATCAAAAGGAAAATCCATTTTCAAGAGGAAACCCATGCCAAGACGTAAATCATCCCGCCGCACGTCCCGTTCCCGGTCCGGCCTGGGCGCAACCCTGCGCCGCCCGCTGGTGCAGATCGCCATCCTGGCCGTCGTTGCTGTGATCATCTTCCTGATCGCTTCGGCTGGCGGTCGAGCGGGTAGCGACGCCCTCCCGGCTTCCGTCAGCGTGGAGGAGGCCTACCAGATGTACCAGGATGGTATGTTCGTGCTGGATGTTCGCACGCCCGAAGAATGGAACGACTTCCACATCCCGAACACATCCCTGATTCCGTTGGAGGAATTACCCTCCCGCCTGGGTGAACTTCCCAGCGGGCAGCCTATCCTGGTCGTCTGTCGCTCCGGCAACCGCAGCCAGCCCGGGCGGGATATCCTGCTACAAGCCGGTTTCGAGGCTACCAGCATGGACGACGGCTTGAACGAATGGCGCGACCGGGGCTATCCGGTGACCAGCGGGCCGTAGATACAGATACATTGGACTACGCAAGAGGAGGCCGGAATGAAATCCCAGATCAATGACCTGGTTGCCATGCGGGATATCGAGTCCCTGCTGGATGTGATGGAAGAGCACGATGACTGGATCGTCCAGTTGGACGCCGCCGAAGGCCTGGTCAAATTGGGTGACCGGCGCGGCCTGGAATTTTTGCTGGTCGCGCTGGAGGGCGAAGACTACGACATGCGCGAGGTGGCCAAGGAAATTCTGGCAGACCCGGTTGTGACAAGGATGCGGGAAGAGATCGAAGCCGAAGAACGCCGGGCGCTGGTTGCCTCTGTCGAGCAGGCCAAAATCCGTTTGCAGAAGGGCAGGAAAGTCTTTACCTACAAAATGGTCTATCTGCCGGCGGGAGAGATTCTCAGCGAAGACGCCTCCGAGGACGGCTTCAACATCCTTGGCCTGGACATGGCTGGGCTGGCAGGCTGGGAGGTGGTCAATATCATCCCGCGGCGCCGCCAGGTGCTGGTCAATGACATAGACGACCATTTCGTTGGGGCATATTTCCTGCTCAAAAAAGAGTTGGCTCCAGAAGAAAGCGCCGAACTGGACGGATTGTTGTAACTGTACCAGCCCGAACTTATTTCGAGGTCGTTGTGCCTTTTCCGTGGACCAACAGCAGGGAAAAATAAGCCGGTTCCCGGCCATCCCAGGCAGACAGGGTATGGATTACAACCTGCTCAGGCAGGGAGGCCTTCTCCACCAGCGCGGCTCTATCCAGGCAATTGGCTTGTTTTAGAATCTCGATCAGGAGGGGCAGGGAACGAAACACTTTGAACAGAACGATGACTTCGAATTGTTCCAGCCAGGCGCGCATCTTTTCGGGCTGCGCCTGGGCAGCCGATGCAATGACCATGCTTTCGTTTTCCAGGGCCAGCGGGAAGCGCGCCGCAGCAGCCGAGGCAAAGACCGAACTCACGCCGGGGCAGATTTCTACAGGCGCTTCGGGAGGCAGAGCCAACAGGACATGCTGGAAGGTGCTGTACAGCAGCGGGTCGCCTTCGGTGAGGAAGGCCACGTCCTCCCCGGCAGAGAGACGTTCCAGCAAGCGGCGGGCAGCCTCTCGTCGGGCAACCAGGCGGCGTTCCCGCTGGGAAGACATGGAAAAGCCCAGCGGCAATTCCTCCGCCGAGGCCGGGATGTGCGCCGCGGCAACCTGACGGGCAAAACTATCCCCTTTTTCGTCTACCACATACGCAATCAGGCGGACGCGCTGCAAGATGCTGGCCGCCTTGAAAGTCATCAATTGCGGGTCGCCGGGGCCAACGCCCACGCCGAAGAGCGTTCCAAATGTCATGGTATCACTCCATTGAGAATGAACACCGGGTTGGTGGGTGCCAGGCGCGTTCCCTCGGCAAGCGCCGTCCCATAGGACGCCTGCACTTGCGCCAGGGTGGGATTCCAGGCGGCTTGTTTCATCCATTGCTGCGCCCGGAGTACGTTTTCGAGCAGCGTAAAGGTGGCCGTCATGCGGCAGCCGGGAGCGGCAGACTGCGCCACTTGCTCCAGAATCGCTTCGAGTTTCCCGCCGCTGCCGCCGATGAAAACTGCGCTGGGGGCCGGCAAACCTGCCAGGGCTTTGGGCGCTTGCCCGGCAATGACCTCCACGTTCAGCGTTCCAAAGCGTTCGATGTTCTGACGCAGATAGCCCAGGTTTTCGGGGTCTTTTTCGATGGCAAACACGCGCCCGCGCCAGGCGATTTCGGCCATTTCGATGCTGACTGCGCCGCTGCCCGCGCCGATGTCCCAGACGACATCGTTCTCCCGCAGCGCCAGGCGGCTCACGCACAGGGCGCGGATATCTGCTTTGGTCATCAATCCCCGCCGATGAGCGTAAGCCTGGTCGTCGCGAGGGGCAAAGGCCGGCCAGGGCTGCCAGCCGGGGCTGTGGACCAAGAGCATGACGTTCAGGGGCGCAAATTCCTGCTCCAGGACATTCGACAAACAGGTATCCACCACGCGCTCGTCCCCTGCTCCCAGGTTTTCGGCCACAATGGCGCGGCAATCTTCCACGCCCGCGCGGAGCAAACGATTGGCAATCATCGCCGGCGTATGGGCGGGGTCGGTCAAGATTCCGAGTTTGGGAACGCGCCTGGCCCAGCCGATCACCTCCGCCAGCGAATGGGCATGGGCGCTGGTGAACACGGCGTCGTTCCAGTGCAAGCCGGCCCTGGCAAAGGCCGCTTGCAGGGAACTGACGTTTGGCAGGATGCGCAGTTCCTCCGGCGGGAAATGTTCCAGCAGCGTCGCGGCGATGCCATGAAAACCGGGGTCGCCCGAGGCCAGGACGACAATCCTTTCGTCGTCGCGGCGGGCCTGGAGGCGGCGCATCGTCTCATCCAGGTTACGCCCGATGGGTATTTTCTCGGCAGGGTGAGACCCGAAAGCATTCAACAACCGCTGCCCGCCCATCAGCAAACTGGCCTGTTGGATGACGGCGTTGGCTTCGGGCGACAAGGCCAGCCTGTCGCCCAAGCCCAGCCCTACTACCCAAATCGGCTGTTTCATGTTCCCTGTTCCAATCTCTTGCGCGCCAACAACTTGCCTCCGATGGCAAAGAGCAAAATTTCGACTTCCCGTAAGGCAGGAGCATATTCCAAACACGTCCGGGCAGCCATGTCGGCCAGCGCGTCTTCCAGCCCAGGAATGCCAGCCTGGTTCAACATGGCCTGAACGTGGTGGGCGGTGTTGGCCGAGCGGATTTTTTCGAGCAGGTCTTCGGTGGCGCCCAACTTTCGCGCCGTTTCGGCCAGGAAGTCGAAATCCACCTCCCCCTGGCTGACGTGAGTCTGCATCCGCCCCTGCGCCAGTTTGGACAACTTGCCGATCATGCCCGAAACGACGACTGCTCCGGTACCCAGGCGTTGACTCTGCTTGAGGGCGTAGCCGATATGGTCGCCGACCTGGATGAAGGCCAGTTCCGGCAGGCCGGGGTACAGCCGCATGGCGTATTCCTCGCTGCGGTTGCCGGTGGTCAACACGATGCGGGTCGCGTCGTTCGACCGCGCCACTTTCAATTCCGTGTAGATGCTGGCGCGGTAAGCGGAGGTGGAGAAGGGTTTGAGGACACCGGTTGTGCCTAAGATGGAAATGCCGCCCAGAATGCCCAGGCGGGGATTGAGGGTCTCCTGCGCCAGCCTCTCCCCGTCCGGCACGCGGATCTCGACCCGCAGGCCGCGCTCCGCAAGCGCCTCCGCGTCGAACGCTTCGAGGACGCGCTGGATCAGCCGCCGGGCGCCGGGACTGATGGCCGCTTCCCCAACGGCGACCGGCAAGCCCGGTTTGGTGGCTATGCCCACGCCGACGCCTCCCGCGATCACGAGGCCCGCTTGCTCCTGCCAGGACACGAAACATTGGATTTCGGCCCCGTGCGTGACGTCCGGGTCGTCGCCCGAATCCTTGAGCGTGCCGCACAAGACGCCCTCAGGATGGAACTCACAGCGCGCCATTTCGAAGGTTACGCCGCTTTCGCCGGGCAGGTCAATGGTCACTCGTTCCACCGTCTTTCCGCTCGACAGGGCCCGCCAGCCCGCCACAGCGCACGCCGCGGCACAGGCGCTGGTGGTGTATCCATGACGCAAATCGGGCTTACGCCAGGCGTTATTGGAGTGACGTTTCTTGGGCCGGTTGGTCATTCGCTTCTATTCTTCGGCCGCCAGCCGCAAGAGGGCGTTGAGGATGGCCGCCGCCACCGTGGAACCGCCTTTGCGGCCTCGAACCGTGATGTGCGGCAGGTCGCTTTGCTGGAGGGCCGCTTTGGATTCTGCGGCGTTCACGAATCCAACCGGCACGCCGACGACCAAGGCCGGCCTCAGCCCTTCTTCTTTCCACAGGCGCAGCGCCTCGAACAAGGCGGTCGGCGCATTCCCGATGGCAACGATTGCGCCGGGGATGTCCCCTGCCATGCGCCGGATAGCAGCCGTAGAGCGGGTGACGCCCTCGGCGTGCGCCAGCGAGAGCGTTTCCGGCTCGCGGATGGCGCAGCGCACCGAGCAGGAAAAACGCTCCAGGTAAACCAGGCTGATGCCGACAGCGGCCATCTGCACGTCGGTCAACACCCGGCAGCCCCCGCGCAGGGCGCGAATCCCATCTTGGATGGCGGTCGGTGAAAAGGCCAGCAATTGGGCGTACTCGAAGTCGGCGGTGGCGTGGATGACGCGCTGCACGATGGGCAATTCCTGGGACGAGAAAGAATGCGCGCCCAGTTCCTGTAAGATGATGCGAAAACTCTCCGTTTCAATCTGGTCGGGTCTCATACTTGTTCCTGATGAAGGTTGGCAAACTGATACAAGGCTGGGCGGCGCTGCTGCAAGAACCTGCGCCGCCTGCGGGCCGCCTGGACCCGCGACAAATCCAGGTCTACCACCACTTCGCCGGGCTCGGGGCTGCACCATTCGGCGATGGTTTCGCCATCGGGGTCGAAGGCCAGCGCCATGCCGGCAAAACGTTTGCCGTCTGGCGCCTGCCCGGCCTGGTTGCAGACCAGCACGAAGCAGCCCGAATCGTAGGCGCGCGCCGGCAGGAAGCGCAGCCAGCGGACGCGCAGCGTCTCTGGGGTATCCATGGGCGAGGCAAACGAGATGAGCAAAACCTGCGCCCCTTGACTGGCTTGCGCCAGGCTCAATTCGGGAAAGTGGCTGTCGAGGCACAGTTGCAGGCCAAACGTAATCGAATGCCAGGAGGTCAATCCCATCTCATTGCCGGCCGCAAAGGCTTCTCGTTCGCTCTGCCGCAAGTGGGCTTTATGGTAAATGGCGGGGACGGCGGCTGGCGCGCAAAAGACCTGTGAGATGTAGGGACGTTGTTGCAAAGCGGTTCGAACGGGCAGGCCGGCAAAGACAGCCACTCGATAGGCCTCGGTAATGGCCTGCAATTGCCGAACGACCCAACCATCGGCGGGCTGCGCCAGGCTGACGATTTCAGGCGCACGGCTGTAGCCGGTCAGGTTCATCTCCGGGAAGCAGACCAGTTCCACACCCAGGGCGCTCAGGCGGCGCACATGCCCTTCCACCAGCGAAAGATTGCGGGAGATGTCCCCGTAGAAGGGAACCAGGCTAATCAGGGCGGCGCGCAGGGAGGTCATGAGCGGCCCTCCAGGTCATATTTGCGCTCGTAGCCGCGCGGCGTGACCATTTTACCGTGCAAGAGGCGCGTCGTGGGGTTGCCAACCAGCACGATGCTGTCCATGCCGATTTCGAGCGTGGGCAGGTCGGACAATTTCATGCGCCGAACTTCTTGCTCGGGGCGATAGGCGGCTTTGACTACGCCCACAGGCGTATGCGGGGGGTAATGCTCCAAAAGGATTTGGCAGGCAAGTTCAAAAGGTTCGCGGCGATGATGGCTGCGCGGATTGTACAGGCAAATCACGAAACCAGCCTGGGCAGCCAGGGATAAGCGGCGCAGGATGTCATCCAGCGGCGTCAGGTGGTCGCTCAGGCTGATGGCGGCAAAGTCGGTCATCAGCGGCGCGCCCAGCAGGGCGGCGGCGGCGTTGAGGGCCGAGATGCCAGGCAAGACAACGACCGGGAAGTGCTTGCCCTGCTCCTCGGTCAACAGTTCGAATACCAGGCCGGCCATGCCGTAGATGCCTGGGTCGCCGCCGGAGACCAACGCCACCCGCTTGCCGCTGTGGGCCAATTGGATGGCGCGGCGGGCGCGCTCGACTTCGTGGCGCATCCCGCTGCTCTCGCGCGCGGCCTGGGGGGCAATGGATTCGATTTGTTGCAGGTAGGTTCGGTATCCTAAAATCACGTCGGCGTCTTCCAACGCCAGGCGCGCGGCAGGGGCCAACCAATCCAGCGAGCCCGGACCCAAACCGATGATGTGGATGCTGCCTGTCATAGCGCCTCCTTTTTCAACGCCACGGCCACTGTGACGTTGGGGAATTTGCGTTTTTTGACCAACAAGATGTCGCTGCGGGCCGTCAGCAGGGCGGCCGGTTCGGCCACGCCCGGCACGCCCAGCGCTTTTTGCGCGTGGGGCGATGGATTGGGGAGTTCCCCAATTTGTTGGATTTGCTGGCGGCTGACCACATTCAACGGCCAGCCATTGCGCACTGAGACCTGTAACAGGCCGGTTTCGTTGGCTTTGTCTTCCACGCTCGCCAGGCAGGCCACGCTCTCGCGCGCCAGGCCAGCCTCTTGCAGGGTGGTCTCGATGGCTGCCTGGATTTCGTCGGCGGGGGTGTTTCGGTTGCAGCCCACGCCCACCACCAGCGCCGGGGGGTAGTACACGGCCATTTCAACGGAAGCAGGCCACAGGTCCGGAGGGGAAGCGCGGAAGGTGACGGCAACCAAAGCCTGGGGAGGATTGTCGCGCGCGTCTTGCCAGGAGGCGCAGGGCCGCAAATCCGCCGTTTCCTCAGCGGTCATCCACTGGCATTGCGGGTCTTGCAGCAAGGCCACGGGGTCGCCGTTCACCCGCGCGGCCATGACGCCCGCCAGGTTGCTGCGCGGGTCGAGTTTCCAGCCCCGCTCGCGCGCCAGTACGTCCAGGGCAGGGATGTCTTGCAGGTCGCTGGCGGTGGTGATGACGGCCTGACCGCCGGTCAGCGCTGCCAGGCGACGCGCCAGGCGGTTCGCCCCGCCCTCATGCCCGCTCAACAAACTGACGGCGAATCGCCCCTCGGTGTCCATCACGACTACGGCCGGGTCGCTGTGCTTGTTCTCCAGCAGGGGCGCCAGTTCACGGACGACGATGCCGGCGGCCATGATGCAAACCAGGGACTCGTGTGCGGCAAAGGCGCTTTGCAAGGCCTGGCGGATGGATGCGCGGAACGGGCGAATGTTTTTTGGGTTTCGGTCGGGCGCTGCGCCCAGCCGCTCGGGCAGGTAGAGGGTCGCTTCGGGAAGTTGCCCCAGCAGCCTGCGCCCCAGTTCGACTGCGGGTGCAGTCAACGCCAGGATGGCCGTCCCTGAACGGCGCGCCGTTTTCTCCTGGAAGCCGCCGTAGAGATGGGAGGCCTGCAGCGCCGCGCTTTCGAGCGCCGGGCTGACGATGATGAGGCCCTGGTGGGTGAGTTCTTGCGCTTCGGCTTGCGCGGCGATGTCGGCTAGCGTGCCGCGCAGGATGCGCTCGTCGGGCCAACTGGCGCGGTAGACCAGGGCAAGGGGGGTGTCGGGGGGGTAACCGGCGGCGCGCAGTTCCTCGGTCACTTCACGAATCAGTCCTGTGCTGAGGAAGATGACCAGGCTGGAGCGGTGCGCCGCCAAACTGCGCAGGTTTTCGCGCTCTGGAACCGGCGTGCGCCCGGACATTCGCGTCAGGATGAGGGTTTGGGTGACGCCCGGCAAGGTGTATTCCAATCCCAGGGCAGCGGCGGCGGCAAAGGCGGAACTGACGCCGGGAATGACTCGATACGGTATTCCCAATTCGTCGAGGGCTTTCATCTGTTCGGCGATTGCGCCGTAGATGGAGGCGTCGCCGGTGTGCAGACGGGCTACGGTTTGGCCCCGCCGCGCGGCCTCGGCCATCAGCGACACTTGCCGGTCGAGTTTCATACTAGCGGTGTCGAACCGTTCGGCCTGCGGAGAGGCAAATTGCAGCACGCTTTCTGGCACGAGTGAACCCGCGTAGAGTATCAGGCCGGCCTGGGCAAGCAGTCTTTGGCCTTTGAGGGTCAGCAGTTCTGGGTCGCCTGGCCCGGCGCCGATGAAATAGACGATACCGCTCGAATGCTCTGTCATTTGCCAGCCCTCTCCAGCGCCGCGCGCGCATGAGCGACGTAAATCTGACGGATTTTTTCGATTTCCCCCAGACCCTTGAGAAGGACATCCACCTGGTAGCCTCGACTTTCGAGGATGGATTTCCAACTGTCTTCTTCGCTGCCGGCCATGTCGTTTTGGGCATGGTCGCCTGCTACGAGCATGAAGGGCATCAAGGTGACTTTCTGGATGCGGTCGGCTTCCAGGCGTTTGAGGACCGTTTCCAGCGTTGGGTAGCCTTCCACTGTGCCGACATGTACATTGCGCAACCCTTCATCTTTGAAGACGTAATCGAGCGCGGCGTAGGCGGCATTGGCGTGATGCTCAGAGCCATGCCCCATGAGGATGACCGCCTCGCCGGGCGCCGGTTGCGGCAAGAATTCGCAGAGCGCTTCGACTACGGCAAGATAATCGGCGTGATGAGTTAAAAGGGGATAGCCGATGATGAGTTTCTCGAATTTTTGTTTATAAGAGGCCAGTTCTGCGGACAGTAAGTCGTATTCGACGCCGTTGATGACATGGAGCGGCTGCGCCAGGACGTGCCGGTAGCCCTCGGCAAGAAGTTTCTGGATGGCCTGATTCACCGTGTCTATGACAAGGTTGTCGCGTTCTTTCAACTTATGGATGACGACAGTCGAAGTAAATGCCCGTTTCAGGGTGTAGTCTGGGAAGGCGCGCGCCAGGGCGTTTTCAGCCGCCAGGATGGTTTTTTTGCAATTCTCGGTGTAACTGGTGCCGAAACTGATGACAAGTAGGGCTTTATTGTTCATCTCTCGACTTTTGTTCACTTGGATAATCGAGGTCTACTTTCCACCAAACCCTGGATAAACCGGTGCTGTCCAACACGTCTCGATTGGTCAAGAGTTCTCGCGGTGTGCCGCAAAAGACAGCCCGGCCCGCCTCTAGCACAATCACATAGGTGGCCCAGTAGCGCACGATAGAGAGGTTGTGGGTTGCCATGAGGATGGTTTTGCCTTCATCGTAGAAGCGTTGGAAGATATCAAAAATAGCCAGTTGCGCCCACGGATCCAGGCTGTTCAAGGGTTCGTCGGCTACCAGCACTTCTGGCTGCATGGCCAGCACACCGGCCAGGGCGACGCGCGCCTTTTCCCCGCCGCTCAGGGCGTGGGTTGGCCGTTCCAACAGATAAGCGATGCCGCAGGCTTCGGCTGCGTGATGGACCCTGCGCTTGGCTTCCTCTTTGCTCAGGCCCAAATTGAGCGGCCCGAAGCCAATATCCTGAAACACACTGGCATTGAATAGTTGTTCGTCAGGGTTTTGAAAGATCAGCCCCACTTGTTGACGAAGTTGTCGTAAGGCCGCACGATGGTATGCAAGCGGCTGACCCCGGTAGCGCACCTCACCGGACCAAGGCCGGTACAGTCCATTGCAATGCAAGAAAAAAGTGGATTTCCCTGAGCCGTTGCGTCCCACCACCGCAATCTTTTCCCCCGCCGGTATGGAGACATTGAAATCTTGCAAGGCAAACTTTTCCTCACAGTTCGGGTATTTGAAAGAAACGTCCCTGAATTCAAACACAGGCTTCATCCCATCATCCATACCAGCAAAAGACTGGCGACCGCAGCCAGGCCCAGCCACAGCAGCCTGTAATCGGCGCCGTAAGAGTCGGTCAGCAGGCGCAAATTTCCGCTTTCGTACCCACGCGCTTCCAAAGCAATTTGCAGTTGCTGGCTGCGCCGATAGGCATCCAGGAACAAGCGCGTTGCCAGCAAGCCCGCGCTGGTGATGCCGCTCTTGAAGGTTGCATATCCCAGCCGGCCTTGTTGCGCTTTCAACATCCTTTCCATCGTCTCGAACAGGACAAAGATATACCGATACATGAGAGTCATCAGGTCTATCAACGTGTCAGGCATTCGCATCTGCTGCGCCAGACGAAACAAGTCTGTCATGGGCGTCGTCAAAGCCAGGAAGTTCATGGCAGCCACACATCCCATCACCCGGCTAATCACCAGCAGCGCCTGGCGCAGCAATTGTGGGGCGGTAGAAAACCATACAGGGCCGATGTGCAGCCTCCATGGGTGGATTGCAACGGGTGAGGTCAGCGTGATACTGACAGCGATGCCCCCTGTTGCTAGAAGAAAGAAGCCAAACTCGGCCAGCAGAATCCCGCCAAATACTTTTGGCGGAATGGAAGCCAACCAAACTGCCAACCCTGCCATCCAGAGAACCGCCGCCAGTCCAACAAAAGGGGAATTCAATAGCAAACACAGAATCAGGATACTCCCTGCCAGGCCTGCTTTGAAGACTGGTTCGACCTTCCTCAGATGATTGCTATAGGCGTAACTATCGATGAAATCCATGCTGGCTGATTTTTTGGGGCTGGCACGAATCCCATACCAGCCCCATTCCCAAAACCATCAAACGCAAACCCAGGAGGGGGGTCTACGTCCGATTCCTATTCGGTCTTCTTTTGCCCGCGTTTCAAGCCGATGATATACCCTGCAACGCCCCCGCCAAGCCCGGCCTGTAACGCAAACAGAAGACTTTCCGTCTCGCCGCCTGGCGGCTCCCAGATAGGAGAAAACCAGGGTTCGGCATTCGGATCAATGGAGGTGATGACCTCTTCGGCCTGCCCATCTGCGCCCCCAAACTCAGTACCGGGCATCAAGATGTTTCCAACGACCAATCCCAAAATCGCTAACAAGATGACGCCTGCAATCAAAAGCCCGTTGACAGCGGTCGGATTGCTGGATCGAGAATCTGTTGTCATGCTTCTCTCCTCTATCAGGCCTCAGCGCCAAGCGTTTTCAATTCTGCCGCAGCGTTGGCGCGTAACGTATTGAAAATGACTACGGTCAACAAGCCTTCGCTGATTGCCAGCGGAATCTGGGTAACAGCAAAGACAACCAGGAATTTGCTCCACGAGCCGAAGAACCCACTCACCGGATCAGGATAGGCAAGCGCCAACTGGGTTGCCGTAACCACATAGGTAATCAAATCCGCCAGCGCCGCCGCCAGGAACACTACCCACCCAGTGGACATTTTCCCTTTCAAGCCTTGCCAGATCCACCATGCGACCAGCGGGCCTGCAATTGCCATGCTGACGGTGTTTGCGCCCAGCGTAGTCAGCCCGCCATGCGCCAGCAGGATGGCCTGGAAGAGCAGCACGATGCCGCCCAAGACGGACATCACGGCCGGGCCGAACAGAATGGCGCCAAACCCAGTGCCGGTAGGATGACTGCTCGAACCGGTCACGCTTGGAATCTTCAATGCGCTTAACACGAACGTAAAGGCCCCGGCCAAGCCCAACAACAAACGGCTTTCTGGTTTTTCCTGGATGAGACTTTGAATCCTTCGATAGCCGGCCACCCAAAATGGAATAGCCACGGCAAACCAAACGACGCACCAGATGGGCGGCAAAAAACCTTCCATGATGTGCATCGCAGCCGGCCGGTTCAACGCGCCTGCATAGGCCGCGCGCACGCCAGCCATCAGGAGCATTGCGGCGAGCAACAAGCCCCATTTTTGGATACGCTGCTTAGACATAAAAACTCCTTTCATTCGATTGAAACTTTGCCAAGAGAGTTCCTTTAAAAAGTTCCTCGATAGTGACACTCCTTTCTGGAAATAAAAAACATCCCTTGCCGTGCGAGCAAGGGATGGAAATACACAACCACCGTATCTACCCATGAACGCGAGGGCATCACAAAACAGGTCGAGCGGTCGTCCTGGCTTCTGGGGAATCCCAGTTACAGTTGCGCGTCAGCGCCGGACTTCACTTGCACCGCTTTGCGTTTGTTGCAATGCAGGTGGCACCGGCTTCGCCTTTAACCTTCCCATCCGGGAGAAAAGGCACTCGACCCAATCATTATTCTGTTAAGAGACCCCTGATTACAGATTATTTTATCAAAGCCGGGATGCACAAGATAGTGACAAATGACCTGAATAGCATAAACTTTTTTCCTACATTGACTCTCCCCTCTTTTTGGTAAAATCAATCCCGATAGTTTCTGTGTGATTGATTTTAGAGTGCCGCGTAAATATCTAAACCAAGATTGTTGGTATTGTCCTGCATCTGGCTCCATCGAGTTTAGAGATTTATGCACGGAGCAGTAGGAGTATAAAATTATGGCTGGCATGGAGCGCTTTACACAGCGTGCGAGACGGGTGTTGAGTTTGGCCCACCAGGAGGCTGAGCGCGCCCGTCAAAATAATATTGGCACCGAGCATCTGCTACTTGGCTTGATGGACGAGGACGGCGGCGTTGCCGGGCGCGTCCTGCGCGAGTTGGGGATGCAGGTCGAACGGGTGCGCGAAGTGGTCGAGCGGGTCAGCGTAGAGAGCCGGGCGCTTCCCACCGGCAAGATCGAACTGGCCGCCGATACCCAACAAGTCCTGGAATATGCGGTGGACGAGGCGCGCCGCCTGGGGCATCACTACATCGGCACCGAACACATCCTGCTGGGATTGGTGCGCGTGGAAGGCAAGGCCATGGACGTATTGCGCCGCCTCGGCGTTACGCCCGACCAGATCCGCCGCCAGACGCGGCGCGTGCTCAACGAAGGCGCGGCCTCGCCCACCCCGGCCGGCCCACCCCAGCCCCAGCGCGCCAACCAGCCGGGACAAAAGACCCCCCTGGTGGACCAACTGGCGAGCGACCTGACCTCCCAGGCCGAAGAAAAGAAACTCGACCCGGTCATTGGGCGGCAGAACGAGATCGAGCGCGCCATCAACGGGCCTTTCGATCCTTACAGTATCGAATTGTACGACTTCATCAAGGAAAAGACCCCCCCCGATAGCGTCATCGTATTCTTCAA
>Ga0209018_1002347_pt1 | contig 13515 bp, 12 predicted proteins | sample YNPBryBLVA2012_FD_185814 | JGI IMG/M metagenome (GOLD analysis project Ga0209018, IMG submission 185814) | Anoxygenic and chlorotrophic microbial mat microbial communities from Yellowstone National Park, USA - YNP Bryant BLVA 2012 (SPAdes)... ...
GCCTCGGACGTCGGGCCAACGATTGCAATGGGCAGCCGCTCACTCAACGTTTTCGAACAGCCAAGACGCAGAACATCGGCACGAAATCGTCGGCGCGTCGGTCCATCTTTCCAACTTCGCGCAGCGCGAGCCCCAGCGCCAAGAGAGGTGCGCCAGCGACAATTCGCGCGGCCCTCTCCGTCTTCGCCATAGGACGCCACGGCGACACCTTCAATTGCAGACTGGTCGACGCAGTCGTCCAGAAGTTGCCCAACGGTTCGCTGTGAACGACGTGGAAGCCATTGAGCATTGCCCGGAGAGCTGGCTCCGAAAAGCGATAATAGTCGCCGGGCGCACCGTGGAACGGATACATCCATGGCGCGATCAGCAGGAACCGTCCACCAACGCGAAGCACCCGCCTCACCTCGGAAATCAGGCGGTCCGGGTCTGGCAAGTGTTCAATAACGCTCTCACATAGAAAACCATCGACAGATTGATCTGGTAGGTCCATCTTTGTCGCGTCCAGGATCAAGTCGACTGGACCGACGAGGTTCGTCGTCAGGTATTCCGTCGCATTCGTGGCGAATTCGCGCCGCCCTGGGTTGATTGCACCCAGCTCCAGAACACGACCGGTCAACTCGGGCGCCAGCCGCTTGACCGCGGCGTCGCAGAGTTCCCGCACGGGAGTCTTCCTTCGCATCCAGTACGCCAGTGCACTCCTAAGCATGACTGTCCATTACCTGTTGATCTTTCTCGGGCTATCCGATGTCCTCGATCCATCGAGCCTACTCGATGGCCGGTCCGCGTGGCAAGTAGCCACCATGCGAAGGTTGCATTTTGTTCCTCGGGCTGCAGCCAGGGCGGACGCCGCCTGAAGGCCGGCGGACTCGGACGGAGGCATGTCACCAACGACAGACCAGCCGAGGCATCACGTGCCTGCCCGGCGGATGGGACCACTCGCATTCCGCCCGACGCCCATTCCGTTGCGGCTGCTTGCACCCCGCTATGCTCTTGCTCTGGCGGCGCCAAGCAGCTTCAGCTTGCAGATGCTATGCTGGTGTCACAAGCCATGCCGGGTAGTTCCGCACACGCACGCGGGTCGAAGACATGCAGGTCGACCGGTCGACGGAACGCTCTCGCGCAACTCAGCCACTGGTACGCCTCGATGCCGCCGGCAACAGGCGCGTCCGATCTCACGTCAGGCTCATCGATGCGCCTCGCCGTCGCAGCCCTCGCCGTTGTCGACCAGTTGAAGTGCGTTGGGGGCGCAGCCTCGACCACCCGACCCGGCCCGAGATGTTGCCACGTAGCGCGCTGCACGCCGAGCGGCTGTCCAGCCGCTTAGTCGTTCCCTGGTCACTATTTGGTACGCTTGACCTGGCACTTCGGGCTTCAGCCTCGCTCCAGTTACCTTGCTGTCTTCGCCACCCGCGTTCTGACCGTGCTTCCGCCGCTGCGGCTTCCGTCTTACAAGCCGTCGGGCGGTGCCGTCGTGTAACGAAGCCCGCGCTTGCTCCGTAGTCCGCGGTCGAACTCCCTTCGCTGGGGCCTTGCCAGATATTCCTCGACGATCGTTGGGTTTGGACCGACGGCAACCGACTGGAGCGTCGAACCCGCGTCATTGTCGTGGGAGGGGAGGGAAGACCCGGCTTCTGGTTGGCCGTGACGTGGGGTGGGGCGCGACCCGGTGAATCGTCACGCCCCACCGCTTGCTCGCCCGCTGTTGCGGCTGGCCGATTTGGCGTTCGGCATGGCTCCTGGGGATCGACAGGAACGGCCGCGCTGATACTTCTCACTGGGGGCAGGCAATACCACAGGCGCCCTGTCGTCTGTTCCCGTCGCGCAACTCCCCCCGCCGTCACGCACCCTTGTTCCAGGCCTCGCGCCACGCCTGAAACATCAGCACGCTCCACAAGTGGTACTGCAGGTTCGTGCGCCCACTCAAGTGTGTCTCCCATGCGGCGCGGATGGGCGCAACCTCGAAAAACCCGTCTTGTCGCAACCGCGATGGGTCGAGCAGTGCCTCGGCCCAATCTCGCAGCGGCCCGCGCAGCCAGGCGTCGATCGGGATACCAAAGCCGCATTTCGGGCGTTCCACGAGGTCGGCAGGAACGTAGCGGTGCAGCACCTGGCGCAACGCCCACTTCGTCACGCCGCCGCGCAGCTTGCGGTCCACGGGCAGCCGCCACGAGAGCTCGAACACATCCGGATCGAGCATCGGTACGCGGGATTCCAGGCTCACACCCATGCTGGCGCGGTCCACCTTCACCAGGATATCGTCGGGAAGATAAGTGAGTGTGTCGGCTAGCATCGTAGCTTCACTTAGCCCGAGCGTACGGTCCCACGCCCACGACGGCGCACGCGGCCGGGAAGGCAGGCGCAATAGCGACGCGGGATCGGGCCAGAAGCCGCTGATCCGGTCGTAGAGCTGAAGCGGAGATCTTGCATCCAGGGCGCGGGCCAGCTTGTGGAGCTTCTCGCCAGGACCGCGCATGAGCGCGCGCTGGCCGAAAACGCGACCCGCTTGCTCGAAGATGCCGTCCCACTGCCCCGGAGAGGCTACCGTGAGGGCCGCCGCCGCGCCGCGCCGGATCCAAGACGGGATTCGGCTTGCACGCCTCCAGACTCGTGGTAGCCATGCGTGGCGATTGTAGCCTCCAAAGAGCTCGTCTCCACCGTCGCCGGAAAGCGTCACGGTCACATGCCGGCGCGCGAGCTGGCTCACGAGAAACGTGGGAATCTGTGATGCGTCGGCAAAGGGCTCGTCATAGAGTGCCGGCAGGCGGGGAATGACGGCGAGAGCGTCCGCCGGCTGCAGGATGAGCTCGGTGTGCTGCGTGCCGAGGTGCCGCGCCACCGCAGCCGCTTGTGGCGACTCGTCATAGGCAGCCTCGGTGAAGCCGATCGTGAAGGTGCGCACGGCGCGCGGCGACTGGTCCTGCATCAGGGCAACGACTGTGGAAGAGTCGATGCCGCCGGACAGAAACGCGCCGAGCGGCACGTCCGCGTGCATTCGCAATGCGACAGCCCTCCTCAGCACACGCTCGACCTGGTCGACGTGGTCCTGATCCGAGCCGGGCAGCGGCGACGCAAGCGCCCGCCGCGCAACTTCCACGGCCGAGAAATACTGCAACCGGCGCGGCTCCTCCGTCGGTCTTGCAAAGCAGAGGGCAACACCGGGTTCCAGCTTGGTCACGCCCGCGAAGATGCCGAGGGGAGTCGGAACATAATTGTAGCCCAACAGGCTCGCGAGGGCGTCGGGCGATACCACCTCACGCCAGCCGGGCGAGTGGCGAAGCGCCTTGAGCTCGGAAGCGAAAGCGATCCCTCGGGCGTGGCGGAAAAGGTACAGGGGCTTTTCCCCGAACCGATCCCGCGCAAGCCACAGGCATCGCTCCCGGCGGTCCCAGATCCCGAAGGCGAACATGCCATTGAAACGGCGCAGCGCCGTCTCCACTCCCCACGCTTCGAAGGCAGCGAGCGCGACCTCGGTGTCGGAGTGTCCACGCCACGCGACATCTTGACCTTCGGCATCGAGCTGCGCGCGCAGCTCCTCGAAGTTGTAAATCTCTCCGTTGAAGACCGCGACGAAGCGGCCGTGGCCGGAGAGCATCGGCTGGTGCCCCTCTGCGCTCAAGTCGACGATGGACAGCCGCCTGTGACCGAGGCCCAAGCCCGCCCCCTCCTCCCGCCACGTACCGCGCGAGTCCGGCCCGCGATGCGCAAGCGCGTCCGTCATGCGCTCGAGGTGCGCGTCGAGCTCCACCGCCGCGTCCGTCCAGAGACCCGTGACTCCGCACATGCTCTCCGCTTGCCTTTCCTGTTTGCCAGAGAAATGCTTGCACGGTTCATGGCGCCATCGCAAGCACGCTGCTGCACGAGGCGGACACGACAAGCAGCCGACCTGCTGGCATCCAGAGAAATGGTCGAGTTCGCCGCCTCCTCCACATCGCTCACATCCCCACCCGAACGCGGATCCCAGCATCCCGCCTGCGAAGTCGATGAAGAGCCCACCTTCCCGTTCGTCGCGATATCGCGGTTGCCGCGCCAACGAGGAATGAGCGGTCGAACGCTCCCTTGCCGTCCATCGCGCTTCCGACTTCACCGCCGCTCCCCGGCCAACCCCTAACCCCCTGTCCTGACACCCCTCCCGCTTGCCGCTCCGCCCGCGTGCACCATACTCGGACCCATCATGGCCTGCGAATGGGTTGCCTTCCACCTGACCGACCGCTGCCAGCTCGACTGCCAGCACTGTCTGCGCGATCCCTCCCTCAAGCCCACGGATCTGCCGCTCGACCTCATTCGACGCGTCCTGCACGATGCCCGGGCGATCTTCCGATCGAATCACGTCGCCCTGACCGGCGGCGAGCCCACCCTCCACCCGCAGTTCCTCGACGTCGTCGATGCCGCGGTCGACGAGGGTTACACCTGGCACATGGTCACCAACAGCCTGAAGCTCCCCCGCGTGCTTCAAAAGCTGCAAGCACGGCCGCTGCGTATGGAACGCCTCACCGCGCTGACCCTCAGCCTCGACGGCGCCGACGAGCAGACCCACGACGCTATCCGCGCGCCGGGCAGCTTCCGCACGGTCATGACCGCCGCCTCGCTCTGTACCGCCCTGAAGGTCCCGTTCGTGTTCAACGTGACCCTGCACAAGCTCAACGTGCACCAGATCGAGACCATCGGCTTGCTCGCCTCCGAGCTCGGCGCGTCACGCCTGTCGTACGTCATGCACTGCGCGACCGGCGCCCCGTCCGACGACGACCTGTTCCTGCCCTCGCGCGAGTGGCGCAACGTCATGGACCGGATCGACCGCATCGCCGCGTCGCTCAAGCTGCCGGTCAGCGTGCCCGAGGGCTACTACCGCGAACAGCCGATGCACACCTGCGTCGCGCTTGCGGGCAACCAGATCCACGTCGACGTGCGGGGGCGTCTGAACCTCTGCTGCCAGCATTCGGAGGTGCCGGACGCCGGCGGCAACCTCGACATCGCGGGCGACCTGAACGAGATGTCGCTGGCCGACGCCTACGAGAACTTTCTCAAGATCGTGCATCGTTATCAGGTCGACAAGATGCGGGCCCTGTCGCGCGGGGAGCTTACCAGCGAGTGGGACCACTTCCCTTGCAACTACTGCATGAAGTACCACGGCAAGCCCTACTGGGCTGACGAAGGCGCCGCCGGCCCCGGCGCCCGCCGCGAGCGCAAGTTCCCTCCCCGCGCCTCCCGCTTGCCCGTCATCGGGTAATGCGCCGTCATCCTCCCCCCATCACCTCGTGCTCCGCCGAAATCCGCACCACCGTCGCCGCCACCTCGAACAGGTCCGGCCGATGCGACACGATCACGATCGCGCGCTTGCCGGACTCGCTCGCGAGGATCTCCCCCAGCACCCGCCTCCCCTCCACGTCCAGCCACGTATCCGGCTCGTCCAGCACCAGCAGCTTCGGATCCTTGATCAGCGCCCGCGCGATCGCGATGCGTCGACGCTCGCCCTTCGATAGCTCCCCGGTCTTGCGATCCAGGGGCTTGTCGAGCCCGAGCCTCGCGAGCATCGCTTTCACGGCGTCGTCGGAGGCCTCCGGCGCCACGAGCCGCACCGACTCCGCCACGCTCAGCGACTCGATCAGCACCGGATCCTGAGGCACCAGCGCGATCGCATCGCGTTCGATCCGATCGCTCGGCACGCCGCCCACCAGCACAAGCCCTTCCGTGGGCGGCAGCACGCCGGTGATCACCGACGCGAACGTCGTCTTGCCCGACCCATTCGGGCCGGACACCGCCAGCGGCTTGTCGAGCGAGACCGTAAGCTCGTCAACGCGCAAGGCGATCGCGTCGCCATGGCGCACCACGAGCCCTCGGATCACGATGTCGCGCGGCGGTGTCACCCACGGGACGGCGGGCTCCGGCTCCTGCGCGGGCGCGGGCGGCTGCAGCCGGCTCAGCTCCGCGTGACCCGTCAGCAGCGACCCGATGTGCCTCGCAGCGGTGAGCGCAACGCTGACGCACGCGGCGAGCAGTACCAGGTCCGACACCTCGCGCACGGACACGCGCGCGCCGGTGTCGTGGAAAGCGACCGCGATCCAGTCGATGCCGCGGCTGGTCAGCGTGACGATCAGGCCCGCGCCGAGAAGCAGGATCACGCCCATCCGGTGGACGCGCTGCCGCCGTTCGGCGTTGTCTTCCGCCGCGCACCACGCGATCGTGCTCGCCGCGACGCTGTCGAGGAAGGGCGCGATGACCCGGGCACCGCCGATCTCGCCGGCATCGCGCTCCGCGGCCGCGACCCAGCTCGCGGCCCTCACGCGCGCGTCGACGACCTTCGCGAACCATGGCCGGAGCAGACGCTGCGAGGCGAAGCCGATGGCCGCGGTGGCGATCAGCACGATCGTCACGGGCAGGATCAACCCGATCCCCATGCGGACCGCGGCGACCACGAGGATCGCCACGGTGCCGACGCCTGCCGCCAGGATGCCGGGAAAATCCTGGGACATGGCGTACTCGGTGAGCCACACGGACCAGAACGCGGCGTCGGTGCCGGTCTCGGGAACACCGCCGCGCTTTCGCAGCGCGTTTCGCGCCACCTCGATCATGGAGGTGGTGCGCAGGATCCGTCGTAAGCGCTGGGCGATCCAGAGACCGATGAGGTCGAGCGCGGCGCCTGCCGCGAGCGGAACCCAGGGCGGGATGGCCGTGCCCACGCTGACGATCGCGCCCGGAAACGCGACAAACCAGACCGAACGCAGCGCACCGAGGGCCACGACGGTCGGCCACGAACGGCGCAGCAGACCCAGCAGCAAGGCGGTGGCCCGTCGCGAGCCGTTCGTATCCTTGGGTGCGCTGCCCTTCATCCCGTGGCCGGTCTAGCGCGCATGCGACGCCGGCGTCTACCCTGCCCTCACCCGCACTCGCTCGCCGTCGCACACCACGCCGTAGACGTGGATCGGGTCCGCCCCGGCCGATACGAGATCCTCATCGTATCGTCGCTCCCGGATCTGCCGGATGACCGACGCGAGCTCCTGGTCCGCGGTTTCGTGCCGGTGGCTGCGCGGCTTGTTCAGCTCCACCACCACGCCGGCACGTCCTGGTCGCGTCGGCACGACCGCGATGTCGTGGCGTCCGCGGCCGGACTCGCGGTTCTACCGGACATCCCATTGACCCGACCGGTGTACGAGCATCCCCAACAAGAAGGGCTAGTACACGCGCTGCGGCTCGCCGCCCGCCAGACCGTGCTCGGATGCCATCTTCAACACCAGGTCCGACAGCAGATCCTCGAAGGTCTTCGCATCGCCCGTGAGCATGGCCTTGCTCGGCGATTCCACGGCGTGATGGCTTCCACCGGGGGCCCGTTGCACCCACGGCTCGAAGTTCATGCGCAACACATGGGCAGGCTCGCAGTTGGGAAGGGCGCGCGGCGTGGATCTCCACCTCTTCGAGGTCGACGCTGCGAGCCGTCAGGTACCCCGACATCAGCAGCAGGGTCCACATGGCGTCCGGATCGGTATCGACCTCGCGCAGCACGATGTACTGCGCGTGATCGACTCGCCGCGCAGCAGCGCATCGAGCTCGCGTGTCATCGCCAGCCCCTTGTCCAGCACGAGGTTTCGCAGCACGTCGTCGGATCCGGTGAAGACCCAGTGAGGACGAAAGCCGTCTTCCCGGCTCGCCACATACTTCATCACCGACCACGGGTTGTAGATCGTGTGCCCGGCGAAGCGGTAGCTGTGATGCCGATCGGAACGCGGACGCGCATGGCGGTAGTGTGCCGAGGGCGAGGGAGGACAGCAACGAGGATCGCGGAGGCTCGCGCTGGCCGGTTTCGCGTTCGCCGCGGGGGAGCTACGCTACGTGGCGAGCCCCACACGAACGACGCCCATGAACATCCTCGTCACCGGCGGAGCCGGATTCATCGGATCCAACTTCCTCAACCTGTTCGTTCCGCGCCTGCGGGATCACTTTTTCGTCAACGTCGACGCTCTGACCTACGCCGCCAACCTCAGGAACCTCGACCCTATCCGGGACGCCCCGAACTACGCTTTCGAACGCGTCGACATCGCCGACTTCGACCAGGTCCAGGCGGTGTTCGACCGCTGGAAGCCCGAGCTCGTGGTGCACTTCGCGGCCGAAAGCCATGTCGACCGGAGCATCCGCGGCCCCCGCGCATTCCTGCGCGCGAACGTCGAGGGCACCTTCAACCTGCTCGAGGCCTGCCGCGCGCTGTGGAAACCCGGTCACGGGCTCTTCCACCACGTGAGCACCGACGAGGTCTACGGATCGCTCGGCCCCACCGGCTACTTCACCGAAACCACGCCGTATGACCCGTCGAGCCCGTACTCGGCGTCGAAGGCTGCGAGCGACCACCTCGTGCGGGCCTACGTGCGCACCTTCGGCCTGCGCGCGAAGATCACCAACTGCTCCAACAACTACGGGCCGTACCAGTTCCCCGAGAAGCTCATCCCGCTGATGATCGCGAACCTGCTCGATCGCAAGCCCTTGCCCGTGTACGGCAAGGGCGAGAACGTGCGGTCATGGTTGTATGTGACCGACCACTGCGAGGCGATCTGGACCGTGATCGAGCGCGGCGGGGTCGGCGAGACCTACAACGTCGGCGGCGGCAACGAGAAGCGGAACATCGACGTGGTCCACGATCTCATCCGCCTGGTCGCGGAGGAAACGGGGGCGCGCCGCCAGGAGCTCGAGCAGCTCGTCACGTTCGTGGCCGATCGTCCGGGGCATGACCTGCGCTACGCGATCGACGGCACGAAGCTCGAGACACAGCTCGGATGGAGGCCGCGCGAGACGTTCGAGTCGGGGCTTCGCAAGACCGTGCGCTGGTACCTGGACAACCAGGCGTGGTGCAACGAGGTGCGGTCGGGCGAGTATCGCAAGTGGATCGAGGAGCATTACGGGGCCACGCCGGCCCCGCGGGTGTCCTGACCCCTCCCCTCGGGCTTCGCGAAATGCCGCGTCGATCCTGGCGAACGAACGCCGCGGAGGTAGCACCATGCGCAAGCGCACGGGCACGCCAGACGGTCACGCCGCGGTGGCTTGCCCGGTCGAACGGGCTCCCGGCCCGCGCATTGCGAGCCCTCGCGCGTGTTGGTATCTACGAGGCGTGACCACGCCGCTCCGCAGCACTCGTCCTCACGCGTATCGCCCGCGGTGCGGCGCGCTTCCTGCCCTTGTCCCGCCCAGAGACGGCGCCCGTGGCGCAGGCCCCTGCGCACACCAAGGATCACCATGACCCGCAAAGGCATCATCCTCGCCGGCGGATCCGGCACACGCCTGCATCCGGTCACCCTGGCCATCAGTAAGCAGCTTGCGCCGATCTACGACAAGCCGATGGTCTACTATCCGCTGAGCACCCTCATGCTCGCGGACATCCGCGACGTCCTGCTCATCACCACGCCGCACGATCAGCCCTTGTTCCAGCGTCTTCTCGGCAGCGGCGCACAGTGGGGCATGCGTTTCTCCTACGCGGTGCAGCCCGCGCCCGAGGGCCTCGCACAGGCTTTCCTCATCGGCGAGAGCTTCGTCCACGGCAGCCCGAGCGCGCTCGTGCTCGGCGACAACATCTTCTACGGCCACGGCCTCCAGGGCCTGCTGCAACAGGTCTCGGCCCGCCGCGACGGCGCCACGATCTTCGGATACTACGTCGCCAACCCCCAGGCCTATGGCGTCGCCGAGATCGACGACCAACGCCGTGTCCTCGGCATCGAGGAGAAGCCGGCCCAACCCAAGAGCAATTACGCCGTTACCGGACTGTACTTCTACGACGAAAAGGTCGTCGACTACGCGAAGTCGATCAGGCCGTCGAAACGCGGCGAGCTGGAGATCACGGACCTGAACCGCTGCTACCTGCACGACGGCACCCTGCGCATGGAGCTGTTCGGCCGCGGCGTGGCCTGGCTCGATACCGGCACGCACGACGCCATGCTGCAGGCGTCGAACTTCATCCAGACGATCGAGGCGCGACAGGGGTTGAAGATCGCCTGTCCGGAGGAGATCGCGTTTCGCAAGCGCTGGATCACCGCGGACCAGCTTCTCGCGCTCGCCGAGCCCCTGCGCAAGAGCGGCTACGGCGAGTACCTCGTGGACCTCGTTCGACGTGGAGACGGCTGAGCATGCATGTGCAGCCCCTCGCCATCCCGGATGTGCTGCTGATCGCCCCGCGGATCTTCGGCGACGATCGCGGATACTTCTTCGAGACGTTCCAGGTCGATCGCTATGCGCGGGCGGGCATGCGCCTGCCGTTCGTGCAGGATAACCTGTCGATGTCCCGCCGCGGCGTCCTGCGCGGCCTGCACCTGCAGCACCCTCATGACCAGGGCAAGCTGGTCTGGGTGCCCTTCGGCGCGGTCCTCGATGTCGCCGTCGACGTCCGAGTCGGATCGCCCACGTTCGGCCAGTGGGTGTCCGCCGTGATCGACGACAAGAACCACCACCAGCTCTACATCCCGCCCGGGTTCGCGCACGGGTTCTGCGTCACGAGCGACACCGCCCTCTTCGCCTACAAGTGCACCGAGCTGTACCACCCCGAGACCGAGCTCGGCGTCGCCTGGAACGATCCCGACCTGGCGATCCCCTGGCCGATGGAGTCACCCGAGCTCAACGCGAAGGACCGCGCGTACCCGCCCCTGCGCGCGATCGATCCCGCACGGCTGCCACGCTACGAGCCACCTCCCGCCTCGCGTGGCTAGTGCGACGGTGCGCGGTGCGGTCGACGGCACGTCACCAGCCCATGCCGACCATCATCAAGCCGCCACCGTGCTCGCCCAGCCACGGCGCGACCAGGACCTTGCCGGTCTGCACCACGGTCACGTCGCCGTAGTCTCCCCACGACGTGAACACGGCGTCGATCGTTGTGGCCGCGGCGGCGCCGGCCGTCATGCCGATGGCGATCCGGGTTCCGGTCGAGGTGTCCGGCGCGATCTTCGCGACCGCCACCCGTCCGAAGGCGAACCCGGCTCCCGGGAGCAACAGATGCGTGCTCGCGCTGAGAATGGCGGCCGCGGTGTTGCGGTTCGCCACGTGCACCACGGGTGCGCCCACCACATAGCCGCCGTATCCCGCGTACAGCACGGGATCGCTCTTCGCGACCGCGCCGATGTCGAACGCGATCGCGAGCGGCACGTCGACCACGATCACCTGCCAGCCGTACCACCGCCGCGCGTCGACGTCCGAGATGACCACTGCGCCGTCGGGCTGCGCGGAGGGCGCCGCCTCCTGCGCAAGCGTGTCGCCCGCGGTGGCGGTCACCGCAACCGACGCGAGCACGAAGGACCATCGCGAAGATAGCATGGCAACGTTGGATGCCTGGTTTGTTCTTCGGGTTTACCGCACAACCGCGCGGGCCGGAACCCGCGCCGGTTCGTTGCCCCGATCGCCCGGTTTGGTCTACATCTCGACTCGTGGATGATCGCGACGGCGCCGAACCCCTGGGTGACGAGGACTTCCTCGCCGTCGAGCCGTCGCCCAACCACGAGGTCGTCTACCAGCCTCCGACCGCACCCCCGCCAGCCAACGATCGCACGATCGAGACGGAGCGCGTGAAGATAGCGCCCGATCCGGAGCGCGCGGCGCTCGCGAAGCAGACCACGGTCAAGATCCTCTCGCGCCGTCCCCGCGAACCGCTGGTCACACCTCCCGAAGTTCGCATCGCGTATCGCAAACGATCGCGGCACCTGTTCGCAGCGTCGATGGCGATGCTCGCGCTGGCCGGCGTGCTGGGCGGCATCTACATCCGCAAGGAGTTGATGTCCGCACCGCGAGAACCCCCGCCACAAGCCGCACCTACCGCAAGCTCGAACCCGAGCCCGAACGGCAGCCCGACACCTAGCCCAAGCACCAGCGCTGTCCAGATCCCGAAAGCCCTCCCCGAGCCGGATGCCGAGGCGGCCCCGGTCGAGACAGCGCCGCGCAAGGTCGTGAAGCCCGCCCCGCCGCCCACCACGACTCCCGCCACGACACGAGCGACGCCGCGACCGTCGCTCACGCCACCGATCGGCCCTCCCGTGTTCTGATGCGTTGCGCGCGGGAGGCGATCTCGTCGGTGGACCCGGAGCGCATGCGGTTGGCCTGGGTTCGAGGCGACGCATCCGCAAGGCGGGCCGTCGCGGCGGTTCCCGTGGGCCGCCGGGCGCGCCGTCGAAAATCCGTTGGCTTCGGCCGTGCGTGGTATATAGCGGCCGGGCCTGATTGGAGCATCGGCATGAAGCCTTCGTTCCCGACAAGATCGAGGCGGACACGCTCGCGTGCGATCGCGGTTGCGATGGCCCTGCTCACCACCGTGGCGTGGCACGCCCGCGCGGATCAGGGCCCGGTCACCTCGCAGCCGGACACGGCCCTCACGGACAAGGCGCGCGACCTGTTCAACGAGGGTCGCGAGCAGTTCTCCGAAGCGCAGCTCGACCGTGCGCATGCGTCGTTTCTCGCGGCCTGGGCGCTGAAGCGGCACTGGCAGATCGCGGGCATGCTCGGCGAGTGCGAGCTGAGGCTGGGCAACCACCGCGACGCCGCCGAGCATATCTCGTTCGCGCTGCGTTTCGGCGCGAACCAGGCCACGACAGCCGAAATCGCCGCAATGCGAAGCTCGTTCAAGGAGGCGCGCAAGCATGTCGGCGAGCTGCAGATCCAGGTGGATCGAATGGGCGCCGAGGTGCTGGTCGACGGCTCCCTGATCGCGCGCACGCCCCTGACCGACCCGGTGTTCGTGGACCCCGGCATGCACGAGGTCGAGGCGCGGGTCGAGCAGCGAGAGGGCGTGCGAGCAAAGGTGCAGGTCGGCGCCGGCGGAACGCAGACGGTGTCGTTGAGCTTCACGCGCAGCGGCGGGCCGGTCGTCGCGAACGGGCCCGCGGGCGATGCGCAAGGCGCGACGCATGACGCGACCACCCGGCCGATGTGGCCCGTGTACGTGGGCGCGGGCGTAGCGGTTGTAGGGCTCGGGCTGGGAGTCGGCTACACGATCGCGGCGCGTGGCAAGGACAACGATCGCGAGGATCTGCTTTCGTCACTGGGCGGCCCGAACCCGTGCGCCCCCGGCAATCCGAACGGCGACGCCTGCGCGCGTGTGGTGGCGCTCCGCGACGACGCCGACAAGGATCGGGCGATCGCGCTGGGCGGATTCATCGCCGGAGGCGTCGCGGCGGCCGGCACCATCACCTACCTCGTGTGGCCCCGCCGTGGCGGCTCGACGGCGTCCACGCTCGTCCTCCCGGTGGCCGGACGGGAAGGCGCCGGGCTGGCGGTCCTGTCTCTGTTTTGACAGATTCGGAGAAGTCACGATGAGAGGGTGGTACTTTCTTGGTCTCGTCCCGCTGATCGCCGGTGCGGGGGTGATGGTCTCGTCGTGCGGCTCGGATAGCTGCGAAGAGACGGGAAGCTGCGGCACCTATGCGGGCTCGGGCGGCGCTGCCGGCGCGGGCGGCACCGCGGGCATGTCCGGCACCGGCGGCACCGTCGCGGACGCCTCCGACGACGAGGCCTTCGACGCATCCGGGGACGCCATCGACGACGACCATATCGCTTCCGAAGATGTCG
>Ga0209018_1002351_pt1 | contig 13492 bp, 9 predicted proteins | sample YNPBryBLVA2012_FD_185814 | JGI IMG/M metagenome (GOLD analysis project Ga0209018, IMG submission 185814) | Anoxygenic and chlorotrophic microbial mat microbial communities from Yellowstone National Park, USA - YNP Bryant BLVA 2012 (SPAdes)... ...
CGCCTGGGTCCATGGTTGTGTCGTGTTTGTAGCGCTGCTTGATGGTGTATTTGAGCATGCGGGCGCATATCCAGAGTATGAGAAATATCAAAAAGCCCACAAAGGCCTTGAGGGGAGAAAAGGTCAGCTCACCGACCTGCACGCCCTTTACCAGATACCCCTGAATGTGTGTGGAAAAGGTGCCCTTTATGTCCCAGGCAGTAAGAATCAGCAGGCATGAGACGGCCCAGATAAAGAGCTGAAGGGAGATTTGAAGCCACAAAACGGCATAAAAGGGTTTTCCTGGCCTTATACCTAAGCGTTCCTTGAAAAACCGCCCTGTCTCGCCTGCATGGGATAGATGGCGAAATGCCGATGTCAACATGCGAGTGAGCCAAAGGGCCAGGACAACGAAAAAGGCGGTGAGCAAAAGGCCTGTGAGCAGGTATTCCGCCAGGTTGTGATAACCTATGAAATTGATGGCCAGCAGAAAGAGCAGGCTGACCTCACATGCCCGAAGCAATTTAAGGGCGGATTTGTTTAGTTTTATGGCGTTTGATACCCAGAACAGGCCAATAATGGTCAGGAAAAAGCCCAAGATTCGGGCTGTCTCTTTTACAGGCCCTGGGGACTCCTGAAAGATGGATGCCTGGGAGATCAGCAAAAAAGGAAGCACGCAGGCAAGCACTATGGCCCAGCGCCGCAGGAGGTATGTCTTCTGTCTGGAGTCCAGGGGCAAGATATCCAGCTCCAGAAGCAGGGCCAGTGTGGCGAGCTGAAAGACATAGAAAAGCAGGGCATAGGCAAAGAGACTGACCAGGGTATCAGGCAAAAAGGAGTGTCTCACAAACCCCAGGGCGATGGCAAGAAGGCCCAGAGAGACCACGCCTGGCGCATAGCGGCCATAGGAGGCATTCATATATTTCAGAAAGACCCCGAGCATGTTCTGTTGCTGGCTGAAGGCCCCCACAGTCCTTTTGATGTATATGCCGAGCCAAAGCCCCATGGCCCACATGAAGAAAAGCCCCAGTAACTCCCATAAATTCAGGTCTGACAGGCCGTTTTTCTGTAAAAGCAGTTCATGAAAATATGCCTTGAGAGCGGACAAAAAGTTAAGCACGGCGTCTTTTGTGGAGGGGGTATCGGTTGAACCCGCCAAAAACAGGCTGAAAAGGCCCTTTTCCCGGTAAAAGAGCTGTTGAGAGGCCAGGTGTGCCCGCTTTTTGGAGAGGTCTGACAGGCCGTCTTGAATGGCCAGGGCCAAGAGCTTGGACTCAGCCATCTGGTTTTCCAGTTGCCCCTTTTGTTTCAGGAGGTTTTTGCGCTGTTTTGCTATCTCAGGTGTGTCCGTGTCGCTGGCAGTCCCTATGGCCTCTAAAGAGGCATTGAGCTTGTTCAACTCGGCCTCAATGGCCTCCATGCAGCCCTTGTTCTGTTTTTCAAAGGCATTGAGGCGTTCTATGAGGGCATCCAAGGTGGCCTCTGTGCTGTTTTCCGGTGAGGGGGTCTGCACCAACCTCTGAACCATGGCCTGAGTCGGCAGGTCGCTGCAGACCTTTTCCTGACAGACTCCCGCAGATGCCGTGAGCAGAAGAAAAAAGGCAGTTACATAAAGGCCGATACCTGTATGTTTTGGTGCGATTGGCCTCAAATGAGTAAATAGGTACTGCCTTATGAGTTTTGTGCCCAAAACGGCCATGTCAGCCCCCTCAACGAATGAATCTTGCTCTATGATATCAGTTGATGCCGCTTTGGCAATGGGGGATGGCATGTGAGTAGCATATTTTTGGGGGCGGCAGGAGGTATTTGTTCCATACGGCGTATAACTGCCATCCCTGGTGTTCGGACATTTGATAATTGATAACGGAAAGCACTTCCATAGCCATTGTCGTTGAAGCGTCTATTTCTGTCTGTGCAGTTTTCCCTATTTGTTTATTTACATAGCTGATACTCCATGAGATAATTAAAAAGGCTATTAAAATCATTGAGAGCAAGACCGGCACAATGAATTTCAATGCAAGACTACCTTGCGAGTGAATCTAAACAATCCATGCTGACTCTGCCCAAAAAATAAAAAGCAAAAGAGGACAGGTGACTCCTTGGTGCAACTCCCTATATTCATTCTTTTGACACCGCCCGAATCCCTGCCAGCGAGAAACGCGCTATGTGTTCTGCCAGTCTGTGCACCAGTTCCTTGGAAAGTGGCTGCCGCAGCAGGTATTCCAGGTCCTCTCTTCGAATGGTGAGCAGGCTGCGGCACTGGTTTATTATGCTGAGTTCGCAGAAGAGCACGGTCTCGTCCACCTCCCTTTTGCCCATGAGATTACAGAGAATAGCGATGAGGCTGCGGCGTTTGGGCTCTATCAAGCCGTGCCAGATGTCCTGTATCAGGCCGGTGGGGTTTGCCAGTTCCATGAGGTAGAGCCGTGTGAACTGCCCCTGTTCACCCTCGTCTAAAAAGTGTTCCAGCATGGAAAGGACATAGGCATGCAGCTGTTCCTCAGGCGAAAGACCGTTCATTTCCAGTGGGTTCTGGCCGCAGCACTTCTTTTCAAAGGCGTATCGCCAGGCCTCCACATATAGCCCAGCCTTGTCTCCGAAGTAATAGTTGACCAGGGCTATATTTACGCCGGCGCTTTTGCAGATGGCTGCAATGGTGGCGTCCCTGTAGCCCTTTGCCGCAAACACCTCGCATGCCGCATTTAGCAGCCGTTCTCGTGTCTCTTTGCCGTCGTCTCGTAATGTCATGAAATGCCCCTAAAAATTATTCTTGACAGGTCTGTCACGGCCATTATACTGGCTCATTAGTTTAAATGGTAATTTAAAATTTGAAATCTGTCGAGGTAATTATGTGGAATAATGGCCGCACTTCGTTATTTTCCATGGTCGTGTGCATGATACTTGCCTTTCTGGTGTGGGGCTGTGACGCTAAACCCAAACAGCCGCCTTCAATGCCGCCTGCAGAGGTGGCCTATATCACAGTGGAAAGCCAACCCCTTACCCTTACCACAGAGCTGCCTGGCAGGACTGTGGCCTCTTTGGTGGCAGAGATTCGGCCTCAGGTGAGCGGTCTTCTGCAAAAAAGGCTCTTTGTGGAGGGTGCGGATGTAAAGACAGGCCAGGTGCTCTACCTCATAGACCCTGCCCCCTTTGAGACGGCCCTGCGAAACGCAAAGGCCGCCCTGGCCAAGGCCGAGGCAGGTCTGCCCGCGATTCGTGCCCGTGTTCAGCGCTTTCAGGGCCTTGTGGCCTCCAGGGCCGTGAGCCAGCAGGACTACGACGACGCTGTTTCCAGCCTTCGGCAGGCTGAGGCAGAGGTGGAGTACTGGAGGGCACAGGTGGACACAGCCCGCATAAATTTGGGTTATACCAAGGTAATCGCCCCCATCTCAGGCCGCATCGGCAGGTCCAATGTGACGGAGGGCGCCCTGGTCGCTGCATATCAGCCTCAAGCACTGGCCGTGATTCAGCAGTTGAGCCCCATATATGTGGATGTGCCTCAGTCCACTGCAGAGCTTCTGCAACTGAGGGAGCGGCTGGAAAAGGGCCGCATGAAACTGACAGAACAGACTCGAAACCTGGTAAGGCTGCGGCTGGAGGACGGTTCTTCCTACGATGAGACAGGTGTATTCAGGTTTCAGGATGTGACCGTGGACCAGAGCACGGGTTCCGTGATCCTGCGCATGGAGTTTGCCAACAAGAGGCATGTGTTGTTGCCAGGTATGTTTGTAAAGGCAATCATAGAGGAAGGTGTAAAGGAGGATGCCATTTTGGTGCCTCAGCAGGCGGTGACCCGCACACCAAAGGGTGAGCCTATGGTCATGCTGGTCAATGAGCAAGGCGGTGTTGAGCCTCGCATCATTGCTGTGGAGAGGCCTGTGGGCGACAAATGGCATGTGGTGTCGGGCCTGAAACCAGGGGATCGCATCGTGTTGGAGGGGCTTCAGAGAATTCGGCCTGGTATGCCCATAAAGCCCGTTCCTTTCAATGCACAGGCACACGGAAATGCACAGGCCATGCCTCATGGCAATTCCCAGGCTGGACCTCCACAGAAGGGCCAGGCAGGAGAGCAGCCGTCATCAAGGGCCCATTGAGGTAATGCCGCCATGTTATCCCGATTTTTCATAGACCGTCCTGTATTTGCCTGGGTTTTGGCCATAGCAGTCGTGGTATTGGGGGGTCTGGCCATTTATAACCTTCCGGTGTCCCAGTACCCTCCCATAGCGCCGCCGTCTATCTATATCACGGCCTTTTATCCAGGGGCCTCGGCTGAGACCGTTGAAAACAGTGTGACTCAGATCATCGAGCAGAAGATGACGGGTCTGGAGGACATGATATATATGTCGGCCACCAGCGACTCCTCCGGCACAGCCCGTCTGGAACTCACCTTCAAACCCGGCACAGACCCTGACATCGCCTGGACAAAGGTTCAAAACAAGCTGCAATTGGCCCTTTCAGGCCTGCCTGAGACCGTTCAAAAGCGCGGGGTAACCGTGGGCAAGGCCACCAAAAACTACCTGCTCATAGTGAGTCTCATCTCCGAAGACGGCAGCATGGACGGAAATGACCTGCGGGACTATGCCCAGTCCAATCTGGAGAAGGTGTTGGCGCGCATTGAGGGCGTGGGCGAGGTGGAGAACTACGGCACGCAGTACGCCATGCGCATCTGGTTAAATCCCGACAAGCTCATCAGCTACGGCCTGACCATCGAGGATGTGATAGTCGCGCTCAAGGCATATAATGTGGAGGTGTCCGCGGGTCAGTTCGGCGGCGCGCCTGCCACGCCTGGCCAGCGCCTAAATGCCTCCATCATAGTGCAGAGCCTTTTGAAGACCCCTGATGAGTTTGCCGCCATACCCATTCGCATTCAGCAGGACGGCTCGGTGGTGCGCATCAGGGATGTGGGCCGAGCCGAATTAGGGACCGAGTTTTATGATGTGGTAGCCCATTATAATGGCAAGCCCGCTGCCGCCATGGCCATTCGCCAGGCATCAGGCGCCAATGCCCTGGATACCGCCAAACGCATCAAGGCAAAGCTGGAGGAGATGAGCCGCTACTTTCCATCCGGCATGAAGGTCATCTATCCATACGACACCACGCCCTTTACTCAAGTGGCCATTTCTGAGGCGGTGAAGACCCTTTTTGAGGCGGTCTTTCTGGTGTTTGTCATCATCTATCTGTTCATGGGCAATTTTAGGGCCACCTTTATTCCCACCATAGCCATTCCAGTGGTGCTCATGGGCACTGTCCTGGTCCTGTGGCTGGCCGGTTTCTCCATCAACATGCTGACCATGTTCGCCATGGTCCTGGTCATAGGTCTTTTGGTGGATGACGCCATAGTGGTGGTGGAGAATGTGGAGCGCATCATGGCAGAGGAGGGCATCAGTCCTCGCGAGGCCACTCTCAAGTCCATGGACCAGATCACCAGCGCCCTCATCGGCATAAGCCTGGTGCTTTCTGCGGTCTTTGGGCCCATGGCCTTTTTCCCAGGCTCTACCGGTGTGATCTACCGCCAATTCGCAGTAACCGTCATAGCCGCCATGCTTCTGTCCGTTCTGGTGGCCCTGATTCTCACGCCTGTGCTGTGCGCCAATCTGTTAAGGCCTGTGCCGCCGGGCCATGAACCTGCTGACAATGCCATTTCCTTTCTCAGGCCGTTTTTCCGCAGGTTTGATGCCATGTTTTTCTGGCTGCGGGATGTCTATGTCAGGCTGGTCAGATTTTCCTTCAGGCACAAACTGCCTTATATCCTGGTCTATTGCATTTTGGTGGCCGCCGTCAATTTTATGCTGCTTCGAATGCCCACCGCCTATCTTCCCGATGAAGACCAGGGCATCTTGTTTGTCATGGCCATGCTGCCTTCCAACGCCACGCTGGAGCAGACTCAAGACCTGCTGGAAAACAAGGTAAAGCCGTATTTTCTGGAGCAGGAACGCGATGCAGTGGCCTCATGCCTTACCGTGGCAGGCATCAGTTTTGCGGGTAGGGGCCAGAATATGGGCCTGGTCTTTATAAAGCTCAAGGACTGGCATTTGCGCAATCAACCCGACCTCAAGGTCAAGGCAGTGGCCGCAAGGGCAAGCCGATACTTTGGGAGTATTCGAGAGGCCATGGTCTTTGCCTTTCCTCCGCCTTCGGTCATAGAGTTGGGAAATGCCACAGGTTTTGACTTTCAACTCCTGGATAGGGCAGGCCTGGGACATGCCGCCCTCATGCAGGCCCGCAATCAACTGTTGGGCATGGCCATGCAGGACAAGAGACTGGCCCGTGTGAGGCCCAACGGCATGGAGGATGTGCCGGAATACCACATCGATGTGGACTGGGAGAGGGCAGGGGCCCTGAGTGTGCCCATCACCTCCATCAACAATGTCATAGCAGCCTCCTTTGGCTCGGCCTATGTAAACGACTTTATTCAGGCAGGCCGGGTAAAGCGGGTGTTCGTGCAGCTGGATGCGCCGTACCGCATGTCCCCCACAGATTTAGACCGCATCTATGTGCGCAATATGTTTAATAAAATGGTGCCGTTTTCTGCCTTTGCCTCAGGCCACTGGTCCATCGGCTCTCCGAAGTTGGAGCGTTTTAATGCCGTGCCATCCCTGAACATCTGGGGCGAGCCTGCCCCTGGCAGAAGTAGTGGTGAGGCCATGAAGGCCATGGAGGAGCTGGTCTCTCGCCTGCCTGCCGGCATTGGATACGACTGGACCGGGCTTTCCTATCAGGAGCGCATGGCCACCAATCAGGCGCCCATTCTTTACGCCTTTTCGCTTTTGGTGATCTTTTTGTGCGTGGCCGCCCTGTTTGAGAGTTGGACCATACCCCTGACCAATCTTTTGCTTCTGCCCCTGGGGCTTTTGGGTGCCACAACGGCCACATGGTCCAGGGGTCTGGCCAATGATGTGTATTTTCAGATAGGTTTTTTGACCACATTAGGCCTTACCACCAAAAACGCCATCCTCATCATTCAATTCGCCAAGGCGCGCATAGACAGCGGGCTTGAGGTATTTCAGGCGGTTTGGGAGGCTGCACGCATTCGATTCAGGCCTGTTATCATGACATCCCTGGCATTTTTCTTCGGGGTCTTGCCTCTGGCCCTGGCAACAGGGGCAGGTGCAGGGGCCATGAACGCCATCGGCACGGCTGTGGCAGGAGGTATGCTTTCAGCCACCTTTATCGACCTCTTCTTTATTCCGCTCTTTTTTGCCGTTATCTACAACATGTTTCACAAAAAACAGACGACTCCAACACATGAATCCTGATGGGAGACACTCCATGAAACCATATGCCCTGATCATAAGTATGTCCCTTGTTTTAGGGGGCTGTGCAGCGGTTGGCCCTGATTATACGCCTCCCTCCATGGCTGTGCCTGAGGCCTGGACAAAGCGGCCTGATCTACCTGAAACCACTCACACCGCCGAGGATTTGAGCCAGTGGTGGGTCACCCTTCATGACTCAAGGCTCACAGACCTCATCTCGCGCTCCTTACAGAAGAACCCCGGTGTGCGTGAGGCCATTGCCCGCATTCGAGAGGCACGGGCGCGAAGTGGCATTGCTGAGTCAAGGCTCTTTCCCCAGGTGAATGCCTCAGCCAATCTTCAGCACAGCCGTAACAGCTCCAATGCAGGCCTGGCCAGGGAGGGAGACCTCTACATGGCTGGGCTGGACGCGGGCTGGGAGCTGGATATCTTCGGCGGCACTCGGCGTGCCATTGAGGCCGCCCAGGCCAATCTGGAGGCAAGCCATGAGAACCTGCGCAATGTATATGTGACCCTGGCCTCAGAGGTGGCCTTGAATTATATAAATCTGCGAACGCAGCAAAACCGGCTGGGCATTGCCGAACAGAACTTGGCCGTGCAGCAGGAGACTCTAAATCTGGTCAAAAGCCGTTTCGATGCAGGGCTTGTCACAGAATTAGATGTGAATCAGGCCGTTTACAACCTGAAAAACACACAGGCCCAGATATTCCTTTTGAAAAACGGCATCACACAGGCCCAGCACAGCATCGCCATTTTGTTGGGTCTTCCGCCTGCCGCGCTTCAGGCGGAGTTGGAGGCGCCTGCCCCTGTTCCTGTGGCCTCCTTGGAAATCGCCATAGGTGTGCCTGCGGATGTCTTGCGAAACAGGCCTGATGTGCGCAGGGCGGAGCGCCAGTTAGCAGCCCAGACCGCCCAGATCGGTGTGGCCACAGCAGACCTGTACCCCAAATTCACTCTCACCGGTTCCATCGGGCTGGAGGCCTTCAAGCTGGACAAGCTGTTTCAGTATGACAGCCGCACCTTTGGCATAGGCCCTGGTGTCAAGTGGAATGTGTTTGATGCGGGCAGCATTCGAAGAAACATAGAGGTGCAGACCGCCCTTCAGGAACAGGCCCTTGCCCAGTATGAGACAGCGGTCTTAAATGCCTTAAGGGAGGTGGAAGACGCCCTTTCTGCCTTTGCCGAGGAGTATCAGAGGTTGAATGCCCTGAGAGAAGGCGAGCAGGCCGCTCAAAGGGCGGTGGACATAGCGACCGCCCAATACAGGGCAGGCATAGTGGACTTTCAGGCGGTTTTGGAGACCCAGCGCTCCCTTTTGGCCCTTCAGGACCAGGCCACGCAAAGTGAAGCCAATGTCACTACCAATCTGGTGCGTCTCTACAAGGCCTTGGGAGGCGGTTGGCAGACAGGAGTAAAGAATGACACAGGCACCTAAGGACATTCTTGAGACAGGCGGCGGTGCAGAAGGTGGCCGTTTTCTATGGCGCTATCTCATATGGGGTGCTGGCTTATTTATGGTCTTGATAGGCCTGTTCTTTCTGTGGAACAGCCGTGGCCCTTCGCAACAGGTAAAATACCGCACTCAACAGGTGAAGCAGGGGGATTTGGTGGTGACCGTCTCTGCCACCGGCACCCTACAGCCCACCAATCAGGTGGATGTGGGAAGTGAGATATCAGGCACCATTCGCACCGTGGAGGTGGATTACAACGATCGTGTAAAAAAGGGCCAGATCCTGGCGCGCATAGACACCTCCAAGTTAGAGGCCCAGATTCAGCAGACAGAGGCCTCCTTGAAGGCCGCTCAAGCTCACCTTTTGCAGGCACAGGCCACGGTCTTTGAGGCCCGGGCCAGGCTGGAACGCCTGTTGGAGACTCAAAAGGCCACAGAAGGCCGAGCCCCTTCCAAGCTGGACATGGATGCGGCAAGGGCCTCCCTGGAACGGGCCCTGGCGGATGAGGCCAGCGCCAAGGCCTCCATAGCCCAGGCACAGGCCACTTTACTTGCCCAGAAGACCGATCTCTTTAAGTCCATGATCCGTTCTCCCATAGACGGCGTGGTGCTGAAGCGTTCTGCTGAACCAGGCCAGACAGTGGCCGCCACCTTTCAGACACCCATCCTCTTTACATTGGCCGAGGACCTGACTCAAATGGAGCTGCATGTGGATGTGGACGAGGCGGATGTGGGCCGTGTGCATGAGGGCCAGCAGGCGGTGTTTACGGTGGATGCCTATTCCAACAAGACCTTTCCAGCCCTGGTCAAACAGGTGCGTTTGGGCTCCAAGACCGTATCCGGTGTGGTCACCTATGAGACCATTCTCACAGTGGACAATCGGGAGATGTCCCTTCGGCCCGGCATGACCGCCACGGCCAATATCACGGTAGCCAGGGTTCAAAATGCCCTTCTGGTGCCCAATGCGGCCTTGAGATTTAATCCCCCTGTAATGCAGGCTAAGACAGAGAAAAGGGGCCTGGTGGGCTATCTTTTGCCCAAACCTCCCACCTCAAAAAAGGCGCAATCCATTGAACAGGACAAGAGACCCCATGTCTGGGTCCTGAAAGACAATATGCCGGTGCGAGTGAATGTGGAAGCCGGCTTCACCGATGGCATCTTTACAGAGGTTCGAGGCGGTGAACTCAGGCCTGGCATGGAGGTGATCGTGGACCTTTTGGAGGCTAAAAACAGCCGTGTCTGAGGCCATGAGCAAGCCGCCCTTGGTGGAGTTACGCAAAGTCACCAAGACCTTTGGTCAGGGTGCAGCTGCTGTGCAGGCCCTGCGTGGAATAGACCTGGTGATAGAGCAGGGGGAGTTTGTGGCGGTGATGGGCGCCAGCGGTTCGGGAAAGAGCACCTGCATGAACATCCTGGGCTGTCTGGATACGCCCACCACGGGCAGTTACCTGTTTCAGGGAGTGGCCGTCGAAGGCTTGAGCCGCAATCAGCGGGCACTTTTGAGGCGTCATTATCTGGGTTTTGTGTTTCAGGGCTTTAATCTGCTGCCTCGCACCACGGCCCTTGAAAATGTGGAGCTGCCCCTGATCTATCGAGGGGATGCGCCTGCCGTGCGCAGGAGATTGGCTCAAGCTGCCCTGGCCTCAGTGGGGCTTGCAGGCTGGGAGCACCACACCCCTTCCGAGCTTTCAGGCGGCCAGCAGCAACGAGTGGCCATAGCCAGGGCCATAGTCACCAAGCCGTTTTTGCTTCTGGCGGATGAACCCACCGGCAATCTGGACACGCAACGCAGCAAGGAGATCATGGATATTCTCACCACCTTAAACAGGGAGCAGGGCATCACCATCGTCATGGTGACTCATGAGCCTGACATGGCGTCCTATGCCGGCCGCATCGTGCGCTTTCGGGATGGCCTGGTGATTCTCGAAGAAGGGGCAGCCTGATGTTCTGGAATGCCTTTTTACTTGCCTTCAGGGCATTGAGACGCAATCTGCTGCGGTCTTTTCTCACCATTCTTGGCATCTTTATCGGAGTGGCCGCGGTGATCATCATGGTGACCCTGGGCGAGGGCGCTACCCTGCAGGTGAGCCGTCAGATCGCCTCCCTGGGCACAAACATGCTCATCGTCAGCCCAGGAAAGCGCATCGGCCCAGGCCAGACCGTGGGTTCAGCGCCATTTACTCTGGCTGATGCGGCGGCATTGGCTCGCGAGATTCCAACCCTGGCGGCAGTGGCCCCCACCTCTTCTCGCGCCATGATGGCGGTGTCTGGCAATGCCAACTGGTCCACTCAGCTCATCGGCACCACCAACGATTATTTCACGGCCAGGCAGTGGAAGGTGGCCTCTGGTCGCCTGTTTACTGAAAGCGAGCTCAGGGCAGGCGCTGCTGTTTGTGTGTTGGGCCAGACCGTGCGCACCAAGCTGTTTGGCGCCCAAAACCCCATTGGCGCCCGTATTCGGCTGGAAAAGGTGACATGCGAGGTGGTGGGGCTGTTGGAGTCCAAGGGACAGTCCACCATGGGTTCGGATCAGGACGACCTGGTCATCATACCCCTTCGCACCTTTCATCGCCGCATTGCAGGCAATCAGGATGTCAACATCATTTTGGTGTCGGTGAAGGACGGCTTTGCCACCGAGAAGGCGCAGCAGGAGATAGAACATCTTCTTCGAGAGAGAAGGCATCTCAGCGAACAGGAAGAGAACAACTTCAATGTGATGGATATGAAGGAGATCACAAAGATGCTCACCTCCACCACTCAGGTGCTGACCGCCCTTTTGAGCGCCGTGGCTGCGGTGAGCCTTCTGGTGGGAGGCATCGGCATCATGAACATCATGCTGGTCTCGGTCACGGAGCGTACCCGAGAGATTGGAATCCGTCTGGCCATTGGCGCCCTGGAGAGGGATGTCCTTTTACAGTTTTTGGTGGAGGCGGCGGTGCTCTCTTCCTTTGGAGGGATTTTGGGCATTTTCATCGCCTTGACTGCCTCGCTGTTTTTGTCCTCGGCCTTGCAGGTGCCCTTTGTGTTCAAGGGCGGCATCGTGGCCTTGGCCTTTGCATTTTCGGTTGCTGTGGGGCTTATCTTTGGTTATTTCCCTGCCAGAAAGGCGGCTCGAATGAACCCCATCGAGGCCTTGAGAAGCGAGTGAGGGTAGGCCTGCCTAGGCCATTTATGACAATTTTTGTCAATGTTTTCGAACGAAAATTCTAATTTTTTAAAGTTTCCTCGAGCGTCCTGGCTTCACTGGTTCTCAATGGCTGAATGAAACACTCATGGTAGCCTTGAACGGCGGTCAGGCCGGACGCGCATGTAATCTTTCCCTGCAATGACACGTGATTTTGCAAAAAATGTAATGGATGTGTAATATTACGGCTGTTATATTCCATTCAATTTTCAAAAATCCTTACAGGTGGTAAGCTTATGGGCAGACAGCGTATCTGTGTCATAGAGGACGAGGAAGACATCGCCGAACTCATTCGATTCACTCTGGAGCAAGCCAGATTCGAGACATTGATACTCCACAACGGCCTGCAGGCCCTTGAAAAAATAAAGGCATTCAAGCCTGACCTGATTCTGCTGGACCTCATGCTGCCGGATGCAGACGGCCTGGATATCTGTAAGTCCCTGAAAAAAGACACACAACTCTCCTCCATACCGGTCATAATGCTGACCGCCAAGGGCACAGAAATGGACCGCATCGTGGGATTTGAGCTGGGAGCGGACGACTACATAGTCAAACCTTTCAGCACACGCGAGCTGGTATTGCGCATCAAGGCCATTTTGTCCCGCCTCTCCGCCACCTTCGACACATCGCCGCCTGATGTCATTCGGCAGGGCATTATTTTCATGGATGTCTCACGCCATAAGGTGCAGGTGGATGGCAAAGACATAGAACTCACGGCAACGGAATTCAATCTGCTGCACGAGTTCATGACCAACATCGGCAGGGTGAGGACGCGGGATGTGCTGCTGGATCGCGTGTGGGGCTATTCATTTGACGGATATGCCCGCACAGTGGATACGCATATTCGCAGACTTCGCCAGAAATTGGGGCCTGCCATGGACTACATAGAGACCATACGAGGCGTGGGTTACCGTTTCAATGTTCCATGAAGCCCTGTACTTAGCCATTGTATGCCTGGCCGCATTTTTGGGATATAGATTTGCACGACATCGCCTTTCTTCAGAGCTCTTCCTTGCACAACAGGTTAAACCCCTTCTAAACAGGCTCAAGAGGATTTCCGGTGCCTCGGAGCCTGCGGAGATCTGCGGCCATGAAATTCAGGGCCTGGACGCCTTTTTGCAGCAATTGGCCTTTCAGCACGATCTGCTCAAGGATGTAGTGCAAACGATCAGCGAGGGCATACTGATTCTGCAAAACGGGGCGATCCTGTTTGTAAATCAGGCCGTCATGAAAATGCTGAATATTCCAGGCGGACTTGAACAATGGCATGGAAGGCCGTTTCTGGAATTTTGTCGGCATCTGACTGTGCAAAACGGACTTGCAGCATGGCAAAATTCCAAAGAAAAACAAGTGGTTGTCCTGGAGCTGCAAGCTACTGTCCTGGAGGTGGAGATATGCGGAGTTGCAAATGATTCCCTTGTTCTGCTTCTCTGGCGGGACATCACACCGATTTCTAAGGCAGAGGCACACGGCAGGGAGCTGGTGGCAAATGTCGCTCATCAACTGCGCACTCCCATCACTGTCATTCGAGGTTACGCAGAGACCCTGTTAGACAACGAATCCTGTGATGCAGCTGCGCTGAAACGTTTTCTTGAGGTAATTCTTCGCAATTCCAAGCGGTTATCC
>Ga0209018_1002353_pt1 | contig 13481 bp, 9 predicted proteins | sample YNPBryBLVA2012_FD_185814 | JGI IMG/M metagenome (GOLD analysis project Ga0209018, IMG submission 185814) | Anoxygenic and chlorotrophic microbial mat microbial communities from Yellowstone National Park, USA - YNP Bryant BLVA 2012 (SPAdes)... ...
AAGACTTCGTCACGCCCGGCCTCCGGATGCATGATACCGAACAGGGGAATGCCCATCGCCAGGATCGTGCTGGGCATAACCAGGGCGATCAGGCCGATCACCGCTGGCATCCGCAGGTGTTCGGGGATCACCCGCAACCAGTAATCCTCGACCGACCGCACGGCAAAGAAGACAACCGGAATGATCAGGCCGATTAACATCCGGCGCTGGTGATTGAACGGCAAAAACGCCAGCACAAAGTTCACCCCCAGCCAGATCAGCATCAACTGGTCGCCATCTGCTTCAAAGCGGCGGACCGCACGGACTAATCCCGGCACCGCCACCGCCAGCAACAAGCCATAACCCATGACAACCAGCACAGGCGACGTATTGAAGGTGGCAATCTGGCCGTTCCAACTCTGCATAGCCCAGTTATATTGCAGCAGAAGCAAATAATAAACCCCGGCGGGGATAATGGGCAAGACAAACACCATGACCCAGCGCAGTTCACGCACCGGCACAGCACGGCTGCGCACGGCGCGCACGCCCAGATAAGTGACCAGGGCCGAGCCAAGAGGCAGCAATGCCTGCGGCAGCACGAACACCAACACCAGCGTCAGCAGGCTGATCCCCAATCCGCCGTTGACGGCAGAGGGTGGGTCCTTAAAGTCAATGCGGAAAGCATCTACATAAGCGGCAGCCAGCAGCGCCAGGCAGCCAATCGCCAGCGGAAAATGCGGGTTGGTATACGCTGCATAAAGAGGGTAGGCTTCCGGCACGGTCAGATCGGGAATATCCCCGGCGCGAACGCCGAGCACCAGCAGCAGCCAGCCCAGCCCCGATCCGACCGCGACCAGCGCGAAGAAAAGGCGGCGCGGACGCAGACGCGGCCACACCGTTGCGCCAAACATATACAGGGCGCTGTACATGAACAAAGTCGTCGCCACGCGCGCCAGATGAAATATTTCCAGGCTAGACAGCCCGATCAGGCGCGCAAAATGTCCCAACAGCAGGTAAAAGAGGTTGATCGCTGCCCCGGCGTGCGGTTCAGGGGTATGCACCAGGTGAAAGAGCCACGCCCCCCGGATACCTTGCTCGATCTTCGCCAGATAGGTTGCGCCGTCCTGGGGGTTCGCCAGCAGCCCCATGAACTGCCATTGATCGGAGGCTGCCATACCTGCCAGCGCCCAGGCATACGGCAGCAATGTCAGCGCCGTCAACACTCCCCCGACCACGAAGACCCAGCGCCATTCAGCGGGAGAGACATGTGTTGCCTTTAAACTCTGCATGACAGCGCTCCGTCTGTATCCAGGTTGCCGCACGATTCCGGCACGTGTATAATGCGCGTGAAAGCAATCCTTCCTATCGTTGTGCATAAATGATTGTACAACGATGTGCTCATTTTGGATACCGACTTTATGAACCAGGCGCAGGCGCTCTATCATCTGCAAACGTTAGACCTTGCCATCGCCGAACGGCGGGCGCGCCTGGCTGAGGTGGAGTCACAGCTTGGTGTCGATGAGCAGGTTCGGGCCGCCGAACAGGCCCTCGCAGCAGCCCAGGCCGCGCTTACGCCCTGGCGTAACCGGGTTCGTGATTTGGAGCTGGAGAGCAAAAGTCTGGGCGAAAAAGCGGCGGCTGTTGAAAAACGCCTATACAGCGGCGCAATCTCCAATCCCAAAGAGCTTCAGGACATGCAGGAGGAAATCGCGTCGCTGCGGCGGCGGCGCGCCAAGCTGGAAGACGACCTGCTCGAAGCGATGATCGAGGTCGAAAACGGCCAGGCCGCCTGCGACGAGGCCGTACGTAATGTCGAGCGGGCACAATCGGCCTGGTCCAGCGGGCAGCAGGACCTCCACCGGGAACACGCTCAGTTACAACAGGCGCTGGCTGACCTGAGGGCGCAGCGCGAAGCCGCCCTGCACAATATCAGCAGCGAAAGCCTGGCCGAATACAACGCCCTCCGTCCGCGCAAGCAAGGACAGGCAGTCGCAGAGTTAGTTGAGAACACCTGTAAGCGGTGCGGCGTCAGCCAGACGTCGATCAAAGTGCAACAGGTGCGCCAGGGACATACCCTGGTTCACTGCGATAACTGTGGCCGCATCCTGGTCTTGCTCTAGTCGCCTGATTGGAAGGAACGACGATGTCTGGATTCCGCTTTGAGCCGCTTTCGTTCCTTATCGGGTTCATCACGGCTTCTGTGCTGGCGTTTATCCTGTATCGCCTGCGCCATCGCATCGCCCGTATGCGCGAGCAGGCCGCCGAACGCGCCGAGCGCGCCCGCCGCTTTGCCACCCGCGCCGCCGATGCCCGTTACCAGTTGGACCTGGTCGCTTACTGCCAGCAGTACACCATCGTGGGGCGGCGCGTAGAGCTGAGTGAGGTGCTGGTCGAGCCGCGCTTCGTGCGGGGCATCCAGCCCTATGATGCCAGCGGCGAGCGGCGGCTGACTGACGTGTTCCGTGTGATTCCGCTCGTCCACGAATTCCCGGCCTCCTACGCACCGTACAACATCGAAACTATCGGCATCGCCGACCTGGGCGCAGGCGACCGCCATCTGGCGCTGCTGGGCATCCAGGGCAGTGGTCGCAGCACAGCTCTGGCGGCAATTGCTCTCTGGGCCATGAACCAGATCGACTTCGCGCAGGCCCAAGACCTCGTCCAGCAGAGCATCGACGAGGAAGAAGCGAAACTCTCCGACAAAGAGCGTGCCGCCTGGCGCAAACGGCAAGCCGACATCCAGGCACGGGCGCTGGAACAGATCAAGAAGGCACAGGAACAGGCCGCCGAAGCGGTAGGCCAGGAAACTGCTCAGCGGGAAGTGATCGACCTGCGCCGCCTGATGCCCATCCTGGTGCACTTTAACGACATTGTTATCGACCCATCAACACAGGGCAAACTCGATCCGGCGGAGCCGCTCGTCCGCGCCATTCGGCGCAACGTGCGCCGGATTACAGCCCTGAATGTGCCGCGTTACATCTATAACCGCCTGAACGCGGGCCAGGCATTGGTTCTGCTGGATGGGCTGGAAGACCTGCCTGCCGAACGGCAAATGGAAAAACTTGCCTGGCTGCGTCGCTTTATGGAGATTTACCCGGCGTGCATGGTCGTTGTCGCCGGGCCGGCCATCGGACACACACCGTTGCTACATCTGGGCTTCACGCCGATCTTCCTGCGTCCCTGGAACGACCTCACTACGCAATCCTATGCTCAAAAATGGGCGGAAGCCTGGCCGCGCGTCGCCGGGACGCGCCGCCGCCCTGCACCAGCGCCGGACGAGAAGATCGTCACCGATGTGGCCGCCGATACGCGCGGCCTCAGGCCGCTGGACCTGACCCTGCGCATTTGGAATGCCTATACTTCCGGCGAGGTCACGCCGGGACGCCGGGGCTGGTATGATGACTTCATCAGGCGTAGTTTGCGACTGAAAGCCGTCGAGGGCGATGAGGCGCTGGCGCAAGAGGCGTTGCGCACCATCACCCAGGTCGCTGCCGAAAATCTGATCTCCGGGCCGCTGCCCGCTGCCCGCCTGACAGAGATCGCCACCAAGGCCTTCCGGCGCGTAGAAGGGGAAGGCAAACAGCAAAAAGAAACGTTCATCCTTCCGGTGGACGAATTTGTCAAGGCGCTGATCGGGCCGTCAGGATTGATGGTCGGGCGGGTTGGCGGCGCATACGATTTCCGCCATGTGTTGCTGGCGGCCTGTGTCGCCAGTAATGCCCTGCTTGACCCGGCAGGCCAGCTGACACTGGATCAGGCGGCCCTCGACCCGGCCTGGAAACAGGCCATTTCCTTTGGCGTGGCGCTGGCCCCCGACCACATGGTCAATCGGGCGGTTGTGCAAAAGCTCTCCCAACCGCCGGACCTGCTATTTAACGACCTGTTCGATCTGGTCCACTGGTTGCCGGATGCGCCCACCAATGCCCCCTGGCGCGGCGAGGTTTTCAAACGTCTGGCTGCTGCCCTGATCGCGCCATCGCAGTTTCCCACCCTGCGCGAACGCGCCATGGCAGCCCTGGTCACCACCAGAGACAAGAATATCCTGTTCATCTTGCGCCAGGCCATCCGCGCGACCGACCCAGATGTGCGCCGCCTGGGATGCATCGGTCTGGGCTGCCTGGGCGAAGGTGAAGCCATCAAGGACCTGATGCCCATGTTGGAAGACGATGACCTGGATGTGCAACTCGCCGCCGGGCTGGCACTGGGGGCCATCGGCAGTGAAAAGGCGCTGGAAGTCATGGTCGAGGGTCTGCTGAACGGCGAGGAAAAGCTGCGGCAGGCAGTTGCAGAAGCCCTGGCCGCCATCCCCGGCGAGGGCCACCAGTTGTTACACACGGCCATTCACTCCGAAGACATGATGGTACGGCGCGCCGCCGTCTTGGGCCTGGCGCGCGTCCAGACACCCTGGGCGCTGGCCGATATGTATCGCGCCCTGCTGGAAGACCCTCAGTGGTATGTCCGCAGCGCCGCCGAACAAGCGTTTGCTGAGGCGCAAAGCCCCACGCACGACGCGGCAGTGGCACATCCCCCCGTCGAGACGCTGGAATGGCTGGCAGATTGGGCCGCCGAAAAAGGGCTGGAGGCTCCCACACCCGAAAACGCGCACGCGCTGCTGGGTCGTGCACTGCAAGAAGGCGACCCTGCCTACAAAATCGCTTCGGCGCGCACACTGGGCATTCTGGGCTACCCTCTGGCAGCCAGAGTGTTGTACCGTCTGCTGTGCGACGAAAACGAAGCGGTACGTGCTGCTGCCTACGCTGCCCTGGCCGATCTGGAAACACAGTTTGGAGAACGACTGCCGGGCACGCAGTGAACACCCGCAAACCTGCCAAGGAGGAGCTGTGGCGGCAGCAGCGGAAGTTCACCCACCGCTGCCGCTTTGCTCCTTTTACGGAGACGTGGTTGGCGTCGGCGGCATTCGACACAGAGCCTCGACACGCATCACGTTAAAGGGGTCGCCATCCCAACGGAGCAGATACGCCCCATCCTGAGGCAACACTACGTCCAGCGGACCCGCCACCTGCCGATCCGGAAAAGCGACGAAGGCCACCGCCCCGATCTGCTCGCCGGCTTCCGTCAGCACCGACAACGTCTGCGCTGCCCCCTGGCTGGGCAGTGTATGCTCGGCCATCACGCTGATTGTCGCGCCCTGCCGCCCGGAGAAGCGGACCACGCCGCCGGAAACATCATTCCAGTTGAGCAACAGCGATTCGCAAGATTGGAGTGGAGGCGGCTCCAGAGCAGCAGGCAGGTCGCACGTCAAGGTGAATTCTACCGCCTCACCCGGCGAAACCGCCTCGGCAATAACTGTGTAAATGCCCGTCTGCGAGGCGGACCAATCGCCCGTCAAAGATGCAACACCACCCTGGCCGACAGGGACCTCGGCGATAACCTGCGCCGCTTCGCCGGGCGGCTGCACCAGCAGGCGCGTTCCGCCCTGCGGATAGACGGCCCTGACCCGGATCGGCTGTCCCGCGCTGGCCGCTACCCGAATCTGGGGCACGCCGTTTAGCGGGGAATCGGAAGTCCAGGTCTGCGGAAGAGGACTGCAAACCAGATCGGCTCCGGCAGGCAAGACAGGATCGACGCTCGCTTCAGGCGGCTCGACGGGACGAGGCAGCAACACCAGGGGCGCACGGGCAGCCTCGCCGGACACAAAATCCAGCGGTGGTCCCGGCACGCTTTCGATTGCACCATCGTGCAACGGGACGCGCAATAGTTGCCCGACCCGTGCCACGCGGGAGACGCCGCTCACTTCCAATACAACCTGCCCCTCCAACACCTGCACCGCCAGCAGGTCATCGGCGCCCGCCTGCACCAACACCGTGCCATTGAGTCCCATCGTCATGTCGTTGATTCGCCAGGCCGCGCCTTCTCCCTCGGACTGCACCAGCAAGCCGCCGCGCGGCGCATTGGGACACAGCGCAGGCGAGAAACTGCTTTCCAATCGCACGCCTTGAAAATCCGGCGCGGGCAGCCCACCGCTCAATTCACCTGTTACTGGATCAATAGCTACCATCGTCGCCGGATTGCAATCGCTTGGCGCGAGTTCTGCATAGACCCAGGCAGGCTGGCCGTTCCATACGATCTGCCACCAGGAGGAATCGGGCAGACGCGCGGTGATAAGGGCAGACTCGTTCACCAAAAGCTGACCGAGGATCGCCGCATTGGTATTCGGTTCGGCACGGATGTTGACTGTGCCGATAGATGTGGCCCGGCAAACCGGCGGGACAGGCTGGCCGGGTTCGTTCCACAGAGTCGCGCCGCCGTAGAGCACGGCGAACAAGGGAGTCTCGCCCATCCCTGGCACACGCAGCGACACGACACTCCACGACTGCTCACCGGACGGAGAAACCGCCAGCGCCGTGATACCCGACAGTCCTTGCAGCGAAGCCGACGACGGCGGTGCTGCCGCAGCCTCGAACTCTGGCGAAGTCGTGATCATGCCGTAGCCCGTGCAGGCGGTTCCCACAGACAGGCTCATACAGCTTTCGTCTGTAGCGGTAACTGCCTGCTCCGCCTGTGTCGCACAGTCACCATCTTCCTGCGCTTGACTGACCGGCCCGCCCGAAACGGCAGGCAACAGTCCCAAGCAGATCAGCAAGACGATCACCCCCTGCAAACGTGTTCGTGGCATAGGATCTAACTCCAAAAGATTCATACAAGACGGCAGGCTTTCACCTGCCGTCCGCAAGGCATCTGTTCAAGGGGTTACTTACGGCACGTTCGGTACTGCCGGAGTCCCTGTCAACGTCGACATTGAACCGGCAGGCAGAACTTCGGCCTCCGGCGGACATTGGAATATGCGGATGGTGTTACTGTGGTAGATGTAATTTTGCTGTCCCACCCGCAACACGATCCGATAGCCCATCGTTGGGTCCGGCAGGATGTCCTGACCGGCCAGGGGGCAACCCAGGCTGGTATCCGGCCATTCGTAAAGCGTCACATCGACCAGGAACACCCGCCGCTGGGGCAGATCGAGGCGCTCGGCGAGGTCACGCCGGGCCAGGTCGATCAGCGCATTGAGGATCGGGTCTAGAATGATCGGCTCACCCTGGACCGCATCTGCACGTTCACCCTCACAGAGACGAAAACGGAGGCTGGCATCGGTATGATAATCGTAAACGCGCCCCTGATACTCCAGGATAATCCGGTAGCCCTCAACCCCTGTTTCACCTGGCTGTTCCTCTGCTGTAACCTCTTCGGTACAGCCCAGGCCCACATCCGGCCAGACAACCGTCTCGACCGATTGCAGTAAGATCGCGTCGGTGGCGATGCCCAACGTCCGGGCCAGGTCCGCCATCACCAATCCGACTAAGGCCTGTGCTCGCGCCGGGATCACCACGACAGGCGCGTCCGCCGCCAGCACCTCTGCCGGGCCGGGCAAAGGCGGCTGCGTGGCCGTCGCCGTAAGCGGTGCAGGCGTTGCAGTGGCGGTCGAAGGCACAAGCGGCTGCGTCGGCAGTGCCGTTTCCGGCGGTGCAGCACAGCCGGCCAGCAGCAGCAACGCGCCGACGACGCTGATCGCCCCTCGCCACATGATCATTCTGCCGAGTCGGTCGCCAGGCGTTCCTCAAGGGCGCGCGGATCGATCCCTTCTACACTGATCAGTTTATCACGGCTATTGGCGCCCGCGACGATCTCGATGCTTTCCACCGGAACCTGGAGACGTTGAGCCAGAAAATCCAGCAATTGTTTGTTGGCCTGTCCTTCCGCCGGAGACGCCGTGAGGCGAATTTTAAGCGCGCCGTCATCTTGAACTCCGGCGATCTCGGTGCGCGCTGCGCGCGTCACCACCCGCACGGTGAAGGCCGCACCGCCGACGGCATCTTTAATCTCGAACTTGCGCATAGCCTTTGCCCTTTCTAAATAACGGACACGATGACGGTGAGCAAGACCTGAATCAGCAGAAGCGCTATCAGCGGGCTGAAGTCGATTCCCATCGTTTGGGGAAGCGCGCGCCGGATCGGATCAAGCACCGGCTCGGTGATCTGGTACAAAAACCGCACGACCGGATTATACGGATCGACGCGCACCCAACTGATCAGCACGCGCGCCAGCAGCACAAATTCATACAGGCGCACCAACAAAACCAGCAATCCCATAACCGAATCCACAGCTCTTATCCTATCTCAACACGTCGCGGGCCAAAAATGGCCCGGCCTATACGTACCAGGGTTGCGCCTTCGCTGATCGCTACTGCGTAATCGTCGCTCATCCCCATACTAAGGTGATCCCAGTCCGCCTGCGGAAAATCCCCCCGCAAAGCATCCCGCAGGCGACGCAAACTCACAAACGCCGGGCGCGCCAATTCGGGATCCTCTACCAGCGGCGCCACCGTCATCAGTCCGTGAATGCACAATCCTGGCATAGCAAGGATACTGCGAATGTCGTTCCAAAGCGACTCGCGCACGGTCACACTTTGGTCCCACCCGACAGCGGCCCAGCCGGATTTGCTCACCTCTCCGCCGACGTTCATCTCTAACAACACATCCAGCGTGCGGTCCGCCTCCTGTGCTAACCGGGATAGCTTCGCCGCCAGCTTGACGCTGTCTACCGAATGCACCAGGTCGAAGTGCGGAACCACCAGGCGGGCCTTGCGGCTCTGCACGTGGCCGATCATATGCCAGCGGACGGGTGTCCCCGGCGGCTGACGGGCGTCAATAGCGTCGATCTTACCAACAGCTTCTTCAGGGCGATTTTCGCCAAAATCGGTCAGGCCCGCCGCCACTGCTTCCAGGATTGTTTCCACCGGATGCGTCTTGGTCACGGCGACCAGCGTCACTTCGCCCGGCGAACGCCCCGCCGCCCTACACGCCTCGGCGATCTGCGTCTGCACCCATGCCACACGCCCGGCCAGGGTCGATTCTTCCACAGTCACCAATCCTGCCTATCTCCCGCGCAACGCCATCACCGCCCCAAAGCGACCCGTCCGGCCCTGCTCGGCGCGGTGAGAAAAAAAGTCGTCGGTATGACTGGCTGTACAGATACCCGCCACTTCGACCTGCACAATTCCCAATGCCTGCAGGGCACGACGGTTGGCCTCCCACAGGTCTAGATAGACCGAGCCGTCGTCGCCCCGGCGAACCAGACCGTCCAGATCGCCAAACGCCTCGCGGAAGGCCACCACCACGTCTGTGCCGACCTGGTAGCGCTCCGGCCCGATGCTGGGACCGATGCCGGCCTGGATGTCTTGCGGGCGGCAGGCGAAAGATTCGATCATCGTCTGGGCAACGCTTGCCGCCGCGCCGAGCACGGTGCCACGCCAGCCTGCGTGCGCCATGCCAATCACTCGCTTCACCGGATCATAGAACAACACTGGTACACAGTCCGCGAAGCGCATCACCAGCGGCAGATCGAGGCGATCCGTCACCATGCCATCTGCCTGAGCCAGCCATCCCTGCCCTTCTTTCATCGGGCCAGTAACGACAATCGTCTCCGCACTGTGCACCTGCCAGACGGTACAGGCCCGGCTGCCATCCACGCCGAGGGCTGCGTACATCAACTCACGGTTGCGCTGAACAGCCAGCGGATCATCGCCAACGGTGCTGCCGACATTGAGCGATTCCCAGGGGGCAACACTGACCCCGCCCCGGCGCGTAAAAATGCCGTGAACCAGGCCATTGCTCTCCGGCCATTGCTCAAACTGGTAGAACGCCGGCCCTCGATCAGCGATACGCCGCAACAGAAACGGTCCTTTCGCCCACCACTCACCCGCTCAACTGGCCGAATTATAGCTCAAGTTGCCGAACACAGGCGCTTCCAGGGTCAGGATGCCGTTCTCCAGATGCCACACCGAGACGGGTTGCCCATCGATCAGCAGAGATCGGGGTGGAGAGGCCAGCCCCACAATTTCCAGTTTCACCCGGCTATAGACAGGCCGGAAACGGCCACTGCGGGACCAGACGACCTCCAATGCGTCGGGCATTTTTTGCACACAGGCGAAGCGCGACCAGCGGAACTCACCCTCCCGATAAGTCAGAGCTTCTCCGGCATCCTCATACAACGCCGACTCGCCATTTCCAGCGTAGATACGCAATAACAATTCATCGATAGGTTGCTCGCCCGTATACTGCATCAGCGGCCAGTGCGGAAGCACGCTCCCGGCGCGGACGAACAGTGGCAGCACGTCCAACGGTGCGGCCACAGCCGCCTCGGACGGGCCTGTGTATACCGCGCCGGTCCAGTAGTCGTACCACAGCCCGGCGGGAAAACGCACCACCCGCGACGCGGCACCTTCCGTGACGACCGGCGCGACCAGCAGTACATCGCCGAGTAAATACTCGTCATCACAACCAGCCAGGGCATGATCCAGCAGCGCCAGCGGGCGCACAACTGGCCAGCCGTGTTCGGCGCACTGCGCAAAAACGGTGTACAGGTAAGGCAACAGGCGGTAGCGCAGTTCAATGGCGCGACGGGCCACATCCTCATATGGCTGACCAAACGACCAGGGTTCGTGGCGCTGTGTGCCTGCTGCCGAGTGTCCTCGGAAGAAAGGCAGCAGGGCAGCTACCTGTGCCCACCGCGCAAACAGCTCGCCACTGGCGTTTCCTGCGAATCCCCCCACATCCGGCCCGGTGAACGCCAGGCCCGAAAGTCCCAGATTCAGACACATAGGGATGCTCAGGCGCAGGTGGTCCCACGTCGAAGCATTGTCGGCAGTCCAGGAAGAGGCGTAACGCTGCACGCCTGCATAACCCGCGCGGATGATTACGAGCTGGCGCTTGTCAGGACGCAGGCGCTCCAGCCCTTCGCGCGTGGCGCGGCCCATCAGCATCCCGTAAACGTTATGGGCTTCCAGATGCGCCGCCCCCTGCCCGTCCCAGTCATGCACCAGATAGTCGGGCGCTTCCGCCGACTTGCCTGCCTCGACGCCAAAAATGGCCGGCTCGGCCATATCATTCCAGAACCCAGACACGCCATCTGCAACCAAGCCTGCATACCACTGCCCCCACCAGGCGCGCACGGCAGGGCTGGTGAAATCCGGGAAGTAGCAATTGCCCGGCCAAACCGGCGCGACGAACAAGCTGCCGTCGGGATATTTGAGGAACATCCCTTTTTCTAACCCGGAACGGCAAACCGCATAACCCCTGGGATCGACCTTGATACCGGGATCAAGGATCGTCACCGCCTTAAAGCCGTCCTTTTCCAGATCGGCGATCAGGCCGGGTGGATCGGGAAAGCGACGGCGATCCCAGGTAAAGCAGCGAAAGCCGTCCATGTAGTCGATGTCAAAATAGATCGCATCGCAGGGAATACGACGGCGGCGAAACTCCCGCGCAATCCCGCGCACTTCGGCATCAGACAGATAACTCCAGCGGGATTGATGGTAGCCTAGCGCCCACAGCGGCGGCAGCGCCATCCGTCCGGTCAGTTCGGTATATCGTTCCAGCACGTCCAGGGCAGTTGGACCGGTGAAAACGTAATAGCGAAGCTCACCGAATTCGGCAGAAAAAACCAATGCGTCCGGCGCGTCCGGCGCGCCGACAGCAACGGCCCCCCGCGACGAATTATCCCAGAACACGCCGTAAGCGCCTGTTCCACGCAGACCGACGTAGAAAGGAATACACAAGTTAATCGGGTCTTCGCCAAGCTCATAACAGGACGGATCGGTATTCCAGAACCGATAGGTACGCCCGCGCAAATTGAACCCAAAGGCGCGCTCACCCAGCGCGTGACCGGACTCGTCCGGCGTCATCCGCAGGCTCAGCCGCACGTCGTCCCCACGCCAGGCTGAGCCATCCATGTCCTCCATGACCGTCTGCCCGCCGAAGGTGATCACCAGCTTCAAAGTATCCCGCGCGATGCAGCAGTGCGTCTTCCCCGCGCGGATCATCACGGCGTCGTCGTCCTCACTGACCGAGAACGCAACAGGCGGCCACACCGTCTTCGCCACTGCGTAGGAAAACGGCGTGGGAAACACACCGTCTGGCCTCACCCGCACACGCAGACAGTCTTCTGCCAGCACGTCGATACGCAGGCTGCCCGTCTCGCCGTGAAAGGTCACGCCTTGCGCATCCGGTTCAAAAGCACGCAGTTCCCCCGGCGTTTGCCAGGGGCCGACATCCCGTTTCGGAATGCCAAACCGCGCATCCTGGCGCTGCTTGACGCGGTGGTACTGGACCGTCTCCAAAATCGTGTGTACGCCGAACATGCGCACCGAATCGAGTACACTGATGAAGCGACGCTTACTCACCCCAGACTCCTCGCGGATCAGAGTAAGGTCACGGCGCGTTGCCGTGACCTTCCACCAGAATAAAATCGGGCGGCCTCAACCCAGGCCGCTTGAACGTCGGTCGATGATCTTCTTGAATGGGTCTTCGCCGGGCTTATAGAGCACCTCGCGCGTGCGCCCGCCCGCCTGAGGCGCACCGACCACGCCCAACTCCTGCATGAGATCGATTAGCCGCGCAGCGCGCGGATACCCCACCCCCAGTTTGCGCTGAAGCAATGAGGCAGAGGCTTCGCCGGCCTCCACCACCAGGCGGATCGCATCCTCAAGCATGGGATCGGTCTCAGACAGGAACTCACGCCGGGTCAGGCCACGCTCCCAGGGAGCGATAACCCGCGCTTCCGCTTTGCCTGCCTCCACCTGCTGCTGTTTCCATTCTGCCCAATACTTAACGACCCGGTCGATCTCGTCGTCGGAAACAAAACAGCCCTGGATGCGCACGGGTTCCGGCGAATCGGGCGCCAGATAAAGCATGTCGCCCCGGCCCATCAGGGTCTCGGCCCCCACGCTGTCCAGAATCACCCGCGAGTCCACGCCGGAAGCAACGGCGAAAGAAATGCGCGCTGGAAAATTCGCCTTGATCAGGCCGGTAATCACATCGACCGAAGGGCGCTGTGTGGCGACGACTAGGTGAATGCCAACGGCGCGCGCCATCTGCGCCAGGCGAGTCAGCGTCTTTTCCGTTTCGTCGGGACGGGAGAGCATCAGATCGCCGATCTCGTCGAAAATAAGCACGATGTACGGCAGGTGCTCGCTCTGGCGGCGGCGACCCAGCGCGCGGTTGTAGGTTTCAATGTTGCGGGCCGCCTCGACTTCCAGCAGTTTGTAACGGCGATCCATCTCTCGCGTGGTCCAGCGCAGCACACCCACGATACGCTCCTGGTCCGTCTCGACCGGGCCGAGCAGGTGTGGCAGGCCGTTGAAGCGCGTCAGTTCGACCATCTTGGGGTCCAGCAGTACCAGTCTGAGCTTGTCCGGGGTGTTGTTCATGACCAGCGCGACGGTGAGAGCAGTCAGGCACACCGACTTACCGGAACCGGTCGTTCCGGCGATCAGCAGGTGTGGCATGGTCGCCAGGTCGGTTACGAACGATGCACCGGAAACGTCACGTCCCAGCGGCAGCAACAGCGGCGAACGCTTGCGGTAAAACGTGGCGCTTTCCATCACGCCGCGCAGGGAGACAATGCTCGGCTCACGGTTAGGCACTTCTACACCGACATAAGAATGTCCCGGCACCGGCGCCTGAATGCGTAGCCGCCTGGCAGACAGT
>Ga0209018_1002354_pt1 | contig 13468 bp, 14 predicted proteins | sample YNPBryBLVA2012_FD_185814 | JGI IMG/M metagenome (GOLD analysis project Ga0209018, IMG submission 185814) | Anoxygenic and chlorotrophic microbial mat microbial communities from Yellowstone National Park, USA - YNP Bryant BLVA 2012 (SPAdes)... ...
ATGCTTGACCAGGCTGGCTGTTGGTTGGTCTTCCATCGCTATGAGCCTCCTTTTTGCTCACAGCGATTTTCTCATATTTCAAATGCGATTGCCCTAGAATCGTGGTTGACAGCGCTTATTATCCCTATTATAATTCAGCCCGCTCTGCCCCGGCAGAATTTGCTGGGGCAGCATCTTGTACCGCGTGAACCGGCGCAGCCGGTTTCAGCGCAAACCCCAACTTCCCCGTGCCTCGGCGCAAGCGACCCATCTCATAGCGCGGAGCGCATGGTGAAGTGAAGCTTGGAGGAAGCTTATGAAATATGCCATTGTGGAAGACGGCGGCAAACAATACCGCGCCGTCGAAGGTCAGACGATCGAACTTGACCATTATGAGGCTGAGATCGGCGAGCAGATTGATTTGGAGCGGGTTCTGCTGATTGCCGATGAGGGTCAGGTGACGGTAGGTGCACCGCTCGTGGCGGGAGCCAGGGTTCAAGGTACGGTTGTCGCTCAGGTCAAAGGCCCTAAAGTGATCAGCTTCAAGTATACCCCGAAGAAGCGTTATCGCGTCAAAAAAGGGCATCGGCAGCAGTATACCCGAGTTCAGATCGATTCGATCGTGAGTGCATAGGAGGCTTGTATGGCTCATAAGAAAGGCGGCGGTTCTAGCCGCAACGGTCGTGATAGCCAGTCGCAGCGGCTGGGCATCAAGGTTTTCAGCGGTCAGCGTGTTTCGTCCGGCAATATCCTCGTTCGCCAGCGGGGGACGCACATCAAGCCAGGCCGCAATGTGGATATCGGCAAGGATGATACCCTCTTCGCCACGATTGACGGCGTGGTGGTCTACGAGACGATTCGCGGTGACCGCACGCGCGTGAGTGTCTTGCCGGTAACGGCGGCCAACCCACAAGCATAAGCTCCTGAGGCAACCAGCCGTTCTCGACCCGGTATGGCTTGCAGCGAGAGGAAGACAGAACATGAAAAAGAACATTCACCCCACATACTACCCCGATGCTCAGGTGATCTGCGCTTGCGGCAACACCTGGACAACCGGCTCCACACAGAAGATCATCCGCACCGATTTGTGTTACAAGTGTCACCCCTTCTACACCGGCGAACAACGCATTGTGGACTCGGAGGGTCAGGTTGACCGCTTCTACAAGAAGCTGCAGGCGCGTCAGCAATTCCTCGAAGAACAGGAAGCCCGCGAATTGGCGCGCACCTCGCCTGAACGCCCCATCGCCGACTTGCAGCTGGGCACCCGCGCCACAGAGGCTCTGGCTAAAGCCGGCCTGACCAAGGTTGGCCCCCTGCTGGAAAAATTGGCCGAGGGCGAGGCCGCTATCCTGGCCATCGAGGGATTTGGCCGCAAATCGCTGGCCGATCTCAAAAAGCGCTTGCGCCAGTTTGGCTATACCCTCCCCGAAGCGGCAGAAGAAATTGTCGTCTAGGCCGGTGGCCTGAGAAGTTCGTCTGCAGAGAAGAGCTGCTCTCCTCAGGGCAGCTTTTCTGTTTCTTGGCCGCTTGCTCTTCACCCAGCAGGCTGCAAAGACTGACCGCCTCCCCCCTGGGACAGCCTTGCCACGCTGCTAGCTGCCTTGCCTCGCGGGTTGATGTTGGCAGCTTCTGCCGCCCTAGAGCAGGAGATGCCCCAAGACGACGGCGGTTAGCGTGACGGTGATGTTGTCCACATCTTTGAGCGGCAGCGTCTCGACGAGTGTCGCTGCCAGGGCGATGACGCTGACCGCGGGGAGGTAGCCCGCCCAGGGGGGCGGGAAGTCCCGCGCGGCCACGTAGGCTGCCAGAATACCGACGGCAAACAGCCACCCGCCGAGGAACATCCCCAGCGTCCCCATCCAGCTCTTGTTGCTGTTCCAGGGGATTTTGAGTCTGCCGCGCCTCCGCCCGAGAACATCGGCCAGCCCATCGCCGCCGCACATCAGCATCAGCGCCAGCATGCCGATGGGCGAATCCTTCCAGTAAACCAGCGTCAGGACAACGAAGGCAATGCCGTAGAAGAGCGGGCCGCGCAGAATTTCACGTCGGTCGCCGCTGCGCGACATGGCTTTGACGGCTGCTTCGTCTTTCAGGATGCCCAACCCCACCAGGGCAAATTGCACGGTGATGGCCAATGGCACCAGCGCCGCCAGCCAGCGCGACAGCGACGCATCGCTGTACAGCAGCCAACACAAGACGAAGAGCGGCCCGGTGCCCATGTGGATGATTTTGCGGCTGAGCTGGCTGCTGATCCAGCCGCGCTGGGCGGCAAAATCGCACAAGCGCAGCCAGGCCAGCGCCACAGCAAAAGTGATCAGCAGGGCAATGAAGTCGTTGTCGAGCATGTCAGTAATCCCCTTTGGCGCTGCGTTTCAATTCGCGTTCAACATCGCGCTTGGCAATCGCCTGCCGCTTGTCGTACAGCTTCTTGCCCTTGGCCACGGCGATTTCCACTTTGGCGCGCCCGTTCTTCAGATAGACCCGCGTGGGGACGATGGTGACCCCTTTTTGTCGGACCATGTTCCACAGTTTGCGGATTTGCTCACGGTGCAAGAGCAGTTTGCGCGCCCGGCGCGGCTCGTGTCCGAAGCGGCTGGCTTGCTCGTAGGGGGCAATATGGGCGTCGAGCAGCCAGGCCTCTAGCCTTTCGCTGATTTCGACGTAGGCCTCGGCCAGGCTGATTTGCCCGGCGCGGATGGATTTGATCTCACTCCCTTGCAAGGCCAGGCCGGCTTCGTAGGTTTCGAGCAGGTAGTATTCGAAGCGGGCTTTGCGGTTGGTGGCGACTACTTTGACGTTTTCCATGCGGGCGATTGTAACACAACCTGCCCTGCGCCGATGTATTCCACTTCGCCGCTCATCTTCACCGACCAGTCGGTGCCGATCTCGATGTGGATGACGCCGCCGGGCATGTGGACGGCCAGGCGGGCGTCGCACAAGCCCAGGCGGTAGGCGGCTGCGGCTGCGGCGCAACTGCTCGAACCGGAAGCCAGCGTATAGCCAGCGCCTCGTTCCCAGATTTCGATGCGCAGGTTGGCGCGGTCGAGCACTTGCAGGAATTGGACGTTGGTGCGGTTGGGGAAGCGCGGCTCGACCTCGATTTTCGGCCCCAAGCGGCGCGCCAGTGCGGGGGAGACCTCATCTAGCAGGATAATGGCGTGAGGGTTGCCCAGGGTGGCGGCGCAGTAGCGCAGGGTTTGGCCTTCGATGAGGAGCGTTTCATCTACCACCTCGCGACGTGGCCCGGCAACGGGGATGCGGGCGCTATCGAAGCTGACACGACCCATCTCGACGGTGACTGCCTGCCCCCCTGCATGGACGCGCGCCACCACCTCGCCGCCGGCGGTGTGAATGGCGAAAGGCTCTGTGCCTGCCTGACCGCAATCCCACAGATAGCGGGCGAAGATGCGCAGGCCGTTGCCGCTTTTCTCGGCCTCGCTTCCATCGGGATTGAAGATGCGCAGGGTCCATTGCCCCTCGGCGGTGCGCGCCGGGCCGAGCAAAATCCCGTCGGCGCCCAACCCATAATGGGGGTCGCAAATCCGGCGGATGCTGTCAGCGCTCAATTCGGCGCCGATCTCAGCCGGTTCGATGACGATATAGGCGTTCCCCAGGGCGTGATATTTGGCAAAGCGGATGGTGGTTTGCATGGCGGTTACAAAAAGCGGGTGACCGGCGCACAGGTCACCCGCTGGCAAAATGTGCAGCGCTTCAGGCTTGGCGGGATTGCAACAGGCGCAGCAACGTGCGGCGAGAAAGCAGGTCGGTGCTGACCATGCCTAGCACGCGTCCATCCTGGACGACAGGCATGGCTGAGATTTCGAAGTATTCCAGTTTGCGCACGATTTCCAGCACGCTGTCGGTGGGGGTGGCGGCGATGACGTTCTTGGTCATGACCTTTGGCAAGGGCGTATTTTCCGCCGCGCCCTGGGCCACGGCGCGGGTGATGTCCCAATCGGTGACGACGCCCATCAGTTCGTTCTTTTCGCCGACGACGGCTATGATGGGACTGCCAGCCTCGACCAACAGGCGGGCTGCGTCGCGCACGCTGCTGGCGGCGGGTATGGTGATGATGGACTCCATGATTTGGGCGGCGGTGCGATCGCTCTCGCGGACGGCAATGCGCTGAACGCTGAGGTGCTCGGCGGCCTCGCCGGGCAGCAGGTCGGGGTCGTTGACCAGCAAGTCAATGAATTCGTGCATGTTGCGGCAGATATTCTCTTGGCGCAGTTTTTCGGCGGCCAGACGACGCGTTTCGGCCAGAGCTTGCAGTTCCTCGGCGTGTTCTGCCAGCCATTTTTCGACGGCCTGGCGGTGGCCCAGCAGTTCATCGGGGATGCGCAGGTGGTCGGGCGTTTTGATTTGATGCTCTTGGGCGGCAAAGATGACGCCGCCGGAATTGACCAGGTAATCGGTGGCGATGAGCGTGCCGCGCTGGCGGTAAACGGCGCGTTCCATGCGCGCCCGCGCTGCTTTGCGGGCGGGGTCGGGCGAGTAGGTGTTGGCGCCTTCGACGATGACGGCAAAACGCCCCATGCGGTCTACGGTCATGGAGGGGTGAACGTTGGGGTCGGTGTCAATGTATTGGGCGATGTGGGCAGCGGGGATGAGGCAGAAGGCGTCCTCGCGCAGCAGGTCGTTGGGTGCGGTGGAAAATTTGGTGGTGGGGGCGGCATGGGCAAAGCGTTCGCGGTAATAACGCTGGGTGACCAGGCGGTTTTCTCTGAACATGGCGTACAGTTCTTCGAGGGGCAGGCCGTTGGGGTCGTAGAGATAGCCTTGCGTGTCGCTGATGCCGGTGACGCGCGCCCCGGGGATGATTTGGGCGAGGGCGCGGGCGGCGTTAGCGCCCATGTAGCCAAAGCCCTGGCAGAGCAGGGTGATGCCTTCTGGCGGGGGGATGGTGAGGTCGGCGAATTGCGGCAAGGCTTTGAGCCGCGGCATCTCTTCGATCAAGGCCTTGAGAGCGATGATCAGGCCTTGTCCGCCTGCGCCGAGCAAGTCCACCTGGTTGCCGCCCATATCGGCGGGCTTGGACACCGCGCAATCGAGGCCGTTCTCGATGGCGATGGTTTTCATGTCGGCATCGTTGGTGCCGGCATCGGGGCCAGGTAGGAAGAGGTCGCGGTAGCGGAAAAGCAGGCGGGCGAAGCGGCGGATGACCTCGGTGTGTACTTCGGGAGGGAGATTGCGCTCGGCGATGAGGCCGACTTTGCCGCCGCCATAGGGTAAGTTGGCCGCAGCGTTCTTGAGGGTCATGCCGCGTGCCAGGTTGAACACGCTTGCGGGGTTGAGATCGGGAAGCAGGCGGATGCCGCCGATGGCGGGCCGCCCCATGGCCAGGTTGTCCACCACCAGGTAGCCGCCTACCTCCAACGGGCTGTCTTCGTCCCACACGCAGGCCACCAGCCGCGGGCCAAGGCTGTCGCCCTGAATGCCTAGCCGGCTCAGCCTTTCCACATCCATGGCGCCGAATTCCATGTAACACTGCCCGTTTTCGCGAACGAGGCGGTTTTGCAGCGTGCGCTCGGGAAGATGCTCTTTGAGGAATTGCTCCATTTGCTTGGGAATCATGCGTTTTCCTCTCGGCGTTACTTGTGTAGGTTGGGTGCGGCGATGAAGGATAAGCCGCGCTCGGTGAGCGCCCAGGCGGTTTTGTTGCAGGCATCCACTTTGTCCATGAAATTCAATTGCAGGTTGTCCCAGTCGCCCGAGGCAATGACTTCTTTCTTCTCACGGAAGTAATCGAGGATGTCGGAAGGATGGGCGCGGGTGCTGTCCACTTCTGGCCCGGCGCCTTCGTGCTTGGCTGAGATGTTGGCCACGTGGTCGGCGATTTCCAGCAGTTCGGCGCGGCGGTCGTAGGGCTGGATGACGATGGATTTCCATGTTTCGGTGATGTGGTGTTCGAAGCGCACCACCTTCTCGAAGCCGAGCGCTTTGCGGAATTGGGCGGTAATCTCCATCGTCTCGTTGTTGATCGAGTTGGCCCAGTTGAAGCCAATGAGCGGTGAACTGCCGTCGTCACGGCTGAACAGCTTGGCCATGGTCATGATCCACAGGGCATGGTAGGGGTTGTCTGAGCCGAAATAGACGGAAATTTTGAATTGAATGTCCACGCCCAGGCGGTAGAGCAAGAAGCCCAGCAGGATGGTGCCGGCGTTGAAGTTGAGCACATGCTGGACGCCGAAGTTAGTGTAGTAATACAGGAATTCGTCCAGCCACATCAGGGCGTGTTCGTTGGGTTGCCCGATGCCGCCGAAGTAACCGGTGATGGTGGCCGGCCCGCCCAGGTGGGGGTTGGAGCCGTCGGTGCCTTTGGTGTCGAGCGTTTCGACGAACGATGCGCCGATGATGTCCAAGGCGGCAACGATGGCTGGCAGGTCGCCATCTTCGTCGGACTCTTTCATTTTGCGCACGGCGATAAAGCGCCCCGGCACCAGTGTCTGTTCGCGCAGGGCGCGCTCGACCATGGGGCGGATCCAGGGGAAGTATTGCAGGGCGCTGACCTCCAGGGTGACGGCAAACTCGTCTTTGAAGGTCATCTGGTCGGCTTTGGCGCCCAGTACTTTGCGGCGGTAATCGGCCACGGAGATGAATTGGCCGCGGTCGCGCTGTTCGATCAGCCATTGCAGGTCTTCGAGATAGGCGGGGTTGCGCGCCTCGACCAGTTTCATCAAATTGTCCAGACGGCGCGCCTGGCGGTGTTTGGCGTTGATCTCTTCGGGCGTGCCGTATTTGGCCACCACGGCCAGGAAATCTTGCATGACGCGCTCGTTGGGGTCGAGCAGCACGGCGTTGATGGCGTCCAGGCGGCTGGCGGGGATTTCGAGGAGTTGGCGCAGTGTCTCGTCCATGGCGCTACCCTAACAAATCGAGCAACTCGTTGTATTCATCGTCCTTGATGGTGAAGTAATTTTCGCGGGCTGGGAAGGTGCGGCTGGTCACTTCAGCGACGTAAGATTTGAGGCCGTTGAGGATCACTTCGCCGGCGTTGCCGAAGACTTTGGCCATTTTCGGCTTGAAGCGGGGGTAGAGGCCAAACATATCGTGGTAGATGAGCAACTGACCGTGGCCATGCGGGCCAGAACCGAGGCTCATGATGATGCAGTTCTCGGCGCGTTCGGTGATGAGCTTGCAGACGCGATCGGGCACCATTTCGAGCAGGATCATGAAGGCGCCGGCTTTCTCCAGGGCTTTGGCGTTGTCCACGATTTTCTTAGCCAGGGCGGCGTTCTTGCCTTGCACTTTGTAGCCGCCGAGGGCGCTCACCGATTGGGGGGTGAGACCCAAATGGCCGATGGCGGGGATGCCTGCGGCCACAATGCCGGCGATGCGGTCGGCCATCTCGATGCCGCCTTCGAGCTTGATAGCGTCGCAGCCAGCTTCGGCCATGAAGCGCCCGGCGTTGCGAATGGCGGTTTCTACGCTGGGTTGGTAGCTCATATAGGGCATGTCACCGATGACAAAGGTGTTGGGCGCGCCGCGGCGCACGGCTTGCGAGTGGCGGATCATATCGTCCATGGTCACCGGCAGGGTGGAGTCGTAGCCCAGCATGGTCATGCCCAGGCTGTCGCCCACCAGGATCATGTCAACGCCAGCTTGTTCTTGCAGGTAGGCGGTGGGGTAGTCGTAGCAGGTCAGCCAGGTGATCGGCACGCCGTCGGCAACTTTCTTGAACAGATCGGGGATGGTTAACTTTTTCCTGACTTCAGCTTTTTGATCGGTCATTTTGGCCTCCGGGGGAATGGGATGAGGGGATACGTTGTTATTGTACGGCAAAGCGCAGCGTGGTGCAACTAGGAAATGAGAGCTTTTGCCATTGGGGCGGGCGGCGAGGTCAGTCCACCGTCAGCGTCTTGCTCAGGTTGCGCGGAAAATCGGGGTCGTAGCCACGCGCCACCGACATGTGGTAAGAGAGCAGTTGCAATGGCAAAACAGCCAGGAGGGGATTGATGGCCGGATTGGATTTGGGGACGGCGATGACCTCGCTGGCGTTGGCGCGCAAACGGGCGTCTTCCTCGCCGATGGCGATGGCGCGCCCGCCGCGGCAGGTGACTTCGTTGATGCCGCTCACAATCAACGGCACATCCTCAGGCGGGGCGACGAAAATCACCGGGTAGTCCCGGCTGACTGCCGAGAGCGGGCCGTGTTTGAATTCGGTGGAGAGCATGCCTTCGCAGTGGGCGTAGGTGATCTCTTTGAGCTTGAGGGCGCCTTCGAGAGCGATGGCGTAATTGGCGCCGTATCCCAGGCAATACAGGTCATTCCAGGCGTTCAGCGACGAGGCCAGGCTGGTGACCTGGGGGGTTACAGCCTCGATCGTTTTAGCCATCAACTCGGGCAGGTTGCTCAACTCGCGGGTGTCGCGACCGGCCAGGCGGTAGGCCAGGTAAAGGAAGGTGATCACCTGGTTGGTGAAAGTCTTCGTGGCGGGGACGCTGATCTCGTAGCCGCAGCACAGGGGTAACCAGCAAGCGGTGGCCTTGGTGAGCGTCGAGCCGATCACGTTAGCCAGGCCGAAGCAGGTCATGCCGCGCCCTTCGGCGATTTGCAGGGCGTTGAGCACGTCTTTGGTCTCACCCGATTGGCTGACGAACAAGCCGACATCCTCATGGCTCACGGCTGGGGCATATTGCGGCACGAACTGGGGCGCCAAGATGGGTATGGCGGCGCGGCCGGCCAATTGAGCAAAGAAGACTGCCCCTGCCAGGCAGGCGTGGTAACTGGTGCCGCAGCCGATGAAGTACAGGTGGCGGGCGGCCTTCATCTTGCTCAGCATGGTATCCACGTCGCGCGACCCTTCCAGCAGGTGCAGCACCTCGCGGGCGACTTGGGGTTGTTCGTGAATTTCCTTGAGCATGAAATGCGGATAGCCGCCTTTTTGCACCGCGTCCATCGTCTCGGTGATGATCTCAGCCTCGCGTTCGATGCACTTGCCATCTTTGACGGAGCGCACTTCGATATGATCGGGCCACAGGGTGACGATCTCGCCATCCTGGATGCGCACAACCGTGCGGGTGAGCGGCAAAATCGAGGGGAGGTCGGACGAAACGCAGGTGAAGGCGCTGCCATCGGGCAAATTGCCTATGCCGGCCACCAGGCCGGAGCCTTTCTTGAAGGCGTACAGCTTGTCGTCGTTGACCCGCCCAATGACGAAGGCATAGTCGCCGGCCAGGTCGCCGTAGGCCAGGCGGATGGCGTCAATGAAGTCGTAGCCTTTATTGACGTAGCGTTCGACGGCGTGGACGCAGGTTTCGCCATCGTTTTGGGAGCGCACGGTCATGCCTTCGGCGATGAACTGCTGGCGCAATTCGACGTTGTTGACCACGTTGCCGTTGTGCGCCCCAACCAGGTCGCCATCCGAGTCGATGTGCGGCTGGGCGTTGACTTGCGACGGTTCGCCGAAGGTGGCCCAGCGCAGTTGGGTGATGCCGCGCTGCCCGGTCATCTGAGAGAAGTTGTATTTTCGGGCCACTTCATCCACGCGGCCCACGTCTTTGCGCAAGTCTATGGTGCCATCGCTGCGCAGGGTGGCTGCGCCCACCGAGTCGTAGCCGCGATAGGTCAACCGCCGGGCGGCATCGGTTAGGATGTCGCCGAGAGGTTGTTCGTGGGAAGTGACGATGCCAAAAATGCCACACATACGTTGAAAGCTCCTTTTTGCTTCAGGGGTTGGGTGTCTCGGCTTGGAGCAGGGGACGCATCTGGCCGAGAAGGCGGAAAAGAATGGGGACGATGAGACTGCCGCTGTACAGGAACAGCAAAGCCATGGCTAAGGCGGCCAGGGAGGTTTCCAGCACGGCTGCGCTGCTCTGAAAAGTGTGGGAGGTGCCAAACAGCAGGGCGGTCACTGCCACCAGGAAAAGCGCATTGAGGCCGGGGAACAGGTGGTTCAGGTAGAACCATACGAAGCCCAGGTAAAGCACTTCTTCACAGATGCTCGAAACCACGACGACCAACACATACCAGCGGCGTTCGGCGGCGTTCTGTGGCGTGAAAATGGTCTCTGCTGGCGGGTTTTGCAAGCGGCCAAGGGGGACGCGGCGCGCCAGGCTGCTGAGCGCCAGGGCAATGGCCATCACCAGCACTACGGCAGCAGCCAAAATCCAGCCGTTGCGGTTTAGCGGCCTCAAACCGATCGCCTCCAGCGGCTTATCGAGCGGGATCAGGATGATGGCAATCACGACCATCCAGGCCGATTGCCACAGCAGCATGATTTTGTAGTAGCGCTGGCGAGCTGAATGGTCGGCGGATAGACGCTGACGCAACGAGCGGTAGAACAGCGTGCCCAGGATGGGTTCGCCGATGACGATGTAGGCAAAGAGCAGGTGACTGAGAATGGTAGCGATCAGGTTCATTAGCGAAATTTCGCCCTAAGCGGGCAGCAACAGCCAACCAGAGAGCACTCACGTTGTGCCAAGCGCCAGCGCAGCCAGGGTGGGGGGCTTCGAAGGGCCGTCTCTAAAAGCAAGATGCCCCCGGCGGGCGGGGGCGTCTCTTTTGTTACATGATATCCAGATAAGCACCAGAGCTTATGCTTTGACGATGCATTCCACCGGGCAAACAGACACGCACTTCGGTGAATCAAAGTGACCCACACATTCCACGCAGGTCGCTGCGTCAATCACATAAATGGTATCACCCTGGCTGATGGACTGGGTTGGGCATTCCGGTTCACAGGCGCCACACGAGATGCATTCTTCGGTAATTTTCATTGCCATAGTTTAACTCTCCTGGTTAAGGTCGAACAGCTTGGATAGTACGCTGTTTAGGTTACTATATCGGTGGGTTGCTGTCAAATGACATTCATCACGTTCTCTGGTGACAGATGTGAGGCGGCTATCACTCGCGGGGAGATCGTCTCTTGGGGGGAAAAGGCCCCTAGCTGCCCACTTCGAAGACGAATTCCATCAACACACCACTCTTGCTGTGCTCGATTTCTTTGAAGCCTACCGAGCGAAAAAGTAAAATCGAGCGCTGGTTGTAGCTCAAGCTCTCTCTGGAGCGCAGACGCAAATACCCCAGCTCACGCGCCCAACGCATGATGCGTTGCAAGACCTGCCGCCCAATGCCCAGCCCCCAGTATTCCTTGCGCCCAATGGTGATGGGAATATTGGCTTCCATCAGGGTAATATCCCCAATCGTCAGCCACTTAGCGCCGCTGCGCACCTCGATCATGAAACAATCGCCGAGCTTGATCAGCTCGCTGTAGAGTTGCCTGACGCCGTCGAGATTCGTCAGTTTGACGCTCAGGGGGCTGTCCATGTATCTCAAGACGTCGCCTTGCTGATACCATTCCAGGGCAGTGGGGAAATCTTGGGGGGAAACCGGTCTCAGGCGGACGGTCTTGGAAACCGTGAGGGTGTGGTTCTTGAGCCAATCTTCTCGCAAGACGTAGTATTCGTAATAATGCACCGGTTTGGTGTAGGCCTGCATCTCCGGCGGGAAAACGAAGATGCCCTCGCCGGCGCGCTTGCCCCCCACGGCCTCTTGCATACGGATCGAAGCCAGGTTGTTGATGTTGGGTGTGGCTTTGACGGCTCGGCAATCGCTATGGCAGAAGAGGTAACGCAATAAGCCTCGTTTGATTTCTACGCCATAACCTTGCCCCCATCGTTCGGGTAATAATTTGACATCGGTCTCAGAGATGCCTTCGGCATCCGGTAAACCTAGCTTGCATTCGCCAATGGCTTCGCCCGTCGTTTTGAGGGTGACGACCAATTTGCAATCGAATTCGCTGTCGGGTTGATGTTGAATTCGCTCAAGCGTTTCTTGAGGGGTGATGCGTAGCCCCATGGGGAAGCCGACGTTGGCCATCACCGCCGGATTGGTCCAGAGTTCGTAGAAGAATTCGGCGTCAGCAGGGACAGCTTTGCGAACTTTTAGGCGAAGGGTTTCGAAAACGGTGTCCACAACTTTTTTTCCAACAGCGGTAGCCCAAACCAGTTGACATATTTTAACCTAACTCTGGTTTTTTTAGAGTGCAATATGCCGCAAGGCAATCGAGACGAAGCTAAATGATATGCACTGGCGTTCCGTAGCCGCGTTTTTCCCAGGCGCGGCGGTCTTGCAAGGGGACTTCGAATTTCGGCTCACACCAACGGAACAGCCACTTTGCTTCTTCAGGGCGCATGTTGACGCAACCATGACTCATTTGTACGCCGTAGTTGTTGTGCCAGTAGGCGCCATGCAGGGCGTAGCCGGGCGGGGTCTTGAAGAAGCAAGTCCAGGGCACGCCGGGCAGGTTATAAGCCTCGGCGTCGGCTGTGAGGACGTCAATCCCCATGTGCTTGGAGGGCATTTTGGATTCGATGTTGAAACGGCCGCGGGGGGTTGCCGTAGGGATGCTGTCGGTGCCGCTGCTCAGTCCCCCTATGCCGGATGAAATGCGCGTCTGTAAGACGATTCGTTCGTTTTCGAAGGCCAGTAACATTTGTTCGGCCAGGTGAATTTCGATGCGCTTTTTTTCCCACGGCACATCAGGCGAGAGGGGGCTTAGTTCGTCATCTGGGAAGGGGTATAAGTGATGCGCTGGGGCAAAATATTCCTCGTTGGTCAATTCGTCTTGCAGGCGGTACCAGGCCTCGCCGTTTGGGCCTTCGTCTATGGCAATGGCCCAATGCGTGCTTTGGTAATATAAGCGGTAATACGGCTGCCAGCCGCTGCGGAAGCGGTAGATGTAGGTTTGGGTGAAAGGTACCGTCACTTCACAGAGCTGACCGGCCTCGCCGATACGGCTCAATACAGGGTTGAACCTGAATTTGACCAGTTGCACGCGGGCGCTGTGAATGTACCCATCCCAGACGCGGTACCAGCGGGGGTTCCACGCCGGCCCGGTGGGGGGTGTGACCTCGTAATACAGGTTTACGATCTCGTCGAAGAAAACCTGGCGGACAATCAAGCGGGGATCGTCCACCGGCTCGCGGTAAACGCTTTCGGAGGGGTAACGGGTGATCCGCCCAACGGTTGCGCTGGGGTAGTCATATTCGTCCTGCGGGAGGGGGAAGGATGAACGCGCCTCACCGCCTAGCGCCTGACTGGCCAGAGCCAGCATGCCCAGTTTGAGGAATTCGCGTCGGGAAACCATGGGTTTAGCCTGATAAGATTCAGCCACCGTGGATGCGGTGGCTGTTTAGTCGGGGCGCCGGGAGTTGAACCCGGGACCTCTTGCACCCCATGCAAGCGCGCTAGCCGGACTGCGCTACGCCCCGTGAATGCGGGCAGATTATAGCCTAATCGTACAGTTCTGGCAACCCTGATTCTTGTGCTTGGTTCTGGCATCGAGTGGCACGAAGGTTGCGTTGGTGGGCCGTAATCTGGTAACTTTCTCTGCGTCTGCGGCGGGGGTCCCCTGCCTCAACACATGAAAGTCGGCTGGAAGCCGACCCCAGACGACAGCGGCCAGACACAGTTCGCTTATGGAGTTTAACAAAATAATCTGGCAACTTTCTCTCCGCATCCGGCGGGGGGATCAATCCCCCGCCTC
>Ga0209018_1002357_pt1 | contig 13448 bp, 12 predicted proteins | sample YNPBryBLVA2012_FD_185814 | JGI IMG/M metagenome (GOLD analysis project Ga0209018, IMG submission 185814) | Anoxygenic and chlorotrophic microbial mat microbial communities from Yellowstone National Park, USA - YNP Bryant BLVA 2012 (SPAdes)... ...
TCAGAGCAACCAGGGCAGAAGGATTGCGCACTGTCTCGCCAGTGCTGCACAATCATACCACGACCCGGCGCCCTCGTATGCAGATGAACCTGCTGGCATCGCCGGATCGGATCCCTGCCTGATATCCCGGCATCCCACGCTCTCGTATGTGGGCACACGAAGCGACGAAGGGCGTGTCCGGTCGATGATCACGGCAATGTTGCCATATAAGGATACCTCATTTTTAGGATTGTGGTGGATGGGGATGTGCGTATAATTGTCTAGAAGAAGTAAAGACAAGGGCGTGCTCTCTGTGCGAGACGCGCAACTTCGTAAAGATGTCGCGTATCTCAGGAGAAAGGAACGCGTTTACCCGTTTCGTCCCTGGTGGTCGTTGGGACACTCCTCCGCTTCCAGCCACCGATGCCGAACCGGTGCGGGCAATGGTGCACAATGAACACAGGGGTGTAGCAGTGTTCTAACTGCCGGCGCAATCGAGGTGCGTTGCCGCTATACCGCTTGTCGCTGCACAGGTGACATGTCTCTCATCTGATTATGACAAGTTAACCGAAAAAGAACCGAAAGTGGGGTGATATACTGCAAGTAGGGAAAGACTGTGGCGGAGCATTAGTGATAATATCAAGCCTTAGAGGGCGATCAGAAAACCGGATTTGTGGCGCCATGATGGTGACCATGCCGTTCTGATGCGGAGCAATCTCGTATGCCACGACGTGCGCTTCGATCCTACGATCTGACCGATAAACAATGGGCCGCTCTCGCGCCGCCGGTCGTCACCCCGTCGCCCAACGGCGGGCGTCCGACCGACATCGATCGCTGCGCAATCGTCAACGCGCTGCGCTCCAAAAATCGCACGGGCTGTCAATGGCGCATGCGTCCGAACGATGTTCCGCCAATGAGTTCCGTTCGGTACTATTTCGACAAATGGAATCGTGATGGAACATTCATCAAAATCAATGATACGCTGCGGAAACTGGCGCGACACGCGCTGGACCGTGACCCGGAGCCATCCATCAGCGTCCTGGACTCTCAATCCGTCAAAACGACCGAAGCAGGCGGAGAACGCGGCTACGATGGGGGAAAAAAAGGTCAACGGGCGCAAACAGCAATTCTGGGTTGAGGTGAATGGGTTCTTGGTGCGTGTCCTCGTGCATCCGGCAGACATCTCGGATACGGAAGGCGCGGAATGGCTTTTGGCCGCGCATCATCAATCGTTTCCTCGAATGCACGAGATTCGGGTGGATGAAGGATACAAACAAGGGTTAAATGAATGGATGCAACAGAACACGACGATACGCTTGAATGTCATTGAACAACCGCCCGGACAAACGGGATGTGCGGTCATTCCGAAGCGATGGGTGGTGGAGCGATCGATTGCGTGGGTGGGACGCCATCGGTTGGCGAGGAAAGCAGACAACCGCAACCCAGAATCAAGCGAAGCCTTCCTTTATCTCGGTTCAATCGCAATGCTCCTGAATCGGCTCTATTCGAGATGTTAGTTTTTGATCACGCTCTTATTATGCAGGTTCGATCTTTAGCGTTGAGATAAGTGACGCTATGAAAGATGATCTTCCCAAGAAAATCAGTGAAATACTCGGAAAGAATCATCGTGGATGTCATTATATCACATCTGGTGGTGCGTCATTTACTGTAAATATCGCTGATGACCCCATCGCAAAGGGAGGGAAGTATGTTTCAGTTACAGATAACAAAGGGAGGAAAAGGACTGTTGTTTTTGACAAAAGCGGCAGAATAGTAAAAGATACCGGCTGGAAATAACTTGTGACATCTTCGGGGGAGTTTGTTTTAGTGTTTGTTTTCGCAGATCGCCAAAACTCCATAAATTAATAATATGAACACATCCCGTAAAGTGCCTTAAGCGCATACTGTTGAGACACCAGATATCAGTGAAACAATGAAACCAAAGCGAGTCTTAATCATCTCCAATCCAGAAGACGAACACACAGTTCGTGTTACGGGCCATTTACTCAAGCGGGGAGTTGAGCCGATATTGTATTACCCAGAAAATTTCGGACGAGAATTATTCCTGAGTGTGATCCAATTCCCTGGTCAAAGAGAAGATATTGTTATATCTACCTTAAAAGGTGACTTTGTTAATTTGCTGAACTTAGATTCAGTTTGGTATCGTCGCCCAAGATTGGTTCATATCGACGAAACAATGAATCCAGAAGCATTAGAATTTGCAAGAGATGAGTGGAGATCTGCATTAGAAGGTGTTTACACCATTCTGGATAAGCCAATATGGGTTTCACACCCTGATAATCTAAGATTTGCCGCAAGAAAGCCTTTACAGTTGAGAATTGCACAGTCTTTTGGGCTAAACATCCCTCGCACACTGATTACCAATAGCCCCGAACAAGCCCGAAAATTTTATGAACAGTGCAGTGGAAGAGTCGTTATGAAAGCTACTGGTAGCGGATGGGTATATTCAAGAGACGGAAATGATGTTTATTTTGTGCTGACCAATCGAGTTGACATAAGCGACGTGCAGTCAGATGACGAGATAGCGATTGCGCCAGTTACTTTTCAGGAGGAGATTCCAAAAGAATATGAAATTCGAGTTAACATCGTTGGACAACAAGTCCTGGCTATTCGGATTGACAGTCAAAGAAGCGAAGTTTCTAAATTGGATTGGCGACGCTATGATGTTCAGAATACACCCTACACGCCGTACACCTTACCTCCTGAAATATCTATCAAATGTCTAAAACTCACCCAATATTTCGGTTTGGAATTCGGGGCAATCGATCTAATTCGGCAACCAGACGGCAAATATGTTTTCCTGGAAATCAACGGAAATGGACAGTTTTTGTGGGCAGAAGAATTGTCAGGTGTAAAGGTGAGCGAAGCTTTAGCAGACCTGTTAGCGGGGGTTGCACCTCCGTTGAAATCGGCTCAACTATAGTTCAGAAAGGAGAAACTACTATGAAGGTCTCGCAAGAAGCGACCAAGCGTCCGTTGCTGTTCCGTTATCTGGAGAGTGAGAGCATTTCCAACAAGTCCAGGACTGCCAGTCCTGAACGGGGTGGGGAAAGTTTCCCAAGGGAAGAAGAACCACGTCCTGAACCAAGCAAGAAGACACCCTGGGGTGATTGATTGAACATCCCCCCGCTAACAGGAATTCTCAGAGGACCGAAAGCCTATTCAAAAAACCGGTGCATCTCTTCACCCGTGGCTTGATCGTTACGTGCTACCAGGTTATTTGGGTAGGCTTCTAGTTCATCACAAAGGTGGAAGCCATTCGACGTGAGATAGCCGAAAGGAGAGACACTATGTACACATTCAAAGGAATGATCGGAAACCTGAAGTACGTTCTGTGGAGGCCGACTCTACATCTATTATTCCTTCGAGCATTTGGTTTCGCATTGGTGGTTGGAACTATTGCTACTTTCGCTAGCCCATCGTTCCGTAGCCCATTCGATATGCTATTATTGTGGCTACTCGTGGTATGTGTGGCGACAATCGGAGGAACGTTTATCTATCCCTGGATCGGCTTCGTTGCTTGGTGGATTCTAATCTTGTTTGTTGGTGAGAGGGGGCTTCGTTCCTGGGCTCAAAAATCAGAAACCTTCATGGTACTGATCGCAGCCCCGATCGCACTCATTGCTGGAATCGCTTATCTGGCCTCCACTCTTAATGCGATGGTGGGTGACCCATTTGTGCTCATTCTGAAGCGGCTCAAGCCTCAATGGGTTCCAGTTGCGAAATACGGGTTCTTCAACCCATTCCCGGTGGTTTTCGTGCTCGATCCAGAGCGTATTGAACAGCTCGAGCTTATGGCAGATAAAAAGTGAGGTGAGCGATGTCTGATTATGTACGCGCTAATCCCACAGAGATTCGGAAGTTCGTTGCAATGCTTAAAAGGTTTAATCAGGATCTTGCTAACAACAAGAAGATACTGCAAGGACAGTTTAAGCAATTAGGTGAAACCTGGGAGGATAGCAAGCATAAGCTGTATGCTGAGCAGTTTACGCAGCTCATGAAACAACTTGACAATTTTATACTTTCTTCTGAAGCACAGATTCCTTTACTGGAACGCGATGCTGCTCTACTAGAAGAGTTCCTCCGCCGCCGTTGATGCGTGCCAAGCTAATGGGTGAGACCTATGCATGGACAGGTCGATGTTCGGACTCAAGCACTGGTTGATTTGAGATTGGCCCTGCTCATATTCCGTGGTCATGCAGGTGAGCAGTTACGAACTATTTCTCGACTCCTTCAGCAGTTCGCTATGGACTTGCAGCGCCAGGAGCAGATCAGTCAGGAGCAAGTAAGGCAGGCGCAGAACTTTCTGCACCAGTTGCGACGTAGAAATAGTGATGTGGAAACGATTCAGCGTGCAGCCGACCAGTTGCGCCAGGCTGAAGATCGGCTCAGCAAGATACGCTACCATCAGCGAGAAGTGATCGGTGCAATCCAGGCCTATCACAAACAGGCACAGCGGCTCAATCAGTATCTGGAGCACGAGGTGCCGAAGGCAACGGTGTTTCTGAGCGACAAACTAACGATTCTCGACCAGTATCGGGCTACAAAAGGTGAAGTCTCAGATCAGAGTCTAGGTCCTTCTGAGCAAAACTCTGAAACAGTGAGCCCAACCCCGATATACCTGGAGTTTATACAATTTGTAACTAAAATGAGTTGGGTGTCCTCAGTTGACTGGGGAGGGGTATTTTTTGTCGCCCTACTGTCTCGTTTGACCCCCCAACCAGAGACAGCAGCGGATATACTAGTATACTATCAGCTATATATAGAGTATCAGCCTCTTTTGCTCTCTTCCATTCGTAGCTTCTTGACAAGGATGATCTGGGTGCGTTCAGCTAACTGGCTAGACATATTTCAGACAATTATCGCCATCATGAGCTCCTTAAGCTGGTTAGTTCAGATGAACATCGTTCATTCGCCGCAACTAGCAGAGATGTTCAAGAATGCGCCGCAACTCCCCGAGCAAATTGCTCAGCTTGCTGATGCACACGAACTTGACCTGGAAGATAAAAGGGAAGATTATAAGAAACGACGACAACTTCCCATTCGTGGCGATTATCAGCATGAAGACATTTCTGATCCACCGACTAATCATTTACGAAACAATACAAAAGGTGCATCATGATAGCAATACTCAAACAGCATGCTGCCTCGTTCGATGAGAGTTGGAAGCGATTAGGAAGGCAATGGCAAATATCTAGTGAGCAGTGGCTTGATGAGGTTCGTCAGGCTTTTGATCAACAGTACTGGCAGCCGCTTGAGCAACAAGTTGGCTTGACAGAGCGCGAGCTCCAGAAAGTAGTGGAAGTGATTGAGCAAGCGATGGTAAGTCTCCGCTGACTATCGTCGTTATGACACACGGTAAAACACACGGTAAAACATATGCATAGTTACCTGTCAGCATCCTGAGATGTGGAGCGTCTCAACAATAACCTAGATTGGAGACAATTCATGAACTGGAATCCATACTTTGATCAAGCAAAGAAAGCATTTGATGAAGAGAAATGGGAAGAAGTAGTGGCTGCTTCATCTAAAGCCATCGATTTTGATGCTAATTATCATCTAGCTTATTTACTTCGTGGCTTGGCATATGCACGTATCGGCCAGCACGAGGAAGCGATAAAAGATTTTACGAGATTTCTCAATCTCATAAGAGAAGTCTCAATTACAGATGATGAGGACTATGACTCCTATGCTGCTATTGCCTACTTTAATCGCGCCGATGCCTACCTTAACTTAGGAATGTATAAGGAGGTGGTTGACGACATCTCGACTTTACTAGAAATTGACAGCTCGTACTCCGGTGCTCGTATGTTGCGTGCATTTGCGTTTTATGAACTTGGTTTGTACGATCCTGCGCTAAGGGATATTAATCAGGAAATTTCTCTTTCTCCGAATCCAGATTCATCGTATAGACTGGAATACTTTCTTCGAGGAAAAGTCTACTTAAGGCTTGGTCGACTCAAAGATGCCCTAAACGACCTTAACTTCGTTATTGAACTAGTGGGAAACGAGAAGGTTTTAATAGCGCGTGCCGAAGTTTTTTTTGAAATGCAGCGCTATGATGAATGTCTCGCAGATGCCCAGCGGGCTCTTGAGTACAGTACGATCGAACCAATCCCGTACTACCTGATAGGGAGAGTACACGAACTGCGGGGTAATCGCACAGAAGCGCTACGCTACTACGATCAAGCGATCAGAAATGGGCATGAACTATCTCGCAAATATGCAACCCGGTTACGTCAGGCAATACTTTCGGATAAAGAAATAATGCGTGAAACTGAGATCGTGTTGTCAGATATCGGAGTTTTGCTTGATGTCACGAAAGTGGTTCAGCAACAGGCACAGCTCGCTAAGTCATACGAACAGTTAGTCGTTCAATACGTAGATGGTGTTGAAAGGCTGCAGCGGCGCTTTGCTGAAAGTAAGCAAGTTCTTGAAAGTGAGATGCATGAACATTGGCATGATTTGGGTAAAGTTGTGGATTTGGTCAAATCTCTTCGAACGATGGTCGAAGAGCGAAGAAGTACATTACTCCCGAAGTATGTGGAGTCTCCAAAATCATTTGACAAGAATATCGAAGATCTCGATCTAGATACTCTTAAAACCTACTACGATCAGGCTGAGAAGGCTTTAGAAGAGCTCAAGGATCGTAAAGAATCGCCCACAGGTTGCCTGACAATGATTACCGTTCCTATAGCTTTGGTGATAGGTATTTTCATAGCACAATCCCTACAGATTACTATTTTCATGCTGTTTATCTTCGGTGCCGTTATACTTATTGTCAGAAAACGATGGTACGACGGTATTAGAGAAAAGTTGAATTTTGTATTTGATCGCATTCATAAAATGGAGACCTGGGTCGAGACTAGGCGTTCTACTATCGAGCGTGAATCACAAGAGAAAATGAACGAGCTGGAGCAACAGCATGAACAACAGACAACCACACATAGTAAGGATTCTGGAGGAAAAATGGGGAATTGGTCAAACATAGCGATAGAATTTCTGAGAAAAACCAGGGATCTTGCTCCAGCATGGGATGACGATTCATGGAGCGACTGGCAGCCTGCTACGGAATCGGTTTCGCTCGTACGTGTTGGTAGACTTCATTCATGGTTTGCAGGAGGACAGTTCTGTATCCCAATCCCAATATTTATTAACTTTCCGGGTAAAAGAGCACTGCTATATAAAGTTCCCGGTCAACATAAGCATACCGCCATTGCTTCTATCCAGTCAGTGATTCTCCGTTTGCTAACAATTACTCCTCCCGGTCGGGCACTTTTCACCTTTATCGACCCCGTTGGATTAGGACAGAACGTGGCTGCTTTCATGAGCCTTATGGATTACAACAAAGAGCTTGTTACAGGAAAAGCCTGGTCAGAGCCGCGTCATATAGACGAACAATTAACAGATCTGACAGAGCACATGGAAAATGTTATCCAGAAATATTTACGCAACCGGTATGACACGATCGAAGAATACAATGTTCAGGCAGGCGAAATCGCTGAACCTTATCGTATTCTGGTGGTATTCGATTTTCCGGTAAACTTCCAAAATGACGCATCTCGTCGTTTGTTAAGTATTGCTCAACAAGGCGCACGTTGTGGCATCTTTGCTATCATTCTGACTGATATGGATCAGCCTCAGCCATATGGATTTGACATGGCTGCACTTGAACGCACTTCCTCGATAATTGCCTGGCATCCTGAGCGTGAACAATTTGTCTTGGTCAATGAACAGGGCGAAGAAATTCAAGTGGAGCTAGAGCCCATGCCGGATTCAACGTTGGTGAGTCGTATTCTTGAAAAAGTAGGTGAGGCTTCACTTAGAGCCAACAAGGTTGAGGTGCCTTTTTACCGTATTGCACCCCCGCCAGACCGATGGTGGAGTGAAAATTCTGCCGAGTTGTTCCAGGTTCCACTGGGACTATCAGGGACGCGCAATATCCAGTATCTTACTCTGAGGCAAGGTGGAGCATCCCCGCACGCACTGCTTGTTGGGCAACCCGGATCGGGCAAATCAACGCTGTTGCATGCATTGGTTGTAGGTGCTGCTCTGAACTATAGTCCAGATGAGGTGCAGCTATACCTTATTGATTTCAAAGAAGGTGTCGAGTTTAAACCCTATGCTGTGTATCAGCTACCGCACGCTAAAGTCATAGCTATCCGAAGTGAGCGAGAATTTGGTCTAAGTGTGCTTGAAGGACTTCACGATGAGTATAAGCGTCGTGGGACAATCTTTCGCGATTCTCACGTTGCTAGTTTAGCAGCATATCGCAATCGAACGGGATATGTTCTACCACGCATCTTACTGATAGTAGATGAATTTCATAAATTTTTTATTGAGGAGGATCAGATCGCATTTCGTGCTCGTCAACTACTTGAGATTCTTGTGCGAGAAGGACGCGGAATGGGTATCCATGTTATTTTATCATCACAGAACCTAACGGGTGCTGCCAGCCTACCGGACAGTATCAAAAGTGCATTTGGTATTCGTATTGCGCTACGCTGCAGAGAGGAAGACTCGCGTCTGATCCTGGCTGATGATAATCCAGCAGCAAGGCTGCTCTCGCGACCTGGCGAGGCAATCTACAACGACGCCAACGGTCGGGTCGAAGGCAATAATCCCTTCCAGGTGGCATTTTTAAGTGACGATGATCGGGATAGCTATCTGAAACAAATCAGAGCTTATGCTCAGCAATACCAGATTCAGCAATTCGTCTTTGATGGTAACCAACCAGCAGATATACGGAACAACGCCAAGCTCTGGCAGTCCTTTGATGCTCAAGTTGACCAAAACTATCCGTACTGTCTTTGGCTCGGCGAGCCGGTTTCAATTAGCGATCACGTTTCCGTAAGTCTCAAGCGTCAGAGTGGAATGAATCTTCTAATAGTGGGCAAGGATGAGCAGGCAGGACAGGGGGTCATGACATCAATCCTGATCAGCTTAGCTGCACAGTTACTATCTGGTCGTGGGCAACAGGTTGCGGGTGCACGGACTTTTTCGATCTTGGACTTTAGTGCTGATGATGGCTCCAACTACCTTTACAGACTCGCCGAGTTGTTACCACATCCAGTTGCTAGAGGTGGTCGTCGTCAGATGATCGGTATGCTGAAGGTTCTGGCGCAGGAAGTCTACCGCCGGGTTGAGGGCAATTTGGTGCGGGAACCACCAATCTTTCTCTTCATCTATGGGCTTCAGTGGGCACGTGATCTGCGCCAGGACGCTTCCGGTTCGAACTTCACCTCTGGCCGAACAGACGGCTTTGACACGAGTGTGAGTCTGTCTGCTAGCCTCGACCAAGACAATTTTGGGATGAGCAATTCCTTTGAGTCAATGTTTGGCGGAACCAGTCATGCGCTGCAAACACCTTCAGACAACCCTTCGAATCAACTCACATTGATTCTACGTGAGGGCCCTGATGTGGGTGTACACACCATTATTTGGTGCGATACCATGAGCAACTTGTACCGCACGTTTGACTTGTCAACTCTGCGTGAATTTGTGTTACGGGTTGCCTTCCAGATGAGTGAGGATGACTCGCAATCCCTGATCGCATCATCAGCAGCAAATAAAATCGGTGATCACCGTGCGCTGCTGTACAACGATGATACCGGTGAGCAGAAGAAGTTTCGCCCTTATGCTTTGAATGAGCAGGTTTTGCAGGAGTATGTACTGCCGAGGATTAAGAAGAAAAGCAATGTTTGCGGTTGACTGCTGTTCATATCTGTATCGTGCGACGCGATTTCTTTGTAGCATGAACCTCGGTTTTATCCAATCAAGGGAAAGCATGATTACATATTCATATTTCTTACATACTCGTGAAGGAGGAGTTATGGGAGGAAAGAGGAAAGAAGTTGTAACATTCACGATGCCTGAAGGTGATACTATCACTGTTATATTGGTGGACCTCGGCGATAAAGGGGTAACCATGGAACCTGTTTCTGCTAATCCGAACAAGGTGCATCATCATAAATTCCAGGACAGCAGTGGAAATTGGAATTTATTGATTAGAGACCAATATAATCGTAACGTCGCTGCATACGTTCTTGACAACAAAACCAGAAAGTGGTCAAGACGTCCATTGACCGATGCCGAACGGAGAAGGCGATAAGTGATCCAGACTTTTGTCACGAAATTCGATCTATGACACGAAGCAATCGAACTGCGATCTGGATCGGCATGTTTCTGATATGTCACCTTCTGGCAGGTTGCGGTGATGAGCCGAAAGCCTCTTTCGGATACCGACCGCCTCTCCTTCCGATGCAAATAAGCATTGACTCACAAGGAAACCTTGAGGTTTCCTTTAAAGGTAGCGTCTAAACTCCTATTGGCACCTTTTCGGCAGGTCTGGTGGCTGACCGTCACAATTTTTTTCCCAATGCTGAAGGAACACTGACCGTTCGCATCGATGGTCGAGACACCGTTTATGATTTACAGGGACAGGAGAACATCCATATTAACCTGGAATCAGGTTACTACAAACAGATAGACTTGCGAAAGAATGGTAACAACTGGTATCTGGAAGTGGCGAAAATAGCAAGCTCTCCTTCGACACATCCAGTCGCTGCGACACCGTCGCACATCTTCGCATCAGGCTGCGATAGTACGGCAAAAGATCACACAGAGCCTCGTTTATGGCGGCGGGAACCGAATCGGATGAACGGTCCGAAAGTGAAGTTTCTGCAAACACGTCTGTTGGAATTGGGGTATGAGTTGCCAACCGCAGGAGCGGATGGTTGGTTCGGTCCCGAAACGGAGGCAGCCGTGCGTGAGTTCCAGCGAAGGAATGGTCTGGAAGTCGATGGAATAGTGGGACCTATAACCTGGGCTTGCCTGAAGAACCCTCATGCAGCCAGAGCGTCAGATTAGTGTTCCATCACGATCCACGTGTCAAAAGAGGAGCGAACGGAACTTATCAGCGGAACACCAGTCGGAAGCCGTCGCTCTTGGCAGCCGGTGCGATAGTTGTAAAGTAGCGTATTGACATCGTCTGCAGAGATCGGGTGCCCGCCATTTGGTAGAGAGTCGGCGCTCACTTTTTCGGCATGACCGATTGCTCCTTATCAGAACCGCATGTTCGAGAGGACTGGTCTCAAGTAGGATCGGGATACTATGGTTTACAGATAAGCGATCGGCTATAATAAAGGGTGTCTTAATAGCGGTTGTACCGTAGGAAAGTAACGCCATGTTACTACATTGTCCAAATTGCAATGCATCATACACTGTTCAGGACATCTTCTGTAAGCAGTGCGGTTATAAGTTCTTACATCCTGGGCAACTACTTGCTGGACGTTATCGGATCGACCGGCAATTAGGAGCGGGAGGTTTTGGGGTGACTTTCCGTGCATTTGACACGGGTCTTAATAACCGTCCCTGCGTCATTAAGCAACTCGTCATCGGTAGTAATCAAAGCCCTCAAGAGATTCAGGATGCTAAAGCGATTTTCGAGCGCGAAGCGCAAATGCTGATCGAACTTAATCAGCCAGGTCATCCTAATATTCCTGAAATTTATGCCTATCTTGAAAGTGATGCCTGTCTGGTCATGAAATATATTGAAGGTCAGTCACTTGAAGATATACGTACCCAACAAGGGGGGCGCTTACCAATATCGGACGCTCTTAGATACATACGTGATGTTTGTTCAGCGCTCGTCTATATGCATACTCACCCTTCTGGTCCGGTGTTACATCGTGACATCAAGCCAGATAATATTATGCTTGATAGCAGTAATCGTATCTGGTTGATTGATTTTGGACTTTCTAAAACAATCCCTCCCCGATCTGCACGTGCTCACACTAAAGGAACTATTGCAGCGGGAACGATTGGTTACACACCTGTCGAACAATGGCAGCAAAAGGCTGAGCCACGCTCAGATGTGTATGCACTAGCAGCAACACTCCATTCTCTGATCACCGGTTTTCGCCCTCCTTGGTCACAGACTGATATTCTTGACATCGTGCGAGGACATAAGGGTGAATTTCCTCCGGCAAGGAAACTAAATCCTGCGGTGAGCGCAGAAATTGAAGAACTTATACAGCGTGCAATGTCCTCCGAGGTATCAAGACGGCCAACGGCGCAGGAATTTCTTGCTCAGCTTGATTCTATTCTTCAGCCCACCCCTATTCTCGAAGCGCCTGATGGTACAAAGATTAAGAATGAGCAGGAGTTAGCCCGTTGGAGTGAACAACACTGGCAACAGGCAGTGCAGTGGTTATATGACCGTGACAAACTGCCATCCCAAATCGAGCGGCTTTGGGGTAAGAATAAATTGGCCAAAGATCTCCGAGGTATCGTACAACAATATACCGATAACCAGGATGCTGGATTAGATGCGGCGTTAGCATTGCTTGATCCGGTGGGATTTGGTGTTGCACGTCCGACTTTTCGAGTTGACAAACAAGTGGTTGACTTTGGCTCCTTAGCGGTTGGTGTGACCAGCGATACGATGATGACATTTTACAATAGCGGACGACGATATACAAAGATACACGTGACTACGCTTCCTGTCTGGTTGTCAGTAGATACTCCGGTGCTATCATTACCCCCTGGACAAAGTTGCTCCGTAAAGATGACCGTAAACACAGGAAATTCACGGATTGGAGGAGCACTGCATACGGTCTTGACATTCAACAATGGAAATACGAACACTTCTGTTAAGGTACAGGCTGCTGTTTCACGTTGGCGTACACTTTTGTTGAGTAACTGTAAGGAATTAGCATCAATAATTACTGCAATCATCGTTCTTTCGTTGATTATAATGGCTTATATGCTCGCATACAATACGGGAATCACTATTGCTGAGTATTATCGTCAATATAGAGAAGTTGCTCCTATTGCAAGGTTAATAGGAGCGTACGTAGCTGGGTTTTTCTTTGCTGGTTTTATGTTACTTTTTACTGGTTCCGATCTTATTTTCGAATTTAAAGACAAATTCACGTTAGCTGCTGTTGGCCTTTTTTCGATATATTTTTTTATTGGAACTGTTCTCAGTTATGAATTTGTTTTTGGTTGGCTTGTGGGCATTTTTGTAACAGCTGCAGCGGAGGCTGGTCATTTCCCTTTTATTGGCATAATCCTGGGGGCAATAGTAGGAATTGTTATTGCTTCGAAAACGCACAAGTTTATTCTTCAAGGTCTTATGTGGCTGGCACGTATATAGGAGGAGTATTATACATAGAAATTGCTACCACAATTTCAGCTACTTATTTCTCAATCTTCATTATTCCGGTCATCACGCGGGGCGTGCCACTTCCAGGAGTGTTCAACCTTGTCCGATGTGAGAACTGCTATACCGTCTCCTGGCGTGTCTGTCGTTCGAGGGCGACGAGGAGCAGCGCAATATCGGCAGGGTTAATCCCTGCCAGGCGCGCCGCCTGCCCGATGGTCGCCGGTCGAAAGCGTTGCAATGTCTGCCGCGCCTCGTTGCGCAGCCCGCGCAGCGCGGCAAA
>Ga0209018_1002359_pt1 | contig 13442 bp, 7 predicted proteins | sample YNPBryBLVA2012_FD_185814 | JGI IMG/M metagenome (GOLD analysis project Ga0209018, IMG submission 185814) | Anoxygenic and chlorotrophic microbial mat microbial communities from Yellowstone National Park, USA - YNP Bryant BLVA 2012 (SPAdes)... ...
CCGCCGGCTTCGGAGGTCTGAAGGTTGTTGGTGGGCGTGATGGTGACGCCGCCTTGCGCGTCGTTGTCCTTGTTGGTCACCGAAACGTCCGGCACGGTGCGCCCGCTGTAGCCGGGATCGGTTGACGTCGCAGCGGCAGTCACGATCGTGTAGCCCTGATCGCCGTCCACCACGTTGTCGTCGACACCGGTGACGGTGACGGTTTGCGGGACGTTCCAGTTGGTGGGTGTGAAGGTGACCGAGGTCGGGCTGACGGTGCCTTCGGTGGTATCGCTAGAGGAGAGCCCGATGCTCACGTTCGCGGTCGGCTCCGAGGTGAGGACGATCGTGAAGGTGGCGGTGCCGCCGGCTTCGGTGGTGGTTAGACCCGAGGTTGGAGTCACCGTGACGCCGGCACTGTCGTTGTCCTTGTTGGTCACCGAAACATCGCTCGGGTTGATGCCATGGTAGGCGGTATCGGTGCTGGAAGCCGGGCCGATAACGATCGTGTACGCCTGGTCGCCATCGTCGATGAAGTCGTCCACACCGGTGACGGTGATGGTCTGCGGGGTGTTCCAGTTGGTCGTGGTGAATGTGACCGAGTTCGCGCTGACCGTGCCCTCGGTCGGGTCGCTCGAGGAAATCGGGATGGTCACCTCCGCGGTGGGTAGCGTACCCAGAACGATCGTGAAGGTGCTCTTGCCGCCCGCTTCGGTCGTCACCAGGCCCTGGAGGGGCTGAACCTTGATCGTCGCGACGTCGTTATCCGTATTGGTCACCTCAACGTCGGCCGGGTCGATGCCGTTGTATTGCGGGTCGTTCGAGACGGCTGCGTCCGTGTGGATGGCGTACACCTGAGGACCGTCGGCGATGGAGTCGTCCACACCGGTGACGGTGATGGTCTGCGGGGTGTTCCAGTTGGCCGGGGTGAATGTGACCGAGTCGACGCTGACGGTGCCTTCGTTCGGATCGGACGAAGAAAGCGCGACGGTCACCTCGTCCGTCGGGGGAGTGCTCAACACGATCTGGAAACTGGCTGTGCCACCGGACTCGGTGGTAATCAACCCCGAGGTGGGGGTGACCGCGATACCAGCGCTGTCGTCGTCGGTGTTGGTCACCTGAACATCAGCCGGATCCAGGCCGTTGTAATTGGGATCGGTGCTGAGGGCTTGGCCCAGAGCGATCACATAGGACTGGTCGCCATCGCCGAGCAAATCGTCGACACCCGTGACCGTGACCTGTTGAGGAACGTTCCAGTTGTTGGGTGTGAACACGAGCGAGGAAATGTGCACGATGCCTTCTGTCGTGTCCTTGGAGAGAATCGGAATGACCACCTGGCCGGTGGGTTCAGAGTCCAAGACCACCGTGAACGACGCCGTGTCTCCTTCTTCTGTGGTGGTCAGCCCCGTGGTCGGATTCACCGTGACGCCGCCAGTACCGTCGTTGTCCTCGTTGACCACCTTGACGTCGGCAGGGTCGATTCCGTTGTACCTCGTGTCGGTGCTCACGGCAGCCGCCGTCTCGATCCAATACCACTGGTCGCCGTCCGCGCTATCGTCGTCAACTCCCGTGACGGTGACCGTCTGAGGTGCATTCCAGTTGGTGGTGGTAAAGGTGACCGAAGCGGGCGATACGGTTCCTTCGCCCGTGTCGGTGGATGTCAAGTCGATGGTGACCTCGGCGGTCGGCTCAGAGTTCAGCACGATGGTGAACTCCGCCTGACCACCCGACTCGGTGGTGGTCAAGCCCTTCGTGGGCTTCACCGTGATGCCAGGCGTTTCGTCGTCGACGTTCGTTGCCGTCACATCGTCCGCATCCAAACCGTTGTAGCCGCTGTCGCTGCTTGCTGCCGGCGCGGTGACAATCGTATAAACCTGGTTGCCATCCTGCACCGCGTCGTCGACGCCGGTCACGGTCACCGTCTGCGGCGCGTTCCAGTTGTCTGGCGTGAACGTCAGCGACGTTGGCGAGACGGTTCCCTCGGTATCGTCGCTGGAGGACAAGCCAATGGTCACGTCGGCAGCGGGTGGGGCGTTCAGAACGATGGTGAAGGTGGCCGTCCCCCCATTCTCGGACGTGGTCAGCCCGGCCGTGGGGCTCACGGTGATGCCGGCCGTCTCGTTGTCGAAGTTGGTCACCGTGACGTCGTCGGCATCCAGACCATCGTAGGCCGAATCCGTGCTCTGCGCGGGACCGACCGCGATCGAATAGGACTGGGGACCGTCAGCGTCGGCGTCGTCGACCCCCACCACGGTGACGGCCTGGGGCGCGTTCCAGTTGTCCTTGGTGAAGATCAAGTGCTCGAGGGACACGGTGCCTTCGGTAACGTCGCCGCTCGACAAGGGAACGGTGACATCGCCCGTCGGGGCTGTGTTGAGTACGACAAAGAACGTCGCCGTTCCACCGCCCTCGGTCGTGGTCAACCCGCTGGTCGGTGAGACCATGATCCCGGCGGTTTCATTATCCATGTTCGTCAATGAAACATCGGCCGCGTTCATCCCGTTGTAGCGCGCGTCCTCACTCTGCGCCGGGCTGGTGACAATCGTGTAGGCGACATTGCCGTCGCCGATGTCGTCATCCACGCCCTTGACGGTAATCTTCTGTGGGGCGTTCCAGTTGTCCGGCGTAAACGTGATCGTTGCGGGGGTCGGGAGCCCCTCCGAGGCGTCCGAGCTGGACAGTGCGATGGTCACGCTGGCCGTCGGCTGCGCTTGCAGGCGGATGGAAAACTCGACGCTACCGCCCGCCTCGGTGGTGGTCAAGCCCGACGTCGGCTCGACGATGATGCCGGGCGTACCTGACGGACCAGGGCTCGAAGTCGCGTCCTCGGAACTGCTGGAGCAGCCTGCTGCCATGCTCCCCGACAGCCCCACCAGAATCGTAAACAACGATAGAAAACGCCGCATGTAATCCTCCTTGTTCGAACGAGACCAAGTTGATAGAACCCCTTCGCGGCTTGCGGCGGCCGCGGGGAGTTCCTAATCGTGACGAGTTGGACCGTCAAGGAGCGAATTCGACCAATTTCGAACACGGCCTCGGGCTGCCTTCGGATCCGTCCTTGGCGGAATCTTCGCGGCCCCCGCACCCGCGACCTGGCCTCCCAGGTGGACCCGCCCACGTAGGTCGTCCGTACCGCTCTGTCGATGACGGCTCCGCGGGATAACCCGAGCGGACCGACAGCATTGGCCGAGGTGGGTTCGGTGCGTTCGGTCGCGGCGGTTTCCAAACGACCCGGAGCTGCTCGTGCCGGTCGACCACCCACGCCCGCTAGCCAGCGCCACCATCGGTCTCCGCATGCATCTGCCGTGGGCGTGCGCGTGCGGGTGAGCCGCCTGGACCCCAACACGTGTTGGCCTGGACCCCAACACGTGTTGGAAATCGTCCGGATGACTCGTGGCCCGATGCCGTTTCTGCCTGGGTGGCCGGCCAACCCGTGGGCCACGGTGAGCGCGTCCGGTTTCTCCGGTGCGGCTGGCGCAGGCTTCGGATACGTTGCTGTCCGCCAGGCTGCGCCGCTCCACCCCATCGAGGCGTCTGAACATGAGTAGTACACGACGGATGCTGACCGTTGTACCGATCTGGGTCGTCTTGACTGTCGCGTTCGAGGGCGGGGTGGCGCACGCACAGGACGCCTCGGCGCAGGCAGCGACGCTGACCGAGCAACAGGTGGTAGACATCGCGATACGGCGCAGTCCGAGCCTGCGAGCGAGTCTGCTCGAGCTTCGGCGAGCGAGCTGGCAGGTGACGGGCGAGCAAGCGCGCTACGCGCCCGTGCTGGGCATCGACGGTGCCGTATCACGCACGGCGACGCCGCGGCTGACCGCAACGGGCACCGGCGTGAGCGACTCGTATGGTGTGGATGCCGGCGCGCAGATCAGCAAGCACTACTTCACGGGCACCGACCTCACGCTGCGTGTGGGAGGGAGCTGGGAGCGCGACGATACCGCCCAGACCTTCACGGGGTCCAGCGGAACGTACGGTCCCGCGTGGGGGGCGTCGGCGAGGCTGTCGCTCAACCAGCCGTTGATGCGCGGCGCGGGGACCGAGGTGGGCGAGGCCGAGCTGCGGGCGGCGCGGGTGCAACGGACGTCGGCCGAGTATGCGAGGGATGCGGCGGCGAGTGACCTGTTGAAGAGCGTGCTCACGGCGTATTGGGAGCTGTGGTACGCAGGCGCGTCGTTGAACATCGAGCGGCAGTCTCGCGCCCTGGCCGTGGAGCAACGGGACCAGGCCGTGGCGAGGATGAACGCGGGAGCCCTGGCGCAAGCCGACGTGCTGACGTTCGAGACGCAGGTAGCGACACGCGACGAGGACGTGCTGAGTGCGGAGGTGGAGTTGAGGCGGCGCCAGCTCGAGCTGGCGAAGGCGATGGGGGTCGGGTCGGACGCCGCGTGGGGGGGGATTCCCTCAGAGGTCACACCGCCGACACCGCCGCTGCCGCCTGCGGATGCAGAGGCGCTCGTGTTGCAATCGTCGCCGCGAATCCGGCAGCTCGAGGCGGCGCTCAAGCTGGCGCAGGTGCAGGCGCGCACGGCGGACGACGCGAAGCGGGCGCGGCTGGACCTGTCGGCGTGGGTCCAGACGCAGGGGCTGGGGAACGACGATGTGGCAGCGGCGCTCGGGCAGGCGGGGAGGCTGGGCGCGGTCAGCGCCCAGGTGGGGCTGACATACGAGGAGCCCCTGGATTCCACGGCCCGGCAGGCGGACCGGACCCGCGCGTTGCTCGCAGTTCAGGTGGCCGAGCAGAACCTGGCCGACGCCCGTCAGAGCGCAAGCGCAGAGATCCGCATCGCCGTGGCGCGGGATCTGGCGGGCCGTCGCAAGCTCGCGCTCGCGGAGCAGACGGCTGCGATCGCGCGCAAGCAGCTCGACGCCGAGCAGGGGCGGTTCGCGACCGGGGCCTCGACCTCGATCGCCGTGCTCCAGGCCGAGGACCAGGTGCGCAACGCCGATCTGCGCGTGGCACGGGCCAGGGCGGACCTGCTCGAGAATGCCATCACGATCGAGCACCTGACCGGCAGGCTCCTTGCGCGCTACGCCACGGCTTCGAGGATTGGGCAGGATCCCGACGCGGGGCCGACCGCCAGCACCGCCCGTCCCAACGTGGGATCGTTCTGAAAATCAGGCAGACTTCGCCGGAGGCGACGGGGCCCGCGCGTGGAGCATGCTCTGGAACGCCGTGGTGAGCTCGAGGGGCAAGGGGAAGACCACGGTGGTGGAGTTCTCGACGCCTATCTCCACGAGCGTTTGCAAGTAGCGGAGCTGCAGCGCTGTGGCGGTCTGCTCGATGACCTGGGCAGCTTCGTGGAGCTTCTGCGACGCCTCGAACTCGGCGTTGGCCGCGATGACCTTGGCGCGCCGCTCGCGCTCCGCCTCGGCCTGCTTCGCCATCGCCCGTCGCATCACCTCCGGCAGCTCGATGTCCTTGATCTCCACGGCCGTCACCTTCACCCCCCAGGCGTCGGTCGCCTCGTCGATGATCTTCTGCAGCGCCTGGCCGATGCGCTCACGCTCCGCGAGGATCTCGTCGAGCTCGTGCTGGCCGAGGATGTTCCGCAGCGTGGTCTGCGCGATGAGCGAAGTCGCCATGTAGTAGTTCGCTACTTTGATCACCGAGTCGACCGGGTTCATCACATTGAAGTAGACCACCGCGTTCACCTTGATGGTCACGTTGTCCTTGCTGATCACCTCCTGCGGTGGAACGTCGAGGGTGATGGTGCGCAGGTCCACCTTGAACATCTGGTCGATGAACGGAACCAGGATGCGCAGCCCCGGCTGCTTGACGTTTTCCGGATCGACTCGTCCGAGCCGGAAGACCACCCCGCGCTCGTACTCCTTGACGATCCGCACCGACTTGACCACCAGGACGAACACGACCATCAGGGCGAAAGCGAATCCGAACGTTACGAATTCCATCATGAGGCTCCTTTCTCGACCTTGGAGACACGCAGGCGCATCGGGTTCGTGAGCACCGCGACGACGGCGACTTCCTGCCCCGGTTCGATGGGTTCATCGCTGACGGCCTGCCACCTGGCGCCGTCGACGAACACCATACCGGCGAACGAGCCGTCGTTGGGGACGAAGGGTGATCGGGCGGTGCCGTGCAGGCCTGCCATGGCTTCGACGCCCGAGAGGGCCGGCTTGCGCAGGGCTTGGGCCGCCACCTTGGCGAGCATCAGGAAGGCGGCGACGATGGTGACGACGAACGGGACGAACAGATGCCACTCGAGCTGCTGGGCCGCACCGAAGTAGCTCTGCGGATCGACGAGCACGAGGGCGCCGAACAGCAGGGCGATGGCGCCGCCGACGGCGAGCAACCCGTGGGTCTGGATCTTCACCTCGAGGCCGATGGCGACGAGCCCGGCGACCAGGAGAAACACCCCTCCCAGATGCAGCGGAAGCGCGGACAGCGCCATCAGGCCGAGCATGAGGCAGATCACGCCTGCGATGCCGCCCATGCCCACGCCCGGCGTCGAGAACTCGTAGATGATCCCCATGACGCCGAGGCTCAGGAGGATCGATGCGATGGTGGGATCCGCCAGCGCGTCGAGCAACCGCTCCACCCACGACATGGGCACGGGCACCGCCCCGATGCCCTGGGTGCGCAGCGTGGCCTGGCGATCGACCGATTCGATGCGGTAGCCGTCGATGCGGTCGACCAGCGCAGGGACCGAAGGGGCGATGATCTCGATGGCATTGCGGGCCTTGGCCTCTTCGGCCGTGAAGCTTGCGGACTTGCGGACCATCTCCTCGGCGAGCTGCTCGGATCGGCCCCGGCGGGCGGCCAGGGCTTCGGCCAGCGAAACGAGGCTGTTGGTCGCTTTTTCGTCCAACACTCCCTCGAGCGGCTTGCCTTCGGCAACGGGATGCGCCGCGCCGATGCGCGTGCCGGGTGCCATCGCAGCGACGTCGGAGGCCAGGACAATGAACGACCCGGCGGACGTGGCCTGCGCGGTGGTGGGCTCGACGAAAACCACGACGGGGACGGGGGAGTTGGTGAGCTCGGAGCAGATCTCCTGCGTGGAGGTCACGAGCCCGCCGGGCGTATCGATGGACACGAGCAGGAATGCGGCCTGCTCCTTGCGGGCCTGCTCCACGGCGCGTTGGACATAACGGACCTTGACCGGGTTGATGACCCCGCTGATCCAGATGTGCACGTAGCTCGACGCCCAGACGGGCTGGGTGAGGGTCAGCACCAGCAGCGCTGCTGCGGACGCGAGCAAGCGGCTTCGACGACGGGGGCCCCTCCAGATGTTCTGCACCCTGGAACCGTGGGCCCGCGCAACCCGCCACGTCAAGCCGCAAGTCGGCGGGACTGCCTACGAACGGCCCGGGTCGTGGTCCCATCGCACATGGATATGCCGGCGACGTGCACGGTCACAACTCACGCCGCATGCTTTGGAGAAGCCGGATCAGGCGGCAACAGCTCTGTCTGCGGCACGCAGGGTGTGCCCCGCCGCCAGGCCTGCTTGCTCGAATACAACGGCCCGCCAAGTCGCGCGACAACGAGCAACACACGACCCGCAACACGAATGCAAGACGGACCCCAATCCGTCGCCATGACTGCGGCGTCTCGTACGCAGGATACGTAGGCGTGCACTCGCCCTGCGCGCGGACCGGGGCGATCAGATCGTCGCGAACGCGGTCTCGGGCACGGTGAGCGCCGTGTCGTCTTCGAGGTTCATGATTTCGGCCTTGGCGGTGACGCTGGGCAGCACGTTCTTGGCGAAGTAGATGCCGGTGGCGATCTTGCCCGTGTAGAAGGCGTGGTCCGGGTGGTCCTTGGGCACCGATGCGAGCTTTTCGTCGGCGATGACAGCAGCGTCGAGCAGCAGCCAGCCGATGGCCGTTTCGCTCATCATCTCGAGGTACCGGTTGGCGTAGACAGGCACCATCGCGAGGCGACCCGTCTGGGACCACATGAGCAAGCGCATGGCGTTGCCCCCGACTGCGTCGGCCGCCGCCTGAAGGATCTTGATGCAGGCGGCGAAGCGGGGGTGATCCTTGTGCCTGGCGCAGAACGCGCCCACGTCAGCCAGGAAGCGTTGCAGGTTGGCACCGCCTCGCTGGCCGAGTTTGCGCCCCACCAAGTCCATGGCCTGGATGTGGTTGGTGCCCTCGTAGATGCTGAAGATCTTCGAGTCCCGGCAATATTGCTCCACGCCGTAGTCGTTGCAGTAGCCCACGCCACCCATGGTCTGAATGGCTGTCTCGCACACCCGGAACGCCTGGTCGGAGCCGTACGCCTTGACCAACGGAGTGAGCAGCTCGACCTGCCCCTGGTGCTCCTGCGCGGCAGCGTCGTCCTTGCCCGCGAGCACCTGTGCACGGTCCTGGTGCATCGCAAGCTTGACGCACAGCGCGCGGATGCCTTCGACGCGCGATTTCATGTCGAGCAGCATGCGGCGTACGTCGGGATGGTGGATGATCGTGACTTTGGGCGCGGTGGGATCCTTGAAGTTCTCGATCGACGACCCCTGCTTGCGCTCCCGGGCATAGGCCAGCGCGTTGAGGTACGCGCTCGAGGCCACGGCCAGGCTCTGGATGCCGACCGCGATGCGCGCGCCGTTCATCATCTTGAACATCTGCGCCATGCCGGCATGCTCGACACCGCCCATCAGCTCGCCGATGCACTTGCCGTTGTCGCCGAAGTTGAGCATCGCCGTGGCCGACCCGCGGATGCCCATCTTGTGCTCGAGCTTGGCCGTTTGCACGTCGTTCGGCTCGCCGACGGATCCATCGGCGTTGATGCGATACTTCGGTACGATGAACAAGCTGAGGCCCTTGGTCCCGGGCGGCGCTCCTTCGATCCGCGCCAGCACCATGTGGATGATGTTCTCGACCATGTCGTAGTCGCCCGCGGTGATGAACATCTTGGTGCCGATGATGGAGTAGGTGCCGTCGGGGTTCTTCACGGCCTTGGTGCGCGCGGCGCCGACGTCGGACCCGGCGTCGGGCTCGGTCAGGCACATCGTTCCACCCCAGGTGCCGTGATACATCTTGCGCAGGTACTTCTCCTTCTGCTCGGGGGTGCCGAAGGTTTCGACGAGTTCCGCGGCGCCGTGCGCCAGCCCTGGATACGTGGAAAACGACGTGTTCGCGCCGCAGATCAGCTCCTCGGCGAGCAGGAAGACTGCCTTGGGTGCACCCTGGCCGTCGTATTCGGGGCTGACGCCGAGCGCCTTCCACCCCGCTTCGTAGATCTTGTCCCATGCTTGCTTGAAGCCCTTGGGCACGTACGCCTGGCCGTTCTCCAGCCGACACCCCTCCTCGTCGCCCGGCGCGTTGAGCGGTCCGATGACCTCACAGCAGAACCGGTAGCATTCCTGGAGGACCATCTTGACGTCTTCCTCGCCCCAGGCGGCGTAGGGCTCCTGACCGAGCAACTCGCCGAGCTTGAACTGCTCGAAGAGCACGAACATGCCTTCGCGCATGTCGAACTTGTACAGATTCTGGGCGTGCGGAGCATTCGCCATGAGTCGATCTCCTTGCTGCCCGTGAGGGGCACAGGCTGGCTGGATGGTCTCCCCGAGACGATGCGGCCGGACCTGCCCGGACGCAGTGATGCGAGGAGCGCCCAAGGATCACCGGGACAACGCGACGAGTCAACGGGGATGCCGTGGGGCACGACCAGCCTGCGCGGTGCAGGAGCCGACGCTGCTCGTCCGGGGTGCGCGCGGATCGCCCGAAAGGATCGCGCGCAGCGCGAAGCGCGGGCGGACCGCATCGAGAGGGAATCGATTGCGGCGAAGATGAAACCGCCGGTCGGGCCTGAGCGACCCCGACAATGGTCAAGCACGCGCCAGGCGGTCCAGCGTGCTCGCCGCCAAGGTGATCACCACCTTGTCACGCCGGACCACGATCTCGGCTCGGTTCACGCCTGCGCGTTTGAGCACACGGCGCGCCGCGGCGAGCAGTTCCTTGTCGCGGCGCAGCCGCGCGCGTTGCGCTTCTCCCAGCGGCTTGTTCGGCTGCTTCTTCCGCGCCTCGGCAGCCGCGGCCTTGATGTCGCGAACCGAGGTCTCCGACAGCGGCTTGTCCCCGAGCTTCGCATCCGTGCGCACCATCTCCGCGGGCACGTCGGGGTCCGGCGTCGCAAGCGTGTAGGCGACGAGCGCGTACGCTTTCTCCTGCCCAAGGCGCAGCGCCTCTTCGCGCGGCATGTGCTCGACCAGCGCGATGAGCTTGCGCGCCTGCTCCACGCTCATGAGCTCGTGCGCCCGCACCAGGTCGTCGAAGCTGGTGAAGCCGAGCGGCTCGTACAGCTTCTTTCGGAGCAGCTCCCGGAGCGCCTCGCCGATGTCGTAGAAGTCCTCGGTGATGTGCTGCTTGCGGCGCTGCACCAGGGCCAGCAGCGCTTCGGCACGGCGGCGCTTCGCCTCGGTTTGCCTGGCGGACACTGCCCGAGCTTTGCTGGCAAGCTTGCCCACCGCATGCGCGGTGGCCTTGGACGACGGTTGCGATCGAGCACTGGACATCGCGTTCCCTCCCGAGCGTGGTGGATGGTCGACGATGAATACTATACAGGCCAAGGGTCGACCGTGTGCAAGCGACGTGTGCTCGCAGCGGGCGAAATGGGCCTGGTCGCGCCACCCCAACACGTGTTGGGGTCGAGGCCAACACGTGTTGGGGTCGCGACGGCCGGTCGGAACACGACCATCGCGGTGAACCGCCAGGGCGGCCCGGCGGGCGATGTCGACGGTGTTCGGTCCGCGCGGATCCCCGCCAGCCACCCCGACGCCTTGCGATGTTCCCACTCGTTGGTGCGTTGGGCCCCGCAAACGCAGCCGTTGTGTCCCACGGCAGCACGTCGAAACAGCAGTTCGGGCACACCGCGGGAGGTGCTTCGGATCGCAGGGGCGTAGCGCTACGACGCCCCCCGTGACGCTCGTCACGGCACCGCACCGTGCGGCCATCGACGTCCGCGTTTCCATCGGCATCTGCGACGTCGCAACCCTGCGTGCGCAGGGCGCCTACTACGCCGGCAAGACAGCGTGCATTACCCGGCTCCTGGGGCAGCCCACCCAGGCGCTTGTGTTTCCGCGATCCAGTCGCTTCGGCAAGACCCTGAACCTGTCGACGTTGCGCCCGTTGGTCGAAGGGGCCGGGGTCGACCGTTCCTCGCTGTTCGACGCGCTCTCGGTGTGGAACTCGCACCAGGCGCATCCGCTTTCAGCGACATCCCGTCATCTACCTCCCCTTCGAGGACGTCCGAGCTCGCCCGTGGAACGGTATGTTCCGTGCCATCCGCAGGATCGTCGGCTCCGAGACCAGGCGGCACCGCGAGCTTCCGACAAGCCCCGGCATCGGTGAAGAAGACGTCGACAACCTCCGCCGCCTGATACGTGAGGAGGACGACGCACCGCCGTACCATGGCTTCCTGCGGGACCTGTCGGTGCATCTGGCTGCCCACCACGGCGAGCCGGTCGTCATCTTCGTTGACGAGTACGACGTTCCCGTTCAGACCGCCCACGCGGAGGGCTTCTGCGATGACGCCGTGGTGTTCTTTCGCAACTTGCTGTCCGGCGGTCTCAAGGACAACCCCAATTGGTTCAAGGGTGTGCGCACCGGCGTGCTGCGCATCGCCAAGGAGAGCATCTTTTCCGGACGGAACAACTTCGATGTACGGTCGGCGGTCCACGCCGCGTATGCGACCGACTTCGGCCCCGCCCGGAGCGATGTGGACCGCCTCGCCCAAGACATGGGTGCCCCCGAGATCACCGACCAGCAACGATCCTGGTCCGACCGCTACCGATTCGCGGGGCACACCATCGACAACCCATGGTCCGTCATGATGTACGTCGCCAACTGCGAAAAACGGCTTCCGCCCGCATGGGGGCGTCACTGGGTACGAGGCGCTGCTCGGACGGGTACATCGTGTCGAGCATCGTTGGAGAGCACGGCGGACATCGGGAGTTGGTCGCGGGCCTGCGGGTTGCACAGCGCGACATGCTCGCCCTCGAAAACGGCTTGCAGAATCGGATCCAGGGCGGACCGGTTGTGGCGGGTGGCGACGGGGCTCGCTATCGCGTCGTGCAACGGGTCACCAACCTCCGCAGTCCGCGTCTGCACGTTCATGTTGGCGGTCCATGAATTCCAGCGCCGCGAACGCCCGAGCACCCGGACCCTGAAGCGCCAGCCCATGCCCGTGACGCTACCCTGGTGCCCGCGCACACGTACCCTCAGGCGATTCTGGCGGCGTCACGGAGCGCGTCGGCCGGTCACGAACACCACCCACTCGTCGCTGGCATCCGAACCTGGGTACCCCGTGGATGGCCCATAGCGCAACACAACCACGTTCAGGATCTCACCCCACGAGGCCATCGCGGAAACGAGCGTGGTCTTGCCTGCCCATTCCAAGGCCTGGAGCTGCTCGGGCATGGGCAAGGCTTCTCCGCCGCCAACCACGTCGTAGCTCACCACGGCAGGCCACGCGGGGCTCGACCCGCAGCCCACATGCAGCTCGTCTCCTGACCGCCAGGTTGTCGGAAAGTGCACCGCGCCCGTGCCAGACCAAACGATCGTTGCGCCAAACAGGGTAAGACCGCTGATGGCCGAGACCACCGCGACAGCGCCTGTGTCAGCCGGTGTGACGTAGAACACGTACGCATCCGTGGGCGACGGCGGATTGAGCATCTGTGCGGATGGGCTGATGTTCGTGTCGTGCTGCGCCGCAGCTCTCGCCTCGGGCTCATGCACCCCTGTCTCTGCGCCGCACAATAGCTGATAGCCGATCGCTTCCGACGCATTCCTTCGGAGCCGGATCGCGGCGCTGCACACGCTTGCCGTCGGCGCGTACAGCACCTCCGACACAGCGGCTGGAGGGGCTGGGCAGCTTTGCGCGTCGGCGGCGCCGGTGTCGCCCGCAGGCATCGCATCAGGCACGTCGCCGTAGGCACGGCCGCTGTCCTCGGGCCGGTCGGTACCGCAGGCCGATACGGCCAGGGCAAGAGCAACGCGCTGTACAAGGCTTCTGTTCATGGCTACCTCCCTACGTCAGTGTTGTTCCGGGTCGCCGCTGTGGAAGGAATCGATAGTGTACACGACCCGCCCCTCCGGGGGTACGTGATACCCATACACCCTCATCTCGAGGCATCTACCTCCGACCTCCGAGGCCCTCAGATGGATTCGGTTCCGGACATCATAATCCCACTGGCCCGCGACATAGACCGGCGTCCCTCCGGGAGGACAGGTGTCCCAAACGGAGATGTCAAGGTCTGCCACCCCGTCCAGACTCGTCTCTGCCCACGTCAGCGCCCACTTCCATTGTGTGACAGCGTAACTCTCAGGGCCGGGGTCTCCCACTGGCCAGCTTACGGTCTGCTTGTCATAGATTGTGAAGTCGCCCGGCCGTGACGGGTCACCAGCACGTAGGGGGACATAGCTACCAGAGCCGCCGAAAATTTGCCAACTTTTCGACAGGTGGTGCACAGCAGCCGCATGGAGAAGATCCCCCTCGCTGT
>Ga0209018_1002360_pt1 | contig 13442 bp, 5 predicted proteins | sample YNPBryBLVA2012_FD_185814 | JGI IMG/M metagenome (GOLD analysis project Ga0209018, IMG submission 185814) | Anoxygenic and chlorotrophic microbial mat microbial communities from Yellowstone National Park, USA - YNP Bryant BLVA 2012 (SPAdes)... ...
CCAGCCACTGGCGAGAGCCAGCGGTGTTAACACATGCACAATGCCATCACGCCAGAGGTCAACCAGTACGGTACCGATCAGAGTACCAACGAGAACAAACCCACTCGGCCACGCCCCTCGACGAAAGCCCATCACAACAAAGAAAAGCAAGATCGCTCCTACGTCCCCATCGATAAGCAGACTTGTCATGCCGCTCCTCCTTGCCCGCTTAAAAGCAGTTATCTTCTTACTACGTATTGTAGCAACATCAAGATGGAATGCAAAATGTTTCTCATCTGATGGCACATCTGATAGATTGAACGTATGAATACTGCCAAAAAGGGGCAGGCTGGCTATTGATTCGACATAACAGCGCAGATTGGAACCCTGCCTCTCTCTGCCTCCCCTCGTTTCACCGTTTTATCATTCCGCTGTAGACAGTTGCGTATGCAATTCTTCACCTGATAGGCAAGAATCTATAATGCGAGTCAACAGACAAAGATGCTATAATGACCAAGTCAGTTAATGGCAGACCCGTATGCCATTGACCCTCTTGGCGAAGGCGCCAGAGTATCGTGATCTGAGTACTAAGGAGGCTTCCATGGTTCGCGTCGCTATTAACGGTTTCGGCCGGATCGGACGCCAGAGCTTTAAGGCGATGCTGGAGTACTATCCTGAAGAGTTTGAAATCGTGGCAATTAACGACCTGACCGATGCCCAAACGCTGGCTCATCTGCTGCGCTACGACTCGACTTACGGCGCATTCGACGGCGAAGTGACGGTGACAGAGAAAGCGATTGTGGTTGAGCTAGACGACGTCCGCTATGAGTTGTTGACGCTGGCCGAGCGCGATCCAGCCGCCCTACCCTGGAAGGAGCTTGGTGTTGACATCGTTATCGAGTCGACCGGCCGGTTTACCGATGCCGAGAAGGCCAAAGCACATTTGGCCGCTGGTGCTAAGAAGGTCATTATCACCGCACCGGCAAAAGGCGAGGATATTACCATCTGTCTGGGTGTCAACGACGCGAAGTACGACCACGAGAAGCACCACATTATCTCAAACGCATCCTGCACCACCAACTGTTTGGCACCGGTCGCGAAAGTGCTCAATGATCGCTTTGGAATCGAACGGGGTCTGATGACTACCATCCACTCGTATACGATGGATCAGAACTTGCAGGACAACGTTCATAAAGACCTGCGCCGGGCACGAGCAGCCGCGATCAACATGGTACCGACCACCACCGGTGCTGCTAAGGCAGTCGCGCTCGTTATCCCTGAACTAAAGGGTAAGTTCCACGGGTACGCGGTGCGCGTGCCGACACCAACGGTCTCGATGGTCGATTTCTCGGTCTTGCTGAGCACGAAGACATCGGTTGAAGAGATTAATCAGGCCTTTATCGAAGCCAGTGAAAGCGAGGAGCTAGAGGGTATTCTCGGTGTTACCCATGATCCGCTCGTGAGCAGCGACTTTATCGGTACCACCTACAGCAGTGTTGTCGATCTCCCACTCACGATGAGCATGGGTGATGACTTCTTCAAGATTGTGGCCTGGTACGATAACGAGTGGGGCTACTCGGTGCGCGTTGCCGATCTGACGGCGCTAGTGGCCGACCGCTTCGAGTAATTCTCTCCGCGCAGTATCGGTAGCCGGTAGGGGCGGGCAGAATCCGCCTCTACCGGTGCGGTGGAGTTTGCCAGTTCCGAACAACACCATCCGTAGCTCCGGCGAAAAGCATGTTCAATACACACACATCGCCTATCGCATGAGCAAGACATTTCTGATAGACGCCTCTGGTCTACCTAATCTATTGCCACTCTTGCAGCCGCATAACCAGATCACGTCCGAGCCGTCGTAGCTGCTCCTGCTGACGCTCGAGCAAAACGTAGGTCAGAAGCATCAACATTCCCAACAAGCCCAACACGAGCCACTGATTGAGCATATTGGCAGCGTAAGCCACCATCCAGAGCACAGCGATGACCAAACCTGCTACCCCACCGATAAAGGGAACTCGGAGCCGGGCAAGTGTACCGTAGGCCAAGACCAGTAATGCTTCAATACCGAGTAACATCACGTACCCAACATTCTGAACTGATCCGCCAGCCTGTATGAAGGTAACGCCAAGGAGCAAACAGACGGCGGCACTATCAACTAGCCGTGCCACCGACACCTGCCGTTGAAATATCCGGATACCGGCTGCCAATGCAAAGAGGTAGATACCTACCGGAACAACGTACAACTGAACCTCACGCAGTTCCCAGACCAGAAACTGACCGAGGCTGGCAGTCACAAAGACCGCTCCGGCGAGGTAGGCATAGATACTCCGGCGTTCGCGGAACGTAGCGGTAACCAATAGCACTCCGCCGTTCACGAAGGCTATGACCCCGGCACGGAGATCGAACCACGCCTGGAATCCAATGATACAAGCAGCGATAAGTGGAATCCAGAGGGTAGGCTGTTGCCAGATACGGGTGCTATACAAGCGATCGGCAAATCCACCGATCAAGAGAAGTGGCACAAGGGTGAGCACAAACCACGCTGCCTGCCATGGTAGTGAAAGCTGCGTCAGCGCTAGACTACTGGCAATACATCCAAGCAGTGCGATCAGGCTCAAACTCGCACCGGCAACACGTTGCTCAAGCTGAGCTATCACACCGATCACCACGGCGAGAACCAGAAGTGGCAGACTGAGACTACTCACACTTCCGGTGAAGAGCATACTCAGCGCCACCAGGTTCGCAACCCCACCAAGCAGGTAGCTGTCGTACACCAGGCGCTGAACAACAACAGCGGTATACTGACGATGGACGAAAGCACTCCCCAGCGCCATCAGACTTGCTATCAGGAGTAATGACCAGCCGGTTGTTACCCGATTCGCGCCGTCTACCCAATGGACAGCGCTCCCAAAAGCGAGAAATGATTGGAGCAAGGCCAGGCTGATCAATCGCCAGCGCCGATACACGAAGGCCCCAATGATCATGAACACGGCTGAACTAATCGCTGCCAACGTCAGATCACGCAAGACCGGCGACGTCAGATCGGTGAACGCAATCAGTTCGAGCAGTGCCGGTAACGGTAGCAGGAACGACGTTGCCAGACCAAACTGAGCATATGGACGATCAAACGGCGTTCGTGAACGCATGATCAACGTCAGAAAGCCATAGCCTCCAGCCAACAGAATGGCCAGGATCGAGAGCGAATGGAGCGTTTCGTCCCACGGTAGCACATCGCTGAACAGGGCTATCGTCCAGGCAGCCAACAACAGCAACGCCGTTGGATAGCCCGTCTGCCAGCGATGGTAGACGATACCGAGCGCAGCAACAGTAGCACTGCCGATAAGGGCAGCAACAACCGCTGTCAGGTCAGGGGCAAAGAAAGCGTCTACGAAAAAGATACCGCTGACAACACCCAGGGTACCTGCCCAAAACAGAGCCGGTGCTGTCCAGTATTTATACGCAGGAACATGTTTTCCGATCAAACTCCCACCGATACTCAATCCACTGGCGAAAAGCACACTTGCCAGCAGATAGTGGTCAAGATTTGCCAGCCATCCGACCCGATCCAGCATCACCCCACACAGCGCAAGCCCCGCTGCCAGGGCAGCCCATGCCCACAGGCTTTGCCGGTAACGAACAGCTCGCCAACCGTAAAGCAGCGCAGCGATCAGCGGCATAACCAAGCGCAGGGTCGGATCGAGCACAATGCTCAGGATGGTACCGACAGCGATCAGGAACGCACCACCGTAACACCAGACCGCTGGCGCGTAGGCGAGCCGATGACCAAGCGGGATCGCACTCACGATGAAGACCAACCCGCCAATGACAACCGCAATGAGACTACGAAGTTCCCAGGTGTTGACAAACGAACCGGCCCAGATAGTCACTAATCCAAGTTGAATACTTACCACAATCGTACCGACCAGAGTCCGATGCGGTTGCCAGAGAACCAGACGCCGCCACTCAATCAGCCCAACCACCAAGAGGGTGGTACCGATCAGGATCGGGTAACTTCGGACAATTGCCACGCGATCAAGTGCAGTAGCCAGCGCAACAACGGCCAGTATCGGCATCAAAACTAGAAATGGTCGCGAATATGCCGGTAAACGCTGTTCTAGCACAGCGGCCAAGACCGGATAGATCAGTGTCAGACTGGCGAAGCTAAGGTTGATCCACGTCAGTCCATCAACGGGCAAGACTACTTCCACCATCGTTGCCAGTGGCACCAAGAGCGCTGTCGCCCAAAGCCAGGCTGGTTGATCATTGAGCCATGCCAGTGCAACGCCAAACGCAGCCCCGAGGAGCAGCACCGTTATTGTGGTGGGAGCTTCAGCCGCAATGGGATTTGCCAGAAACAATCCCAGACTTACTGAGATCGATAATGCTGGCCCGGCGATAGAGACAATGCGCGGCCCAGGCACCAGCATCGACCGAGTACTTCGGTTCAATTGGTGGGCAATAATCAGGGCAACGCTCCACAGCACAAACGACCAGATTGGCTGCCAGCGTCCATCCACCGACCACCACAAAAAGCTGCTATAGAGCGCCGCACACGCCGCAGCACTGGCAGTCAGACTGTAGAAGAGCCGTCGGCTTTGCCAGGCAGCGACCGTATACACCATACAACTCAGGACGCTTACCACAAACGAGGCCAGCCGTCCGTCAAGATCAAACAAGCCCGGTCGGGTAAAAGAGAACAGCACGACCGGTAACATCAGCATCGCGACCGAACTGAGATTACGACCGGCAGTTACGAGAGCGGTACGTCGCTGCATCCAGTACCCGCCCCCCCAGAGGCTACCGGTAAAAACACTCAAGAGTCCAACCTGCACCAGCGGCGGAAATCGGTTCCAGTTAAAGATTACCAGTACCAAGCTAGAGATGAGGATCAAAAACGAACCAATTATCAATAGCGTTCGTCGTGCTTCCATCGAGAGCAATGCTGTCAGCAGTGGTGGTACGGTTTGTGAGTCATCCGCAGCATCTGTAGGTGGCGCCGTAGATTCCGGTGCTGTCGGCATTGACACTGTAACTGCCGGGGCAACCGGTGGTGGGGGTAATACCTGGTCAGCTTTAGGCAGGGAAACCGGCACAGGCATTGAAGGAATCGGTGGTGATGACGGCATTCCTGCCGTCGCTGCCAATGGTGACGTATGATCGGCCACAGTCATTGTAGAAGCCGGTTGCGCAGCCAGTTGTGTGGTATCAGCAGATGATTGCACGCCGGGCTGTTTATACAACAGCAGCAAAATACGTTCGGCGCTGGCAGCATCGATCTGTTGGGATTGCTGCCAGAACCGAACCAGATCGGCGAACTGACGACGAGGATCGGCAGAACGAGCCAGCGCCCGCCCAACGAGAAACCCGACTCCGGCACCAATGAAGAAAATCATCGGTGCGAGACAGGGGATGAGCAACGCAAACTCCATGATAGCCTCACTCTTACACGCGACCGGTTCCAGATGGTTACTCGTTATGATAGCAGCTTACCATCCCAGATTCGGTAAAAAATTCCGCACAATTTTTGGACGAGTGCCGCGATCCGAGCAAGGGCCAGATCAATACTGGCCGTGAATACCGTGGATCAGACCGCTGGCCTGCGTCGTGCAGTGCACGACCAGAACTTATCGGTTGCCCGGCAGACCCACAAACGGGCAGGGAGAACGTTGCAAATTGCTACACTGTTCACTCCTCGTGCGGGAAGTCTTCCAGGGGAGAAAGCGGGGAGAAACTTCCCTGGCCGTGATGTTTTTTCTCCCTTGTTAGACACCATATCAATTTACTATTATATCTATATCCGAAAACAAACGAAACCTAGTGAGGCAGTGATGCAACAAGAGCAAGTTACCGCTGTAAAACCCCAGGTCAGCCGATTTGAGATGCCATATCGGCTGGCACAATTCATTGCAGTCTTGATCACCGTTAGCGTAATGCTGATTATTGCCGCAGCATGTAACGCAATTGCGACAATGTAGTTCGGTATCTTCGATGCAAATCGGGTAAAAAAGGCGATGCGGGTTCCTGACCGCATCGCCTTTTTGCCTTGAAACGCTGTGCAGCCAACGTGGTACAATAGAATTGAAAATATTGCCTGATACTGTGTTGTTATTATTTGTGATATTATGAACAAACAATCGGCTAACCCTTCATTACTTCAAGGAGCGGGCGAGGCATGAACGAATGGAATGGCTTCTACGGACCCAACGCCGGCTATTTGATCGAATTGTACGAGCGCTACTGCGCCGACCCACATTCGGTCGATGAGGAAACCCGGGCCTTTTTTGCGCGATGGACACCGCCAGACGATAGCACGGTACCAACTGGCGAATCTGGTCAATTACCGTTAGACGTAACACGCATCGTAGGCGCAGCCCGCCTGATCCGATACATTCGTGAATTAGGACATCTGGCTGCCCGCATCGATCCCCTCGGAAGTGACCCACCTGGCGACCCCGGTCTGGAACTGGCGACCCATGGTGTTACCCAGGCTGATCTGGCAGCATTGCCAGCGCACATCATACGCGGGCCAATCGCTACGCAGGTACGGAACGCCGCCGAAGGTGTAGAACGGTTACGGCAGGCTTACTCTGGCTCAATTGGGTACGAGACCGATCAGATTCAAGATTACCGCGAGCGGGCCTGGATTCGTGAAGCTGCCGAAGATCGCCGCTTCTTCCGAGACCTCGATGCTGATCGACAGCGTGAATTACTTGACCGCTTAACCGAAGTCGAATGCTTTGAGCGCTTTTTACACAAGACCTTTCCCGGTCAGAAGCGGTTTTCGATTGAAGGTTGCGATATGCTCATCCCGATTATCGATGCGATCATTCGTAATGCGGCAGTCAGCGGTACGAAAGAAATCGTGATCGGTATGGCGCATCGTGGTCGGTTGAATGTTCTGGCTCATATCCTTGGTAAACCCTACTCGATGATTCTGACCGAGTTTCATTCACCTGACTACACCAAAGACACCTATGAAGGTTGGACGGGTGATGTGAAGTATCATCTTGGCGCCCGGAAAGCCTATCGCGAGAGCGGCGTTGCTGAGATGCCGATTACGCTGGTACCGAACCCCAGCCATCTCGAATTTATTAATCCGGTAGTTGAAGGGCGGGCGCGTGCGGCACAGGAACGGCGCAACCGACCTGGCTTCCCTGAAGAAGATGAAAAGGAGTCACTGGCAATCTTGATTCACGGCGATGCAGCATTTCCCGGTCAGGGAATTGTAGCCGAGACGCTCAACCTCTCACGCTTGAAGGGGTACCATATCGGTGGAACGATTCACATCATTATCAATAACCAGATTGGCTTCACGACCGATAGCAACGACTCACGGTCAACGCTGTACGCCAGTGACCTGGCACGTGGTATGGAGATTCCGGTTGTCCACGTTAATGCCGACGATGTGGAGGCCTGTATTGCCGTAGCCCGTATGGCCGCTGCCTACCGTGAGAAGTTCCAGAAAGATTTCCTGATCGATCTTGTCGGTTATCGCCGTTGGGGACACAACGAAGGCGACGAACCAGAGTTCACCCAGCCTAAAATGTATGAGCGGATCAGGAATCATCCGACAGTACGCGAAATTTGGGCGCGTGAACTTGAACGGCGTGGTCTGATAACCCGTGAAGAGGCGCAGGCTCGTGTTGATGCCGTGATGCAAAAACTGCAACATGCATTTGAGAAGGTGCGCGAACGCCAACGACTGGCCGCCACTTTGCCACCGGCGCCACCGCCAGCCAATCCGCTCCCTATGCGCCGTCCGCCCATCTTTGCGCGACCGGTTTCAGCGAAAACCCTGATCGAACTGAACGAAGCGCTCCTCGAACGGCCAGAAGGGTTTACCGTTCATCCAAAACTGGAGCGTATGCTGCAACACCGCCGACAGGCAATTTACGAAGAAAACGGTATCGACTGGGGTCACGCCGAAGCACTGGCGTTTGCCAGCATCCTTGCCGATGGTACGCCAATTCGCTTGACCGGTCAGGACAGCGAACGCGGAACATTTAGTCATCGCCATGCAGTACTGCATGATGTCGTCACCGGTGAGCGTTTCATCCCCTTGCACATGATTCCGCAGGCACGTGCCTCGTTTGCCGTTTACAATAGCCCGCTTTCAGAAGCGTCGGTATTAGGATTTGAGTACGGGTATAGTTGTCACGCACCAGATACACTGGTGTTGTGGGAAGCGCAATTCGGCGATTTTGCCAACGGTGCTCAAGTCATCATTGACCAGTTTATCGTTAGTGGTCACGCGAAATGGGGACAGAATCCTTCGCTAGTCATGCTGCTCCCTCACGGTTACGAGGGCCAAGGCCCAGAACATTCGAGCGCACGGCTCGAACGATTTTTGCAGTTGGCAGCGAATGATAATATTCGTATTGCCAATTGTACGACGGCTGCCCAGTATTTTCGTCTTTTACGGTATCAGGCGGCATCGTTGTACGCCGACCCGAAACCGCTGATCATTTTGACCCCGAAGAGCCTGCTGCGCCATCCACGCAGCAGCTCCTCGCTCCGCGATCTCACCGATGCGCGTTTCCAACCGATCCTTGGTCTGGGTAACGAAGCACCGGCTCCTGAAGGTGTGACGCGCCTGATCCTTTGTTCAGGCAAAGTGGCCATTGACCTGCTCTCAAGCGCCGAATGGGAAAAGAGCGGTGGACGTATCGATCTGCTGCGTCTGGAATTGCTCTATCCCTTCCCGACAGAAGAGTTGCAAGCAGCGATCAGGCACTATCCAAATCTGCACGAGGTAATCTGGTTACAGGAAGAGCCACAAAATATGGGTACCTGGACATTTGTCTGGCCACGGTTGCAGAAGCTGCTTCCCGAAGGGGTGACATTACACTACGTCGGACGGCCCGAATCGGCCAGTCCGGCAGAAGGGTTGCACAGCATTCATGTACGAGAACAGGCTCGTATCTTGCGTGAAGCAGTAGCTGCTTTGCCGGAATCGCCTGTACCGGTAATCCAGGGACAAGCAGCGATAAGTGGCCGGGTGAACTAGCAATGCAGACAATAACCTTCACCTCCCGTATCGCGCTGCCGTTGCCCGGGTCAGGAGCGGCAGCGGGGTATTGGCAGGCAAGGGCAGCGACTGAAGCAGGCAAGTACACGCAATAACGATGAGAACATCCATATGATATGAGGTAGGGTAGAGTATGGCATACGAAATTCGAGTGCCGTCGCTCGGTGAGTCGATTGTTGAGGCGACGGTAGCACGCTGGCTCAAGCGCGAAGGTGAACCGGTTGCTGTTGGTGAACCGGTGGTTGAGTTGGAAACCGATAAGGTCAATCTCGAAGTGGCCGCCGATCAGAACGGAATCCTCACCAACATTGCTTCTCCTGAAGGTACGACCGTTGCGATTGGCGACCTGCTGGGAACAATCGAAGTGGGTGCATTCCCGGCAGAAAAACCGGCAGCGACTGCACCATCTGCGGCCACATCAGCACCGACACCGGTAGCGACTGCTCCATCTGTGGCCACATCAGCACCGACACCGGTAGCGACTACTCCATCTGTGGCCACATCAGCACCAACACCGGTAGCGACCTCATCACCTGCCACAGGTGAGGTTTTGGCAACGCCGGTCGCTCAACGCATGGCCGCCGAGCACGCTATTGATTTACGCACCGTGCCTGGCACCGGCCCTGGCGGACGGATCACGAAGGAAGATGTCATGCGGTTGGTTTCGGGAACCGGGCCGAGTGAAGCTACCGCTAAAGCTGATGAAGGACGTATCCATACACCTGTGAGCCATCCAACCCCAGCCGTTATCGAGCGTCCTCCATCACCACCTCAATCAACACCAGCACCGACATCCCCACTCCCGGCTGCTACTGCTCCGCGACCAACACCGCCGGCAACTCCGGCGCCAACGGTGACGGTGAATGGCGACCGCCGCGAAGAGCGGCAGCGCCTGAGTCGACGGCGACTGACTATCGCCCGTCGTCTGGTTGAAGCCCAACACACGGCAGCAATGCTCACCACGTTCAATGAAGTGGATATGAGTGCGGTCATGGCCCTGCGTGCACGCCACAAAGACTCGTTCAAAGAACGTCACGGGGTTGGGCTAGGCTTTATGTCATTCTTCACGAAGGCGGTAGTTGGTGCGCTAAAAGCTTTCCCGATGGTCAACGCCGAAATTCAGGGTGAAGAGGTGGTGATTAAATACTACTACGACATCGGGATCGCAGTGGGAGTGGATGAAGGATTGGTAGTACCGGTTGTGCGCGACGCTGACCGCAAGACCTTCGCTCAGATCGAGCGCGAGATCGCACAACTGGCGAAGAAAGCGCGCGAAGGTACCTTGAGTCTGGCCGAGCTGCAAGGGGGTACGTTTACTATTACCAATGGCGGTGTGTACGGTTCGCTGATGAGTACGCCTATTCTCAATGCACCGCAGGTTGGGATTCTCGGTATGCACAAGATCGAAGAACGACCGGTTGTCGTGAACGGCCAGATCGTCATTCGCCCAATGATGTACGTGGCTCTCAGTTACGATCATCGGCTGATCGATGGCAGCACCGCTGTACGCTTCCTGGTGAAGGTGAAGGAGCTGATCGAAGACCCGGAAGCGCTCTTACTGGAAGGGTAAAGGACAAGGGCACCTCTCTGTCAGGGAGGCGATAGAGATTGGCAGCGGTTGGCGAGCTGAAAGCTCTCACCTTGACCGCACAATCGCCTGGGAATGAGGATAGCGGAAAGAGAGTTAGGGGGAAGGGATGGATTTATGCCTACGGCATTCTCGCACCTTCCCCTTCCTCGCCTTCGGTGTAAGAGGAAGAGGGCAGGGGTGAAAGTAAAGGGGCGCTAGCCGCACGACAACCCATCAGTTAGCGTCTCTCCTCAGCGGGAAAAGGTGGAAAAGGGACGGAGATCCCCTAACTTAGAGCCTATCCGCATAATCGTCTCGCGGTACGGTGGACGAAACCTGATAAATGTACGGGCACAGCGGCGCTGTGCCCCAACCGATCTTCTGCTGCGACAGAGTATTCCGGATCAGTATTTATTCATCCTGACACACGCAAAGAGCATCCGCATGGCGTCCATCGGCTCCTCCTGGCGGTGATCGGAGGTGAGCAGCCGCAATCATGCCATATCTGTCACCAGATGTTAAGATCAATCAAAAGAGCATTGGCATCACGCTACTTTCTCTCCTCTCCCCTGTTTTTTGTCTTCCCTCAATTCTGCTATAATACTAATCCCGATTCCGAAAAAAATAGAGAATAGGTGCGAGACAACAATGAGGTTGCTAATACGAATCGTCAGTTGGGCCATCCTGCTGCTGATCGGCGTTCTGATTATTGGTGGCGGTGGTGGATATCTGTGGTTACGGCGCTCGTTGCCACAAACGAACGGCGAAATCCGTGTAACCGGCATTAGTGGGCCTGTCACCATTGTGCGCGATACTGATGGCATCCCCCACATTACCGGTGCTACTGACACCGATGCCGTCTTTGGCCTTGGTTTTGTGCATGCCCAAGAGCGACTCTGGCAGATGGAAGTTCAGCGCCGTATTGGTCACGGTCGTCTGTCAGAGATTTTTGGTGAAACGACGTTACGTACCGACACATTTTTACGCACGCTTGGCGTTGCCCGCGCTGCCCAGCAGGCATTAGCCAACCTCGACCGCGCAACGGTTGATCTCCTTACGGCATACGCGGCAGGTGTCAATGCTTTTCTGGCTACCAATCCCGTCTTACCGCCTGAATTTCTGATCCTGGGCGTACAAGCAGAACCATGGCAACCGGTCGACTCGCTGGTGTGGGCCAAGATGATGGCCTGGGATCTCGGCGGAAACTGGAATAACGAGCTAATGCGCGCAACGTTAACCGCGAAGATCGGGGCCGAAGATGCAGCGTTCTTGATGCCATCATACACCGCTGATGGGCCACTCATTTTGCCCACGTCGGCTGCTGCACCGGCGCCGTCCGCCCACGAAGCGACGGTTACCATCCAACCGGCAACAGCGCAGCGTCTGCTAGACCTCGCGGAAGAGATGTTATTCATTACCGGGGTTGGTGACCAACTGGCCGGCTCTAACAACTGGGTGATCGGCGGCAGCCGAACGGCCAGCGGGAAACCGCTATTGGTAAACGATCCCCACCTTGCTAATCGTATCCCCTCGATTTGGTTCCTGGCTCACATCAAGGGTGACACCATCAACGCGATTGGGTCTACGTTTCCGGGCTTACCGGTCGTCGTGATCGGACATAACGAACGAATCGCCTGGGGTGTCACAAACACTGATCCGGATGTACAGGATTTGTATGTTGAACGGATCGACGCTCAAAATTATGTCGAGTATAACGGAACACGTGAGCCGGTGACGCTGATCAACGAAGTTATTCCCGTTAAGGGCAGCGATCCGGTGACATTGACAGTACGCATCACACGCCATGGGCCGGTGATCAGTGATGTTTTACCAGATGCAAAAGAGACGCTGGCATTTCGCTGGACCGCTCTTGATAATAGAGACACAACAATACGTGCGTTCATCAATCTTAACCGTGCCAAAAACTGGACGGAATTTACTGCTGCACTCCGTGATTACAAAGCGCCGATGCAAAACTTTGTCTACGCCGATGTGGATGGCAACATTGGCTTCTATGCACCGGGATCGGTGCCAATCCGGCGCAATGGTGATGGCCGTATGCCGGTACCAGGATGGACCGATGAGTTCGAGTGGATCGGCTACATTCCATTTGAAGACCTTCCTCACGTGTACAATCCACCGCAAGACTATATTGTAACGGCGAACAACCGAGTTGTAGGAGATGACTATCCATACCTGCTGGGAACCTCGTGGGCAGCTCCGTTCCGTGCTCAGCGGATCATCGAACTGATCGAGCAGAAATCATCACTAACGATTGCCGATATGCGTCTTATGCTCAGTGATGTGCTTTCGATTCAAGCCCGTGAGTTGTTGCCGATCTTGCGTGATGTTACACCGGCCGGACCGCGTGAGACTGTCGCCTTAGAACTCCTCCGCAATTGGGATGGCACCATGACCGGTGATAGCCCTGCCGCAGCAATCTATCAGGGTTATTATAATGCTGTGCTTGAAGAAGTATTTGCTGATGAGCTACGTGATTTCTTTGCTGCTACCTATCGTCATCGGCACAATTTCGCAGCGATGGCATTAAGACAAGTGTTGCTGGAAGGGCACTACGATTGGTGTGATAATGTGACGACGATTGACACCAATGAGGATTGTGCAACAGTGCTTGCCACTGCATTGCGTCGGGGCTTAGATGCTATGGCAACGGCGCAAGGCGAACAAGATCCAACACGCTGGCGGTGGGATCGGGTCCATCAGGCAGTCTTCCCCCACAATCCGTTTAGCCAGGTTGGTGCGCTACACGGCATCTTCGAGCGACGAATACCGACAGGTGGCGATGGTTTTACCATTAACGTTGCCCCTCTGCGACTGAACGAAGGCTACTTGCAATACAATGCACCT
>Ga0209018_1002362_pt1 | contig 13428 bp, 12 predicted proteins | sample YNPBryBLVA2012_FD_185814 | JGI IMG/M metagenome (GOLD analysis project Ga0209018, IMG submission 185814) | Anoxygenic and chlorotrophic microbial mat microbial communities from Yellowstone National Park, USA - YNP Bryant BLVA 2012 (SPAdes)... ...
CAAGCAGAGCGACGGGTGCGAGATCAACACGACCAACGACGTCAACCACTGCGGATCGTGCACCAACGTTTGCCAGCTCGACCACGCGGTGGAGGCATGCGTGTCGAGCGTATGCACGATCGAAAGCTGCGAATCACCATACGACGACTGCGACGGTGACATCAGCAACGGCTGCGAGACTGACCTCAATACCGATGTGAACCACTGCGGAGCCTGTGCGCGTCCATGCAGCAACAGCCACGCGGCGTCCCTGTCGTGTACGGCTGGACTGTGCGACACGACGGATTGCGAGGCCGAATGGGCGAACAACTCGCAGCCGGCGGCGCCCGCTGCGGACGACGGATGCGAGTCGCACCCGTGAGAGCGGCACTTGAAGCCCGTTGAGCTTGATCCACTCGTTGGTGAACCTGGCGCCGCGGTCCCACCATCCTGCTCGGCGGCGATGCGAAACGCCGCGAACCGTCGATACCGCTCCTCGCCTGCGACGTTCCGTTCTGGGGTCACCACGTTCGACTCGACGTCCACCTGGCAGCGCATTGTGTTCTTGTCGAACCGCCCGTGCACCTCGTACCCGAAACGGTCGCCGAGCGCCTTTTGGTCGGTCCCGGAACGTCGCCTACCGGTGGGGATAGCTCGCCTGTGCGCCCCAGTCCTGAGCCATGGCCCGCCACACCGGGAGCCTCACCGCCTGCTTCGCCAGGACCTGGCTGCTGAGGCGTCCGCGTGCCGTGCTCGACGCCGTGGACTCCGCTTGTCCCAGGAGCCGTCCGGGACAAGGGAATGGTCGTCCGGGACAGGCGAATAGTCGTCCGGGACAGGCGAATCGTCGTCCGGGACAAGGGGATGGTCGTCCGGGACAGGAGCCGTCCGTCCTGGACGCACCGCGGCCTATTCCGTGAGGCTGGCGGAGGAAGGCCGAACCGGGTTGGAACGACGCGTGAAGGCGGCGGCGAAGGCCGGTCATGCGGAGAGGATGCCCACTGCCGCGCATCCGAATGTCCCGACGCCCGGCTGTGCATCCCAGGAGGCTGTCAGGAACGTCACCCACGGCGGCAAGACCAACCTCGACGCCACCCTGGCCACTGCCGATTCTGCCCGTGTCGGTGCGACGGCAGCCACGCGGCATCCGTGTCCAGCACGGCCGGGCCGTGCGAGACGACGGATTGCGAGACCGGACGGACGAAAGATCGAGGCGGGCGATGCCGACCGCGGGCGATGGACGGGAGGAGCGGCCTTGCGGGCGGTGTCTACAGGCCCTTGAGCCTGATCCACTCGTTGGTGAACTCGGCGCCGCGGTTGAAGTCTCGCGTCATGTCGCTGGCGATGCGGTCCTCGATCATCCCGCCCACCATCATGATCTTGACCTCGATACGAAAGGCCGCGAGTCGCCGGCACCGCTTGTCGCCCGCCTTCTCCAACCAGATGTCGCCCGCGACCTTCGTTTTCTCGGTCGCAACGTTCGACTCGATGTCCACGTGGTAGCGCCTGGTCTTCTTGTCGAACCGCCCGTGCTCCTTGTATCCGAAGTTGTCGCCAAGCACCTTCTTGACCGGCCCTGGAACGTCGCCTACCGGCGGGGATACTTCCACCGTGCGCTCATACACGCTGTCGTCGTCGCGCCGGACCGTGGCCTTCCAGACCGGGAACTTCAACCGCTCCTTGAACAGGAACCTGTTGAACTCGTCGTCGAAGAAGATCCGGTCCCAGTAGGTGGCTTCGTCGCACTCGAACACGTGGTCGAACTTGACTTCCTTCATCCTGCTTCTCCGCGATGAGAAACGGCGGCGAGACGCGCCGCGTGGGATCATGGTATCGGTTCCCCATAGTTCACGGATGCATATCAGGCAACCTTTCCCGCCGGACATGGGATCGTCCCCTCAGGACAGCGCCCGCACGAGGCTGCGATGACGAGCCCTTCCGCCGCGGCAGCTCGTTCCACGCCCGGTCCCACGGCTCGTTGGCTGTCCAACGTCGCGTGGGTCTTCCGCAAGGACCTGCTCATCGAGCGTGCAACCCGCGAGATCACCACCACCAGCGCCTTCTTCGCCTGCCTGGTTGCGATCACGGCCTCGGTTTCGTTGCACAGCGGCGCAGATACCCGTGTCCGCGTCGCACCGGGCGTCATCTGGATCTCGACCGCGTTCGCTGCGGTGCTGGCGGTGTCGAAGAGCTGGTACCGCGAGCGTGAGGACGGCGCACTCGACGGTCTGCTGGTGTCGCCTCTGTCCCGCAGCGCCATCTTTTGCGGCAAGGCCTTGAGCATCGTCGTGTTTCTGGGCGTGGTACAGATGGTGGTGGTGCCGCTTGCGGCGGTGCTGTTCTCGGTGGATCTGCTCGATCTGGGGCCGGGGATTGCAATCATCTCGGCGTGCGCCACGCCGGGCATTGCTGCTACGGGCACGCTGTTCGGGGCGATGACGGTCCGTACGCGCGCACGGGATCTGGTGCTTGCCAGCGTGCTGTTTCCGCTGCTGCTTCCGACGCTGCTGTCCGCAGTGGCGGCCACGCGCGAGCTGTTCTCGGGTGCGCCCATCCCGGCGTTGCAGGACTACCTCGTCATCATGCTCGTGTTCGACGGTGTGTTCGTGGCTGGAGGCATGGCGCTGTTCGGTTCGCTCATCGAGAGCTGACCGGTCCGGTGTGCGGTTTCGGGGCACCCGCGCCTCAGGGGGCGCTTGCCAACCGACCACCAGCGCGCAAGGCGAATAGGCGCGGCGAGTGCGGTGGCGGGTCGTGGTTGGTGGGGGGGTTGGGCCACCGACAGGACCAGGTTCGGCGCGTCGGGCACCGGGGCCGGCGCGATGCACCCGAGCCTCGACTCGCGCTTCGCCCCGACGACGCCAGGTGCTAGGCTGGCGCCATGCGGCTCGGGCTCATCGGACCGTGCCACGGCAACTTCACCGCGCTCCGTTCCAGAGCGGAGTTCCTCCTCGGCGAGTTCCACGTCGACCGTGCGGTCTACCTCGGTATCGACAGCGCGCTCGATGCGGTGGTGTCGTCGTGGGCCAGGGAGATCGTTGCAGCGGACCCGTCGGACGGCGCGGTGTGGGCGCGTGCGGCCGATGCGTGCGCGACGGCGTCGCACCAGGTCATCGACGCTTTCATCGAGAAGGAACGACGAAGATCGCATCTGCAACGGATCGAATGCCTGCCCCATGCCAAGGCCCGATGCATCGAGCTGTTCGAGACCGTCGTGTCGGTGCTGATCTACGACAAGGCGCACCTCGACGAAGACGACATCATGCCTGCGACCATCCTGGTGTTCGGCAAGAGCCGCGACCCGGTCATCCATCGGGTGGGCTCGCGGATTTTCGTGAGCCCCGGCCCGGCGGACCACCCGGCCGGTGGCGCTGCCATCCTCGCCGAGGAAGACGACAAAGTCATCGTCACCCTCTTCGCGCCCGACGGCAGGCCCGTGCGCAGCGAGACTGCCGCGCAGCGTACGTCCAAGGTCCGGGTGACCGTGCAGGGGGCCAGGTGAGCAAGACCGTCGCCGTCTACGGGGGCAGCTTCAATCCACCCCACATCGGTCACGTCATGGCCGTCACCTACGTGCTGTGCGTCGCGCGGGTCGACGAGGTCGTCGTGGTGCCCTGTTTCATCCATCCATTTGCCAAGCAGCTAGCGTCCTTCGACGATCGTCTCGCGATGTGTCGCGATGCGTTCGGGTGGATCCCTCGCGTGACGATATCCGACGTGGAGCGGCGGCTCGGCGGCGAAAGCCTGACGCTGCGCACGATCCAGACGTTGCGCGCGGAGCACGCTGACTGGGCGTTGCGGCTCGTCGTGGGCTCTGACGTCCTCCCCGATACGCAGCGCTGGCATGCCTTCGACCGGATCCAGCAGATCGCGCCGCTGCTGGTGCTCGGTCGGCCGGGGGCGCACCCATCGTCCGCTCCGTCGCTGTTTCCTGATGTGAGTTCGTCCGCGATTCGCGCTGCGGTCGCTGCGGGCGACCTCGCCGCGGTCCAGGCTTTGCTGCCGGCGTCGGTGTTCGACCGCATCTGTCGCAACGGGCTATACCGTGCCGAGGACCGTGCATGAGGGCACCGCCGACGATGCACGTGCATGGTTCGGGCAAGGTGGGCCGTGCGCTGGCCGGGGCGCTTCGGCGTGCCGGATGGCGGGTTTCGGTTTCCTCTGAGCGTCGTACGCCGGCGCCTCGGATGCGCGCGCTCGTGGTGGTGCTCGCCGTGCGTGATGGGATGATTGCGCAGGTGGCGAGAAGGTGGGCCGCACTTGGGGTCGTGGCGCCGGACGCGGTGGTGCTGCACACGGCCGGGGCTCGCCGGCCGGAGGAACTGGCTGCGCTCCGAGGGTGTTGCGGGGGGGTTGGGCAGATGCACCCGCTGGTTTCGATCGTGTCCAACCGGTCGACGGCGTGCTGGGGGGGGGCGACGATGCTGGTCGACGGGGATCCAGCGGCCGTGGCGGCGGGCAAGCGCATTGCGAAGGCATTGGGGATGGTGTCACGGAGCGCGCCGGACCTGGACAGGGGCGCATACCACGCGGCAGCGGGCATGGTGGCCGGCGGTGCGGCAGCGTTGGTTCGCGCCGCGAGTGACGTCCTTGTGGGCGCGGGCGTGGACCGCAGGGCGGCGGAACGCATGCTCGGGCCTTTGCTGCGCAGCGTGGCGGACAACATTGAGCGAGAAGGCTTACCTGCTGCGATGACGGGTGCGATTCGACGGGGGGACTGGGAAACGCTGGTGGCTCATCGCGAGGCGGTGCGTCGCTACGCCGTGCAGCATGCGGGGATGCTGGCGGAGATGGGGGCGGGCCAGCTTGCGATGGCGCGGGAGCTCCGCGAGTTGTCCGAACCGGCGCTGAACCAAGTTGCACGGGTGGTCGCGGGTCTGACGGGCACGGCAACGGATGCCTCGAGGGAGCGCAAGCAGAGGGAGGACGGAGGTCTGGAAGAAGGTTGATCGGGGACGCCGAGGTCGATAGCCTTGCGCACCGAGGGGTACTTGTTGGAAGGTATGGTAGATGAAGGCTTGGAGATGGCTGGTGGTGGTAGCGGCGCTGAGCGTCGGCGTGGAAGGCGTCGCGCAAGCGCAGCGCAAGGCACCGGCGAAGGCGGAAGACCCGGCTGCTGACCCCCCGCTCGTGCAGGCGCAGAAGGCGTGGGAAGAGGCCGAACTCACCCGCGCGGCCGACCTATACGAGCAGGCACTGAAGGAGGGCGACTTGTACCCATCCGACGTGCTGGTCGCCTACGCGCGCATCGGCACGGTGCGCGCGGCCATGAACCAACGCAACGCAGCGCTCAGCGCATTCAGGGTGGCGGCCGCGCTGGATCCGTCGTTCGAGCTTCCGTCCGAAGCGGGGCCCAAGGCCAAGGCGCTGTACAAGCAGGCTCGGGCGGAGGCCGAAAAGCAAGGCGGCAAGCTGGACATCACGGCGGAAGTTCCAACTCAGAGCGCACCCGGCGCGATGTTCATCGTGACGGCGCATGTGCCCGAAGCGTTCGTGCCATTGATTGTCGACGTGGGCATCACGGTGTCGGACCCGTCGGTGTCATCGAGGTCGGTCAAGCCGTACAAGGAGAAGAAGCCGGCAGCGACCGAGGTGCAGTTCGAGGTGCCTGGCAAGGTGGTCGTTCCGGGGGCGAACCTGCTTGTTCGGGTCGACGCGCTCGACGGGCACGGGAACCGGTGGGCGTCTACGCAATCGAGGGTGAAGGTCGACGCGCGCAAGCAGGCCCTCGAACCGATGCCTGGGGATGCTATGATTCCGAGGGAAGACGATCACGATGGCAAGAAAAAGTCCGGTGGCTTTTGGGGCGGGCCGTGGCCCTGGGTCATCGGCGGCGCGGTGGTGGTTGGCGGAGTCGCTACGTACTTCATGACCCGGCCGACTCCCGACGTGGCCGTGGGAGCGCCGACATGGCGATGAGACAGCAACATGACGTACTCTGATCCGGCGGTGTGGTTCAACGCTGGAAGGCGGGAGGCGCGCTGATGTCCGAAGGTTCGCAGCCCCGCCAGGAGTTTCCGCGGTCCTCCCGGACGGGCGACTCCGCTGTGAGTGACGACGGGGTCTACGGAACGTATTTTCTCGGCCGATACCGGGTGGTCGACGAGATTGGCGTGGGGGGCATGGCGAGCGTTCACCTCGCGCGCATGGATGGTGCGGGGGGGTTTCAGAAGTGGGTGGCCATCAAGAAGATCCACCCGCATCTCATCGAAGACGAGCAGTTCATCCACATGTTCCTGGACGAGGCGCGTATCGCCGCGCGCATCTCGCACCCGAACGTGGCGCAGGTGTTCGACCTGGGCGTGCATGAGAACACGTACTGGATCGCGATGGAGTACCTGCACGGCGAGCCGCTGCGCGAGGTCATGCGCCACAACGAGGAGCACCATCTGGCGACCCCTCCGGAGCTGGCGGCGCGCATGGTCGCCGATGCTGCCGAGGGATTGCACGCGGCCCATGAACTTCGGGGCAAGAACGGCGAGCCGCTGAACCTCGTGCACCGTGACGTTTCGCCGCACAACTTGTTCGTCACGTACGACGGCATGGTGAAGGTGGTCGACTTCGGCATCGCCAAGGTGTCGGGCAGGTTGTCGAGCACGCGGGCTGGCACGCTCAAGGGCAAGCTGGCGTACATGTCTCCGGAGCAGGTCCGCGGCGGTGCGATCGACCGGCGCACGGACATTTTTGCGCTCGGCGTGGTGCTGTGGGAGCTGACGACTGGCCAGCGTTTGTTCCGAATGGACAGCGACCTCGAGACCCTGGAGAAGGTGCAGGCGTGCGTGGTGCCGCCGCCCTCCTCGGTGCGGCCCGACTATCCCGCGGAGCTCGAGTCGGTGGTGATGCACGCGCTGCAACGCCGGGCCGACGTGCGGTTCCAGACAGCGCGTGAGCTGTCGCGTGCGCTGCAGCAGTACCTCATGCATGCCGGCACGTTCGTTGGACCGGAAGAGTGTGGTGCCTACGTGTCGAGCATCTTCGGTGACCGGATCCGCAAGCGCGAGGCGCACCTTCGATGGGCAGCGGAGGTCACCCAGACCATCTCCCTGGATTCGATACGCGATGCGCCTGCGCCGACCTTCGACGAGATCTCGCTCAACTCGTACGAGTCGGTGTCCGAAGATGGCGAATCGCGTCCCACGGGGGGGTCGGCGGTGACCAAGCGGCCTCCACGTGCTGCGCGGCCCGTGCCGGCGCCTGCGCCGCAACCGGCCCCTTCTCCTGCGGCCCCGTCGCCGGCTCGTCTGCCTCCCCCGGCCCACGGCATCCACAAGCTCGCACCGAGAGTCCGCCCCGAGATCGCCGCCCAACCAGCCAGTTCGGTTGTGATCAGCACCACGCCCCCATCGTCGCCCAACCTGCCGTATGCGGGCGCTCCAGACGAAGACGACGAAGAAGACATCGCGACGATCGTGGTGCAGTCCCGGCATGTGTTGGACCAAGCTGGGGTTCCGGTGCCCGCTGCGGGCACGCCGGCGCCCCTGCCCGCTGCTGGCACCCCTGCACCTTTTCCGGCGTCGCCCCACGCTCCGACCGCACCGCCGCGGGCGCTTGCTCAACCGCGTGGATCGCGGCCCGGTGGCTATCCGGACAACAGCGCCGTGCCGGTCGGCCAGATGACTGCGCCGGCAATGGCTGTCCAGCATCCACCCCAGGCGATGGCCCCGATGCCAGGCCAGGCGCCGCAGCCGTTCCAGCCGCAAGCACCCAACAACTTCTATCCTCCGGGCGTTGCGCCGCGGGTAGCGGATGAAACCGTGCAGCTCCCGCGTGTCCGACAGGGGCACATGGTCGTCTATGTCGCTGCCGCGGTGGGTACGTTCTTCGTCGTGGTGGGGCTCGCTGCCGTCATCCTGCTTCGATCGCGCGCCGAAGCGCAAAGGATCGCTGCTTCTACGACGGCGACGGTCCAGGCAACGGCTCCCGCGACGACCGCCGCCAGCGGGCCGCCCCCTGCGACCGTACCGCCAACGACCACCACGACGGTGGCCGCCACGACGACGACTCCGCCCGCAACCAACGCGCCGCCGTCGCCAGCAACAACGGCAACGACGGCCAAGGTTCCGCCCGCTTCCACGAAGACCACAGGAACGACAACGGGGCAGCCACCTGCGCCGCCTCCCACCGCAACGGGAGGCGGGACCGACAAGGCCGACCCAGGGTTCCTCACGGTCGTGTGCAGTCCGTTCTGCGACTCCGTGTCGGCAGGCGGGCGCAACCTCGGGCCATCGCCGGTGGTCCATGTGGCGCTTCCGCCTGGTCAGTATCGTGTCGTGTTGAAGCGGACCGGCGGGGCGACCAAGGTGATTTCAGCCATCATCGTGTCCGGTCAGGTCACTTCTCATCGCGTAGCTATGGACTAGGTCATCATGCGCCAGGTTCGTCCCAAGAGCATCGAGACGAAGGTTCTGACAGCCTCTGGGCTTGCAGCCTTCGTGGTAGGTCTTTCGTTCGCTTCCTGCGCCAGCCAGCCTTCGGTCGACGTTTCGGTCGAGGACCCGGACGGCTACCGTTCGTCCGCCGCGTGGGCTCAGCTCGTGGTCTACCCGGATACCTGCCCGGACCGGTCCGCTCTGGAAAAGGGCGAGGTCACGCCCAACGTCAAGCTGTTCACGGTGGCAGCGGACCAGGACTTCCCCGAGGTCGGCACGCTCGACAAGGCCAAGTTCGGCTTCGCCGTCATCCTGCGCGACAGCAACTGCGGCGTGATCGCTTTCGGCTGCACGCCGGTCGATCTCGACCACCACAGGCACATCACCATCCGGCTCAACGAACACGACGACGTCGACCATACGGCTGCTGCATGCGATGCGTCCGCAGGTCAATCTTGCGTGGACGGCGCGTGTACGGACGCGGCGCCCCAGGAAGGCGGTGCCGACGTCCCCAACGACCACGGCGCGGAGGGTGGTCTCGGCTGCACCTTCAAGCTCGTGGCCGCGGCGAACCTCGACAACCCGACCGCGAGCGGTGCGGCGTTCGCAGGTCCGGTCGTGGTGCCCACCCCCAAGGGCTTCGTGGTCGTGTACCGCGAGATCGACGCGGACGGCGCGTCCGCCCGTGCCGTCCGGCAGTTCGTCGGCGATGACGGTGCCAAGGGGGCGAGAGCCAACGCGCCGGTCAAACCATGCCCGGGCATACAAACATCGAACGGCGTGACCGCGACGTGGAGCTCCACGCAAAATGCCGGCTTCATGGCCGTCTCGTCGATCGCGTGTGCGTCCGATTCACCGGAAGCCTACATTGCCAACTTCGATCAGTCCGGCCAGACGATCACGGAAGTCACCTATTCGTTGCCGGGGCCGATTCGCCTGACGGGACCCGCGGGTGCTGCGGCCTATCCCGCGTCGACGCAATTCCTGCTCGCTGCGATATCGGATGCGGCGCCGGTGCTGTACACGTTCGACGGTGTCACGGTGAACACGAACATCGGGGCGATTCAGAACGGCGGCGGAGTCGCGACGTTCGCGCAGGTTGCGGCCACTGACAGTATCGTGGCTACGCTGGCGGACTCTGACGCAAATGGCGGACGCACGGCCTTGTCGGTCCAGCCACCTGGCTCGGGGGCGATCACGACGTCGTTCCTGCCGGCGGGCAGCTTCGCAGCGCTGACGGTGTGGGGCAGTCGCGCGCTCGCGGCGGTGCCGACCGGCAACGGCGCGCATTGGTCGGTGGTGACCGCCACGGGCGACCCGGTCGGCGACGGCGAGTTGTCGGGTGGTCCATTCGGCTCGATCGACGCGGCCGTGCTGAACGACCGTGTGTTGGTCGCGGCAGGTGCGATGGCCAAGATCACGTTGTTCCGGATGGATGGAAACGACGGCACCATGTCGGCGGGATCATCGTTCCAGGCTACGCTGGTGTCTCCGCTCGGCAGCGCGACGCTGGCGAACTACGACGGCGGCAGGGTGTCGGTGGCGGCGGCGCGCAACCGCGTGGTGGTCGCCTGGTTGAACTCTGCGGCTCCCATTCCGAATGCGACCACAGCTCCTGGTGGATTCGCCGTGCTCGCCTGTGAGGACTGACCGGCGTCAGCGGACGTCGAGCGCGCCGGACCTCCGGTTGCGGCTCGAGATCGAGACCATCGCAAAGGGCGGCGAAGGGGTGGGCCACGCGCAGGTGTTCGGGCGCCGATGTGCTGTCCTGGTTGCTCGCACGGCTCCTGGTGACATCGTCGACGTCGAAGTCGGCCGGGCTGCAGGTGCGCTCCGGGGCAGGCTGCTCGCGGTCGTGCAGGCATCGCCCGTGCGTGTTCATCCCGTTTGTCCGCATGCGGATGCGTGTGGCGGGTGCGACTTGATGCACATCGACCCGGCTGTGCAGCACGATGCGCGAGTGCGAATCGTGCGGCATGCTCTCGGCACGATGCTTGGCGGTGTGGAGCCACGGGCGCATCGCGCACCCGTCGCGGAGGGCTATCGCACCCGTATTCGTCTTGCAGTCGACGCGACGAAGGGGCGGAGCCTCGTCGGTTTCAGGCGAGCGCGCAGTCATCGCATCGTCGAGGTGGACCGCTGTCTGGTGGCGTCTCCGGTTCTGGATGGGGCGCGCGCCGAAGTGTCTGCGTGGTTGGGCTCATCGCGGGGGAAGGGCGAGTTGACGCTGGCGACGGGGATGGGGGGGCGGCCGGCGATTTACCTCGAATGGGAGGGAGAGCTTGGCTCCACGGTTTTTCGAGAGGCCGAGGAGCGCGTCTTGTCGGGTCGATGGGCTGGTGTGAGGTTTGCGCTGTCCGGGGCCAACAGGCCGACCGACATTGGTGATCCCAGGACGGTCACGACCGGGGTGGACGGCATGGCGCTGGTTGCGCCGCCAGGTGGTTTCTCGCAGGCGTTCGACGCGATGAACAAGGAACTGGCCGGCGCGGTGGTGGGCGCGGCCGGGAGGGCGGGGCGAAAGACCTGGGAGCTCTTTGCCGGGTCGGGCAACTTCACGGTGGGTCTGGCGAGAGAGGCTGAGACACTGGAGAGCGTGGAGAGCGACGCCGCCGCGGTCGAGGCTGCGCGGACCAACCTTCAGGCCCGCGGTTTGCGTGCAAAGCTGAGGTGCGCGGACGCCGATGCGGTGGACGTGGGCGACGACGTCCGGGTCGTGGTGATGGACCCGCCGCGGACCGGCGCGCCAGGGGCTTCGCTGCGGACCGCGCGGAGTCGGGCGCGCAGGGTGGTCATGGTCTCGTGCGACCCGGCAACGCTCGCGCGTGATGTCCGCATGTTGACCAACGCCCGGTTCGTGGTCAAGTCGGTGGACGTGTTCGAGATGTTTCCGCATACGAGCCATGTCGAGTCGATGGTGGTGTTGGAGCGCGAGCCGGGGGCGCGCAGCGGATGATCACGAAGGTGGATGAGCGACTCAGGCGCGAAGCTGACCAGTACGCGTTCCGTTTCGGTTGCGAGTGCTGTGCTGCATTCGACGTGGAGCATGGAACATGTGCGCACGGCTATCCCAACGAGCAGCACGCGAGGGTACAGCTCGCGGAAGTTGAAACCGTCGTGTTCTGCAAGGAGTTCGACCTCGCGTGATGACGAGCCGCGGCAGCCATCGTCCCACGCTCCTGACGTTGATACGCAGAGAGCTCGAGGCCCTCGGGGTACCTGCCCGCGGCGACGTGGTGCTTGTCGGCGCGTCGGGTGGTCCGGACTCCCAGGCGCTTCTTCACGCGATGGTGCATCTGGGTGCACGGATGGGCTTTGGAGTCTGCGCGTGCGGCGTGGACCACGGGCTTCGGGTGGAGGCTCCGGCGGAGCTTACGCTAGCGGAGTGCTTGGCGAGGGAGCTGAACGTCCGTTGGCGCACGGCACGCCTGGGGTTGTGCGCGGGCCCGAACGTGATGGCGAGGGCACGTGAAGCTCGGTACCGGGCTTTGTACGACGCGGCGCGGCAAGAAGGTGCCTCATGGGTTGCCGTGGGGCATCACGCAGACGACCGGGCGGAGACGCTTCTGATGCGTCTGATGCGTGGAACAGGGCCGGCCGGGCTGGCGGTATTCGGCGTGCGAAACGGAATCTTGCTTCGACCCATGATCCGGGCGCGACGGTCCGACGTGTTGCGCCATCTAGCACGGCATGGGATCGCGTACGCGCAGGATCCGACCAACGCCGATCGTCGTCATCTCCGGGCGGCGGTGCGGCACGAGGTATTGCCGGTGTTGGAGCGTCACAGTCCACGGATTGTGGAGCATCTGTGCGAGCTGGCCGACGACATGGCCGCGCTCGGCGTGGCCCCGGTCCGGGGGGTGGGGCGGGCGCAGCTTCGCGCGCTTGGCAGGGCGGTGGCGGACCGCGACGGCGCGGCGCGCGTGGCGCTGCCTGGGGGGAGAGTTGCGCGGCTGGACCTGGCTTCGGGAGGGCTGGTTGTGGAACCAATGGGGACGTTGCGGCTCTCAGGATCGAACACCGATGACCACTGACAGTCGACGACTCACTTTCTTGGTGGCACACTCAACGCGGCATTCGAACATGCAGAACCTTCGTCCGAGGCTCCCGTGAAGCAATCGCACAAGACCCTTCTCCTGTGGGTTCTCCTCATCTTGATGTTCCTGGCGATCTGGCAGTTCGTCAGCCCGGATACGGCGAAGGCGACGCAGGTGCCGTTCAGCGAATTCCTCGCTCTGGTGAAAGCGAAGCCGGAGGATCCGCATGTCGAGTCGGTGACGATCAAGGACAGGGAGTACAGCTTCGTGGTGGTGGACCCGAAGGCGCCGGGCAAGACCACGAGGAAGGTTGCGGTGGGCCCACCTGCTGGCGAGGAGCTTTTCAAGACGCTCACGGCCAGCAACGTGAAGGTGCAATACGAGAAGGACGACGGTAGTCCGTTCTGGTCGAGCGCGCTGATCACGGTGCTGCCGATGGTCTTCCTGCTGGTGATGTTCTACCTGTTCATGCGTCAGCTCCAGGCAGGCGGTGGCAAGGCGATGAGCTTCGGCAAGTCGAAGGCCCGGATGCTCAACGAGTCGCAGAACAAGGTGACGTTCGCGGACGTTGCTGGGATCAACGAGGCCAAGGACGAGCTCGAGGAGATCATCGCGTTCCTGCGCGATCCCAAGAAGTTCCAGCGCCTGGGAGGCAGGATCCCGAAAGGCGTGTTGATGATGGGCCCGCCGGGCACGGGCAAGACGCTGCTTGCGCGAGCCATCGCGGGCGAGGCGGGTGTCCCGTTCTTCTCCATCTCCGGGTCGGACTTCGTGGAGATGTTCGTGGGCGTCGGGGCCAGCCGCGTGCGTGACCTGTTCGAGCAGGGAAAGAAGCACGCGCCCTGCATCATCTTCATCGACGAGATCGACGCCGTGGGGCGGCACCGCGGAGCCGGCCTCGGTGGCGGTCATGACGAGCGCGAGCAGACGCTCAACCAGCTCTTGGTGGAGATGGACGGCTTCGAGTCCAACGAAGGCGTGATCATCATCGCCGCCACCAATCGTCCCGACGTGCTCGACCCAGCGATTCTGCGGCCCGGGCG
>Ga0209018_1002363_pt1 | contig 13427 bp, 11 predicted proteins | sample YNPBryBLVA2012_FD_185814 | JGI IMG/M metagenome (GOLD analysis project Ga0209018, IMG submission 185814) | Anoxygenic and chlorotrophic microbial mat microbial communities from Yellowstone National Park, USA - YNP Bryant BLVA 2012 (SPAdes)... ...
GTCATTCCCACTGAGCATGAAGGTCGTCGTATGGCCGTGCTTCGCGACCCGGCCGGTCTGGCCGATGGCGCGCTCACCGTTTCCGACATGGCGATGTTCATACTGTCCCTCTTCGACGGCCGGCACCGGTTGTCCGACGTGCAGAAGGAGTTCGCCCGGCTGTTCGGCAAGGCGGTCCGGCTCGAACAGCTCGAGGACCTTGCGCGGCAACTGGAGGAGAGCCACTTCCTCGAGGGACCGGCGTTCGATGCACACGTGGCCGCGCTCGTGCGCGCCTACCGCGAAGCACCGACGCGGCAGACACAGGTGGACACCGGCCTCGGTGTCGAGCTGCATCAGTTGCCGATCGCGCTGGGGGCCATCATCGAGAACGCCGAGGCGGGCGTGCCCGAGGGCCGGCTCGTCGGCCTGATTGCCCCGCACCTCGACCTGCGACGCGGGTGGAGCTGCTACGCCGATGCGTACGGCCTGCTGAGCCGTGCCAATCACGCCGAACGGTTCGTCGTGCTGGGAACCAACCACGCCGGTTCGGCTCCCGTCGTCGTGGCGACCGGCAAGGACTTCGAGACGCCCCTCGGGACCGCGGTCACCGATCGCGACTTCATCCAGCGACTGAGCCGGCGCTGCGGCACCGATCTGTGCGAGTTCGAGTTCGACCACAAGCGCGAGCACTCCGTCGAGATGCAGGTCTTCTTCCTGCAATATGCTTTCTATCGGCGGCCCTTCCGGATCGTTCCGGTGCTCTGCCCCGATCCGTGCGCGCCGACGGACGGCGATGGCGACGCAGGCCGGCTCATCCGCAGCTTCGGCGAGGCGGTCGCCGACGAAATCCGGGCGGACGGCGTTTCGACGTGCGTCATCGCCGGGGCCGATCTTTCCCACGTGGGCCGACGGTTCGGCGACGATCGCGACCTGGACGAGGCGTTCCTCAAGCAGGTTGAGGAGGCGGATCGCCGCATTCTGCGGCACGTGCAGACGATCGACGCCGAGGCGTTTCGACAGGCCGTTGCCGACGAGCAGAACCCCACGAGAGTGTGCAGCGCCGGCAATATCTATGCGATGATGACCGTCCTGACCCGGATGTACGAGCGGCCCCGGCTGCAGGCGCACCTTCTCCGATACCATCAGGCGGTGGATGCCGAGATGCACACGGGCGTGACATGCGCGGCGGTTGCCTTTACGCTGAAGACATGAGAGCGACGCAGCGACGAAACGACGAAGGGTCGGCGTGCCAAGGCCGTGTCGGCAGCGCGGAGCGATGAGCACACGACCGACACGGCCGTGGTGCACGCAACGTCCTCTCAATCGTGCAGATTCGGCCTGACATGCCATTGGAAGAACTGATCTCGGGCCGGCAATCCGGTGTTGCCGCGGCGTGTTTACGCACGCTGCTGGGGGCGGCTTCGCACGGCTATGCGCTGGGTGTCGGTGTGCGCAACCGCTGGTATGACACGGGGCGCCCCGTGCGCCGCCTGCCCGTGCCCGTGATTTCCGTGGGCAATATCACCGTCGGCGGCACGGGCAAGACGCCGATGGCGTTATGGCTCTGCGAGCATCTTCTGCGAGCCGGCCGCAGACCGGCCGTAGTCAGCCGGGGCTACAGGTCTTCTGCGACCGGCTTTTCCGACGAGTCGGCGATGCTCGCTCGCCGCTGCCCGCAGGCCGTCGTCGTCGCCGCCGGTCCCGACCGCTGCGAGGGCGGCAGGACGGCCATCCGGCAGCATGGCGCCGACATCATCGTCCTGGACGACGGCTTTCAGCACCGACGCCTCGGCCGTGATCTGGACGTCGTACTGATTGATGCGACGTGCCCGTTCGGCTACGGTCGGCTCCTGCCGCGCGGCCTGCTTCGCGAGCCGCCTGCCTCGCTGACGCGGGCCGATGTGCTGGTGGTCACGCGCGCGGATCAGGTGTCGGAGCCGGAGTTGCAGGGCCTGCGGAAACGTCTGGCGCGTCTTGCCGCCGGCAGGCCGGTGCTTCGCGCCGTACACCGGGCAACGGGATTCGTCGCGCTCGACGGGAGCCTCATGGAGGCGTCGGCTGTCCCGCGCCGGCCGGTCCTCGTCGCCGCGATCGCCCGGCCGGCTGCCTTCGAGCGTACCGTGCGAGACATGGGATATGTCCCGGCCGCCACGTGCTGGTATCCCGATCACCATGCCTACACCGCCGCCGATGCGGTTGCCCTTTGCGATCGGGTGCGGCGAAACGCCGCCGATGCACTGCTGGCTACCGAGAAGGACGCCGTCAAACTCGCGGCCCTGCGTTTCGACTGGCCCTGCCCCGTGCTCGCGCTTCGCGTCGATATCGCATTCCTGGATGACGACGCTACAATCATGGCCGATCTCGTGCATCGGGCAGTGGCCGGTGCGTGAGAACTCGCCCGAGGAGATGCATGCGCCGAGGTGAACCGACGCCGCTGGATCTGACGAAGCTCAAGCTCCGGTCCGCACACGAGCGGCCGCACCTCGTGGATGTCGGTCGTTTCGCCCGGCTGCCCTTGCGGGGCGCGAGCGTGGCCGAATGGCTTGATGCCTTGCCCGGGTTTCTCGGTGCCGCCAGGCTTCGCGCGGCGGTCGATGCCATCGTGGCGGCAAGACGGGCGGACCGTGCCGTTGTCTTCGCGTTCGGCGCGCACGTGATCAAGGTGGGGTGCGGTCCCGTGGTGATCGACCTGTTGCGTCGCGGCGTGGTCACGGCCATCGCGTGCAACGGCGCCACCGCCATTCACGATGTCGAAGCGGCCATGCTCGGGGCGACCAGCGAAGACGTCGGTGAATCGATCCGCGACGGCAGTTTCGGCATGGTTCGCGAGACGTTCGAGTTTTTCGCGGAGGCTGCACGACGAGGCGCCGAGGCCGACACCGGACTGGGCAGAGCGGTAGGCGCCCTGATTCGCGAACGCAGGCTCCCGCACGCGGGGCTGAGCGTGCTCGCCGCCGCCGCCGAACTTGATGTGCCCGCCTGCGTCCACGTGGCCATCGGCACCGACACGGTGCATATGGCCGCCGATGCGGACGGCGCCACGCTCGGCAGGGCGTCGCTGGCCGACTTCCGCAGGCTCTGCGCGGTCGCCGTCCACCTTGGCGCGGCGGCCCCCACGGGCCCGGGCGGCGTCTGGTGCAACATCGGCTCGGCCGTCGTCCTGCCTGAGGTGTTCCTCAAGGTCGTCGCGGTCGTCCGCAACCTCGGCGCGGATCTCGACGCAATGAACACGATCAACATGGATATGATCCGCCACTACCGCCCCGGGCAGAACGTCCTGACGCGGCCGCTGATCGACGGCCGCGGGTTCGAACTCCTCGGCCATCACGAGATCATGTTGCCGCTGTTGCGACAGGCGATTATCGAGCGGATGGCGTAGGGGTGACCGGCCGGTCACCCGAAACGCAGGTGAGTAGCCAGCAGCAAGTTCGGAGTGCAGAGTAAAGGGTAAAGAGTCAGGAATTGCCCGTGGCGAGTTGTGCATGGTCGGTTGTCCGCAGTCAGTTGCCGGGCCGATCGTCCTTGAGTCGGTGCGGCCCCGGCTTTCAGACGAGGGCAACTGACGGACAGATCACCGACCCAACGACGGACGCCGGACAACTGACAACGGACTGACGGATCAGACGCGCATGCCGAACAAAGCCGTCTTCTTCGACCGTGACCACACCCTCATTGAGGACCCCGGCTACTTGCGGGAACCCGATGCCGTGCGTCTCATGCCCGGTGCGGCGGACGCTGTGCGGAGGTTGCGGGATGCCGGATACAAGATCATCGTCGTGACCAATCAGTCGGGCGTCGCCCGCGGATTCCTCGACGAGCCGACGCTCGACGCGATTCACGCGCGGATGAAACAGCTCTTCGCCGATCAGGGCGCCCCGATCGACGCCATCTACTACTGCCCGTATCTCGACGGCCCCGAAGCCGTCATCGAGCGCTATCGCCGCGACAGCGAGCTTCGCAAGCCGCGCCCGGGCATGTTCCTGCTGGCGGCGCGCGAGCACGACATAGACCTGAAGGCTTCCTGGGCGGTTGGCGATTCGCCGCGCGACGCCGACGCGGGCAAGGCCGCCGGCTGTCGGACCGTCCACATTGTCCGCGGCTCCGGGCTGGCGCAGAACGCCTCGGCCGACTTCATCGTTACGTCGCTCGCCGAGGCGGCGAACTGCATCCTGAATCGTCGGTCGGACCCATGCACGCCGGCCCCGCCGCCGGCGGTCAATGCCCGCTCCGAACGCCTGCTCGAGGAGATCGCCGAACACCTCCGCGCGTGGAGCCGCCGGCGCATGATGGATGATTTTACGTTCGCCAGGCTCGCCGGCGCCGTCGCCCAGATCGTTGCGATCGTAGCGGCGTTCTTTGCCATTACGGCGATGCTCGACCCGCAGCCCGACGTGTTCCCCGCCCACCGGTGGCTGGCCGCGATCTTTCTGCAACTGCTCGCTTTGACATTGTTCTCACTGCACCGGCATCGATGACGCGGCCGGGTCCTCCGTCGGCCCGGCGCTGAGCCGAAAGTCCGCGTCGCTGAGCGAATCGTCCGGTTCCACGTCCGCATAGACGTACAGAGCGTCCAGCCGGCCATCGGGCAGAACGAGGGCCGTACCGCACGGCAGCTCTGTCTCCACATCGATCCAGAGATCCTGGCGCGGACAAGGCGATTCCTTCGTGGTCGCGCGGACGATCACGAAATGATGGGCCGGCCGCCGCGTCGGCTCCGGCGTTTCCACGCCTTCATATCGGATCTGCGCGGGCTTGCCGAGCGGCGGATCGTCGATCGTTCGCAGCGTCCGCGTCATCATGGCGGCCAGGCCGAAATCCGTGATCGGCCGCTTGGACTGCCCCCACTTCACCGAGTCGGTCGTGCCGATCCGCCGGATTGTCGGCGGGAAGCCCAGCCACCCGTGCCGTTCGCGGAGGACTACCTTATCGTCGTTCGCGCCGGCGACATAGACCGACTCATACAGGTAGCTGCCGGGGTCGTTCCACTCGAACTTGATGCTCAACGGCTCGGCGCGATACTTGACCGCGATCTTTTCCATCTTGCCGAGCGTTCCGAGCAGCCCGAGCCGTTCCTGGCGATAGAACGTGAGGCGGTATTTCGACAGCGCCAGGCACCGCCGCCGCACTTGTCGCAGGTATGCGACCGGGTCGCGCCGAATCGCTTCGCCCGCCGCACCGAAGTCCGACATCGCCGTATTCGCCTCTGCCGGCTGCGTGCGAAACTGTGGCGAGCGGCAGCCGGCGGCCCAAAAAGACGCCGCAAGAAGGACAGCAAGGCACGGCCTCCTCCGACACAGCGATGCAGGTTTCATATGGCTCATCCAGGATCCGAACTCCCGCCGCGCTGGTGCGCCCACTGGCGCTCATGCGGCAACCATGCCGGGAGCATACCGCCCCGCCCGCGTCGCGCGAAGCATCCGTGGCCGGCTTGACCGCCGCCGCTGAGTCGTGGATGATTCGACCGACATGGCTGCCGAGATCGTGCTTCGCTACGGAATCAACCCTCATCAGGGGCCGGCGCGGGTTTGGCGACCGGGTGGCGAGCTGCCGTTGACGGTCGTCAACGGCGCGCCGGGATACATCAACCTGCTCGACGGCCTGAACGCCTGGCAGCTTGTCCGCGAGCTGCGGGCGGCGACGGGGTTGCCGGCCGCAGCCTCGTTCAAGCACGTCAGCCCGGCGGGCGCGGCGATCGGCAAGCCGCTGTCGGAAGTCCTGCGGCAAGTCTACCTGGTGGGCGACCAGGAGCTCTCGCCGCTGGCGTGTGCGTACGCGCGGGCGCGCGGGGCCGACCGTCTGGCGTCGTTCGGCGATTTCGCCGCGATGAGCGACGTTGTGGACGAGTCCGCCGCGAAACTGCTCCAGCCGGAGAGTTCGGACGGTCTGATCGCGCCGGGTTACACGCCGGAGGCGCTGGCGATCCTCAAGGCGAAACGCGGCGGTCGGTACCTGCTGCTTCAGATCGACCCGGCCTATGAGCCGCCCGAAATGGAGCGGCGCGAGGTGTTCGGCCTGACACTCGAACAGCCGCGCAACCACGCGCGCATCTCGGCCGATCTGTTCAGAAACGTCGTCACCGCGAATGCGAACCTGCCGCCGGATGCGATCCAGGACCTGATCGTCGCGACGGTCGCCGCGAAGTATACGCAGTCGAACACGATTGTCGTCGCGTTTGACGGGCAGGTGGTCGGCGTCGGCGCGGGCCAGCAGTCGCGCATTCACTGTACGCGGCTCGCTTGCGACAAGGCGGACAGGTGGATGCTTCAGCAGCATCCCAAGGTACTCGGCTTGAAGTACAAGCCCGGGCTGAAGCGTCCCGAGCGGGCGAACGTCGTCGATCAGTTTCTCCTGTGGGACCACCTTTCCGAGCCCGAGCGGGACCGGCTTCGCACGGCCTGCACGGACCTGCCGGAGCCTTTCACGCGGAGCGAGCGGGCCGACTGGATCGGGCGGTTTGCCGCTGCCGGCGGCCTCTCGCTGAGCTCGGACGCCTTCATTCCCTTCCGTGACAACCTCGACCGTGCGCATCGCAGCGCGGTGCGATACGTGGCCCAGACGGGCGGGTCGGTCGCCGACCGGGACGTGATCGCCGCCGCCGACGCGTACGGCATGACGATGGTCTTCACCGGCCTGCGATTGTTCCACCACTGAGCGACGTGAACACGATGCATCATGGATGAATGATGATTCCGCATTCCGGTGCGCGCCTCTCAATTCCCCGTTGCGCATTCCTCATTCAGGTACCGCGTCCGCATTCTTCGCCCGCGTCGTGACTTCCACCAGTGTTTCCTTGTCGAGCACGCGAGGCACCTGAAAGATCGCGTTGCCCTCGTCGTCGCGCGCGACCGGCTGGATGATCATGCCGTCCACGTACACCCACACGTTCTTGTCCGCTACGTCCACGATCTTGAAGGCCGGGCCGAACCGCATGCGCCGGTCGCCGTCGAGACGCACCTTGATCTTGTTGCCGTCGGGCTCGAGCGTGTAGTGGCCGCGCGACTCGTTGAAGCCGTCGTTGTCGATATCGCCGGTGTCGGTCCTCACAAGGCGCCCGGCGTCGATCGCGATCGGCGTCGGGTTCGCATAGTCGAGGGCCATTTCTTCAGCCTGCCGCGGCCCGTCGATGTCGTGCGGCCAGACGGTCAGCATCGCGGCCCATGCCGTCACCGACTCGGCCGGCCCGCCGTAAAACAGCGCGCCGAGGCGCGGCTCCTGCCCGTGCCGGATCGGCCGTGCCAGCGGCGCCGTCGCGCCGCGGTGGAACGCGTACAGAAGGTCCGGACCGTCGGGCTTCGTCTGGCGGTACAGCACGTAGCTCAAGGCATCGGCGCCCGTTCGTTCGCCGTCGGCATTCGACGCGGTCCCGGCCGGGTGAATGATCCGCTCGAATCCCTCGCCGTCTGCGCAGCTCACCGTGTAGCCGATCGGGCGCTGAGCCCCCGAAGCGGGATCGGCCACTGCGACGTTTCCGGCGAATTCGAGGCACACCTTGCCTGTTGCGTAGATGGTGTACACCCAGCGATGCAGCGGCGCATTGCCCCCCGCCGGCGCCGTCGCGGTGATGGGGCCGAATCGCCACTCGCCCCAGATGACGACACGTACCGGCGACGCCTCCACAAGCTTCTGAAACGCTTCGGCGGACGGTCCGAGCCTGTCCCAGCCGCAGACCTCGTCCGTCGTCGGCTCGGCGCCGGCACCCAGCACGACGGGGACGGGCCCGATCGGTCCGCCGCCGGCGAGGTTTCGCAGTCGGTTCGGGTCGACCGCCAGATCGAACCATTGAACGATCTGCCCTCGCGAGAAAGCGAGCTCGAATCGCTCGACAACGCCTACACGCAGTCGTTTTCCCTCCGAGCGTACGAACAGGTCGCCCGGTTGCGCGGTCGGCGAAGCCAGAATGTTCCTGCCGTTGTCGGCGAGCACGATGTCGTCGATGTAAAGGTCGATCGGCTCGGCAAGTTGCGGGCAGCCGACTCGGAGCTGCCGCACGTCCGCCAGGTCGATTCGTTCGGCGAGATCGCCGAGGTCGATCCGCACGAGGTTCCAGCCTTCACGCAGAACGATGTCTGCCTGGCGGTATTCGGCGGGCTTTTCCGTGCCGCTTCGGGCGGCGAACGCCACGCCTCCGATCGGGCGCGGACTGTAAATGCTCATCAGCAGAAGATGAAACGGACGCCAGTCCCGCAACAGAGTCCAACCGCCCTGCCCGCTGTCTTCCACGATGAGTTCCTGGTCCCTGCTTCGCAGACTGACCTTCAGGCTTCCCGCGCCCGTTTCGGGCCGGGCGCGTTCCGTGACGATCCCCACGTAACCCGCGGCAGTCGGCGGAGACAGGCGGAAGATCGCGCCGTGATCCAGTGTCTCAAAGTGAGCAATGATGTGCAGCCGACCGGATGCCAGGTCCGGGTACTCCTTGACCAGACGGTCAGCGACCGGCTCGAGCGGGCGGTGATAGCCCGGCGGCTGAAGGCATCCGCCGGCGCCCGTGATGCAGACGATCGCGGCCACCCGCGCGGTGCGCCGCACGCTCTGAACCGCTGTTCCCAGAGCCAATTGGCTTCGCATGGGCTCTTGCCGCATGAGCCGCCGACCCGCAGCCTCGCTCCAGCAGCATGCTGCATGCGGGTCCGCCGCAGTATTGCCAGTGCATCTTATCCGAACGTTGCCTAGTACGCCAAATGGGGCGCCGACCGGGTCGCCCTCCGCATTGCGGCGCGCGCATGGGGCGCAGAACCGACGTACTTGCGGGAGCAGCGACGCCGGCGTCTTTACGTCCCCGAACGGTCACCCAGTCATAACGACCGCTAAGGAAAGAGAATAACACTGATTCGCTTCGTTTCTGCGACGGATCATGGTTCTGAGAAAACAGGCAGTGTGGGTAAACCTTTGCGCCGAAGATTCCGAAAAACAGATCGCAGCGGATGACCGGTTATGCGGACGTAAGACGACAGTCGGCGCCCGTGGGAAGGAGTAGCAAGATGCTTGAGCGTGCGTACCTCCGCGTCCAACACCTGCGGCACCTGACGGACCGCAATGGCCTTCTTCGCGGCGGAGGATTCCGTGAGCCCGATGGCTTCAGCGGGTACAGTACGCTCGATAACGGGCTCGCCCTTCGCGTGGCGACTCGTCTGAACGACCTGGGGCTGCACGACGACGCGTCGGACTGGGCGCTGATCTATCTGCGGTTCCTGTTTCAGGCATGTCGCGTCGGGCGCGGGTTTTCCGCCGGTCGCGATGCTCTGGGCCACTGGTCCGAGGAGACCCTCTCGGCGGCAGAACATGCCCAGGTGGCCCGAGGACTGGCCGCCGCCTCGGCTGGCACTCTTCCCGGCGTCGCGATCGGACGCGCCGATGCCCTATGGGCGAAAGTCCTTCCGACCTTCTCGAACATTGCGTGTCCGCGTGCGGCGGCAAACTGGTTGATTGCCATCGCGGAGCGGCCGCGGTCGGAGTGGCGGAACTACGAAGAGGTGGCCGATCGTCTTGCCGGTCTGTTGCTTGATGAACGACTCAACGCGCATCGTGCCGATGACTGGATGTGGTTCGATTCGCATCTGTGCTCGGGGGACGGCTGCCTGCCGCACGGCCTCTGGGCGGCCTATTCGCTGCTGGGGCAGCCGCGGCTTGCCCGCGCGGCCGAGCGCGCAACACAGTTTTTCGCGGAGCAACTGTTTGTGGACGGCGTGTATACCCCCGTCGGAACATCGCAGGGGTGGGCGCGCCATCGGCCCCGTCCTCTGTTCGATCAGGTACCGGCCGACGTGGCCGCAACCGTCGAACTGTTTACGTACGCTGCCCGGGTAACCGGCGACGGCGAGTACGCGGGGCGTGCCGCGGCGGCCCATGCGTGGTTCACGGGCGCCAATGTGCTGGGCATCCATATGCTCGACGACACGACCGGCGGAGTCTACGACGCGTTGAGCGAGGACGGGCATGCGCCGGGTCAGGGAGCCACAGCCATCGTCAGCTTCCTGCTGTCGGCTACCGCCCTGCGGTCGCTGGAAACCGGTAGAACGTCTCAATGCGCGATGGCGACCACGAGCGGTTCCGCGACCCGCTCGTAGTCCGAGCGGAGCATGCGGACGGATTCCGTGTGCGAGCCTGCCTGGAACACGAGGAACTCATCCGTCCGAAGCGACTCATCCATGAGGGTGGGAAGACCGTACGGCCTGCCGAACGGCGGTTCGGCGCCCAATTCGCAATCATGGAAGATCCGGGCCAGCTCGTCTTCCGTCGCCAGGCGGGCCGACTCCGCGTGCATGGCGCGCGCGACAGCCTCGAGATCGACGCGCTTGTGCGCTGGTATGACGCACAGGACGTACGTGGACCCCACCGCGACCAGCACCGGTTTGGCCACATTCTGGCCCGGGGTGTGTGACGCGGCAGCCAGCCGTTCGGAACTGAAAACCGGAGGATGGGACGTTTTCGAGAACGGTAATCCGTGGCGTCGCAGGAGAATATCCAGGTTCATGGTCTTGCCCCCGTTTCGCTTCCCATGCCGTGACGTGGTTCTTGCGCTTCCGTGTTCCTTCCCGTCGGACGAGACCGTCACCGCCGGGTGAAGCGACATCTGAGGTTTACGATTATAGTTGCAGCACGGCGGCATGGCCACCCCGCGCGTTCGGACCTGCAACTGTCGAGTGCGCTTCGTAAGGGATGGTGGGGACGCACCATCAAAAATTCCTCATTGACACGAGGCCGTGGTGACCAAGAGGGTCGGTTCTCCGATCGGCAACGTTCTGATGGCGTTCAAGCGGGCAAGCGGCTCGAGCGCAAGCAGCAGCATGTGGATCGACGATGCGACGTTCACGCCGGCTATACGCGGATGAAGATCCGTCGGCGGTAGAGGGGAGCCGTCAGAACCAGCCACAGGAGCACGTATGCGACCGCGAACGCCAGCGACGCATTCGCCGGAGACGCCCAGGACCGGAACGCGTTTTCGTAGATCCATGCCCACAATGTCATGGTTCGGCCGTCGGCGGTATCCCAGCGAAACACCTTCGTCAGCAGCCGCGCCAGCAGGCCGGACGCGAGGAACACCGCGATCGCATTCGTGCCGAAAACGAGAAACGGCCACGTCCACCGGCGCCAGTTCTTCACGTCGACCAGCCAGTAACACATCGTCAGCACGTGAATCGCCAGGCCCGCCGCCAGGAGCACATACGAACTGGTCCAGATCTTCTTGTTGATCGGGAAGACATGTCCGGCCCACAGGCCGATAAACAGCAGCACGTTTGCTGCGACGAACAGCCAGGCAACTTTATCGAGCCTGTCGCGCGGGCTGCGCAGCCAGGTGCCGGTCAGTACCCCAAGCAGCGTCGTGGCAACGGCGGGCAGGGTGCTGAGAACGCCCTCCGGGTCCGGCCGCTCGCGGTAGAGGTGTCCGCCCAGAAGCCGTTCGTCGATCCAGTTGTGCAGAACACCCTCCGGGCGCGTTTCGCGGAGGTATCCTCCGGGGACCTCGACGAGCGGGTTGTATGCGGCAGGCGGATGCACGAACGCGACGATCGCCCAGTAGCCCGCCAGCAGCGCTATGACCCAGACGACGCGCCCGGGGGTCCGGTGCCACAGGGTGATGACGGACGCGAAAAGGTAGCAGACGGCGATTCGCTGCAGCACGCCCGGCACGCGCAGCGGATAGCCGTTCAACCAGCGGTGATTGGGCGCGTCGAAGTATCGGAAGTCCAGGATCCAGTACGCAATCGCGGCAGCCAGCAGCAGGCCGGCCAGGAGGTCGCGCGGCCGCCACCTGGCCGCGCCGCGGATCGGCGCGAATGGATCGTGGCTGAGCAGGAATCCGAGCGCCGCGACGATCGCCAGGTACGGCGCCATCAATCGCACATCGGGGAAACCGTACGCGATCAGTCCCAGCGAGAACAGGATGATCGTCCGCCTTACCACGTGCCCGAACAGAGCCGCCCGACTGCGGCCCTCGCTCAACCGCCGGTCGAATGCGAAGGTCATCGCCACACCCACGATGAACAGGAAGAAAGGAAAGACCAGATCGGTCGGCGTCCAGCCGTTCCATTCGGCGTGTTCGAGGGGCTTATATGTGGGTCGGCCGCCGGGATTGTTGACGAGGATCATGCCGGCAATCGTTATGCCCCGGAATACGTCGAGCGAAGTCAGGCGCTCGGGCGTCTCGCTTCTCACGCTGTTGCTCCTGTGAAGCGGCGATGCGGTAACCGCGTCGCGAGTCGGTCGGCCTGGTTGCCGGTTCCGATCGGCTGCGGCGCGGCGTACGCCGTACGGTAGGATGCGTGCGTCCGTCACGCAAGGCCCTGACTCCGTGGCGGCTCAGCCTGTGCCCGCAAGCCGTGGCATCGGGATCGTGCCGATGACCGCGAGCCGGCTGTTGCCCGAGGACCGCCCGCCCGCAGCCCGGCACCGGCCGGAACGGGCGCTTGTCGCGCGTAGGGAGCGGCCCGATACTGCGGCGGTCCGGTCTGTAGCAGGATTGTTCGGCCCGTGAAGGGCCTCAGAAGGACGACATGGTGTGCGTCACGTGCGGAGTTTATCGCGGAAGCCTGCGCCTGGAGACGGCGTCAGCGGACGACGTGCCCGTCACCCTTGCAGCGCAGGACCGACAAGGCAACGCAGGGGCGACCGGCGGGCGGCCCGACGCGACGCGTTGAAACCGGCGGATGTGGGCGACGTACGATGATCCGTTACTGTTGCGACCGGTGTGGCAGGAATCTCGGGACGGGCCCGGCGGACCGATTCGTCGTACGCATCGAGGTGTTTGCCGCCGAAGGCCCGCTGGAGATTACGGACGAAGATCTCGCCCAGGACCACCGGGCCGAGATTCAGAAAGTCGTCGAGGAGTTGTCAAAGACGCCGCTCGACGAAGTAGAAGACAAGAACTACCGCGCGTTCCGCTTTGACCTGTGCCCCGCCTGCCACGCCGAATACCTGCGCAATCCGCTGCCGCGCTCGTGATGCTGCCAGTGCGCTGCGCCGGCAGGCCCTCATTGCAGGTCGCATGCCGCCCGCAAGCCTTTCCCCGGGGCCGCTGCGTCGGTACCCTGCCGGCGGGGTTCGAAGCCCGCTTCACTCGAAGCGCACGGTCGCGATCGCGTACTTGCCGACCTTGACCCGAACGGCATCGGCCGCCGTGATGGGCAAAGGTTCTTTGTTTCGTTCGACGGCGTCGCAGGCGTGCGCCCTGGCCGGCTTGAAGACCCCTGGCCAGTTGACGGTCACGGTGACTTCGCGTTCCGGTTCGCCGGCGACCTCGAAGAGCCTCACAATGATGCCCTTGCCATCATCCGCGCGTTTGACCGTGCTGACGACGACACCGGGATCGTTGACCTGACAGAGCGATGCCGCCCTGGCCGCCGGGGGATCCTCGCCGCCGGTGTCCAGGCGCACAGCGGGCATCGAGTTGGCGGCGTCCCAGCCGAACCTTGCCGCCTTTGCCTCGGGCATATCCCGCCCGCTGGTCA
>Ga0209018_1002365_pt1 | contig 13425 bp, 14 predicted proteins | sample YNPBryBLVA2012_FD_185814 | JGI IMG/M metagenome (GOLD analysis project Ga0209018, IMG submission 185814) | Anoxygenic and chlorotrophic microbial mat microbial communities from Yellowstone National Park, USA - YNP Bryant BLVA 2012 (SPAdes)... ...
TATTCCTCGATGGGCACCCAACCCAGGGTCACGCCGGTCACCAGGGCGGGGTCGTAGAACCAGACGCCGGTGGCGACCAGGTAGTTGTCCCACGGGGTAGTGTAGATGAGGGCCACGACGACGTGGACCAGGAGGATGAGCCATGGCGATCCACCGCGCAGGGCCGGCGGGAACGGTCGCCGGCGAGCCAGGTCAGACAGCGTGAGCAGGCCGACCAGGGCAAGCGGCGGGAGCAGGAAACGGGCCAGGAAACCGAAGTAGGTCATGTCCGCACCACCAGTAACACGAAGACGCCCATGCCGACGAACCCGCACAGCGCCGGGCCGGGCAGGCCCCAGAAGAGCACCAGCCCGACCGACTCCAGCAGCCAGGTCAGCCCGTAGAGCAGCAGCAGCGGTCGCTCCGGCAGGTCGCGCGGGCGCGCTGCCGCCGTCACCAGTGCCGCGCCGAGCAGCCAGCCCAGGTAGTTGACCCACGGGATGCCGAAGTAGCCGCCCGGCTGCTCCCAGACCCACAGTCCCCAGCGCACCATCTGCGGGTCGAGGCACAGGTCCCAGGCGGTGAAGGCCAGGGCGCTGAGGACGACGAACACCAGCCTGGAGCGCCCCCGGCTCAGCCGCTGTCCCACCGCCCAGGCCGGGGGCAGCATCATCAGCCAGGCCAGGGGGATCAGCAGGGGGACGTGGGCCAGTTGCGGCTGGAGGCGCTCGGTGTAGTGGTAGGCGCCGAAGGGGAAGCCGGTGGCCGAACCGACCGCTTCCAATCCCCAGGTGAGGACGAGGGCGACCGCGGCGGCGAGGACGGTGCGGCAAAGTCCCCAGGCCCGCGCCAGCAGCGCCATTCCCGCACCGGCCTGGAGCAGGACGGTGAGGACGATGGTGGGGAGGAGCGCCCGGTCGCCCCACAGCAGGTTGGTCAGGGGCATGGAGAGCATGGTCAGCAACCAGGCCAGGAGGAGCGCGGCGGGCCATCCGCGCAGGTCATCCCACGTCGCCCCGACTGCTTCGCGCCGCAGCATTGCCCCTTTGTCCCCAGTCCGATCCTCCCGCAGGTTCCGAACCTGCGGGAGGGTGCCCAGGAGTCACCGGCGAGTGTTGATCAGCGGCCGGTAGGCCAGCGTCTTGGTGCGCCACCAGATGCCCGGCAGGCGGCGCAGCTTGTCCCACTGGCCGACGTAGGCGCGCCGCTCGAAGACGTTGCCGCCGTGGGTCAGGATGTCGCCCAGGATCGCCCAGTAGAGCTCGGCGGCGGCGGCGATGGCGAACCGTCCCGCCGGCGCGAGGAAGGCGATGCCCGGCAGAGAGCTGAGGTAAAAGCTCTGCACTCGCTCGATCTGGAAGCAGAGGAAAGCGTGCCAGCGTTCGTCCATGCGCCCGGCGGCCACGTCCGCTTCCGTGAGACCGAACGCGGCCAGCTCATCCAGCGGCAGGTAGAGCCGTCCGGCGCGCCAGTCCTCGCCCACGTCGCGCAGGATGTTGGTCAACTGGAGGGCAAGGCCCAGGCGGACAGCATAGGGAATCGCCTCCGGCCCGCTGAAGCCGACGATGTGCATCGCCATCAGCCCGACGGTGGAGGCGACCCGATAGGCGTAGGCGGCTAATTCGGGGAAGGTGGCATAGCGTGTCTGGACCAGGTCCTGGGCCACTCCGTCGATCAGTTGCCCGGCGTAGCAGGACGGGATGCGGAAGCGAGCCCGCGTGTCGGCCCAGGCCAGGACCACCGGGTCGTTCTCTGATGGGCATGGGGCCAGGGCGCGTTCCCGCCAGGCCTCCAGGACAGCGAGGGAGCTGCCCCGGTAGCGATCCACCAGGTCGTCGCTGACGCGACAGAAGGCGTAGAGGGCGCGCACCGAACGGCGGATGGTCGTGGGCAGAAGGGCCGAGGCGGTGTAGAAGGTACGGCTGTGGGCCTGGGTGATCTCCTCGCAGCGCTGGTACGACCAGCGGAGCAGGGCAGGGTCGCGGGTGACCGGCGCGGGCGGGCCGTCCCACCGACTTTCCAGCCCCTCATAGGCCCAGGCCAGCAACCCGGCTTCCCAGGCGGCCGTCTGCAGGGGCGGGGCATTTTCCGCGCAGAGCGCGGCGGATGCTTCGCCCCTGCCCGCGTCCGTATGCATCCGTGTCCATCCGTGGCCTGCCCGTGCGCAGGGTCAGGCCGGCTGCTCCTTCAGGATGCGCTCTTCGATCAACCGGGCGCCGATGAGGACGATCGGCACGCCGGTGCCGGGGTGGGTACTGGCGCCGCAGAAGTAGAGGTTCTTGTAGCGGGCGTGACGGTTGCGGGGGCGCAGGTAGCCCACCTGGGTGAAGTTGTGCCCCAGCCCAAAGGCCGCCCCACGGGCCAGGTTGAACATGCGCTGCCAGTCGGGCGGGATGTAACTGACCTCGCTCTTGATGTGCGCGGTGAGGTCGGTGATGCCGTCGCGGGCCAGGCGCGTGAGCACGGTCTGGCGGGCGCGCTCGCGCAGCGACTCGTAGTCCTGCTCGTAGCCGTCCTGCATGCAGCCGACCGGCACCAGCACCATCAGATCGTCGCCGCCGGGGGGCGCGGCGGCCGGGTCGGTGCGGTTGGGCACGTGGATGTAGAAACTGGGCCGTTCGGGCAGGGTGTAGCCCTTGAAGATGCTCTCGAAGCTGCCACGATAGTCGCTAGAGAGGAAGACGTTGTGGTGGTCCAACTGCGGATAGACCTTGTCGGTAGCCCAGTAGAACATGATCGTCGAGCAGGTGAACTGCTTGCCCATCATCCTGCGGGCCTCGGCGCGGTCGGGCAGGAGCTGGTCGTAGACATAGGGCAGGTCGGCGTTGGCGATGACGATGTCCGCTGACAGGCGGCTGCCGTCCTCCAGTACTACACCACTGGCGCGGTCGCCCTGCAACTCGATCTGCCTGACCGGCGCGTTGTAGACGAAGCGCACCCCGTGCCCCTCGGCGATGCGGGTCAGGCTCTCGACGATGCGGTACATCCCGCCCATGGGGAACCAGACCCCGTCGGCCAGCTCGGTGTACTGGAGCAGCGAGTAGGTGGCCGGGGCGTCGAAGGGGCTGAGGCCCAGGTACATGTTCTGGAAGCTGAGGGCGGCGCGCAGCTTGGGATGGCGGAAATAGCGGCTGACGTTGTCGTAGTGCTTGCTCAGCGCCTTCAACTGGAACAGCATGGGCAGGTTGCCCAAGTTGAACTCGTCGAAAGGCGTGTAGAAGTTGCGCCCAACGAAGCGGTCTAGCGAGAGGTGGAAGTGGTCGTAGCCCTCGACCAGGTAGCGCAGCAGGCCGCCGAACGCGCCCGGCTCGAGCGCCTCCAACTGCTCCTGCATCCAGTTGATGTTGGCCGACAGGGCCAGTTCGCTGCCGTCTTCGAAGCGGACGCGGTAGGTAGGGTCAATGCGCCGCAGGTCGAGGTGGTCCTCCATGCGCTCGCCCAGGGCGGTGTAGGTCTCGGCATAGGTGAGGGGCATGAGGAACAGGCTGGGGCCGACGTCGAAACGGTGGCTGTCCTGGAGGAGCTTATTGCAGCGGCCGCCGGGGGTATCGTTCTTCTCCAGGACCGTGACGCGGTAGCCTCGGCGGGCCAGGCGGGCGGCCGAGGCGATGCCACCGACGCCGGCGCCGATCACGAGCACAGTCTTCATCGAGGGCCTCCTGCGATGGCGGTTCAGGACAATAAACTCTACCGGTTTCTACGAAATAAGATTATACCATGAGGGAGGAACGTTGTCAATGGCTGTCTGATGGGGCAATGGCAGCAATCTGCTCCCCCCAGACAAGGGGGGAGCGCTATTCACGGGCAGATGCCCGGCGGGCAGGGCGTCGGCTCGATGGGCGGCGGGCCGGAGGGGGGCGGCGTCGGGGGCGGCGTCAGCCCGCTGCCCGGATAGCCCGGCGGGCAGGTGCCGCTCAGGACGCAGTCGTCCACCAGCACGCTCTGCACCTCGATCACCGGCACGCGCACCGTGTCGCCGGGTTCGGGGTCGGCGTACTCGTAGTTGCACCACGCCCCCGCGCCGGTGGTGATTACCGCGTAGGAAAGGTAGTACCAGGTCGCCTGATCGGGAAACATCCGCAGGTCCACCGCGTGCCAGCCCTGGTATCCGCCCGGCGTCTCCCGCTGCACCCATTCATAGACCGGCGTCCCGTGGCGCAGCCAGTACTGGTTGGGGCCTGTGCAACTGTCCGGCGGGGTCTCCTCGCAACGCTCCCAGTCGGGCCGCCCGGAGTAGTCCCAGCCCTCGCAGCGACAGCTCTCCTCCCACTCCACATCCACCACCTCGTACTGCTCCCAGGTCGTCTTCCACTCGATGGCCCAGGTCGTGTAGACGCGCACCTGGTAGGCCGGGTTGTCCCACACCGCCGGCACCTGCTCGCAGCAGTAGGGGGTGTCGCCGCAGGGCAGCGAGACGAAGTTGGGGCCGTTGGTCGGCTTGCCCCACGACGAGGTCTCGTAGACGTGGGTGACCATCGTGCTGCCGCACTCGCCCGCCGGCACCGGCCCGCAGCCGAAGTCCTGGCCGATGTTCCAGGCCCGCTCGTCGAAGTCCCAGCAGACCGGCGGGACGGCACCGATGTCGTTGGCGTGCGGCTGGTCGAGGCGCACGCGCCGCCAGCGCAGGCCGATCTGGTAGTTGCGGATGTCGCCCGCCTGCGGCTCCGCGCCCTCGGGCCGCTGGGGGAAGTCCACGGTGTTCGACCAGCAACCAGCGGAGAAGCCGGGGCCGTTGGGGGCGCACAGTTCCGGCGGGGTGTAGCGGGGGTAGTCCTGCAGGGTCAGCGAACCGGGCTGGCCGGACTGGAACGGCGTGTCGGTGAGACAGCCCATACCGACGATCCAGCGCGGGAAGGGGCGCACCTGCACGCGGGCGGGAGGGACGGCGGCGCGGACGTTGATCAGGTAGCCCCAGCGGGTGCTTTCGCAGGAGAAGGTCTCGCCGTCCCAGGTGGGGATGCAGGGCAGTTCGACCGGCGGCTCGCGCGGAGGCGGTTCCTCCTCGTTGCACTGCTCGGAACTCATACAGTCAACGCTGATCAGGTAGTAGGTGTTGCCGGCACCGAGGAAGCAGACGTGGGCGCGGTGGTCGGGGCAGAAGGCCCACGGGTAGCAGTCGAAGCAGTCGAGGTTGGGGTCGGGCGTGGGGGTGGGGACGGGAGGAATGACGCCGCCGGGCGGCGGGGTCGAGCCAGGCGGAGGCTGGGGCGGGGGAGGCTCGACCGGTGGAGGCGGATACTCCCCACCGCCCCCGCCCCCGCCCCCGCAGTCGGCGCAGCAGTACTGGCCCTGCACGGGATCGTAGACACATCCGCAGGGACAGATCGGGGGACACATCCCCTGCTGAGCGTTGACGACCGCGACAACCGCCAGCAGCAGGGCGGGGATGACGAGCAATGCCCACAGCCTGTTCATTGAGGCTCTCCTGCAATCCAGTCCAGGAACTCATAGGGCTTCCAGCGGCCGTCGGTGGGGTCATAGCGCATCCTGTAGAGCGATAGCCCGCTGCTTTCCACGGAATAAGGGTCACCGAGCGTCTCCCCGGTCAGCGGGTTGTACACGGTGTATGTCCCGTTCATACACACCCAACCGAGGGTGCATTCCAGCCCATCGGCGCTGAACTCCTGCGCCTGGGGGACGCAGATTTGCCAGTTGGTACCGATGATCGGTTGGACGCGGTTGGCCCGCAGGTCTTCGATGGAGTCGGGTATCCCGTCGGCCAGTGGGCTGAGCGTCCAACTCATCTCGATGGCCTGCAGCGCGTCCAGGTCGGGGGGACGACCCTCCTCGGCGGCGGACAGGTAGACTGCGTCGTACTCCGCCTGCCGCTGGGCGTAATGGTCACCGACCATCTGGATAACCTCCTGCGGCGGCCACCAGGCGCCGTTCTCGTCCTGGGTCATCTGCTCGCTCCACCAGGCGGGGAACGGCGGGCCCGCTTCGACGGTCGGCGTGACCATCCCCGCCCACCACTCGGCGGTCGGCGTGGGCGAGGCGACGGCGACCTCGGTGGCGGGAACGGCAGTGGCCGGAAGCGTCGCCGTCGGCGTGGGATTCCACGCCGTGTCGCGGTTGCAGCCCGCCAGGCCGACGACCAGGCCGGCGACGACCAGCGCCACCAGCAGCGCGCCGCTGGCGATGAGCACCCAGGCCAGCGGCGTCAGCCGCTGCGCCAACGGGCGATGGGTGGACGAGGATTTGAACGTGGGCTTGTAGTCGAACATCTCGGTTGACCTCCTTTTGGTTGATGGTGAGTGATTTCAGGTTTCGAGTTTCAGGTTTCAGGTTGGCAACTCGAAACCTGTAACCTGAAACTTCCTCACTGTCCCGGTCTCTCGATCCCATAGAACGCCTGCGCCGTGGCGGACACCTGGCGGGTGATCCGCGGGATGCCCAGGAAGGCGTGCAAGAACGGCGTGCGCACGCTGACGCGCCCTTCCACGCGCACCACCGCGCCCTGCAGGTAGACCCCGTCCACGACGAACGCGCCGCCGGTCAGGTCGTCGGCCACCTGCTGGGCAACCAGCGCCGCCTCCGGGCGCAGGCCGATCTGCTGGTTGTAGGCAAACCCGCTCACGTCCACCATCTTCCCCGCCTCCTGCGCCGCCAGGTCCGCCGCGTTCTGGGCAATGGTGACCATCGCCGCTGCGTTGCCCAGGTCGTAGGTGATCCCCAGCACCAGCAGCAGCACTGGCAGGATGACCAGCAGCATCACGATGAAGGACTGGCCCGCTTCGCGGACGACTGTTTCAGATTTGAAGATTGTTTCAGGTTTCAGGTTACAGGTTCCAGGTCGGGAGAACCCGAAACCTGAAACTTTGAAACCTGAAACCTTGAGCCCTCTAACTCCCCTCATCCCCCCTCCCTCAGCGGCAGCGTGACGGTGAACGTGCTGCCGTGTCCTTCCTCGCTCTCCAGGGCGATCCGCCCGCCCATCACGCGCACGAACTCGCGGACGATGGACAGGCCCAGCCCCGCCCCCTGGTGCCTGCGTGCGATCACATTATGAGCAGTGCGGAACGGCTCGAAGATCAACTCCCGCGCTTCTTTGGGGATGCCGATCCCCGTGTCCGTCACCGCCAGCGCCCAGTGCCCGGCGTCGGGTCGGGAGATGCGCACGGTCACCCCGCCATGGTCGGTGAACTTGATCGCGTTGTCCACCAGGTTGACCAGCACCTGCAACAGCGCCTTGCGGTCGGCGACGATGACCGCTGGCACGTCATCGTCCACCTGGACGGTCAGCGCCAGTCCCTTGTCCTGCGCGGCCAGCCCGACCGAGGTCAGCAGGTCGCCGACCAGCTCGCGGACGACCACCGGCCCCTCGTCCAGCGTGAACATCCCGCCCTGCAAGCGGGCCTGCGCCAGCAGCGCCTCGACCAGCGTCCCTAACCGCTTGCAGTTGTACAGCACCCGCTGCAGATCCCCTGCCAGCGCGTCACCGCCGGGCAGGGTGGTGAGCACAATACGCGCTTTTTCTGTATAACCCTGAATCGCGGCAATGGGTGTGCGCAATTCGTGCGAAGCCATCGAGATCAGTTCACTTTTCATCCGGCTCAGTTCGATCTCGCGATCCAGTGCCCGCTCCAGGTTCGCGGCGGTCAGCCAGGCGACGAAAGCCAGGACGAAAAATCCCGCCGCGGCCACCACGTTGGGAGTGGTATGAGTGACCCACTCAGCCAGACCGAAGATGACCAGGCTACACACACCAGCGGTCACGAAGCTGGCCCACGGCGGCAGCACGGCCGCGGAGACGAGGATCGGGATAGCGAAGATGAACAAGCTGCGCCCATCGGCCACCTGCGCCGGCTCGTCTGTGAATGCGTTGATGACGACCAGCAAGACAACGAAAATCACAGCGGCGGCAACTCCCGCACGGCGATTGAGCCAGTAGATGACCAGCAATCCAGCCTCCAGCAAGCCGCCGGCCAGGAGCACAATGCGCACGCGCACCGTTGGCGGGCCCAACCAACCGACCACAGCCACTCCGAGCATCCCGATCATGGTCACGCCAGCCACGCCCAGGATGAGGATATTGAGCAGCCTTCGCCGGCGGGCGTCATGGGTGTCGGTGGCCGCGATCGGGTGGATCAGCCTGCTCATAATCATCCCAGCCCCCGTCCCCACTGGATCAAACGTTCCAGTTCCAGAGGCTTGCTGAAGATGCCTGCTGGCGGCATGGCGCCGAGTCGCTGCGCTTCGGCAAACACCTCTTGCGCCAGTGGAGGGTCCGCTGTGACGATCACCACCGGTACGTCGCGCAGCTTGCCGTCCTGACGCATCCGCCGGAAAATCTCCGGTCCGTCCAGCCCTGGCAGGTGCAGATCGAGCACCACGGCAGCGGGAACGACCTGTTGAAGACGTTGCCAGGCCGCCAGACCGTTTTGCTGAATCTCCACGATCCGGCCGGCAATCTGCAAAGCAAAACTGTAGATTTGGGCCAGGTCGTACTCGTCCTCGATGACCAGAATCGGTACGCTACCTGCTAAACTCCAGACGAACAGCATGTCAGCCTCCTTGTCAGGTCAGGGATACAGCGACAGTAACTGCTCAGCTCCCCTATTCTCGCTGCCACAGGCGTCTCACCAGGAGACCATAGAAAGTCAGAAGGAGCAACAGTACCAGTGGCACATACACACTCACATCGGCCAGGATCAGGAAGAACCTCTGCCGGAGCAGCGTGCTATCCCCCAGAAGTGCAAACGCCGCCAGCCGCCAGACGTCCAGCAGCGCGTAGGGGAGGAACGCGGCCCAGGCCAGCCCGCGCTCCCCGCGCGTCTCCAGCGTCGAGAGCAGGTAGGCGAACACGGCCACGGCCAACGACCACTCCCACACCACGTCCAGCCACAGCCAGGCCCCCGCGTAGAGGGCGAAGGCCAGGTCGAGGGTCAGGGCAGACGTCTCTCGCCCCGGCTTGCGCGTCGGATGGGTCAGCCGGCGGGCCGTCACCATCAGCAGCGGCAGCAGGACGACGACCCGCGCCGCCAGCGCCGTCCGCGTCGCCTGCACATCCGCGCCCAGGGCGTAGTGCAGGAGCGCCCGCAGCGAATGGTTGTAGCCCAGGGCGTCGGGGGCCAGCCGCCACGCATAGTGCGACGGCAGCCAGGCGAGGAAGCGATAGTAGTTGGCATACTGGTTCAGCCCGTAGTCCGGCCCGACGGCGAGGATGGTCAGCCCGGCCAGGGCGACGTAGCCCAGGACGGTCAGCCCGACCAGCTTGAGGAAGAAGCGGTAGCGGCCCAGCAGCAGCGGCACGGCAGCGGCGAAGGCCCAGTGCGGCTTGAGCGCCAGGATCAGCACCAGCCACAGCGTAGCCCACCCCAGGCGTTCCTCCAGCACGGCCTCGATCAGCAGCGTCGCCAGCAGCGCCATGGCGACGTAGATGTTGCCATAGCCCAGGTCGCTCCAGAAGGCGGAGAAGAGCAGCCAGAGGGGGAGGGTGTAGGCCAGCGTCTGCCTGGCCCGTTCCAGCCCCGTCCTGGTGAAGATGCGCCACCAACCGGCGTAGAGCAGGGCGTAGACCACGACGTGCAACAGCGTGCTGCCCGCTGCCAGCAGGCCCGCCGGGAGCGCGAGCAGCGGCGCGAGGGCGAGGGCGAAGGCCGGGCTGTAGGGATAGACCGACCAGACCATTTCCGGGTTGGCCAGGCATTCGGGATCGGCGACACAGTACAGCTCCTCCTGCGCCCGGAGGCGCGCTGCCGCGTCCAGGTAGATGTGCAGATCGCTGAGGATCGGCACGTCCGGCGCGACCAGGCCCGCCATCAGGAGCAGATGGATCACCAGGCGGCACAGCGCATACAGACCGGCGATCACCAGCGCAACACGGAACAACCGCGACGACCAGGCCAGCGGCAGGTTGAGAGCACGGACAAGGGAACGCTTCCACAAGGCGACCATTCTCTCTCCGATGTTACTCCCCCCACCTCGACATGTACGGCTCGATGCTCAACGCGACCCGCGCCCGCAGCGCGACGTAGCCATGCGGATAGAACCAGGAGACCATGGGCAGGTGGTCGGTGCGCACGGCGTAGCCGGTCTCGCAGACGAACACCCGCCCACGGCCCCAGGTGGTCTCGGCGTAAGCCCGCACGGACAGCCCAGCAGGGTCGAGGAAGGTGGTCGCCAGGGCGGTCTCGATGGCGGTCGTCGTCGCCTGCTCCAGTCCCCTCCCGGCCTGCAACGTCTCCACCCCGGCGCGGGCGCAGTTGCGGGCCGTCGCCGCCACCAGCACCTTGGCCGGTTGCACCTGCCCGACGAACAGCACCAGGCCCAAGAGCATCGCCAGGATCAGCACGACGACCATGAGTGGCACGAGGTCTTCCACGTCCTCACCTCCACGGTAGTTCCAGGTTTCAGGTTCCAGGTTACAGGTTGCAGATCGGGAGAACCTGGAACCTTGAAACCTGGAACCTGAAACCTGGAACCTGGAACTTCCTGCTCACGGCGGCCCGACGGTGAACCGCTCCATCCGCTGGAACGACCCTGCGCCGAGGGTCGCCGAGCCGCCGAACAGCGTCGGCATCGCGCCCTGGATGCGCACCCGCAGCGATTGCCGCTCCGCGTCCTCCTGGATCGTCACCGCCTGCCCAACCTCGGCGGGCGAAAGGCCCCACCAGGCGGACAGGTCGCTCCCGGCCTGGGCCAGCCCCCACTGTGCTCCCGCCGACGACCGTCCGCCGACCAGCGCCGCCTGCTGCGCGGCCAGCACCGCCCCCGCCCGCCGCACGCCGACCAGCCCGGTCAGGACGATGGCGACGATGAGAATCCAGAAGAACACCTGGCCGATGATCCAGTCTACCTTGTGCATCCCACCCCCTCACGGTTCACGCATCACGCTCCACGCGCAACGTGAAACGCGCAACGTGAAACGTGAAACGTGAAACGTGAAACGTGAAACGTGATGCGTGAAACGTGATGCGTGAAACGTGATGCGTGAAACGTGATGCGTGAAACGTGATGCGTGAAACGTGATGCGTGAACCATCTACGGTGCCCAGTTCATCGGTACGCTCTCGATCTGGCTGCCGGTACGGTTCGCCAGATCGATGATGCGCGGGCCCAGGATGAGCGCCACGGTGACGGTCAGGGCCACGGCCACGCCGACCAGGATCACCGTCGTCGCCAGGTTAGACAGCCCTGCCTGCGACCGCTCCCACTCCTCCGGCGCGGGCCACAGCGCCCGGCTCACCCACCCACGCAGCGTCGCCGCCTCCAACCGCACGCGGCAAACCACAGATAGTAGCTTCTCGTTCACCTCACACCTCCTCAGATGGTTTCAGGTTTCAAGGTTACAGGTTTCAGGTTACGGGTTCCAAGTTGCAGGTTGGGGAGAACCTGAAACCTTGAAACCTGCAACCTGAAACTTCCTCCCTTCACATCCTGCCCATATTCGTCACCACCGTCCACAGCGCCGGGCCGCCGACCAGGGCGAAGATGACCAAGAGCGTCACCCCGGAGACCAGGTAGGTCATCTGCTGCGTGTTGTCCTGCCCCTGCTGGCGCAGGAGTCTGCGCTGCTCGTGCTGCGCGGTGTCGGCGTGCGCCTCCAGCGCCACACCTACCTCGCCGCCCTCGGCCAGCACCGCCATCAGGTCGCCGCACAGCGCCACCAGCGGCTCGCAGAGGCTGTTGCGCTCGATCACCGCCGCCAGGCCGCGCCCCATGTCGGCGGTGATGTCGTAGACGGCCAGCGCCCGGTGCAGCTCTTTGACGAACGGCCCGCCGGGGCGGGCGGTCAGGTAGCGCAAGGCCGCCTGGAAGGTCTTGCCGGAGCGGACGGCCACGCGCAGTTCGGGCACCTTGTAGCCCATCTCCAGGATGATCTGCCGCCGTCGCTTCTCCGCTGCGCCGGCCACCTCGGAGTCGGGATCGAGGAAGCCGATCACGCCCGCCAGCAGCCCGGCCAGGGCCAGCGCCGGCGGCCAGCGGAGGGCCAGGGCCAGCGCCCCGACCAGCACCAATCCCCCCAGGGCGAAGGTGATGCCGTGGAACAGCTTCTTGCCCCACATCGTCTCCAGGTTCCAGAAGGGGGCCTTGGGGTTGGGCGCGGCCGGTTCGCCCGGCCCCCAGTACCAATCGGCCTGCTTGAGCAGGCGCAGGTAGCGGGCATTGAGGCCGCCGCGCCAGGTGGTGTCCTCCGCGCCCTGCCCGCGCAGCCAGGCGGAGAGGGTTTCGACCGGCGCGGTCAGCGGCCCGGCCCCGCGCAGGCGCGTGCTCTCGTCAGCGGGCTGCGCCTGCTGCGGGTGGACGACCTTTCGCGGCAGCGCAATCGCGGCGACCACCACCAGGACGCTCATCGCGGCGATAAGTGCGATCAGGAAGTCCATCTCCACCCTCCTTTCGACCACAGACCACGCACCACGTTTCACGTTTCACGTTTCACGTTTCACGTTTCACGTTTCACGTTTCACGTTTCACGTTTCACGCCCTCCCCGCTCCAACGCCACCCGCTCCACCACCAGCCCCCGGCTGGCGACGCGGTGGGAGTTGGCGTAGGCGGCCACGGTCAGCACCGCCGCGACGAAGGCAGCGACCTGCCCCGGCAACGTGCCGAAGAACTCCGTCCCGTAGCCCAGGCCGCCCGTCGCCAGGCTGGACAAGCGCAGCAGCGCCATCACCCCCCACGGCCCGACGATGCCCCACATCACGTCCGACCGCTGCCCGCGCTGCGCGTCAATCGTCTCCTCGTAGATCACCGCCATCTGCCGCGTGGAGGCCGCGTGGCGGGCCAGCATCTCGGAGACCTCGCCGGACGATTCCTCGGCGACGATCAGCGCCGTCGCCAGGGCGTCGAACACCGGCGACTGGCGGCGGTCGGCCACTTTCTGTAGCGCTGAGGGCAGGGACACGCCGCTGCGCGTCGCCGCCCGCACCTCCTCGAAGTCGGCGGCCACGTCGCCCTGCCCGTACTTCGCCACCGCTTCCAGCGCCCGGTTCATCGAGGGGCGGGTGCGCCAGGAGTTGACGATGGTATCGGCAGCGGAGGCGAGCGCCTTGTGGTAGCGGTTCAGCCGCTCGTTGCGGCGGTCCTCCAGTTGCGACCAGACGAAGACGAAACCGGCCAGCAGGCCCGCCGGGAAGGTGAGCCAGGCGCCGGTCGCCAGGGCCATCAGCAGGCCGAGGCCCGCGCCGGTGGCCAGGGAGCGGGTGAGGTAGGTCGAGGCCGACACGCCGAGCTTGGCGCGGTCGAGGCGCACCTGGATGCCTGGCAGCAGCGTCTCGCGCTGGGCGCGGATGATGCGCCGCGGGCGCAGCGCCAGCCCGCCGATGATTGCCAGCACCAGCGCGGCAGCGAACACGGCGGGGAGTAGGGCGAGTAATGTCTCGTTCACCTCACATCTCCTCAAATGGTTTCAGGTTTCAAGGTTACAGGTTTCAGGTTTCAAGGTTACAGGTTTCAGGTTTCAAGGTTACAGGTTTCAGGTTTCAAGGTTACAGGTTTCAGGTT
>Ga0209018_1002366_pt1 | contig 13412 bp, 10 predicted proteins | sample YNPBryBLVA2012_FD_185814 | JGI IMG/M metagenome (GOLD analysis project Ga0209018, IMG submission 185814) | Anoxygenic and chlorotrophic microbial mat microbial communities from Yellowstone National Park, USA - YNP Bryant BLVA 2012 (SPAdes)... ...
GGGGACAGCCGCCGTTCCTACAACCAGCGCGATTGTACCATGCGCGGGAAGTGGCCCACAACAGGCGCAAGGTCCGCCCACCCGCCGGCGGCCCGACGGGTGGCAGGCTGCCGACCCGACGCCTCCTTGCCATTTTGAGGGTGGCAGGGATATTTCCGATAGAGGGATGCCGTGTTTTGCATCCGCCTCCCCGCTAGGCCGCCTTCGTCGGCGTGGCCGTCGGGCGCAGCCCTGGCACGGGCAGGGGCGGGCGTGTCGGCAGGGGGGTGCGCGTCCAAGTGGGCGGCGGCGTGGCAGAAGGCAACGCGGTCGGGGTGGGCGTGCGCGTCCAGGTCGGCGTTGCGGTGGACGTGGGACTGGGCGTCAGGGTCGGCGTGGGCGTGCTTGTCGGGGCTGCCGTCGGCGGGGCAGGATCGACCGCCAGCGCCAGCGGGTCGAAGTTTGTGCAGCGCAGGGCCGCCAGTTCCAGCCAGGCGCGCTGGTTATCGCTGGCGAACACGCGCAACCATTGGCCGCTGCCGTCGCGTATGTCGGGCACGACGGCCTGTTCCGCCGCCACATGCGCCAGTTCGGGGTGCAGGTGGCTCGGCCCGGCGCGCGCGATGGCGTCCCCCGCTGTGACGATGCAGATCGGGTTTTCCACCCCGATCACCACCACCTCTTCCGCCTGCTGCCCGGCCTCGCCCTCGGCGATCAGAGTGATGACCGCCTCACCGACCGGCGTTACGCGCAGGGTGTGCGATCCGGTCGGGCCGTAGGTGGTGCTGTCTTCCGCGCCCAGATAAGCGCCCAGGCCGTCCAGCCGGACGCGCGTCGCGCCGGGGGCGTCCCAGGTGAAGGTGAGGTCTTGCGCCACATAGCGCACCAGCGTGGCCGGCGTGGCAACGAAGCGCGTAATCACCAGCGGGGCATAGACCCGCACCCGCGCCGACTGGCGCACTTCCTGGTCGCCGCTGATGGCCAGCAGCGTGATCTCGTGTTCGCCCGCATCGTTCAGCGGGAGTAGCGCCGTGCCGGCGTCGGGATCGAGGGGCGGCGTATCCAGGCGCGCGCCGTCCACTTCCAGGTAGAGCGCGTCGGCGTCCTGCACGCTCCATGTCAGCGTGATCGTCTGCCCGGCCACGACCTGCGCGCCGGGCGAGACATGAAACGCAGCAATCTGCGGTGGTGGGGGCGGCTGAAAGAAGATCAGGCCCAGCAACGTCAGCGCCAGCACCGCGATCAGGCCCAGGCCGCCCGCCGCCAGCAGCAGCGGCAGGCCCGAAAGCACCGGCTGTTCAATGAACGTGCCCGGCAGGGCCGCCTGGAAGCCGGAGGCATCTTGCGCGTGGGCGACGACCTCGAAAGCGTGCTCGCGCGGCTGGCCGATCAAAGCAGGTCGCCGGGCTTCGACCTGCGCATGGACGGTGAGCCGCTGCCCCGCCGCCAGGATGGCCGTCGGCGGGATGATGGCGACGCGCAGCGCCCCGTCACGGCTGACCCCGCTGAGAAGCAGCGGCAGCGGCGCGCTGCCCTGGTTGTGTATGTGTACCGGCAGGCGCTCCCCGGCGACGATCTGCCGTTTGCCCAGGTCGATGCCGAAGCCGGCGTAAGGCAGCACGTGCAGGGTGATGCCTGCGTCTACCGTCTGGTTCGGCCTGGAGCGGCTGCGCACCCGCACGATGAACGGATAATCGCCCGGCGCGCTGTCGGGCCGCCGCAGCGGCTTGAAGCTCAACACCAGCCGGGTCGTCTCGCCGGGATCGATGGCCGTTTCCATACGTTCCAGGCGCACCCAGTCTTTGGGCACGCCGTCGATCTCGATGAAAAAGCGATCTTCCTCGTCGCCCAGGTTGGTGATGACCAGCAGTGCCTGGACGTGTACGCCGGGCGTCACTGGGGCGTCCGGCCCTTCCAGTTCGACGCGATAGGTAGGCTGCTCGTACTCGATGCGGCGGGTCGCCTCAATGGCTTGCATGGGCTGGGTAGGGCTGTCGTCGGCCAGCCGGAAGCTCAACACCGCCTCACCGATCTGGATTTCCTCGCCGCCGGTTAGCAGGTAGGCCTGATGAGGCTTGATCCGTTCGCCGTCTACATAGGTGCCGTTAATCGACTCCAGATCGTGCAGGTAGACTTGCCCATCTCGAAAGCTCAGGGCCGCGTGGTAGCGCGAGACCGCTGTCGCCTCGATGACGATGTCGTTGCCCGACGAGCGCCCGATGGCGATGTTTGGCTTTTCCAGGTAATAGCTCTCGATGGGGCTGTTGGGCCGGTACACGTCGAGCCGCCCGTAGGTCATGCCTGCATTCCTCCTGGTTTGCTGTGCAATCAGATTGTATTCCGGTGGTGGGCAATCAGCAATCGGCGGTTCGCAGGCAGCGCGCCGCGAGCAGGAAAACACAAAGCCGGGACCTCGCTCTCAAGGCCCGGCTCTGACATTTGATAGGCCCATCTCAACAACCAGCCGCTTGCACCCGACGAACCGCTGACCGCTGACCGCTGATTGCTGACTGCTGACTGCTGACCGCTCTGCGCTAATCGAACCGGATGCGCGGGTCCAGCCAGGTGTACATAATGTCCACCAGGATATTGCCCGAAACCAGGAAAACCGAGTAGACCACCGTCAGGCCGACCAGCAGGTTGTAGTCACGGCTGCCCACGCATTGCACGAACTCGCGGCCCAGCCCCGGAATGTTGAAGATGCGCTCGATGATGAAGGTGCCGGTCAGCACGCCCGCCAGCAGCGGGCCGACAATCGTCGCCACCGGGATCAAGGCATTCTTGAGGGCGTGGCCGTAGATCACCACGCGCTCTTTGAGGCCCTTTGCCCGCGCCGTGCGGATGTAGTCTTCGCGCATTACCTGAAGCAGGCTGGCGCGCGTCAGGCGGGCGATCCCGGCGCTCATGCCGGTCCCCAGCGCGAAGACGGGCAGGATCGCCAGGCTGAGGTAGTCCCAGCTAAAGATGACACTGGGGTTTTCCAAGGTGCTGCGCCACACGCCGCCCATGTCGGCCACCGGCAGCCAGTTGAGCTTCACGGCGAAAATAATGATCAGGACCGGCGCCAGCACCAGCGCCGGGATCGACTGGCCCAGTACGGCGAAGAACGTCGCGCCGAAGTCGATGGCCGAGTTGTGGTAGATGGCCGCCAGCACGCCGAGCGGCACGCCGATGGCGAAGCCGACGATCACTGACATGATGCCGACCTGGATCGACACCGGCAGGCGCATCGCAATGACCTGGTTGACGGACACGTCTTCGTCGCGGTACTGCGTGCCCAGCGCCGGGCCGAAGTCCAGCCGGATCAGGCTGAGCAGATAGTTGCCGAACTGAATCAGCACCGGCTGGTTCAGGCCGTATTGCTGTTCCAGCCGCTCGACGATCCGCTCCGGCAGCCGCCGCCCGGCGCTGGTCTGGCTGAACGGCCCGCCGGGGATCGACCGGATGAGCACGAAAGCGACGAAGGTGGTCAGCAACAGGACCGGAATGGCGGCCAGGATGCGACGGATGATAAATTTACCCATGCCCATCGGCATTTTCTCCTAAACAGGCTATCCCCGCCGGACGCGCCGCGCGGCGCCGACCGACCGGCGACCAGCGATTGACCGGGTCATCCCACAGGTTCCAGGTAGTTTTCAGAAATCCAGCCTTCCAGGATACAGTCAACGCGGTAGAAGATCTCCCCGTTGTTTTCGGCAACGTCCAGAATTTCGACTTCCTGGTTCAAAAAGCAGTTCGACCCCAATACGTTATTGCGACCGGTGCTTGGCTCCGGGTTTTGAGTCAGTTGGGTGCTAAAGCCCACACCGACGACCTTCGCCCGGTCGCCGATCTGGAACGCCGTCTCCAGGGTAATGGGGGCCGGCGTGGGGGTCAGCGTCGGGGTCGGCGTGCGCGGAATGATCCACTCCTGATCCGACGTGCACGCCAGCGTCGCCAGACTCAGCAGTCCCATCACCAGCAACAGCGCCGCAAGCGCCTGTGTGCGATTAACCACGCATCCTTCTCCTGTGGAAAGCTGCCCATCCGCGACAACCGGTCTGCGGCAGTCAGCAATAACCTTCCGCCAGCCATCAGGAACCCTGCACGGCGGCTGGCGACAGAGCACAACATGATGAATGACCGCGCTTTTACGTTCCGCGCAGTCGCGGGTCCAGCGCATCGCGCAGGCCATCGCCCAGGAAATTGAACGCCAGCGTCGTGACCGTCAGCGCGACCGCCGGGACCAGCAGCAGGTGTTGGCGGAACTGGACGGCTCCTTCAGAAATGGCGTCCTGGATCAGACCGCCCCAGCTGGGTACGGGCGGGTTGACCCCCAGGCCCAGGAAGCTGAGAAACGCCTCGTAGAAAATGAAGCCGGGGATCGCCATCGTCACCGAGACGATCAGCGGGCCAATGACGTTGGGCAACAGGTGCACGAAGATGATCCGGCGGTCGCTGGCGCCCACCGCGCGCGCCGCTTCGACGAATTCTTTCTGCTTGTACGAAAGCACCTGTCCGCGCGCCAGCCGCGACATGCCCAGCCAGCTCAGCAGTCCCAGGGCGATGAACATAAAGAACAGGCCGCCCATGCTGTTGTCGATGTTGACCAGGGTTGCGCCCAGGCCGCCCACCTCATCGGCGTGCTCGCGCAGGGCGCGGAAGTATACCTGCATCAGGATGACCAGCACCAGGTCCGGCACGCCGTAGAGGAAGTCTACGATGCGCATCATGATCTGGTCGGTGCGCCCGCCGTAAAAGCCGGAGACGACGCCGTAGACGGTGCCGACCATCAGCGCCACCGAGGCGCCGATCACGCCGACGGCCAGCGAGATGCGCGTGCCGTAGACGGTGCGGCTCAGCAGGTCGCGCCCCAGGCGGTCGGTGCCGAACAGAAAGCAGAACTGCACCGGGTCCGGCACGCCGTCGCCGTTCGCATCCACGTCTACCGAGCAGCCCAGCGGGGGTTCCAGGCTGGAGCCGCGATGTTGCTTGGCATAGTGGTCGATCCAGCCCCATTCCACCATCGCATCCGCGCCGATGGCAACCAGTACCATGCCGCCGATCAGGATCATGGCGACGATAGCGGGCTTGTTGCGCAACAGTTGGCGCACCGAGTCTTTCCACAACGGGCGGGGTTTGACGTGTTCTTCTTCGGCCAAGCCGATGGGTTTGGCGCTCTGTGCGACGGCCATAGGGATATCCTTTTCCTTCCCCTCAACAACTTACGAAGCGCGGTAGCAGGCGACCCAATGGCCGGGCCGGATTTCGACCAGGCCGGGGTCCTCACCATGACACACATCCACTGCTACCGGGCAGCGGGTGTTGAAATTGCAGCCGCGCGGCGGGTTGATCGGGCTGGGCACGTCGCCGGTGAGGATGATGCGCTTGCGCTTTTCCTCGACGGTCGGGTCGGGCACGGGCACAGCAGAGAGCAGCGCCTGGGTGTAGGGGTGCAGCGGGTTGGTATAGAGTTCTTCCGTCTCCGCCACCTCGACGATCTTGCCCAGGTACATCACGGCCACGCGGTCGCAGATATGGCGCACCATGCTCAGGTCATGGGCGATGAACAGATAGGTTAGCCCCAGTTCGTCCTGGAGCTCTTCCAGCAGATTAACCACCTGCGCCTGGATCGACACGTCCAGCGCCGAGATCGGCTCATCGCACACGATGAACGACGGCTCCAGGGCCAGGGCGCGCGCGATGCCGATGCGCTGGCGCTGCCCGCCGGAGAATTCGTGCGGATAGCGGTTGACGAAGTAGGGGTTCAGCCCTACCTTGTCCATCAGGTATTCCACACGCTCCTGGCGTTCCCGGTTGCTGTTCATCACGCGGTGCACGATCAGCGGCTCGCTGATGATCCGGCCTACCGTCATGCGTGGATTGAGCGAGGCGTAGGGGTCCTGGAAGATCATCTGCATCCGGCGGCGCGTCCGCCGCAGGTCTTCGCCCTTGAGCGTGCTCAGTTCGATACCTTCAAATTTCACCGAACCGGATGTCGGGCGGTAGAGTTGAAGCACGGTGCGCCCGGTGGTGCTTTTGCCGCAGCCGGATTCGCCCACCAGGCCCAGCGTTTCGCCCTTGTAGACGAAAAAGCTGATGTCATCGACCGCTTTCACATCCCCCACGTGGCGCTGGATGATAATGCCCGACGTGATGGGGAAATACTTTTTGAGGTTGGTGACTTCCAGCAGAATTTCTCGTTTATCGGCTTGGCTGCCGTTGCCGCTGGCTGCGCTCATTGTGCTGCCGCTCCCTCTTGTGTTAATGCTAACGGCTGGTGCATCCCGACCCAGCAGGCCACCGTGTGGTTTGGATCGCCGCCGCCCTGGACGGGACCCAGGGGCGGGTTTTCTTCCACGCACCGGTCGATGCGGAAGTGGCAACGCGGGGCGAAGGGGCAGCCCTTCGGATACACGCGCAGGTCGGGCGGTGCGCCTTCGATGGAGAACAGTTTGCCGCCACGACGGTCCAGACGGGGCAACGAGCCGAGCAGCCCCAGCGTGTAGGGGTGGCGCGTCTCTTTAAAGACGGCGTGCTTGGGGCCGCGCTCAACGATGAACCCGGCGTACATCACCTGCAAGGTATCGGCCAGGCCGGCCACCACGCCCAGATCGTGCGTGATCCAGATCATCGCCATGCCAATTTTGTCGCGCAGGCGGCGCACCAGGTCCAGGATTTGCGCCTGGATGGTCACGTCCAACGCGGTGGTCGGCTCGTCGGCGATGAGCAACTGCGGGTTGCACGACAGGGCCATGGCGATCATGGCGCGCTGGCGCATCCCGCCGGAGAACTGGTGGGGGTAATCGTCCAGGCGCTGCGCCGCGCTGGGGATGCCCACCATCGCCAGCAGTTCGGCAGCGCGCTGGCGGGATTGGGCGTTGTCCATGCCCAGATGCAGCTTAAGCGCCTCGGTGATCTGATGGCCGATGGTCAGCACCGGGTTCAGCGAGGTCATGGGGTCCTGAAAGACCATCGCTATTTCCGAGCCGCGCAGCATCCGCATCTGGTCGGCGGACAGCTTCATCAGGTCGCGGCCCCGGAACATGACCGATTCGGCTTCGACTTTGCCGGGCGGTTGGGGGATCAACCCCATGATCGACAGGGCGTGTACGCTCTTGCCGCAGCCGCTCTCGCCCACCACGCCCAACGTTTCGCCTTCGTCGAGCGTATACGAGACGCCATTGACAGCATACACGATCCCTTCCTGCGTGTGGAATCTTGTTTTGAGGTCCTTGACCTCCATCAAGATGGTCAAAGAGCGGCTCTCCTTACTTGGTTGAGGAACGAAAGCGGCTTCTGTTCATGCACACGGCGCCCGGTCGGAATCCCGTATATGGCTGCATTGCGCCCATGAACCTGCCGGGATCGGGGAAAGAAGCACGTCGATTGTAGGGCAAGATGGCGGGGAATGCAACAAATTTCGGGCGCATGTTTAAACGACAGCACGGTGTTGGAATGCAGAGGTTTTTAACTTTAAGCTAATGATAACGGGCGGCGTCAAAATTGCAACAAATCGCGCGCGCAAAACCTTTCCCAAAGGCCCTTTGCAGCGCCCCAAAACGCGCCGACCTTGAGTCTGTGCGTGGAAAAGTGTGTTACAGTCCCGTAACCGCTCTCGTTTTTCCAGCCAGTCGCAGGGCGGGGCGATCCCGGCGTCGCCCCAACGGTGACAGACCGGCGCGGTTGTGCCGAACGCGCATAGCCACCGGGCGTTCCGTCTCTACGGACGCCGGACCTGCTCAACCAGCAGTTCCCACGTGGCGGCGTTGTAGACGCGCGTGATGGTGTAGGTCGCCGGGCAGCCATCCCAGATGAACACGTACTCCTGGTCGCCGTTGCGCACGTTCACCTGAAACTCGCCGCCGATCAGCCGGAAGAGCCGTTCGCCGTTTGGCCCTTCGGCCAGCAATGTGTTGATCGGCGGGAGGCCCACCTGATCAATGACGCTGTGAGGGGCTTCCAGCACCAGGTAGCCCGGCGCATAGGCGTAGATGCTGTGTGGGCCGCAGTAGATCGCCAGCGGTGCAGCCGCTTCTACGTTCAGCCGCCCATCATTGGGCGTCCAAAAGGTCGCGCTGCCGGTCGTGGTAAGGCCGCCTGTTTGTGGTGGAACCGGCGCCGGGTTGTTCACCAGTGGCAGGTTGGCGCAGGCCGGTTCGTAGGCGAGGGGGTCGAACATCGCCACGTCGAGCAACACCCCTCCCAGAGCGAAGGCCAGCCCTGCTGCGCTGTTCTCGTTGATCCCGCCGGGGTCGCCCACGTCGTACAGATAGGCAATCACCGGGCGGGCCGCGATCAACGGGAAAGCACCGTTACTCCCGGCGTGCACGTCGAACAGGGGCGGCGGCGCGACCGGGGCCGCGCCGACCGGGAAGCCGGCGATGTCCACGTCTACGACCGTCCCGAAGCCGTCGGTGTGCACCAGCGCCAGATAGTCTGTGCCGTTGGCATCATCGATGTTGGGGATGAAGTTCACGGCGAAGTCCGGGTTTGCCTGGGTGCAGTCTCCCACGACGCGGTTGCCGCCGACGGAATCGCCGGTGGCGAACAGGTCGGCGTTGGCGATGGCCTGGGCGGGGGCGTGGGCCGTCGCCAGTGTCAGAACGACCGCGACGACGAACACGGGCATCCGAAAAAGGTGTTTCTTCATCAGTAACTTCTCCGTCAATAGATACATAAGTACCCCCCTATATAATCATACAGACTGCATCTGATTTTTCCAGGCAAAGGCAAGGAAAATCGACAAAACCTGACAATTTTTTAGCAAACACGGAGGAGGGCGTCCCTGCTTTCAGGGAGCGGTTTTTCCCGTTTCCGCAAGATACTTCTGTCCAAAGGGGCGTCGTAGCGTCGGCTTCAAACCGGCGCTACGACAATGAACAACCGCACATCTGGCAGAAGGCGGGCTATGGGATCACCAGCCGTTGCCCGACGTAGATGCGCGTTACGTCGGTGATGCCGTTGGCGGCGGCAATCGCCGCGACGGTCCTGCCGTAGCGCAAGGCGATGCGGAACAGGTTCTCGCCCGCCTGCACCACATGCACCCGGGCATTGCCGGGCGGCGCGACGACGGTCGGCGTTGCGGTGGCGGTGGGGGGATTGCCCGTCCCCGTGCAGCCGGGGATAACCAGCCGCTGCCCGATGCTCAGGCGGGACAGGTTCACCTGAGGGTTCAGCTGGCCGAGTTGGGCCAGCGTCACGCCGTAGCGTCGCGCGATGCGGAAGGCCGTCTCGCCGGCCTGGACCACGTGTGTGCAGCTTCCCGCCGGGGGATTGGCCGGGTTCACCACGCCGGGCGTGCTGGGAGTCGCGGTTGCACCGGGCTGTGGAGCGGGCGGCACGGCGGCGGGTGTGCGCCCGTTGGCGCTCAGGCACGCGCGCAGGCTGAATTCCTTGCTGCCGAAGGCCGGCGCGGCGTTGCCGTTATAGCCGCCAATGGTGACGCTATCGTTGCTGCGCGCGATGGTCATCCGATCACCGATGTCGAGTGTCGAGCCGGCGGGGTTCATGGTCAACACGGTGGCGATGGCGATCCGCCGGATCAGCGATCCGTCGGCGCGGAAGACCGAGATGTTGTCGTCCCGGCAGTAGACCGTGTAGTACTCGGCGGCGTGCGGGTTCAACCGCCCATCATAGGTGGGCGAGCCGGGGTTGCCGTTCCAGTAGGCTAACGGGTCTGTGCCGGGCGGCAGTGGCGTGCTCTGAAGGGCGGCGGACCCGCCCAGCGTGCCACCCGACCCGCTGCCGGAACTGCTCGCAGCGCCGCCGCTGCCCGATCCCCCCGATCCCCCTGAACCGCCGGAACCGCTGCCTGACGGCGCGGCCAGGTCCATTGTGCAGTAAACGTTGCCCGCTGCCGACGTGGCGCAGGCGATCCCTACGTCCACATAGGCGGGGTTCATCATATTGGCGTTGTGCGGCGGGCTGGCCTGCCACTGACCGAAGATGCCGCTGGAACTGTCGTCTCCGCGCACCAGCACGTTTTCTGCCGCCGTTGACCAGGCGTATCCTGTCGCATTGATGCGGTCGGTGAACGACGAGCCGCCCGCGCCGGTGTGCGAGAGCGTCTCGTTGGCCGCCATCCAATTGCTGTGGCCCTGTGCGGCGGCGACGAGCTGGGCGTTCATAGTCAGCGCGCCGGCGCCTGCCGAGGCGCGCGCGGCGTTGAGCAGCGGCAGCACGCCCGCCGCATCTCGATGGGGGGCGGCCAGGGTCGGCGCGGCCAGAACCAGCATCACCAGGACAAATATTGCCGAAAGCCACAGACAAATTCCCTTAAACCGACACATTTTTAAAGGACTCCACGACTTGCACGTCTGTTATTCTCATTCTAAAAGCATTTTGCAGTGGCAACGTTTGAACCCGGTTGGCATTCGGTCCTAATCTCTTGACGATCACCTGCCCTGCACGTCTGACGGGCGAATCGGGTATACTCCGGCGCGTTTGGCGGCATTGTTGGCGGGCGGAGGAAAACAGATGCGCATCCTGATCACCGGGGCGAAGGGCCGCCTGGGCAGGCGGCTGATGGCGGCGCTGTCTGCCGATCACGAGGTGATCGGCGTGGACCTGCCTGAACTGGACCTGGGCGATCCGGCTGCCGTCGGGCGTCTGGCCGACCTGCAGCCCGACCTGCTACTCCACTGCGCTGCCTGGACGGACGTGGACGGCTGTGCCCGCGACCCCGACCGCGCCCTGCTGGTCAACGCTTTCGGCGCGCAGACGGCCGCCCTGGCCTGTCAGCGCGTCAACGCCGCCATGCTCTATCTCAGCACCAACGAGGTCTTCGACGGGCGGCGCACGACCCCTTACCTGGAATACGACACGCCCAACCCGATCAACCCCTACGGCTACAGCAAGTGGGTGGGCGAGCAGATGGTGCGGGAACTGCTGCCCCGGCACTACGTGGTGCGGCTCTCCTGGCTGATCGCGCACGGCGGCGCGAACTTCGTGCAGGCCGTTCTCAAGCGCGCGGCGGACGGGGTGCCTCTGCGCGTGGTGACGAACGAGGTCGCCGCCCCGACTTACGCCGAGGATTTCGTCCCGGCGCTGATCGCGCTGATCCAGACGGGGCATTACGGGACGTATCATCTGGTCAACACAGGACAGGCATCGCGCTGGGAACTGGCCCGCTTCGTGCTGGATCACGCCGGGTATGCAGATGTGCCCATCGAACCGATCACCCTGGCGCAGTATCCGCGTCCCTCGCGCCCGCCGGAATGCGCCGTGTTGCGCAACTTCGCGGCGGCGCGCCTGGGGATCGCCCTGCGCCCCTGGTCGGAGGCGGTGATCGCGTTCTTAGAAGCCGAAGGGCTGCGCTAGGGAAAAGGGCGCTGTCAATGCGCGCACATCTGCGCTACCTGATCTACATCCTCCGGCACAAGTGGTACGTGTTCGTCCAGTGCTGCAAATTGGGCATTCCCTGGCTCGGCGTGATCCACGACCTGAGCAAGTTCACCCCGCGCGAATGGGGCGCCTATGCCCGCTCCTACTACGCGCCGGACGGCACACCGCGCTACGCCCGGACGCCTGAAGCGGAGATGGCGCGCTTTTATCATCAGCGCCGCAACAAGCATCACTGGCAATGGTGGCTCTACCTGGGCGACACGCCCGCCGATCCCGTCTCCATCCCGGTGCCCATACCGGACCGCTACCGCCGCGAACTGCTGGCCGACTGGCGCGGCGCGGCCAGGGCGCTCGGCCAGACCGAGGCGCAGCTTGCCGCGTGGTATATGGAGAACCGGGCGTGCATCCGGCTGCATCCCGACACGCGCGCCTGGCTGGAGCGGGAGTTGGGCGTGGAGAGCGCCGGGGACTCAAGTCCCCGGCTGAGGAGGACAAGCCCTCCGGGCTGAATGTGGCTTAGCCCGGAGGGCTTATTTTTACAGCCCCGGAGTTTACTCCGGGGCAGCTCTTGATTCCCCCGGCCTCGGAGTTTACGCCGAGACACAAGCGGCGCTACAATGCTGACCGGAGATAGGGCGGGCGACAAGGAGAGGGGTGATCATGCCGCGCTTCCTGGCCTTCGACATCGGCAATTCGGGTGGGCGGGCTATGCTTGCCACACTGGATGCGGACCGCATCACGCTCGAAACGATCCACCGCTTCCCCAACCAGATCGTGCCCGTGCGCGGCACGCTCTACTGGGACATGTTGTTTCTGTGGAGCGGCGTGCTGGCCGGGTTGCAGCAGTGGAAGCAGCGCGACGGCGGTGCGCTGGACGGGATCGGGCTGGACACCTGGGGCGCGGACTTCGCCCTGTTGGACGAGCACGGCAGGCTGCTGGATAACCCGGTCAGCAACCGCGACGCGCGCACGCACGGCGTGATGGCGCGCGCCTTTGAGCGTGTGCCGCGCGAGGAGATTTACGCCCGCACCGGCATCCAGTTCATGGAATTGAATACCCTCTACCAGCTTTACAGCATGGTGCTGGCCGGGGCGCCCGCGCTGCGCAACGCCGCCCTGTTCCTGACCATTGCCGACCTGCTCAATTACTGGCTGACGGGCCGCGCAGTGGTCGAGTTCACCAGCGCCACCTGCACCCAGTTCTACGATCCCCGCGCGGGCGACTGGGCGCGCGACTTGTTGGACCGCCTGAACATCCCCAGCGGCATTCTGCCGGAAGTCGTTCCGGCGGGCGCCGTGTTGGGGCCGCCGGACCTGCCCGGCCTGGACATCGACACGCCCGTGATCGCCGTCGCCACGCACGACACCGGCTCGGCGGTGGCGGCGGTCCCGGCAGAAGAAGGGGCGCGCTTTGCCTATATCAGTTCGGGCACGTGGTCGCTGATGGGGGCGGAGGTGCGCCAGCCGGTCATCACGCCGGAGAGCCTGCGCTACGACTTCACCAACGAGGGCGGCGTGTGCGGCACGTTCCGGCTGCTCAAGAACATCCTGGGCATGTGGCTGGTGCAGTGCTGCCAGGAGACCTGGGCCACCTCCGGCAGGGTGATTTCCAGCGCGGACGCCGTGCAGATGGCCGCCGCTGCGCCGCCCTTCGGCCCGGTGATCGACCCGTACCCCAACAGCCCGGATTTCCGCACGCCCGGCGACATGCCTGCGCGCATCCGGGCTTTCTGCGCCCGGACCGGGCAGCCCATCCCGGCGGACGAGGGTGCCGTGTTGCGCTGCATCTTCGAGAGCCTGGCGCTCAAGTATCGCCAGGTGTTGGGGCAGCTCGAAATCGTGCAGGGCTTTCCCGCCGAGGTGATCCACATCGTCGGGGGCGGGTCGCGCAACGCCTTGCTGTGCCAGATGACCGCCGACGCGACGGGCCGCCCGGTGATCGCCGGGCCGGATGAGGCCGCCACGCTGGGCAACGTGATCGTCCAGGCGATGGCGACGGGCCACCTGGCTTCCCACGCCGAGGGCCGCGCGCTGATCCGGCGTTCGGTTACGCTCACGCGCTACGAGCCGCATCCCTGCGCCGCCTGGGACGACGCCTATGCGCGGTT
>Ga0209018_1002369_pt1 | contig 13401 bp, 8 predicted proteins | sample YNPBryBLVA2012_FD_185814 | JGI IMG/M metagenome (GOLD analysis project Ga0209018, IMG submission 185814) | Anoxygenic and chlorotrophic microbial mat microbial communities from Yellowstone National Park, USA - YNP Bryant BLVA 2012 (SPAdes)... ...
GAACCAGGAACCAGGAACCAGGAACTGGGAACGGACGGAAAATGCAACCTTCAACGTGCAACGTGCAACGTTCAACGTTCAACGCGCAACCTGCAACGCACAACCTGCAACCTGCAACCTTCAACGCTCCCCCGCCACTGCTGCACTGATCGTCCGCGAATGGCGCAACAACCAGCCGTTATCGGCAGTGCGCGCGCCGAGGATCGCCCAGGCGACATCGGCGCCCGGCGCCGCCCACGCCAGGCATCCCGACGCGCCGGTGTGCCCGAACGAATCGGCGCCGACACTCGACGGCAGCCAGTGCGGTTCCTTCACGCCGCGCACTTCCGGTCCCAATCCCCACGGGCAGCGATCCCACCACAACGGCTCGATGAACCCTCCCGGCAGATGACCCGTCTGATCGGTGACTGCCGCGGCGCGCAGGGGTGGACTGAGAAAACCCGGCGGATGCCCGCGAAACGCGCGCACCAGCGTCAGAGCGCCGGCTGCATTCGTGATCAGTCCAGCCCACGGCAGCGCCAGTGATCGCCAGAACGTTGAGTTGAACGGTTCCAGCACTGTTGCGCGGTGACGTCCGCGCACATCGGCGATGCGCGCCGGCGCGCGCGGCGGTTCTTCTCCAAGATACCCTTCGATACCGAGCGGCGTCAGCACCAGGTCACGCAACGCATCACGAAAACGCGCGCCGGCGCGCGCTTCCACAACCAGCGCCAGCAATCCGTACCCGATATTGCTGTAGAGCACCTCCGTTCCCGGTTGGTGGCGCAGTTTCGCCCGCAGGCATGCATGCCCCAGCGCCTCCCACGTCAATCCCGGTTCGTAAGGAGCATCGTCGCTGCTCAGGTCGATGGGAAATCCGGCGGTGTGGCAGAGCAGACGACGGATGATAACGCCGGGATGCGGCGCTTCCCGATGGAGAAACCGGTCAACCGGATCGTCGAGTGCGATCAATCCGCGATCAACCAGACGCAGAACGGCGAGCGCGGTCGCGAGTTTCGTGATCGAGGCAACCGGAAAGAGATCGTCAGGAGCGAGCGGACGTCCGTCGGCATCTGAACCGACCGCACAGATATCCGGTTGCCGGTTGCCGATTGCCAGAGCGACCACTACACCCGGAATGCGCCCGGACGCAACCAGCGATTGGGCGGCGGCGTGCGCCGCAGCAAGACGAGAGATGCTATCCATAACGTGATGCGTTCTTCTGACGGCACGCTTAACAACCTGCGTTTCACAACCTGATGCACACCTCGCGCTGACTGAATGATTTCGAGGATAACGTCAGGCGGGTGATTGATGAAAGTTGCGATGAGTGTGGCATGTGTCCGCAATACCTGTTCGACGCGCGCTGTAGTACTATCCCCAATTCGCAACCAGATAATCTTCGGCGGTGCACCGAGGAGGGTGCTCACGTCGTTGAAGTCATTATCTCTGGTCACAATCGTGTACCCATTGGCACGCGCAAACGTCCAGATGTCAATGTCACTCGCCTGATCAAGCCCATGAAAGATAACATGGCTGCTTTCGGGAAACAGATCGGCGACCCGTGCCACCAGTTTGCGCGACAGGTGGTGATTACAGCATTTCTCACAGAGGTTGAACCTGGTTGACGAGGTTGAACACTCCTGGAATCGCACCCTCCACGCGGCGACCGAAATGAATTTCGGTCTACACTTCGCTGAACGCGGGCGTCTCGCGCGACACGGCAGACCCGGACAGGGGTCAACGTATCTGAGAACTGCTATAAACAGCAGTTTCATGCAGAGACGATCATAACTGTCCGCTCTCGTTCGGCTGCAAAGCTTAAGCAGGCGCGGATGTCATCTACCGTCAGATCGGGGAAATCTTCCAGAATCTCCGCTACCATCATTCCTGCCGCCAGGTACGAGAGAATATCATAGACTGTGTACCGAAGCCCACGGATGATTGGTTTGCCGCTGCGGATGTTCGGATTGATCGTGATAATCGACTGATACGCTTTCTCCATGACCCCTCCTGTGACCCGCACTGGAGCGCTTTGCGCAGTCTGCCACGGGCATTATTGTGATGCTGGTATTGTATCACGACCCTATGATCAGGAGCAGGTATACCATCCACTGCCCAGCGGTTTGCATGATCTGAGTCCACTGCAAAAAGGGCAGGTCACCGCAGCGGCGCAGCGTTCACAGAGGACGTCGATTGTCTGGCTTAGAGGCATGCTTCGCATCGAACTACATTTCGTTTTTGGCGTTCTCTGGACGCTCAGCGGCTCAGCGGCGCATTTTTGCAGTGAAGTCATGATCTGCCGGGAGCGGAGACACGAAGCCGTCCAGACGAGATACCGGTTGAACTCAATTCTCCGCTGCTGCGGACGATACCAGTGCATCGAGCGTCGCCAGTGTGCGATCAAGATCTGCTTCGCGCACCAGCAGATGATCGCGGCTGAACCCGGAAATCGCAACGATGGGCACGGACGCCGCCGCCAGCGCCGCGCTGATGACCGCAAGGAATCCGGTCAGGTCGGGCGGCAGATCGATCTCGAAACTGACCACCCGATACGGACGTTCGACGCGGGCGCGCGGGAATGCCGGGCTGATACTGCGCCAGTCACTCTCCGGCAGAATGAAGGTGATGGTGTCGGGTGCGACGAACAACTGCCACAGACGCGCGCGCAGACCTCCCAGCAGGCGGATCGCAACCGCCGATTCGCGCGGATCGATCCCTGCCAGAACGTAGCGTTCCGGCAATGCCGACCAGCGCATACGCCGCAGGATGTCGGGCAGGCGTGGATCATACAAACGACTCATTGAAGACCTTCCTCCCAGAAGACATCTTCGCCCTCAATGTCGCCGCGCCAGCTTCGACGCACGCCAATGAAGCGTTCGATGGCGCGATTGACCGCTTTCGGGCGTTCGAGTTGCGGCAGATGACGGGCGTACCTGATGATTTCCAATTGCGAATCGGGCAACAGGCAGTCGGTGCAACATCAATGACGCTCAGACGCACAGGCGCGCTTCCGGCAACGACAACGGTTGTGCGTGTCAGGTCCATCAGGTCAGAAACTCCAGCAACAGACGCTGAAACGCTTCCGGTTGCTCGTCCATCGGATGGTGCAGCGCCCCCCGCACCAGCACGAAGCGCGCTTCTGGAATAGCTGCCGCCACGCGCTGCGACAGACGGGACGGCACAACGGCATCGAGATCGCCATTGATCACCAGGGTTGGCACGCGCACCTGGTTCAGCCGACCGTCGAGCGAATTGGCGAACAGCGCATTCAGCAGGCGATGCAAACCTTCCGGGTCGTGATGAGCAGCAAATGCCGCGCGACGGACTCCGGGAAGGATGCGGGTCATGGCGGTGATCGGTCGCCATTGGCGCGCCAGCGCATCCACCCCGCGGTAGAAGAGGAGCGATGCGCGCAGCGCAGCCCACCCATACCCGTCCTGCAAGAACAGGCGCGTGTAGGGCGGCATTGCCGTCCCCAGCGCCGCAGGCGCCACCAGCGCCAGACGTTCGACCATCTGCGGGTGCGTCAGCGTCAGTTCCAGCGCGACATTGCCCCCCATGGAGTGCCCCACAAGCGCAAACGAGGTCAACCCGCGCGCTGTGCAGAACGTTGCGACACGCTCTGCAACCTGCTGCATCCGTTCGGCGCCATCGAGCGGCGAGCCGCCGTGACCGGGGAGATCGGGGGCAAAAACGCGGACGTGCGCTGACAGCACGGCGCAGGTGGCGTGCCAGATCTCTTTCGTGTCGCCCCAACCGTGCAACAGCACCACTGCACGTTCACCGCCGCCGGCAACGCTGTAGCGCAGACGGCTTGTTGTACAGAATGCTTCGGTCGGCGAACTGACTGGTGTTTCAATCATCGGGATATGCGGTGTTTGTCTCATGTGTATGATACCACACGATGCAGCGGTATGAGGAGTAGGATTATAGCAGTTCTCACAAAGGTTGAACCTGATGAACAGGGTTGAATACTCCTGGGAATGGCGCGCCCCACGCGATGACCGAAACAAATTTCGGTCTACACTCCGCTGGACGCGGGCGCCTCACGCGACACGGCAGATATGAACCGTGGTCAATGTATCTGAGAAATGCTATAAACGAACGACGCGGGGAGAAGCAACCGCTCCTCGACCCGCGCCTCGCGCCCCCCCACGCCACGTCACGAACACGCGCCCTGGATCGGGCGCATCCGTCGATGTTCCATACCATTCGATATGCCGCTCAGGTCGCGTTCACCGTCCCGTCGTCATGCAAACACCACACGATCCACTACCATCGCCACGAAGAGGATCGCCAGGTAGAGCAGCGAATACTTGTACAGCGCCCAGGCAGTCGTGGTTGTTCCGTCGCGGCGCAGTTTCAGCGCATAGTGCAGGAACAGACCGCCGGATACTGCTGCGCTCAGCAGGTATGCCCATCCGAGCATCCCCAGCGCCGGCGGCAGCGCCGTAAGCGCCAGCATGGACAGTGTGTAGAGCACAATCTGGCGGCGCGTTTCCTGATCGCCCTCCACCACAGGCAGCATCGGCACGCCAGCGCGGGCATAATCCTTCTGCCGGATGAGCGCCAGCGCCCAGAAATGGGGTGGCGTCCAGAAGAAGACGATCAACCAGAGCAGCAACGCCTCCGGCGCAAGCGAACCGGTGACCGCTGCCCAGCCGACCAGTGGCGGAAATGCGCCTGCGCCGCCGCCAATGACGATATTGTGCTTCGAGGTGCGCTTCAGCCAGATCGTGTAGATGAAAACGTAGTAGAGGAAGCCAGCCAGCGCCAGTATCGCCGCCAGCAGATTCACAAACGACGCGAGAATAACGAACGCCACGACGCCAAGCGCAACGCCCAGCGCCAGCGCATGCCACGCCGGGATGCGCCCGCTCGGAATCGGGCGGCGACCCGTGCGCCCCATGTTCACGTCAATATCTTTGTCCAGATAACAATTGATGGAGTGCGAACCGGATGCCATCAACCAGCCGCCGAGCGTCGTCCACAGCACCAGCGACAACTCCGGAATGCCAGCCGGTGTGATGTACATGCTGGTGATCGTCGTCAGAATAAGCAGCGAAATCACCCCTGGCTTGGTCAGGCTGATATAGTCCTTCAGCAGTGACGGCTTACCCTCCAGCAACACCGTGTCGGTCATGCCGGGGCGCGCCACATGCGCCGGGCGCGGCAGCGCCACAGCGGGAAACGGTCGCCGCAACGCCAGCGTTGTCAGCACAACCAGCGCCCCCCACGCTGTTGCGCTCAGCCCCAGGTGCATCAGGCGCGCGACTGTCACCAGCTGCGATTCGCCGCCCTGCGCCAGCAGCACCTGCGCCAGACCGACCAGACTCTGTATCAGCATCAGCCCCAGTGCCCACGCAACGGCGATCCGCAGCGAACGCTCGTGCCGGATGCGCCAGGTTTGCACCGCCAGCGCCGCAATCAGCAGGGTTGCACCGCCAGCCAGCCCGCGGTGCGCCAGCGCGAGCCAGGCATCATCACCGGTCATCGCGCAACCGGGCCACGTCTGGCATGTCCATAGCGTGCCGGCGCTCGTGTTGATCGCCCCAAAAATGACTGCCAGATAGAGCACGCCGGTGGCAGCAAAGGCAAGTGTCAGATATGCGCGCCGTGCCGACGCAGCGCGCCCGCCCAACCGCACCGGCGCCGCGCCAACGCGCATACCGGTGTATATCGCAAGCGCCGCGCCCAGGGTGAACATCGCAATGCCGCTCACCGCAGCGCCGGTCAGTGCAGGGACGATGCTGCCCGCCAGCACCGCACCATACGCAATCAGCGCCAGCACGATGAGCAACCAGGGGAGACGAAAAAGGGGGAAAAGGATCACACGCGCATGCTCACGGCGCATATCGGTAGTCCTCCTGAAGGCAGGATGATGAAGTCCACAGATGCATGCGTTCCATCGCACCAGGCATCCGATGCATCGAGTCTATCACACGAAATATATTGTGTCAAACTTCACAAAGAAAAGAAATAACAACCCTGGATAATGGGATGCTAACCGTTCAGGCGCTTCGATCACATGCGCCAGAAGTCGTATGATCCCAGCACTGTGGCCACATCGTCGTTCGGGTGAATGACGACGACCGCATACCCGGACTCTTCCAGGGTAGCGCGCAGAGGAGCGAGGTCTTCACCCGCTTCCGGGCAGAGGATGCAGTAGCCTGGACGATAGACGAGGTGTGGGCGGCAGCCGTCCAGATCGGGCAGGATCTGATCCGGTTCACGCCCGCCCAGGTCGCGGATGGCAGTCAGCACCCGCGCAATGGCGGGAGAGACGTCGGATAGCGGAGTGTGCTCCGGTGCATCACGATCATCGTGGCGCTGGCGCTGCACCCGTGACCGGGACAGATCGATCAGGAGATCGCGGATGGAGCGGCGGTCGAGCAGCGCGTGGTCGGGCTGGTTGCTGTACGAGAGCAGGCAACGGTAGCAGGCGCGCACGCATTCTCCGACATCACTGCGCTCCTGTCCGTGTTCGTCGTAGTGGCAGAGTTCGAGCGCGGCACGCGCGACCCGCGCAAGCGCTTCCGGCTCCTCCACCAGCCGTCGCAGCACTCCTGCCCCTCCCTCGGCGGCTTCCCAGAAGATCAGGCGCGTCGTCGCACCTGAACCGAGACGTCTGGAACTCAGCTCTTGCTCTTCGAGCTGGAAAGCGACGGTAATGCCGAACTGCAACGCATACTGCAGGCTCGCCGCAACCTGTTCCTGCGCGGCGAGCGACGGCGGCAGTTCAACAACGAGCAGATTGCGCGTGTCGCGCACCACCAACCGCACGCCCATGCGTACATCTTCGTTTCGCTGCCCTGGATCAGCCTCGTTATCATCATCATCGGCAGGGTCGCTTCCCCATTCGCCACTGCGCACGTTGAGCGCAAAGCCGTTATTCGAGCGCTTCCAGCCGTGGTTCACCTGCCAGATGGTCGCCGTTGGCGCATAGGTGAGCGTCATATGCTCCTGGCGCCCTTCCGCCGTTTCCAGCCGAACATTTCCTGTAGCACGGCGGGCGCCGTGCGGTCCCCGCGCAAACTGGTAGAACATTTCCAGATTGTACCCCTTGCGGACACGCTCTTCCTCTTCACAGGTGATCCGGTCGGCGGGGGTGGCGATGACGGTGCTCATCTCGAAGAGGGTCGGCAGGATTGTTGTATTCTGACCGGTGAGCAGTATGCCGCACTGGTCGCAGACATCGGCATCGCCGCCTTCGTGGAAGTAGCCGCAGGCGCGACAGATCTTTGCGCGCAGAAAGCGACGGCTTGCGTCGCCAGCCGGGATGGTGGTGCGGGTTACACGGTATTTGCGCCCTTCATGGTAAATGATGTTTTGCGGACCAAACTCGCGGATCGCCAGGAAGCGCGGTCGAGCCAGGTAAATCCCTTCTCCCTGTCTGTGCGCCAGAAATGCGCGCACCGGCAGACGCGGGAAGTTGTAACCGGGGAGAAACCCCTCGCTGGCGAAGTAGCGGTAGGGGTAGAAGTCACCTTCGCTGCTGGAACGGCTCTCGTGGCTGCACAGCAGGTCGATCTGGCGTTTCGCTTCTTTCTCACGCTGTTCGGCATCGTCAGCAATCTCGCGCGTGCCGATGCCCCGGTGCCAGGCGTCGATGATACTGCGCGCTTCGTTCAACTGCGCCCGCGCATCGGTGTAGAGTTGTCGCCAGCGGTTGCATGCTTCGTCGAAGTGACGCGGCGCATCGTTGATGACCCGCTCCAGCCACCCGTCGTCGAACCATTCGCCGGGAGGAGGTTCGAGCAACCTGCCGAATGCGCGCCGCGCCCGGGCGACACACGCTGCCCGGCGGGCATCGTCCAGCATGATGTGCTCCTGCACCTCCGGTTTGAGCGACAGATATGGCGCGCCAGCGTCGATCAGGTCGAGCATTGAGCGTTTCAGATCAAGCCCCGTCTCCGCCAGCCAGATCGCGTGGACATGCGCCTTCAGCAAATCTTCGTTGGTCAGGTCGATCTGCGGCGCTGCCACTGCCCCGGCAACCATGTCCTTCGGGCGCTGAAAGAAATACTGGTCGTGCCCACTGGCGGTCGAGCAGTAGGTGATGACCAGCGCGGGTTGACCGCTGCGCCCTGCTCGACCGGATCGCTGCGCATAGTTGGCGGGGGTCGGCGGCATGTTGCGCATATGAACCGCGTTCAGGTCGGCGATATCGATCCCCAGTTCCATGGTTGGCGAGCAGAAGAGCACCGGCAGTTGGCCTTCACGGAAGCGTCGCTCGCGTTCCTGACGGTCATCCTGCGTCACCTGGCCCGTGTGCTCCCGCCCTTCGATCCGCAGCAACCGCTCTGGCGGGCGTTGGTAGAATTTGGAAAAGAAGGCATTCGCCGGGGCGCGAGCAGCGCCGTTCTGCATGTCGTCAGTATCTGCGCGCGCAACGGTTGTCATCCGTTGGGAACGGATCGGATCAGGCAGCGGCGGCGTTCCATCACCGGGCAACCACAGCAACGCATCGCGCCGGATCTGAAATGCGCGCGGTCCGCGCCGCACAGTCACGTCAACCAGAATCCCCGCGCCCATCAGGATCTCGAACAATGTCGTCAGCAGCGCCGCATACTCCTGATCATTGAGCGGCGCTTCGAGCGCGCTCCAGGCTGACGATGAGCGCAGGAAGCGCCCTGCGCGGCTGTATCGGGAGAGGCTTCGCGCGCCGGGAACGTTCGTATCGTCGCCGGGGAGCACGAAGCGCGTCGCCATGCGCAACCCATTTGGGCGCTTTTCGGCTTCATCGAAGACCCATGGCTCTTTGAGCGCAGCATCGACGCGGCGGAGCAGTTCTGGTTGCTGTTCCGGATCGAGACAGGGTGCATCGATTGCCAGTTCGCGCCGCATATGGTCGAGCAGGGCGCGGATGGTGCGCTCGCGCTGATCAGGCGGCGTAGCCGCCAGAACCGGGCGCCGCTGCCACGGTCGATCATCAGCACAGAGATCGTGCAGGTCGAGATAGTCGATCCGCAGCAAACCGCACTGTTCCAGGTTGGGTTGCGTCACGCGCCATGAGCGGCGCAGGTCCTCGAAGATGCGATACTCCAGATACGCGGTCAGCACTTCCTCGTTGCGTCGCCGGGCGCCGCCATATTCGCCGACGGTGCGCGCATACGCCTCCTGCGGCAGGTTGAGTTCCCTGAACACCGCCGGTGCGATAGTCAGGTGGGTCAGTGGATTGGAAGGCGAAGCTTTCTGCAGCGCAGCAGCGATTGCAGCCCGCAACAGACTGACGGCGGCAAAGTCGTTGAAATGGCCCGCCTGCAACGACGCATCCTGGCGATTATCGGTAAAACTGAGCAATTTGCGCGCTTTCGGATCGAGGTCGGTGGTGTGCATCGCTTCGATGGCGCTCAGCGAGATCAGCGTGGTCGCCGTGCTGCGCCCCTCGCTGCTCAGGCGCGCCAGTTTCCGAAAGTCGTCCCTGTCTCTGCGGGTGTACACCGCGCCGCAGGAGAGGCATGTGAGAAACGGCGCAGCAAGAAACCAGGCGTCCACTGCACCGCCAGGACGGGCGCCAACCCGCTCCGGATCGAACGTCTGACCGTCGGGGCGCACGTACAGGCGCTTTGGTGCGAACTCGCGATACTCCTTCTTCAGTGTGCGCCCGTTGCGGCGCACATTGAACCACGTGTCGGGCAACGTGTCCTCGAGTTCCTCGCTCCAGGCGTCGGCGCCGATCAGCAGGTATCCGGCGCGCGCCGGTTCGGTCACATCCTCGCCGCGCAGCATTGGGTGCCGCGGGACAACCTGACCGTGCTCCTCGTCGTAGGCGCAGAGCGCATAATGCTGACCACATTCGCGGCAGAAGACAAGCGGGAAGAGTAACCGATCACCGTCCGAACCGGCGACATACTGCTGCCCTTCGAGCGTCAGATGGCGCGCTGGCGGAAGTTCCAGCGTGCTGTACACGGCGCTGCCCTGGGAGATAAACTGGTGCAGTTTGAAGGCAAAACCCGGGTTGCCCTCCGGATCTCTGACGTTGCTGCCCAGGGCGAAGAAATTGCGGAGACGCTCCTCGCACCGTTCGACAGGAACGCCAGTCTGCTGCGCAAGCGCCTGTGCACCATCGCGCAGCGTGCGTGGTTCGGCGCGGCGTCGACGCCCCTGCGCATCGGTGCGCAAACTGAAGGTCTGTTCGATCCAGCGCGCCAGCGGATGCCGTTGAAAGGCATTCCAGTCCAGGCTTGCCGGCGGATTATCTTCGAGAGCCGCGCGCAACTCTGCATCTGTGAGCGATGTCGCAGGGGTTGCGTAGATCAGCGTTTCCTCGATCACCTGATCGGCAGTGAACGGCACGCCGAAGATCGTCTCAGCCACGCTGGCAACGCCTGCTCGCCGATCATCGACCGACTCGCCGCTGACGATGGTGGCGCTGGTGCCGATGCAGATCAGGTTCGGATTGCCGCAGCGTTCGCGCAGACGCCGCATCAGCATTGCCACGTCGGCGCCCTGACGCCCGCGGTAGGTATGCAATTCGTCGAGCACCACGAATTGCAGGTCGGCGGCGCTGGCATCGACAAACGCAAACTCGTCGGGGCGCGTCAGCATCAATTCCAGCATCACATAGTTGGTCAACAGGATGTGCGGCGGGTTCTCCTGAACGCCCTTTTTTTCCGCGTCGTTTTCCTGACCGGTGTAGCGCGCAAAACGCACCGGACACCTGCCGGACGCATTCTCAAAGAAACGCTTGATCGCCTGCGCCTGTGAGTTGATCAGCGCATTCATCGGGTAGACGATGATCGCCCGCACACGCCCATCTTCGGGACGGTTGCGCAGGATGTGGTTGACAATCGGGATGATATAGGTCAGGCTCTTGCCTGAACCGGTTCCGGTCGTCACCACATAGTGCCGACCGGCGGCGGCCATATCGAGGGCCTGTTTCTGATGGCGGTAGAGCCGCAGGGATGATTTCGTCGCTCCGCCGACCTGAAAAATATCGCGGCAGAGCGGATGCAGGATGCCCTGTTCAACCAGATCGGCAACCGTCAGAGAACGGTCGTAGGCGGGTGAGAGTTGCACGAGGGCATCGGGCCAGAGTTTGCCGCGCGCAAGTTCTTGCTGCACAAACTCACGAATATCGGGGTCGAGAATGTTCAGGAAACTTTGCGTATACGCGGCGAACTCATCGACGATATGATCGCGCAACTTGAAGATGTCCATAGCCACTACCCCACATATTTTTGTCCCGCCTGGAAACGACGAACAGTTTCTTCAATCAGGCGCACGGCGGCGTCTCTGCGTGCAGCTGTGCCAGCGGTCACTTCCCAGCGCGCCAATCCACGCTCACTCTGCGAGGCGCGCTGCGCCACCTGCGTCCACTCTTCGGTCAACGGCGTGTCGGCGTCGATCACGAAGGGGAGACCGTCGCGGAGCAGGGTCGCATCCATGGCGGCGCCGTCCGCCATTCGATGCATCGCCTGCCAGCCATTCCGCACGAACGCCTCCTCGACCGCCGCCAGCGCTGCTGCGCGCAGGTCATCGTTCGGAAAATGATACCCCCATTCGCGCTCGCGGAAGGTCGTCTGCTGCAGATCGAGCAGGTCGCGGTACAGCGCCGGATCTTCCCGCCAGGCGCGCGCCGTCAATAGTGCATAAAAGAGCGTGTTTTCAATCGGGAAGACAGCGCCTTCCCGTCGCAGATTGAGATAGTAGTGCGCCGATTCCTCCACAGCAGCGACGAAACCGGCAGCCGCATTCTTTCCCAGCGCCTGTTTGATCTGCGAGTGACCATTGCGAATGACGTGCACGCCGAACCCCTGCCGCGCAATGCGAATGATTGCCAGCGGGTTGGCTTTCAGATCGACGTACAGGTTGGGGTGCGGTATGTCGGGAAAGAGTGCGCGCAAACGCGGCGCCAGCGCAATCAGGTTGAACGCCGGGCTGATCTGCCGGCCATCCGGTGCAACAATATCGAGCCGATCCCCATCGCCATCGAAAAACATGCCGAGATCGAACCTGCCGCTACGCAGCACCTCCAGCGAAGGCGCAATCGACGCATGCACAACCGGATTGGGGGCGCCGGAAGGAAAATAACCGTCCGGCACCAGATTGCGCGGCTCGATCTCTGCGCCAGCAGCGGTGAATGCCAGGATCATCTCCTGCCCGGCTGCGCCGGAGAGAAAATCGAGCACAATCCGCAACCCCGCCAGGTCGCCAGACCCAACGTCAGCCAGGCGCATCGAGTCGCGCACATAATCGTCGAGATGATTGACGATCCGCAGTCTCCCGCCGCCGATACGCTGCGGTCGCGCGCCCTGTTCATACAACCGGCGAATGGTCTGCAACCCGCCGCCGGGCCCGCACCCATCTGCAATCGGTTGCACACCCGGTGCGACAATCTTCTGCCCGGTGTCGCCGCCAGGGTTGTGCGATGCGCCGTACATCACGCCAGCCGCGTCGGGATGACGCATACACGTATAGTAGAACAGACAGGCGGAACTGACCTGCGGCGCTGCCAGCACCTCGAACCCGAGATCGCGAAAGATGCGAATGCCCTGTTCGAGATACCGCGCGCCGGAAAGACGCGCGTCGCGGCAGAGAATAACCTTCTGAACCTCCAGGTTCTCGCGAAAATAGCACGCTTCAGCATACGCCAGACGTTCGGACAGATCGAGTGTCAACTGCTGCGCTGGCGTGCGAATATCGTAGGCTTTGAACATGCTCAGATCAAGATGGGCCACACACGTACTCCTGTTACGTCCTGAGCACAGATTGAGCGCAAACGCCCGTGACGATTGTAGGGGAAGCGCGGAGAAGCGTCAATCCCCTGAGCAACAATGCATGATACAATGTCTTACAGGACGCCTATCGCGACTCCGCCGGAGTTCGTCCATGATCCGGCGTGTAGGTCGATCAATGCTGGTTTGGGATAACCCGCTATCAGCGCCGCCGTTCCATGTCCTGGAAGGTTGCTTCGCTGCCAGCAGGGAGCGAAGCACTGACTCGCACCCCGCACGACACACTCCCCCATTCACACAGGATTGGAGATCGTTATGCTTGATCCATTTATGCGCTGGATGCACACGTTGCCATACACCGATGTGACGGTTTACCGACAGGCGACGCTGCTCCAGACGATGCTGCTGGCGGTGGCGGCGCTTTCGTTCGCCGGGTCATTCGTGACGCTCCTCGCGCCGCTGCCAATGACAGAACGGTTGATCGTTATGGGCATCATCTGGACCGGGATTCCAGTGCAACTCGCAGGCATTGCGCTTGTGCGACGCGGCCGCTTCTCGACGGCGCTTATGCTCGGCTGTATCGGGCTTCTCCTGGTGATCAGCGCAGCGCTGCTTACCACCGGTGTGCGCAGCAGCGGGGCGATGCTGTTTACCTTCGCCCTGCCGATCGTGCTTGCCGGGTTGATGGGTCATGAGCGCCTGGTCACGGTGACCATTGTGCTGAGCAGCATCAGCGTGG
>Ga0209018_1002372_pt1 | contig 13394 bp, 15 predicted proteins | sample YNPBryBLVA2012_FD_185814 | JGI IMG/M metagenome (GOLD analysis project Ga0209018, IMG submission 185814) | Anoxygenic and chlorotrophic microbial mat microbial communities from Yellowstone National Park, USA - YNP Bryant BLVA 2012 (SPAdes)... ...
CGGTTGTGAGTACGGATCGACGGTACCACCGTCGATCCGAGTACGGTTGTGAGTACGGATCGACGGTACCACCGTCGATTTTGAACGGATTAGTAGCTCACCGAGGCGGTTCCACAGCAACTTTGCAGCCACAGCGAAACGGATTGGACCAAGCTGTGCGGGAGTGGAGAGCCAGGCACGAGTCCTCGGGCGCGTGCGGCAAGGCCAGCCATCACGGGCTGGGTGCGGTGCACGGATTCGCTGCGCGGGTGGGTGGGAGCTTGTCGGTCCCCGACGGTATGGCGCGTGCGCCGCGCTGGTGCATCAGAGGTTGTTCAATATCCGAAGCTTGATACGTTCCCCGCCGTCAGCCATACCTTGAACGGGCGAAGCCAGCGGGTGGCGCAGCCCTGCGAGGCTCAACCCGAACATCGGCTGCCGCATCCGGAACCCTCAACGGGTGACCGTTCAAGCCATGGCAGCCAACGGCTGCGTCCTCGCATGGCCTTCGGCAACCGGGGCGAAGAGACGTCCTTGCCCGCGGCCTCTCGCGGAACTACACCGCGGCGGTTCGGAGCTCCCACGGGGGTGAGCCAGCGGTAGGCTGACGGGCGCGAGGCGTCGGGCAAGGGCAACCCCGGCGGCGCAGCGCGATCACTGGGGGCACGTATCGGCGTTTTCGACGCAGATGATCGAGCCAGCCTGGGGGTATTCGCAGCACTGGGGGTTGTCGACGAGCTGCTCGCAGACGTTGGTGCAGGGGCAGGTGTTGCAGCTCGAGGCGAGGCGGTAGTTGCGGCACTTGCCTTGGATGCAGAGATCATCGGCCTTGCAAGTGTTCTGGCAGTCGCCGCAGTGAAGCGGATTGGTCTCGGTGTCAACGCAAGCGGTGAGGTTGTTGCCGACATCGCACTCGACGAGGTTGTTGGCGCAGCCGCCGCCCAGAGGGGAGCACTGCTTGTTCTCGCACTTCTGGCCGCTCGTACACGCGACGGTGCATGAGCCGCAATGGTGCGGGTCCGAGGTGACGTCGACGCACTGACCGTTGCAGCGCTCGAGGCCGGGCCTGCATTCGCAAGTGCCAGCCATGCAGGCTTCCCGGTCACCGCACTGGGTGTTGCAGCCGCCGCAATACATCGGGTCGTTCCGGGTGTCGCGACACTGGCCGGCGCACAGCTCGAACGGTGGTGTACATACGCACTGCGAGTTCTGGCAGCTCTGGCCGTTGGGACATCTGTGCCCACAACCACCACAGTTGTCCGGGTCGGTGGTGGTGTTGATGCACTGGCCGCCGCAGGAAGAGGTGCCCGGCGCGCACCGGCATTCACCCTGGCTATTGCATACCTGCGACGGGTCACCGCAGTTGGCGTCGGTCAGGCACTCCACACAGGCGTACGAGGCCACATTGCAATATGGCTTTGCCTGCGTGCATGTGGTGTTGTCGATGCAATCGACGCACTGGTGGGTCGGGGCGCAAACGTGGTGCTGGGAATTCGCGCAATTGCCGTTGTCGATGCACTCCACGCAGAATCCATGCGTCGGGTCGCAGTAGGGCGTGGGTGGGGCGCAATCGCCACTCGAAACGCACTTGGTGACGCAGCGGTTGGTGGCCGGGTCGCACGCAAGGGTCGGATCGCCGCAGTTGGCGTCGGTGACGCACTCGACGCACTGGTTCGTGGTCGTGTTGCAATAGGGTTGTCCGCCGGAACAGTGGACATTGCTCGTGCATTCGACGCAGGTGTGCGAAGATGTCGAGCAGGCTGGCTTGTCGGGTTTGGTACAGTTTGCGTCGCCCAAGCACGACACGCACACGCCGTGAGGGATATCGCAATAAGGGTGAGGCGGAGCGCAGTCACCATCGCTGCCGCACGACGATGCACCACCAGTGCCGCTCATTCCGGGTGAACCATCGCCGCCGTCGGCGGCGCCACCGCTCCCGGCGCCTCCGCCGACTCCCTGCGCGGGGCCCGACAACGAGGTATCGCCGGAGTTTCCACATCCGGCAACCGCGGTCAAGGCGACCACCATTGCTGGCACGAGCAAGCTGGCAAAATGAAATCGGTTCAAGACGAATCCCTCCACGTGGTTGTCAATTCGAGCATTGGTTATCGGCGTTGCAGATGCCGGAGCCGCACTGGGAAGAGTCGAGGCACTCCACGCACCGACCTTCGGATACCAGGCACTTCGGCGAGTCGGCCCCCTCGCAGTGCGAGTCGGACAGGCAATCGACACAGGTCTTCTGGGCGCTGCACCGCGGGTGATCCCCGTTGCAATGCCCATCGTCAAGGCAGGCCACGCACCGGCCGGAGTTCGGGTCGCAGTACGGCGTTTCCCCGGAACAATGCGACGCTCCGCACATGGCCACGTCGACTGGAGCAGACTCGCTCGTTGCATCCGGCAGGTCACCCGCATCGTTCGAGGCGCCTTCGCTTCCGGCTCTGGCGTCACCCGACGGTCCAAACAGGTCGATGGAGGTGTCCGTGCCGATGCCGCAAGCGGACAGTCCGTTCAGGAAGAAGGGGATGGCAAGAGCAATCACGAAACGCATCCGAATAGGGCTCGACAGGGTTAGTAACCGTACAGGGTTGGCGGCAGGCACGCAGTGAAACGAATCTTCGGCAGCAACCCAGTGGATGGAGACAAGGTCACCGGGAAGGCATCGAGCCGGAGGGTGCCGGCGCCAGGATCGTGTCGCGTGCCTCGTCTCGCGCGAAGCCGTCGGGGTTCTCTGCGAGGTAACGGCGAGCTTCCCGAGCTGCGGCGGACTGTTCGCCAAGGCGCTTGAGCGCGCGAAACCGCTCGACCCTGGCATCCGGTGCGAGGGGCGAGGACGGATACCGAGTCAACAGCACGTCCAGCGTGCTGACGACGCTGCGGTCGTCTCCCCGGCGTTTCGCCTCCATGGCCGACTGGAAGAGACGGTTTTCGTCGGCCAGGCTGCTCTGGGGCAACGCCTTGTCGGGGCGAGCACCCGCAGGCGGACGCGCAGAGGGCGACGGCTCGAAGCGCTGCCCGGAACTTGTGCCGCCCGGGAGCGCGCCGTCGGAAGCGGGCTGCATGACAGCCGGCAACGCGCCGGAAACCCAGGTTTCGCCCCGGCCGAGCGAGGACTGCTCTGCAGCGTGCACGACAGAGACACGGCCCTCGGTCACCTGGACACTCGTGATGACCGGCGCCCCTTGCGATGGGGAGGCAACCGTCACGGAAAAGCGTGTGCCATGAACGATGACTTCGGCGTCGGGCGTGCGTACCGCGAAGCTGTGTCCATCCTCGAGCTTGGGCACGGCCACGTCGACCCTACCCATGGTGAGCACCACTGCGTCACGCCCGCCGGGCTCGGTCCGGACCGAACCGACGCTGAACGTCGTCGCGGGACCAACATTGACCACGATGCCCGTCGAAAACACCACCGTCGCCCCGCCAAGCGCTGCGGTTCGCAGCTCGTCTCCGGACTCCAGCAGGGTCTCCCGATCCATCGCCACCGGCGACAACTCGCCACGGCGTGCAAGCAACACCGCCCCTTCGAGGGCACGGGCTCGCGCGGCAGGCGCAGGCAAGGTCGCCGTCGCCAGCTCCTGATGACGACGAATCGATCGGAGCCCCCCAACTGCAAGAACCACGGCAGCAGCCGCCAGCAAGGCCGCCACCAAGGGCCGCCACCGACGCCGCTTCGACGCGCGTTGCTCTTTTTCCAGGACGGACGAGACGTGCGCTACAACCCGGTCCCGCCGTCGAGCAGCGCTTTCCGGGTCGTCGGGGGGCACGGGGAGCTTCCCCATGGATTCGAGCAGTCGTTGGGTCTGGGAGGCGGCACTCTTCATCATTCCTCCCCTTCTTCGTCAATGGGATTACTACCGCCCATGCGGGCGGCCAGCTCACGTCGGCCTCGTACAAGCCGTGACTGCGCCGCAGCCACGGACACGCCCATCATACCTGCGATGTCCGTAAGCTCGTGGCCGAGAACGTCGTGCAGCACCAGCGTCTCCGCCCTCTCCGGCGACATCGCGGCCAGGCTGTCACGAAGCCGCTGGAGATCGTGCCGCGCGATCACCTCACGATCCACGTCCGCGCGATCGCAGCCCGAAACCGCCTCCAGGTCACAGGCCACCGACCGGTCGACCACGCGACGCTCCCTGGTACGCGCACGCAGGGCGTTGAGGCCCACATGGGCTGCCACGGTCGACGCCCAGGTTGACAGGCTGCATTGACGGGCGAACTTGCGCCGCGTAATCGAAACAACGATCTGCTCGAACGCAGACTGAACGAGGTCATCATGGTCTGCCTCTCGCCGGCCCATCAGACGGCAGATCGTGCCGTCGACGACGCTGCAGAGCCGGTCCTACAGCGCGCCTGCGACCTTCTGATCGCCGCGCTGCACTGCGTCGATGATCTCGTCGTCCGATGGAAGTCGGCGCTCCGCGGCTCCGCCAGGAACGACACGGAGCTTGGGACGCTGATCGGGGCTGCGGCTCGGACGGCTCGGCACGTCCATGTTATCCCTTCAACAGTCGAAGCTGGCAGGTTTGGCAGCGGGTACCGTAACCTTCTAAGGCTCAGCCCGAACTTCACCTACCGCATCGGTTACCCTCGACGGGTAACCGTTGGGTATAGTAACCGATACCGAAGCGGACAAGGCAGGGGCGAGGGAAAGAGCGGCCTTCTGGACACGATGCGTCACGGCCAACGCCAGCGAGCTCCGAGTCGCCCGGCAACGCCGAAGATGGGCTCGGTCCGGACCGTTCGCTGCTCCACGCGCACGATCACCTGTCCTGAGGTAGTCCATGCGTCGATGCCGGCGGTCCACGCAAGCGAATCGCCTGCCGGCCAAAGGAGGTCCGCGCCCACGAGCCAGCCGGGCTTCCACGATGCGCCCGACTGCGTCGAACGCTGGACGGAGTCGGTCGCGGTCACGCCGACGCGCTGGAGGAGCAGATCGGAGCGCAGGCGAAGCGATATCGCAGCCGAGATGGCGAGCTCGGCCGCCGCGCCGGCGCCGAGGGTGACCCAGGAAACGGCGACGGTGGATGGGGCGCGGACCTGTGCGGCATATCCCGCGGACAGCCATGGCTGAAGAGGGAAACTCGGCGGCCGGTAGCCGATGGCAGCCAGGGCCCCAAGACGAAGACTGCCGGATGCGAGACCGGAGCCGAGACGCAAACCGCCTTCCAGTTGCGCGCGGTGGGCAAGGCTTCGGAAGCATGCGCCGTGTCGACCGGCGCGGATGTGCTTCGCGCTGGAGGCGGCCCCGCTGGCTTGCGTGCATCGTCTGGCCGGACGGCGCTTTGCGAAGGCGGCACAACCTCCCCAACAAGCGTGGCAACCGTCAGCCCCGCGGCCTTCCAACGCTCCGCCGGATCGTCCTCCGCACGGAAGCTCATCGTCCGTGACAGCCACTGGGCGCGCTCGGCTCTCCTGATCCCGACCTCGATTCTCACCCGCAGATGCTCCGCGCCGTCCCACGAGACGATCGCAATCGCGCGCGGAACGACGTCGTCGGGCTCGTCTGCGACGAGGCTGCAGCGCCCCTGGTCGATCGCGCCAGAGCAGGCAGCCACCAGCGACCGGGCAAGCTCTACCGGCGCGTTGGGCGGGGCGATCTCGACGACGACCACGGGAACAGGCATCGGCCCCAACGTACCACGAGCACCTCAATGGGGAGGCGACGAAACACCGGTCAGCGGTGCCGGACGACCGATGGGGAACACGGGTGCCCGCCAACACTTCGGACCGTGAAGGATGCCGCGGGCGAACCCGACGTGAGCGAAGCGACACAGCCGGCGACACCAGCCGTGGTGGATGGCCTCGAATCGAAGTGTGTTTCCCGCGTACGGTACGAACTGTGGCCGCTGTCACGTCGTCCCCAGGGCGCAGAGCCGCCGTACCCAGGTGCCCGGCATCAAGCGGTCGCCGGTGTCCACAGGCGTTCTCGTCGAATGAGGCGTCCCCCCGGTGGGCTGGCCCCGGACGACTTCTGGTAGAAAGGAGACGGTTGGCGCAGGGTGACCGTCGACTTCGAGACGGCGTAGGGGCCGACGGTCACGCGGACGGCGAAGCCGAAATGCCTGATGATGATGATATGGGGGCCGAACCGGCGAAGCGCCTACTTCCCGCCCGGAGGTGCGTTCCCCCGACCCCCACCGGACGGGTTGCCCGTCGTGCTGGGCCAGTTGCCACCTTGGCCGCCCTTGCCCCCGCCGCCGCCTCCTTTCCCGCCACCGCCGCTGCCCCCCTTGCCGCCGCCTCCTCCGCCTTTGCCCATAACGATGCCCATGACGATACTCCTTTCGTTGATGTTCCACGCCGGGTGTCGCCGGCGCCAGGGCAACGCCCGAACCGGTACAGCCATTCCTGCCTTTGCCGGCCGGCACGCAGGTCAAGCGTGAGCACCTCGAACTGTGGGATGTTGGTGCCCTTCGGACGTTCCCTTTCCACAGGGGGTCTATTCGGGTCGTGCGCGCATTCGCACACAAGGACGACACCACCAGCAAGACGCTTGCCTTGTCGCCCGATGAGTGACGGCGACTCGGTACACGTCCGGAGCTTCATGTTCGACGTCGTTTGTCCCCACCCACCGGCCAGCGCAAACGGGTTGTTGCGCAAGTTCTTCGGGCACGGGTTCGGTTAGCAGAATCCGCGATGCGGCTGCCGGCAACGCAGCGTCAATCTTCGCCAGCGCCTTGTCCAATACCTTTCAACCTGCCGACGAAATCCGGCGAGCTGACAGGATCCTGCATGGGAGCATCGCTGGCCTGGAGCAGTTGCTGCCCCAGCCGCGCGAACGATGTAGAGCAACGACAAGACCCCTGCTCTCAAGCGGTCGTTCGCGCGCTTGCATCCGGCCGTGGTTCCCACGAATGACACAGTTACGCGGTCGTCGATGACTTGTCGCATGCCAGGCTCCGCCAGCCCGGTGACAACCTCGATGCGCCTTCCGCTTCGGCTGGAACCCGACCCGGTCAGGTGCACCGGCGGTCTTCTTGCATTGTACAGAACGACCGCTTCTGTGTTAGGCGTGGACCATGGCGGTATCGGGAGTGTGGCACCACTTCAAGAAGCTACTAGGAGAGGCGCACAGCGAGCGGCGCGAGCAGCGACAGCGACACGCCCTGCTCAAAGCGATCATTCGCTCCGTGTCTCAGCACGCAGCGATTGCGGCTGCCGACATCGCTGGGTCGAGACTTCCGCCTGGGGAGATTGCTGCTCATGAGGGCGTGCTGTCCAGCATTGAAACGACCCAGGGCCAGCACCTGTTGCAAGCGCTCCCCATGATCTCCCGTCGGCCTGTCAGACCCGGTACCCATGCGACGTCCTAGGAAGAGTGAGTAGTCCCATGCCCCAGACAATCATCCTCGCCTCCATCGGTCCGGTTCAGGATTTCATCGCTGCGGCGCGGCGGTGCCAGGATCTGTGGTTCGGATCATGGCTGCTCAGTGACCTGTCCAAGGCGTTCGCCCGGGCTGTCATGGAGCAAGTGCCCGGGCCGGCGCCGCACGAGGCCATCGTATTCCCCGGCGCCACCTCGGCACAAGCGCTCCGGGCCGGCAGTGACGAGCTCGTGGCGAACAAGATCCTCGCGCGCGTACCGACCGATCTTGCGGGGGCGGCGCAGATCGCCAAGGAGGCGCGCGAGTCGATGCGCGGACGGCTAGCCTGGCTTCGCGACACGATCTTCGACAAGATCGGTGTCAACGACCCGGAGCGAGCGTCGAACTTCCTGCTCGACAGGGCCAACGCGCAGGTGCTCGACCTGATCGAATGTCACTACGTGTGTGTCGAGGAAGACGCCGCCGGATACGAGCCGGCGCGGAAGAAGGCGGAGTCCCTCTTGGCCGCCCGCAAGGTTACCAGGACGTTCTCGCCGGTTACGTGGGCCGACGCCGTACCGAAGTCATCGATCGACGGGTTACGCGAATCCGTGCTGCTCGAACGCGTCTACGACAGGCCGGCGGAGTGGCTGCGCACGCGCTACGGGCTGCGGCCGCACGAGCGGCTCTGCGGCGTGGGGCTGCTGAAGCGATGGGGCGACGAGTTGGACGTACGGCGAAAGATGATTCACCACCGCTTCTCGAGCACTTCCCATGCTGCGGCGCTGCCGTTCCTCGTGGGGCTCGCCGCTCGGTTGCGCAAGGAGCCGGAAGGTGACCTCGCCCGGAGGCTGGCGGAGTTTCGCAAAACGGTCGAGGACACGCTGGGAGACGTCGGCAGGCAGGCTCTCGAGTCTGCTCCACGCGCGCTCGACGGCGTGGGTCACATCGACGGCGAGCTCCTGTTCGAGAGCCGAATCAACGAGCTCGCCGAGGAAGCCGGCACGGCCGGCACGGATGCTGTGGCCCGCGTCCAGCACTCCCTCCGGCGCCTGATCGCAGCGGCAGGAATCAGGCCGTCCGCGCCGATCCCGTACTACGCGATTCTCCTTGCCGACGGCGACCGGATGGGCGCAGCCATCTCTGCGCTCGGCGACTTCGACAAGCACCGGGAGCTATCGATTCGCCTCGCGAGCTTCGCGAGGACGGTGCAAGAAATCGTAGAGGGGCACCTCGGTTCGCTCGTGTACTCCGGCGGTGATGACGTGCTGGCCTTGTTGCCGCTGCACACGGTCCTGGCTTGCGCCGATGATCTGAGGACTGGATTCGCCGCGCGGCTTGAAGCATTTCCCGGCAAGCCGACGCTCTCCGTGGGCGTTGCGATTTGCCATCACATCGAGGATCTGGGCGCAGGTTTGGAGCTGGCCAGGAACGCGGAGAAGCTCGCCAAGCGTACCCGGAATGCGCTTGCCATCATCGTCGACAAGCGAGGGGGGGCTCCCCTCGCTGTCGACGGCAGTTGGGCGAGGGCGCCGGACGACCCGACGGACCTGCCGATCCAGGAGCGGCTGGCGCTGTTCCGCGACATGTACCTGGACGGTTCTATCTCCGCCAAAGCGGGATTCGAGCTGGCCGAACTCGGCTGGACGGTCGCAGTCGATGCGCCGGGTTCCCGAATCGACGCGGCAACGCTCGATACGATTCTCGACGCAGAAGCACGCAGGATCCTCGCACGAAAGAACGAGGCGGGAGGCAAGAGCGCGCTGGGTGCTCGCGTTCGAGACCTGCTCGACAAGCTGACGATGAATCGCCCGGACCGTATCGGGCGGGAGCTCGTGGTCGCCCGGCTGCTCGCAGACGCGTGGGCTCAGGCCCAACCGGAGGATGCACGATGACTGCTTGGACGATTACCCCTCGGGATCCGCTATTGACCCGCGATGGCAGGCCGAATATCGGCCGAAGCCAGAGCCGCACGCTGCCTTTTCCCTATCCCAGCTCCGTAGCGGGAGTCGTTCGGACCCGTCTCGGCACCGACCCGGATCGCGGCTTTGCGCTTGCGGACCGCCTCGCAGACCTGCTCCGAGTATCGCTGAAGGGGCCTTTGCTGTGGGATGGCACGGACCTGCAGTTCCCCGCACCGCGAGACGTGGTGGTCTTCCGCGGCCAGAAAGGCTTCGAATTGGCGCCGCTGGTACCCGAGAGGGTCCATGACGCGGTGTTCGACGACGACCTTCCTGCCACTGCGGAGTGGTGTCTGCCCGTGATGCGGCCGCTTCGCGACGAAAAGCCAGCGACCGACGCGCCGGCGTTCTGGACGTGGGACTGTATGCGGCAGTGGCTGGTGCGTCCCGCCGATGAACGATGCAGCGTGGATATCTCGAAGGGAATGCGAACCCTGCCGCGCGAAAGCCGGGTGCACGTGGCGCTTGGGCCGACCGAGACAGCCGTGGAGGGAATGCTCTTTTCTACGGCCGGCCTCCGGTTCTCTGGAACTGCGGCCAGCCAGCCGGAATCGGAGTCCTGGCGTTGCCTGTCGAGCTGTGCGCTGTGGCTCGAAGTCGACACGCCGAGCGCCATGGCTGATCGCGCTCTCGCCCCGGGGTTTGGCCCGATGGCGGGGGAGCGGCGGATCGCCCTGTGGGAACCCTCGCCACAAGGCTGCCCTGACGTCCCGGAGGAAGTAGCCAATCACATTGAATCGGGCAGCTCCGCATTGGTTCGGGTCATCCTCGCGACGCCTGGGATTTTCGCGTCCGGGTGGCGTCCGCAATGGCTGCTCGCTGCGCCCGACGGAAGCGGTCTCAGTGTGAAGCTGATTGCAGCGTGCGTCGGGAGAGCCGAAACGGTGTCGGGCTGGGATCTGGCGACGGGCCGACCCAAGCCAACGCGGCGATTGGCGCCATCTGGGAGCGTCTATTGGTTGGAGCTTAGCGGGGCGGCCGCCGAACGCAGGCGCTGGCTCGCCAGCATCTGGATGAGCAACGTCAGCGACGCGGCACAGGACCGTACCGATGGATTCGGCCTGGCGCTGGTAGGAGTAGGGCCATGAGAACGTGGAAGCATCTCGACGAAAAGCTCCCTTCGCAGAGCGATACATGGGTCCGTCGCACGCTGGTCTGCCGCTTCTTGACTCCGGTGTTTGGGGGCGGTGTGGAGCCGCGAAAGTTTGACTCCGTCACGCCCGTGCGCGCGGCGTCGATCCGCGGCCAGCTTCGATTCTGGTGGCGCGCGTGCAACCCGAAGGGTTTGCGCGATGTCATCGAGCTCAAGAAGGCTGAGACGCGAATCTTCGGCGGCATCGCTGATTCCGGGCCGACTGCGAGCCAGGTACACGTCGCGGTCAAGAAGCAACCGCGGCGGCCGTCGGACCTGGCCGTGTACGTCAACGGCAGACCCTTCGCGCTGCAGCCCGGAATGGACGACCTGGCCTATGCGGCATTCCCTCTGCGGAGCAGCGATGAGAGGCACACCCACGAGAGGCACATCCACGATGTTCTATTCGACTACGGGGAAGAGAAGTTCGAGGTCGAAGTGGCCTGGCCGAAAGCGTCGGAGGCTCACGACGATGTGACGCACGATGTGGAGGCTGCGATTTGGGCCTGGGCCCAATTCGGCGGGCTCGGAGGGAGAGTGAGACGAGGGCTTGGAGCGGTCGCCGTCGAGGGGGTGGTGGGGCTGGAGGAGGGCTGGGCGCAATACGTATGCCCGGTATCCGCCCCCTGGCCCCATCTGGGACCGATCGAGTCGAGCTTGGCGAAGGCGCCGAGAGCTTTCGCTTCCGGGAGGGAAGCGCTCGGGCACCTGCTCAAGGTCTTCCGGAAGCTCCGTCAGGGCGAGATTGGGCGGAACCCGAACGGCGCCAGGATACCTGGCAGGCCCGGTCGTTCGTATTGGCCGGAACCGGACGCCATCCGACGGCTCTACAGGGGTGTCGTCCAAGGGCGCCATACCCAGCCGGTGAGCAACGTCGACGCCTTTCCGCGCGGCCAGTTTGGCGCGCCGATCATCTTCCACTTCCAGCAGGAGCAGGGCGAGCGCGAGCCGCCGAACGTGACATTGGTTCCGAAGGATTGCCACCGTTTGGCGTCGCCGCTGATCCTCAGGCCCAACGCGTCGGGGGAGAATGGCGTCAGCGCGTTGGCTGTCAGACTATGTTATCCTTTCCCGTCTCAATGGGAGCTTCTGGAGCGGGAACACAAGAAGGCGTCCGTGCGTGTCACCGTAACGCAGCAGGAGGCGGCCGGCATTCGTCCATTGTGCAGGAATGGGCAGGGGAGCGTCGACGTGGTCAGACGATTCCTGGACGAGCTGAGCAGGTCTTGAATCGGTGTTTTCGGAGGTCCATCGATGAGCACTCACCTTGTGTTGATCCATGCGTTGTCACCTGTGCATTGCGGCACTGGCCAGGGCGTCGGCGGCATCGACCTGCCGATCGCACGGGAGCGCCCGACAGGGATCCCGCTGATCCCCGGCTCGAGCTTGAAGGGCGTGCTCGGGGCGCGCGGGGAACGGACGGATGACGACCACATCCACGTGGCAGCATTCGGGCCTGACACGAACGAAGCTTCGGAGCACGCGGGTGCGCTTCAGTTTGGCGACGCGATGCTCCTGCTCCTGCCGGTCCGGAGCGTCCGAGGGACGTTCGCGTGGGTGTCGTCACCGTACCTGCTGAGGCGCTTCCTGCGAGACGCTCTCTACTGCGGAGTCGCGCTGACGGCGCTCAACCAAGAGCCGAGAGATGACGAGGCGTTCGTGACGGGAGACCGGCTTGTGGTCAAGGGGACCGGGGGGGCGCCCGAGAAGGTAGTGTTCGACGACTTCGACTTCACGGCGAGGAAGTCAGACGAGGTTCGAATCTTCGCGGAGAAGCTGGCAGCGATACTCCTGCCCAACCAACAACCGGCGCAGAAGCACTTGACGGAGCGTCTTTGTTTCGTGTCCGACGACGTCATGCGCGTGCTCTTGCGAACGTCGATGGAAATCACGGCTCGAAATCGCATCAATAACGAAACCAAAACCGTCGAAAGGGGGGCGCTTTGGACGGAGGAAGCGCTGCCCGTCGAATCGATTCTCTACGCGGTGCTCGCGGTGACGCCGGTCGGGCGGGGAAAGCGCAAGAACGGTGAGGCGCGCCGGTCCTACACGGATGTGGAGTTGGTGCAATACCTGCGGGGGCTGATGTCTGGCGGAGTGGTGCAAATCGGCGGCAAGGCCACGGTCGGGCGTGGCTTGTGCCGGGTGGAGGTGCTCTGATGGCTACACGGGACCAGCAGCGTGCGGCGCTCGCTTACAAGCACGTGAGTGCCTACGTGGGCGACGACGACAGCGTCAAGAAGCGCGCGAAAAAGTATGCCACGATCGTGCACAAGCTGCCTGCCTTGCTGCAGACCTCCGGGCTTTGCCAGGCGCTGCACTTCGTCGCATCTCGAACCGACACGGAACAGAAGTCCTATATCGACCACCTTGCCGAGCAGCTCAGCCGGGTCGACCCGGGCATCAAGGCGCGCGAAGATCTACTCAAGAAGGCGCGCGAGGCGAATCTCGACGGATACCTACGCTTGACGGATGAAGCCATGGCGTGCGCGGCCTGGTACCGTCGGCTCGTTCAATCGCTCCTCAAGATTGAGATGGGCGAGGGAGACGACTGATGCGACGCTCTGCGCTGGTGAGTCTGCAGCCCCACGCGACGACCAATGCGTCGTTGTGGCTGGACGAATACCTCAACGACATCACGGACGGCGAAAGGATCCGCATTCACCATCTGGAGACGCTAAAAGAGGTGCGGGTGCCGGAAGGATACGCCGACGCCTACGAGCGGAGACGTGTCGCGCTAGGTTACCTCGACGGAGGCTTCACGGGCGGAACGACCCGGTTTTTCGAGATGAAGCTCGTTGGGCGGATGGTTGTTGGAATCGGAGCAGCCTCCGTGCGGGAGACATCGATCGCCTTGCTACGACCGTGGGGGGTGCCCTATGTTCCAGGGTCCGCCCTCAAGGGGCTGGCGTCCCACGTGGCACACCAGGCTGGTGGCGAGTGGAAGCGAGCGGAGAAGCCAGGAGAAGAGGCGGGGGCCTTGCATCGCCTGATCTTCGGTGACGTGACGGGTGGAGG